>Ga0182030_10005155_pt1 | contig 27771 bp, 21 predicted proteins | sample 812S3MmetaG_FD_121299 | JGI IMG/M metagenome (GOLD analysis project Ga0182030, IMG submission 121299) | Permafrost microbial communities from Stordalen Mire, Sweden - 812S3M metaG (Illumina Assembly) | ecosystem: Environmental > Terrestrial > Soil > Wetlands > Permafrost | place: Sweden... | reverse complement strand
GGGCCAGGTGTTGTAGCCGGTGTCGCCGGGATGGGGGATGGTCTGGAAGCGCCAGCGCAGTGCGCCGGTATGGACGTCAAAGGCGCGGATATCGCCCGGAGGCGCGGGCGGGGCTTCTGGATCTCTTCCGCCTACGATGATCAGGTCCTTGTAGATAGCTCCGGGGCTGGTCAGGCCGATCGACTGCAGCCGGTAATCCCCGCCGAGGCCTTTTCTGAGGTCGATGAAGCCGCCTTCGCCAAAGCTCTGGATGGGCTTGCCGGTGGCCGGATCGAGGGCGTAGAGCAGGTTCCGCATGCCCGCGAAGAGGCGGCTTTCCTTGCCATCGGTCCAGTAGGAGACGCCCCGGCTGGCGTCGGGCTCGCGCACGCCGGAGTCGAACGTCCACAGCAGCTTGCCGGTTGTGGCATTGAGCGCGATGACCTTGAGGGAGGGCGTATACGTATAGAGGACAGGTCCCACGACAACCGGTGTGGTCTCCATGCTGCCCACTTCGCCTGTGTCGTAAGTCCAGGCAATCTTTAGGTTTTTGACATTCTGGCGGTTGATCTGGGCGAGGCTGGAGTAGTGATCCTGGGCTGGTTGCCCACCATAGGCGGCCCAGTCCTGGTCGCGCTGCTGCTCTTCAGGCGCACCGGCGGCGCGTACCGCTCCAATGGGAGCGAGGCACGATCCCAGGGTCAAAGCTGCCAACGCCACGGTCGTCCCCCTTCCAGCCCATCGGCTTCCGGTCACAGCGCCGAATTTCGTACGATTCATGAATGATTCCTGGAGTACGGGTAAAAAGACAGCAAGGCCTGCTTGCCGAAGCTCTTGTGGTCGGTCGCAGGCCTTTGGGACGTTCATGATAAAAGCAGATCGGGGAAATCGCCTAAGCGCTTGGGCGCTCAGCATGTATACTCTACACCAAGGCAGCCCCTGTTTTCCAACTTGCGCTTCTTTCCTGCACTCCAAAGCGTAAAATTCACCAGGATTTCTGCCCAGCCGATGCACGCATCCTTCCCCCCCAGGGTGCGGCGCCGTCGCCCCGTTGAGGTCAATACCAGGGCTTTATTCATCCTTTTGCACGGAAAGAAGACCAAGGCGCCTTGTCCATGTCTCTCACCCCGCTTGACCTTGTCATCTGTTGCATCGCCGTCGTCGCCAGCATCGCCACCGGGCTCATCGTCGCCATCCGCAAAGGCGCCAGCGAGTCCAGCTCACAGTTTTTCCTGGCCGGGAGAAAGCTGGGCTGGCCGCTGGTGGGCGCTTCGCTGTTTGCCACCAATATTGGCGCCGAGCACCTGGTTGGGCTCTCCGGAGACTCCTACCGCTACGGCCTCTCCGCCGGCGCGGTCGAGCTCACCACCTGCATCTGCCTGGGCGTCGCCTGCGCGCTGCTGTTTCCCTACTACATCCGCGCCCGCGTTTACACCATCCCCGAGTTCCTGGAACTGCGCTACAACCGCACCGCGCGGGTCTTCTTTTCCGGGCTCATGCTGGTCATCTGCATCATGACCAAACTGGCCTTTCACCTCTACGCCGGGGCGCTGGTGCTGCACAGTCTGCTGGGCTGGGATGTGATGCCGATGGTGCTGTTGATGGGCGCCGGCGTTGCCGTCATCACCATCATCGGCGGCTTTACCGCGGTGGCCTACACCGACTCGATCCAGACCGCCATCATGATTATCGGATGCAGCCTGATGCTGTTCATCGGCCTCGCAAAGGTGGGGGGCTGGCACGCGCTGGTGACCAAGATGCCGCTGGCCATGCACGTGGCCAAGGGCTATGCCGATCCGAATTACCCGTTCATCGGCATCCTTCTGGGCTCGCTCTACGGAGGTGTCTTCTACTGGGGCATGGACCAGGTGAACGTGCAGCGGGTGCTGGGCGCCAAAGACCTGCGCGAGGCGCGCAAGGGCGCCATGTTTGCCACCCTGCTGAAGCTCAGCCCGATCTTCATCTTCGCGCTGCCGGGCGTGATTGCCGCCGCGCTCTATCCGGGGCGCGATCCGAAGACAACGTTCATCACGTTGCTGAGCGAGCTGCTTCCCGTCGGCGTCCGCGGCCTGGTGCTGGCGGCTCTGATCTGCGCGTTGATCGGCTCTTCGCTCTCGGTCATGAACTCGATCTCGACACTGATTGTCCGCGACTTTCTCTTGCACTTCAGCAAGAAGGCCTCAGACAGACTGCAGGTCACCATGGGGCGGCTGGCGATTGTGGTGGCAATGCCGCTGGCCGTGGCCGCGGCCTATCTGATCTACACCACGCCGGATGGGCTCTACAAATATCTGCAGGCAGTGTCGATCTATCTCGTCATGCCGGTAACCCCGGCCATCTTCTTCGGCATCATGAGCAAGCGCATGACCTTCCAGGGCGCAGTCGCGTCCGCCCTCGCCGGCACGCTGCTGGCTTCCATTTTTGTGACCGATCAGCTGGTAGGCGCGCGCGGCGTTGAGTTGTTTCCCTGGCTGCACCTGAGCCTGACCGAGAACTACAGCTACCGCGGCCTGTGGGGCACCATCATCACCGTCGCGGTGCTGTTCATCGTTTCTTACATGACCAAGGCCCCTGAACTGGAGCAGACCAAGGGCCTGACCGTGGACTGGCAGGCGCGCAGCAGTCCCTTTGAAGGCCTGTCCGACTGGCGCCTGCACTGGAGCGCGCTGGCCGTGGCCACCATCGCCATCTACGCGTGGCTGTGGTAGCGTTTCCCGGGACGAAGTTTGTCCTGAAATTGACGACTGGAAGATTCAACCTGCATTGACCCTTTCTCGTCATCACGTCTCATCACGCAAATTCTTTTCCCATCGAGGTGCTTCATGAAAAGACGAAATCTGCTGCAAGGGCTCGCGGCCATGGTTCCGGCCACGGCCGTGTTGGGCAGCTATACGGCCATGGCCGAGCCGCTCAAGAAGAAAGTCAAGATCACCGATCTGAAAGCCATCGTCATGGGCCGGCCGGGCGGCAACACAATTGTGCGCATCGATACCGATGCCGGCGTGAGCGGATACGGCGAAGCCTACTGGGGATTCGGCATCAAGGACGTGATGCTGGGCTATCTGCGCGACTGCATTGTGGGCGCCGACCCCTTGGACATTGAGCCGCTCTATACCAAGATGATTATGCGCACCGGCGGCGCGGGCGCCATTGCCGGCGTCACCGTAACCGCCATCAGCGGCGTGGAGATTGCCCTCTGGGACCTGGCCGGCCGCCTGCTCGGCCAACCGGTGTGCAAGCTGCTGGGCGGGCAGTACCGCACCGGCGTGCGCATCTACAACACCAACAGCCCGCAGAACTTTCTTGACCCCGCAAACTGCCGCGAGTGGGCCGCCATAGTCAAAGAGCATCCCTTCGGCATTACCGCGGTCAAGACCGACATCGTCCGCAGAGGCTATCCGAAGGAGAATCTCTACGACACCACCTTCGAAAACGCGCGCGGCTACAACCGCCAGCTGACCAACGAAGACCTGGACTTGAACGCCAGGGGCTTCCAGAACGTGCGCGATGCGCTCGGCCCCGACTTCGGCATCGCCGTGCACACGCACTGGGAGCTGGACTGGGACGATGCGCTCAACCTGGCCCGCGCCGTTGCGCCCATGCGGCCCATGTGGCTGGAAGACGCGCTGGCGCCCGACTACTGCGACTCCTGGGTCAAGCTCACCGAGGAGTCGCCCATCCCCATCCTCACCGGCGAGAATCTCTATACCGTGCGCGGCTTCATGCCCTTCATCGTTCACCACGGCTGCCACATTGTGCAGATCGACATACCCAAGGCCGGCGGTCTGCTCCAGGCCAAGAAAATCGCCGACCTGGCCGACATCTTCGACATGTCGGTCTGCTCGCACAACGCATCAGGGCCGCTGGGCGCGGTCGCCTCGGCCCATGCCGCGGCGGCCATGCGCGACTTCAAGGGCCACGAGTTCTCGGTGGGCCGGCTGGATGGCACGTCCGCCGATCTGCCCTGGGGCCACATCGTCGGCAACCCCGTCAAAGGCTGGGAAGAGATTGTGACCCACGACGGCCCGCTGGTGAAGGATGGCCGCATCCTGATTCCGGACAAGCCGGGTCTGGGCGTGGAGCCAAACCTCGAATATCTGCGCGGGCACATGGCTCCGGGCGAGACGTGGTGGGGCTGACGCAACGATTCGGCTCTCAACGGCTCGCAGGATGTTCTATTCATTCCGAACGAAGAGCGCGAGGCTTGCGCGGATAAGTCGCGAAAACGCGTCTTGCCGCGCAGGCGCTTCGCGCTTGCATTTCACTTGAAGCCATCGGGGGAGATCACATGGGACTCATCAATTACAGGAACGTCGCGCGCAGGGACATCTTAAAGCCAGCGCCGATCCATGCAACTGGGCGCACCATTGCGGCAGTTTCGCCGCGCTTGTTGCTTGCAATTCTTATTGCTTCGCTGGCGTGGTGTGCGAGCGCGCTGAATCTGCAATCTCAGGATCTGCAGTACCGCTCGGGGTTTCTCTCCGTAACCATGGCCGCGGACCAGCCCAACTTCACCACGCTTTCTGTTGATTCGCTGGGCAAGGGCAAGCTAAACGTGAATGCGATGCTGCCGCTCACCGCCTCCTCGCACTACACGGTCACGCGCAACGGAGACGCAATCGAATACCGCCTGCCGGGCGCGGAAGGCGCGCCGGCGTGGAGCTTCGCCTTCAACCAGCGCGGCATGGTAATCCACTCCTCCTACTCCGCGAAGAACGCGCCCCAGCCGCTGGTGCTGAGCTTCGACCCGATCGTCACCCACGCCACGCTGCTGGGCCTCGAGAACGACCAGGGCCAGATGCGCCTGCCCGCGCTGCTGCACTTTCCCGATCACGGAACCCTTCGCATCACCACCGCCGCACCACGGCTTGCCCTTGGCTATGACGCGCTGCGCGGAAGCGATAACTTCGTCCGGGTCACGTTTCCTTCGGCCAGCAAAGATCAGCCGGAGGTCGAATACCGGCTGGAAGTCACGGCCATCTATCCGCACGATCCAAAGACCGACAACGATCCGCGCTACGACGGGTATCGCCGCGACTTTCTCAACATTCTGCAGATCAGCCCGCGCCGCCGCGTGCTGGCCAACAACGCCGCCAGCGATGCCGTCGCCTTCACCCTGTTTGAGTACTCCATGATGGCGGTGCGCATGCCGCCGCTGGCCGATGGGCTGAGCGCAACCGATATCCTGCGCCAGTCGCTCGACCGCTACATCGGCGGCATGAAGGGCTACGGTATCAAGTTCTACGACGAAGACATGACCCTGGTCGACGAAACGCTCGACACCTATCCGTCGCTGGTGATGGCCAGCGCCGATTATGTGCGCGCCAGCGGCGACAAGGAATGGCTCACCCGCAACTACTCCGTCCTCAAAACCTGGGCCGACAAGATGATCGAGTTCGACCGCGACGGCGACGGGCTGATGGAGTATCCGGAGAGCGGCAACGCCGGCACCTGGACCAGGAACTGGGCGGTAGAAAGCTGGACGGAGGATTGGAAGAAGCAGCAGGGAGCCGGGCAGCACCCATCGAACTGGTGGGACACGATCGGCTTCGGCTACAAGGACGCGTACTCGAATGCGCTGGCCTACAAGGCATTCAACGACATGGCGGAACTGGCCCGCCTGGCCGGCCACGAGGAAGACGCGCGCCGCTACACGCATCGCGCGGAGATGCTGAAAGCCGCCTACTTCAAGACCTTCTACAACCCCGCAACCGGCGTGCTGGCCGGCTGGAAGAGCGCCGACGGCAAGTTACACGACTATTACTTCCTTTTTGTAAGTGGCGTTGCCGTGACTTATGGAGTAGTTACTCCGGAGCAAGGGAACAAGATATGGGACAAACTGCTGGCCAAGATGAAGGAAGTAGGCTACGACCACTTTGAATACGGCCTGCCCGGCAACCTGATTCCCGTGCGCCGCGAAGACTACGTGGTGCGCTCGCAGGGCTCCGGAGGGTCAGACAAGGCAGACGGCTCCGACGGCTTTCCATACTACGAGAACGGCGGCGCAACGGCCTGCTTTGCCTACTTCACCATCCAGGCGCTGCGCGACCTGGGCCGCAACAAAGAGGCCGACGCGATTCTTTACCCGATGTTGAAGTCGTTTGAAGCGGGCGGATTTCAGGGTCACGGCCCAGACGGCAACAGCTACGACTGGAAAGGTTGGGACGGCAGCCCGCGCGGTTATGAGGGCCTGCTGGTGGACGGCTATTTGACCCTGCTGGCCGCCGCGCCGCAGGCGGCCGGAAACTGATGCATCAGGCAGAAGTGCGGAGGCGGCGATTTTCCTGGATCGATTTTCCTCGATCGGTGCCCTCCGCTCGTTCTAGATTTAGGGGTACAATTCGAGCAAGGAACTGGCCGAAAATGAGTAGGCGGAGGTCAACATGATGACTAACTTTGGACGCAGAGATTTTATCCAGGGATTGGGTGCGGCCGCCGCCGGCCTGTCCCTGGCGCCAACCAAACTGCTGGCCGCCACTCCGCCCACGGCTCCGGTTGCGATGGCGCGCTGCTCCAGTTACGGACCGGAGATTGCGACCACGCTGGCCGGCATGTTTGACCAGCTGGGCGGGCTGCGCAAGCTGGTGAGCGGCAAGACCGTCTCCATGAAGATCAACGTGACCGGCAATGCCGAGCTGCTCTTCAAAGGCATGTCGCTGGGCCAGACCTACTGGGTGCATCCGCAGATTGTGGCTGCCACGGTTCACCTGCTGGGCAAAGCAGGCGCTCGGCGCATCAATCTGCTTGAGAGCCCCACCGGCACCGATATCCACTCGCTCGCCGAGTTCTTCACCAGGGCCGGCTGGAATCCCGCGGACTTTACCAGCGCCGCTTCCAACGTTCAGCTGATCAACACCAACTATCCCGGCGCAAACGGCAAGTACACTCGTATTTACGTTCCGGGCGGCGGGCTGCTGTTCAAGGCGTACGACGTAAACCCTGCCTATCAGGACTGCGATGTCTTCATCTCGCTGGCCAAGCTCAAGGAGCACACCACCGCCGGCATTACCGGCGCCATGAAGAACCTGTTCGGCATTACGCCCACCACGATCTACGGCACGAACGCGGGCGTGGATGAGCCCAGCGCAGTGGCCAGCGGCGCACGCGGCATGTTGCATGCCGGCGACCGCCAGCCCTCAAAGAGCGCGCTCTCCGAGCTCGATCCAACCTCGTCCCGCGACCCCGGCTACCGAGTTCCGCGCGTGACCGCCGACCTGGTGGCTGCGCGGCCCATTCACCTCAGCATTATTGACGGCATTCAAACCGTGGCGGGCGGCGAAGGACCTTGGGCCAAGACTTTGCGCGCCGTTCCTCCCGGCCTGCTGATTGCCGGCAAAAACCCCGTCACGACCGACGCCGTGTGCGCCGGGCTGATGGGCTTTGATCCCATGGCCGACCGCGGCACGCCCCCGTTTGAAGGCTGCGATAACACCCTCAAGCTGGCCGAGGGCCTGGGCCTGGGCACGCGCGACCTGCGCCGCATCGAGGTGATCGGCGTTCCCATCAGCAAGGCGCGGATCGAGTTCCGCAAGGTATAGCGCGATCCACAGCCGGCCGCTTGTTCTTCGTACTCGAGTTCCAGATAGCTTTTGCGGAGGGAGCGGGGGTTTTACCCCCTGAAAATAAGCCCACACGACGCGGCCTTCAGGCCCGGGCTCACGCCTTTTTCTGAAATAGACCGCAAGTACAACTCAAGGATTAGCTGCCTGCTGCGGAGAGCCTCGCCTCCGGATTGACCACCAACCACGCCAGCGCCCCCAGCACTGCAAGCAGCGCGGCAGTGAGGAACGACGCCTCCCATCCAAAGCGCGCCGCGATCAGCGGCGTCAGAGAAGCCGTGACAGCGCCGCCCAGTTGGCCGCCAGTGTTCACCGTCCCGGCAACCACACCGGCGTGTTCCCCGGCAATGTCGGCCGCAACGGAGAAAAAGCAGCTCTGCGACAAATAAAGCGTACCCGCTCCGCAAGCCAGCACCACGCTCGCCACCAGGGCATCGTGCGCGCGTGAGCCCACCAGCAACAAAATCGCCGTGCAGCCCAGCGCGAATGCCGGCAGAAAACTGCGTCCCACGCGAGCGCGGTAGCGGCGCGCCAGCCAGTCGCTGGCTGCGCCGCCCAGCAGGCAGCCAACAGTCATGGCGATGAAGGGCAGCATGGTGTAAACGGCGCTGGTCTTCAGGTTCAAGCCACGCACTTCAGCCAGGTAGATATAAAACCAGCTGAAAAATATCCAGGCGATGTAGCCGTAGGTGAAGTAACTCAATACCAGAGCCAACACCTCTTTGCTCTTGAATATCTTTCCCCAGGGCGCACCGGGTTTCGTATCCAGCTTGCTCTGCGGGCCGCGGCCAGCAGCGATGTGTTCCAGCTCCGCAGTGCTCACCAGCGGGTGCTGCTCCGGCGTGTCGCGCGCGGCCAGGTACCACACCGTTCCCGCCGCTACGCCGATGAGCGCGCACAGCCAGAATGAGCTGCGCCAGCCAAAGTGCAGAATCACAGCGGCCAGCACTGGCGGCGTAAGACCCGAGCCCAGGCCCACCCCGCCAAAGATGATGCCGTTGGCCATGCCGCGCTCGTTAGTGGGAAACCAACGCTCCACAAACTGGCTGGCTGCCGGATAAATGACCGCCTCGCCGGCTCCCAGCGAAAACCGCACCAGCACCAGCAGCAGCAGCGCGCCGCGCACACCGGTAGGCGCCAGCGCGGTGAGAATGATAAACAGCGCCCACCACGCGAAGCTGAAAGCCAGCATCCGCCGCGGGCCGAATCGCCGCGCCAGGATTCCGCCGGGAATCTGGCACGAGGCATAACCCACCAGAAACGCGCTGAAGACCCAGCCCAGGTGCGCATGGTCGATGTTGAAGTCGCGGCCAATCTGCACGCCGGCGATGGACATGTTGACGCGGTCAAGAAACGCAACCGCGCTCAACACCAGCAGCCACAGGACCAGTAAATACCGGATGGGCAGGCCGTGGCCCGGGCTCTTAGCCGGTGGCGCAATCGCCGCGCGCAGATTCATTCGTTCACTCTCCTTGGCAAACCCATTGCAACTGAACACAGCACGCGGGAGCCCGCCGTCAGGGCCTACTCTTCCGGATGGGCCCTGGCCTTGGCCAGCAGGTCATCAAACTCGCTGCGCGGCATCTTCAGCTTTTCCGGATGCGCGTCGATCCACTTGCCAAAAGCCGTGTACTTCTCCGTGTTCCATCCGCCCTCGAACTGGGCGCCGTTGTGGCCCTGGCGATTGAGCTCAAAGTTGTAGTCGTCGGTGAGGCCGGTAAACTCCGCCGTGCTGATCGCTTCTTCCGCCAGCGCGGCCGGGATGAACAGCACGCCTTCAGTCTTGGCCAGCACCAGATCGCCGGGCAGCACCACGGCGCGGCCAATGCGGATGGGCGCGTTGATGGCCGTCAGCTCCATCTCCGCCCAGGCCGAAGGGTCATAGCCGCGATAGAAACCGTTGAAGTCGGGAATCTCCCGGTTCTCCTCCTGGTCGCGGATACCGCCATCGAAGACAAAGCCAACGTGCGAGCGCGCGGCAATGCCGTTGCCCAGGTTCGAGCCGATCAGCGTGCCTTCGATAATTTTGCCCATGCCGTCGGCCACATAAACGTCACCCGGCTGCAGCTCGGCGATGGGCCACATGTTGGTGCCGTTCACCCGGCCCTCGGCGTTGCCCTCGGCGGCAATGGCCTTGGCCATATCCGGGCGCGTGGGCATGTACTGCGCCGTCAGCGCGCGGCCGGCAAAGGGCTTCTCAATATGCAGCGCCTGCCAGCCGGCCTCGAACTGGTTGTTGTACCCGTGCGCGCGGAGAAAATCCCAGATGTCTTCAATGGAGATGTCGACGGCGCGCTTGAGCAGCGAATCGGACACCTTCGGCCGCCCGTCGGGGAAGCGGTCGCCTTTCCAATCCGAGGTATAGAAGAGCATCTGCTCGCGTGTCATCTTGACCTGGGCCAGCGATGGGACCGCTCCCATCGCCACCGCGGCCAGCAGCATGGATACAATCAGCTTTCTCATGCCCTTCTCCGTAATTCGATCGATGTGCCGCGCATGGCCGGCACCGCGGCTGCCTGTCACGCCTTGCCGGCCGGTAACCGTATTCTCCGGAACCGCACTCTCCGCGGCCCGCGTGTGCCGGCTCCAGCGCATCCCAGCGCCGGACTGCGAACCCAAACATGGGGGAAACGCCACCACCGCGACCCGGCGTTCGCAACCGCCCGGCCCGGCCCGGCCCGGGCTTCTGGCCATACCATCATACCCGCTGCTGCCGCGGTCTCGATCCCATGGGCGCACACAGGGCAACCGAGGCAGCCGGCCCGCATTTGCACGCTGAACTTTACCTTGAGCCAGTGCAACGATACAATCGAAAGAGCAGTAAGCCGACGTAGCTCAGTTGGTAGAGCAGCTGATTCGTAATCAGCAGGTCACCAGTTCGATCCTGGTTGTCGGCTCCATAGAATCTAGGCGGGCGGCCCGGGTGCCGGGTGCCCCATCCTTCCGCAGCCTTATCGCGGAAGGGCGGGATTCCACCTGGCAGGTGCCCCGGGTTCCGGCCTTAGACCTGCCACAGGATTTGGGTGCCCCAGGTCCGTCGCCCTTGGGGACCTGGGAAACGAGAGCATTTTCGGAATACACGTAGACTTTTTGGGAGCCGTAAAAGGTGGCTTCTTCTTGAGGAAGAAGCCACTTGAGTGTGTGCTTCCGGTCTACACCAATTCCGAAAATGCTATAGCCGCCTCAACTGGCCTGCTCCGGGTAGCGCAGAGATTCGCGGAACTAATTTCCCGCGCCGGAATGCGGTCCATTGCCTTTCGGTCCCGACGGTCCCGGCCCAGTCTCCCAAACCGGCCGCCTGACCTCTCACCGCAGAGAATGCATAAATTAACCCTCCCGCGGCGGACAATGAAATCAGAATATCCGCGGCAAAGCCCCGCCGCACCCTCGGATCGCGCCCCAAAAAGAGCGCTGCCGCAGGTAGATCGGGCCCCAAAAGCCAATTTTCCGGATTTCTCATCATCTCATTGAAAATAAAATGGTTACGCTGAAATAGCCACATTTCGCGTATCTAAACAAAGGGCTTACGTGAAATCGCGATTGGAGATTACGACTGAAATAAAGGACTTACGAGCAATCGCGATCGAGTGGCCAGCTATTTTTTGAGCTTCTGGAGCGCGTCAGCCAAGTGTGCGGAGGGCGCCCGGTGAGTCCTTCTCCCGTCGTCCCGTGTCTAAAATAGAGGTGAGTTGCGGCTTTCCCGCTCAATGACGACGGCAAGCCAGAAAACGCACCCCAACCGGAACCGCACCGAGGAGAAACGCATGCCCCTGATGAAGACTTCCAATCCCGCCCTCGGCGACAAGACCTTCCGCGACCTCTCCGGCGGGCCCTACGGCGCGATGGTGGACGCGGCCGACCGCATGACGCTGAGCGGCACTGTGAACAAGACCGGCGTGCTGCTGATCTGCGCGCTGGCCACGGCGGCCTGGACGTGGAGCCTGTTCTTCAAGACGCGCGACATGAGCGAAGTGGCCCCGCTGATGATGGTGGGCCTGTTCGGCGGGCTGATCTTCGCCCTTGTCACCAGCTTCAAGAAGGAGTGGGCGCCCGTCACCGCGCCCATCTACGCACTGCTGGAGGGGCTGGTGCTGGGCGGCCTGTCGGCGATGATGGAAACGCGCTACCCCGGCATTGGAGTGCAGGCGGTCAGCCTCACCTTCGGCACGCTCTTTGTGCTCCTGATCGCCTACCAGTCCGGCCTCATCAAGGTCACGCAGAAGCTGCGCCTGGGCATCATCGCGGCCACCGGCGGCATCTTCGTCTTCTACCTGATGGAGATGCTGCTCAGCTTCTTCGGCATCCAGTTTGCTTCCATCAACGGCTCGGGCGTCATCGGCATCGGCTTCAGCCTGCTGGTGGTGGCGGTGGCAGCGCTCAACCTGGTGCTCGACTTCGACTTCATTGAGCAGGGCGTGCAGCTGGGAGCTCCCAAATATATGGAGTGGTACGGCGCCTTCGGAATCATGGTCACGCTGGTGTGGCTGTATATCGAGATCCTGCGCCTGCTCTCCAAGCTGCGCAGCCGGAACTAATCTCCGGCAATCGAACGCAATTGGGTGCGCAACGAATCTCCGTGCCCCATCCTTGTCATTCTGAGCGGAGGTCGCCGCGGCGACCGAAGTCGAAGAACCTGCGTCTCGCAACCCTTGCGGAATGGGTGGGAAACCACGACTGCAAATCCCGCCCTCAATCCATGCGCCTTCTTTCTGGCGCATGGATACTCCGCGAGTCGACAGGCGTCCATCGCGCGTCAGCGCGGTCTGCCCCACCGCAGGTGGAACCAAGACAGATACCCGTTATCCACGTCTTTTTTTGTTGCGGCGGTAGTTGCGGTCTGCTTATCCACGCATACTCTTGGCATAATCCAAGCAAGAGCGGTTCCTCAGTAACTGTTCCAACAACCGGACCCAGGGACGCTTAACCGGTTAGACCAGCCCCCAGGCTCCGGTTCAGAACACCAGTTCAACCCCACCGGAACGAACCGGGCCACGCTAGACCAGGCCGGATCGGAGCGGGGGGTGGGAGCACTCAAGAGTGACCAGCTATAGCCGTCAGGACGTGTTGCGCATCTCGCAGATCAGTTCTCACCAGTTGCAGGGGTGGGAGCGCGCCGGACTCATTCCTCCGCAGGCGGCTTATACCTTTCAGGATCTGGGCCAGCTGCGGACCCTGCGCGCGTTGCGCGCCGAAGAGGTCTCGGCGGCCTCCATCCGGCACTCCATCGTGGCCATGAAGGCTGTGGCCGGCATGACCAATCCGCTGCTCGAGGCCTGCCTGGTGCGCACCGGCACGCGGCTGGTCTTTCGTCATCGCGGCGCCATGGTGGACCCCATCCGCCGCCAGCTGCTATTTGACTTTGAGCGCATAGGCCGCATGGGCAGCATCGATCATCCCACGCCTGCCTCGGAGCCTTCTCCGCTGCGCCGCCCGGGCGTGCAAGGACCGCGGGGCGTGCAGGACCGCTTCCTGGCTGCCGTGCAAGCCGAGGAGGCCGGCGAGAAACAGCGCGCCATCACCCTCTATGAGGAGATTCTCGGCCTCGACCCCAAGTACGCGGCGGCCTACATCAACCTGGGCACGATCCTGTTCCACCAGCGCAGCTTCAGCCTGGCTGAAGAGCTTTACCGGCGCGCCAGCGAAGTCGATCCCGGCTATGTGCTGGCGTTCTTCGACCTGGGCAACGTGCTGGACGAACTGCAGCGGCCCGACGAGTCAATCGCCGCCTACCGCCAGGCGGTTGCGCTCTCGCCCCGCTACGCCGACGCCCACTACAACCTGGCCCTGGCCTACGAGCGCAAGAACGAGCGGCGCAAGGCCCTGCGCCATTGGCAGACCTACATCAAGCTGGACCGCTCCGGCCCCTGGGCCGAGCACGCGCGAGGCCAGATTCGCAAGCTGCTCAGCCATGAGAAGCTCTCCATCGCCCGCCGCGCCACCGGCTTCATTCCGCCCCGCACCGGCGCGGCGCCGCTGGTGCTGCTGCACAAGCCTGCCTGAGACGGGGGCGGACATTCGCTCGGCGCGACGCCCGACAGCGGCAAACTGCTCCCAGCGGAAATCAATCGGTTCGAGAGACAACTCCCCGCTCCGTTTGCTCTTCTAATCGAATCAAGGAGATTCTATGTCCCTCGGTAAAATTTTCGCCATTTCAGCACTTGCCACTGCGCTGTTCAGCAGCTCCCCCTTGAGTCCGGCCCAGGTGGACGTCAGCGTCGGCATAGCCCCGGATTGCCCGTACGGCTACTTTGACTACGCTCCCTACGACTGCTCGCCTTACGGCTACTATGGGCCGGACTGGTTTATGGGCGGCTTGTTCATCGGCGCCGGTCCCTGGTTCCATGGGGGGCGCGGATTCTACGGCCATGTGGACAACCGCTTTGACCCGCACCACGGCTACAACGGACCGCTGCCAGGCCGCGGCGCCCAACGCTTCAACCACTTCCAGGGGAATGAAGCCCGGGATGGCAAGGGGAATGTGGGCCACGCCGGCCACGAGGGCGGCGGAGAACATGCACTGCCCGGCTACCGCGGAGGCGGCGGTGGCGGCGGACGCCCGCGCCGCTAGAGCCGGCGTGATGATGACCGCTCGATCCCACTCCTGGCGCTTGCCGATCGCAGCGCCCGGGGCGGGATCGCCCGGTCTCGCAAACCATTCGCCTTCCGCTTTTCCTCCGCAGTAGCCGCACCACACTCCCTCGCCTGCCGCTCGAGTCCCCCTCTGTCTCCATTTCGGTCCGCAGCCAGACCACAGGCCGCCGGCTTTGATACACTCCGATGCCGGAGGCATACATTTTTGTCGCACTCATCGCATCCCCCCCTTACGCAACTCTCTGAAGAGGAGAGCCTGTTTTTTGCCACCGTGAAGAAGTTCGCCGCCGACGCCATCGCTCCCCACGTGCGCGCCATGGACTACGAGCAGCACTTCGCCGACGGCCTGGTCAAGCAGCTCTTTGAGCTGGGACTGATGGGGATTGAAGTCCCTGAAGAGCTGGGCGGCGCCGGCGGCTCGTTCTTTGATGCGGTGCTGGCCATCCAGGCCATCTCTACCGTGGATCCGGCCGTGGCCGTGCTGGTGGACGTGCACAATACGCTGGTCATCAATGCGCTGCGCCGCTGGGCCACCCCCGCGCAGCAGCAGCACTGGCTGCCGCGCCTGGCCACTGACACCGTGGGCGCCTACGCCTTGAGCGAGGCCGGCTCCGGCTCGGATGCTTTTGCGCTTCAGACCCGCGCCGAGAAGACAGACGGCGGCTACCGGCTCAACGGCCGCAAGCTGTGGATCTCAAATGGCCGCGAGGCCGGGCTGTTTATCACCTTTGCCACGCTCGACCCCGCGGCCGGCTATCGCGGCATCACCGCCTTTCTCGTCGAGCGGGACACACCCGGCTTTACCGTCGGCCGCAAGGAAGACAAGCTGGGCATCCGCGCCAGCAGCACCTGTGAATTGTTGTTCGACAACTGCGAGGTGCCGGAGTCGACCCTGCTGGGCGAGCCGGGCAAGGGCTACAAGATCGCCATTGAGACGCTGAACGAGGGGCGCATCGGCATTGGCGCGCAGATGCTGGGCCTGGCCGAAGGCGCATGGGGCCACGCAGCCAAGTACGCCAAGGAGCGCCGCCAGTTCGGCAAGCCCATCGCCGAGTTCCAGGCCGTGCAGTTCACGCTGGCGCAGATGGCCACGGAGATCGAAGCGGTCAAACTGCTGGTCTATAACGCGGCGCGGCTCAAGGACGCGGGCCTGTCCTACGTGCGCGAAGCGGCCATGACCAAGCTGTTTGCCTCGCAGGTAGCCGAGCGCGTGGCCAGCCAGTCGGTAGAAATCTTCGGCGGCAACGGGTTTGTCCGCGAATATCCGGCAGAAAAGTATTATCGCGACGCCAAGGTCGGAAAAATCTACGAAGGCACGTCGAACATGCAGCTGGCGACGATTGCCAAGCTGGTGCTGGGCAAGTAGGCCCAACCGCGCGACCCGGGAAGAGGCCCGCGCGGTTGGGCATCTGGGTGGCCCGTCCTTTTCGCAGCCCTATCGCGAAAAGGGTGGGAAACCACAGCGACTGCGGTGGCCGCTTCTCCTCTATAGCGGCTCTTGTTGCGCTTCCCGCTCAGCGCCCCACGGCCCAGGCCACGCCATCGGTTGCTTTGCCGGTCGCGATCAGCCGGGTCAGCTTCCACGCGCTCAGATCAACCTGCGCCACCTGATTGCTCGTCATGCAGGAGACATAAGCAGCCTTGCCGTCCGGGCTGACCACGATCTCCTGCGGATAGACGCCGACGGCGACCGAGCGCACCACCTTCATGGTCTTCAGGTCGACTACGGCAATCTTGTTCTGGTCGGGGAGCGTCACCAGCAGCCAGCGGCCGTCCGGCGTGGGAGCGGTACCATAGGCGATGCTCTCAAGCGGAATCCAGCGGCTCACCTGGTTGGTCTTCGTATCGATCACAGCGAGCTGCGGCTTGGTCTGGTCGGCGGTGAAGACCCAGCGGTCGTCGTTGGAGATGGCGATGCGCTGCGTGTTCCCGGAGATGGGAATGATAGTGAGCACCTTGCGGGCTGCAATGTCGAGCACCGAGACCGTGCCCGGGCCGACGTTGGCCGTATAGCCGCGGCGGCCGTCGTGGGAGAGCGCGAGCATGTGGCTTTCCGGCTGCCCGGTGGGGATGGAGCCGATGATCTTGAGCGTCTTGGGATCGATCAGGCTGATGGTCCGGTCGAGCTCGGTGGTCACGTAGAGCAGGCCGTCTTTGGGCCCGAAGAGGGGGCAATGCGGACGGACGGGATGGCCGAAGTCGAGCGTATCGACGACCTTCTGCGAAGCAATGTCAATCACGGCGAGCGTGCTGCCGTCGGTGCCCGGCTTGCCCACGCCGGAGTTGCCGTAGATGGGCACGTAGGCCAGTTTTCCATCAGGTGAGGCAATGACCTCGTGGCCGGTGATGCCGCCCTCGGGCACCGTGCCAAGCACCGTGCCGGCTGCCGGATTGACGATGGCCACGCTACGATCGCCCTTTTGAGCGACCAGCAGCCGGCCTTGCTGAGCGGATAGGGTGAGCGCAGAGAACGACAGGAACAACAGGGGAAGAGTGAAACGCATAGGCCGCACAGGAACCTCCGTGGAACACGAAATGAGTCTATCCCACGCGCAGCAGGTTCGGGGAGTACCACGGCCGATCGGAGCGTAGAAGCCGGGCGCGCGCCTTTGTCCGCCTAAGCGGGTGCGGCCCAGGGATCGTAGGTGCCCACGCCCCACGAGTGACCCTCGGGGTCTTTCACGGCAAACTCGCGGCTGCCGTAGGGCGTGTCCTGTAGCGGACGGATAATGCGCGCCCCGGCAGCCACGGCGCGGGCGTGCGCCGCATCGGCGTCAGCGACCACGATGTAGGCGCCGCGGGTCTCGGCACCGCCCAGATCGTCGGGAGGCGTGTAGCTGCGCGCAAACTCGTCCTCACGCGCGGAGCCGAGCATGATCATGCCGCCGTTGAGCGTGAGCTCGGCGTGGCCGATGGTTCCGTTGGGGCCCTCGTAGACGGCTTTGCGCTCGAAGCCGAAGACCTGGCAGAACCAGTCGATGGCGGCCGGCGCGTTGCGATAGCGCAGGGCGGGGATAACGGTGGAGCGGGATTCACTCATGGCGGACCTCTCTGCGGGGTGACTGCAATCTTACCGCTTCTTTATGCGCTCGCCCAGCCTCCGCGGCGTGCCGGCACTCCAGCGCACAATCCTATATGCTGCGAAGGATGGATTTCGCGGCAAAGGATACACAGCTGGTGCAGATTGTGGACGCGGCTCTGGCCGAAGCGGCGCGGCGCGCTGGGCCGTGGCTGGCCTGCCGGCTGGGGTGCACGCAGTGCTGCCATGGGGCCTTTGCGATCAACGCGCTGGATGCTCTGCGGCTACGCGAAGGGATGCAGGCGCTGCGGGCTGCCGAACCGGCGCTGGCCGCAGAGGTCGAGCGCCGCGCTCATGCCTGGATCGAGCAGCATGGGCCGGATTTCCCGGGAGATTTCGCAACCGGGCGGCTGGGCGAAACAGAGGCCGAGCAGGCGCGGTTTGAGGATTTCGCCAACGAGGCTGCCTGTCCGGCGCTCGACCCGGCGACCGGCCGCTGCGACGTGTATGCAGCCCGGCCCATGACCTGCCGCGTCTTTGGTCCTCCGGTGCGGATGGGCGAGGGCGATGCGCTGGGCCATTGCGAACTCTGCTTTCACGACGCCAGTGAGGCAGAGGTGCAGGCCTGCGAGATGGCCGTTCCGCACGACCTGGAGGCCGAGCTGGTGAGCGAGTTGGATGAGATGGGCGAGACCGTGGTGGCGTTTGCGGTGCTCACGGGAATGGATGTTCGGCCGCGATAGACTGGTGGTTGGAAACCTCATGAGCATGCGCCCTTGCTGGGTTGAGATTTCGACCCAGGCCCTGGAAGACAACTACCGCTTTCTCAATACGCTGGCTGGCGGCGACGCCGAAGTGCTGGCCATGGTCAAGGCCGATGCTTACGGCCACTCCATCGCCCTGTGCGCACCGGCAGCGGTCCGCGCCGGGGCCCGCTGGCTGGGCGTGACTAGCGTGGACGAAGCCGTGGAGGCGCGGGCGCTGTGCCCCGATGCCCGTGTGCTGGTCATGACCGGATGCTTCCCCGGCGAGGGCGCGGCGGCTTTGCAGCATGAGCTGACCGCGGTCGTCTGGGAGCTATGGCAGCTGGACGAGTTGGAAGGCGCGGCGCGCTCAGCAGGCCTTGGACCAGGTTCGCTGCCGGTGCATCTGGAGATTGACACCGGGATGAGCCGGCAGGGCGTGGCGCCGGATCAACTGGCGCCGGTTCTGGCGCGGTTCAGCGCAGAAACGCCGCTGCGGCTCGAAGGCGTTCTCACCCACCTCTACGCTGCCGACGAGTCCGATGGCCGCGCCAACGAGGCGCAGCTGGCGCGCATGGACGAGGCGCTGGCGCAGATTGCCGCAGCCGGCTTGAAGCCGGAGTGGCTGAGCGTAGGCGCTTCGGGCACGCTGCTCAGCGGCGGCCTGGCGCGCGTCGCAGAGCTGGCCGCAAAGCAGGGGATGAAGACCATGGTCCGGCCGGGCCTGGCGCTCTATGGCGTTGCGCCGCAGTTTGTGCCGGATGAGCCGGCTGCCGTCACGCAGGCCCGCGAGCGGCTCAAGCCCGTGCTCAGCTGGAAGACGCGGGTGGCGAGCGTGCGCTCTGTCCCTGCCGGGGCCGCGGTGGGCTATAACGGAACCTTTGTGGCCACCGAGCCCATGCGCCTGGCGTTGCTGCCGGTGGGTTACGCCGACGGGCTCGACCGGCGGCTGGGCAACCGCTTCAGCCTGCTGGTGCGCGGGCAGAGAGCGCCGCTGGTGGGCCGAGTCAGCATGGACCTGGCCGTGATCGATGTGACGGAGATTGACGGGGTTGAGGCCGGGGATGAAGTGATGATTCTGGGCGCGCAGGGAGCGGAAACCATCACCGCCGCCGATCACGCGGAAGCGACGGGGACGATTCCCTGGGAGGTCTTTACGCGAATCGGTGCAAGGGTGCGGCGAGTCCTGGTTTAGCGGGCGCCTACCCCGCGAGAGTTTCCTCTTGTACGACGGGAACCAGCCTGGCTGCGCCTTGGACGGCGGCGATCATGGCGTGGTTGCCAATCGCCGAGTTGAGCAGCATGTGGTAAAGCCCGCGGGCGCACCACTCCTGCTGGTAGGCTTTGCGGATGACGGCAGCGCGGCGCTTGTCAAAAGCGGCCAGCATCTGGTCGGCCTGGGCGGCCTGCTTGGGAAATGCCTGCACAAACCAGTCGCGCTTGGCCTGCGCCGTGGCGTAGACAAACACGTGAAAGCAGCCGGGCTGGTTGGCCAGCGCACAGGCCGCGCCGCGGCCTACGATCACGCAGTTGCCCTCTTTAGCGGCCGAGAGAATGTGCTGCCGAATCAACGACAGCATGCGCTCGGAGTCGAAGACCTGATCGTCCGACAGGCCGGCGATCGAGTAGCCCGAGTCGTGCCAGAAGACCTTGCCATAGCGGTAGTACCAGGGATCAAGGCGCTCGTCGTATTTGGCGGCCAGCTCAGGAGAGACGCCGGCGGCGCGGGCCGCGGCGCAGGGCAGCTCGGAGTCGAGCAGGCGCCAGCCCAGGTGCGCGGCCAGGTCGTGGGCAAACTCGCCGCCGCGCGAGCCATACTCTCGCTCGACGGTTATGACGCGCATGGGTCCGTGGGTCATGGGGAAGCAATCTCCTGCGAGAGGAGAATACAACGAAACCGGGCTCAGTGGACAACGAAGTTGAACTTCGCCCCGCTGAGCCCGGCTTTTTTGCCACTTGCAGAATGGTTAGTGGCTGACCTGGCGGAAGAGCCAGAACAGCGCCCCGGAGAGCAACGCCGCCGCCGGAAGCGTAAACACCCAGGCCGCCGCAATATTCCGCAGCGTCGCCATTTGCAGACCGCTGCCGTTGGCCACCATGGTGCCGGCAACGCCGGAACTGAGCACGTGGGTGGTACTGACCGGCAGGCCGAAGTTGTCGGCCAGGGAGATGGTGCACATAGCCACCAGCTCGGCGCAGGCACCCTGCGCGTAGGTCAGGTGCTCCTTGCCGATCTTCTCGCCCACCGTGACCACAATGCGCTTCCAGCCCACCATGGTGCCCATGCCGAGCGCCAGCGCCACGGCCACCTTCACCCAGATGGGAATGAACTTGGTGGCCTTGTCGACCTTGCCCTTGTAGTTGGTCAGGATCGCGTTCTCGTCCGGAGTAAAGGACGGGTTCTTGGCCTTCTGCATCAGCCGGATCGCGTCGCTGGCCACGTACATGTCGTTGCGCACGTTGGTCTGCTGGTTGGCAGGAACCGCCTTGAACTCCTTGTAGAGGGCCACTTCGTGGCTCAGGTCCTCGACCAGCTCGCGCAGCGCCAGAATTGTGTCCGGCTGCAGCTGCTTGGTGCGGATGAAGTCGGTCACCTCGGATCGAGCGTCTGCGCCCAGAATGCCGGTCTTGTCCACGTGGCTGTCGAGCACGCGTCCGGCCTGGTCAGAGACAGCGATAAAGTCCTGCGTGTCCTTGGCGGAAACGGCGTGGTTGAGCGCGTACGCCGTGGGCACCGTTCCGATCAGGATCAGCATGATCAGGCCCATGCCCTTCTGCCCGTCGTTGGAGCCGTGCGAGAAGCTGACCCCGGTGCAGGTGAGCACCAGCAGCAGGCGGATCGGCCACGGCGGAGGCTCGGCGCCCTTGGGCGCTTCGTAGAGTTCCGGGTACTTGATAAGCCACTTGGAGAGAAGGAAAAGCAGGGCTGCGCCGCCGAATCCGACAATGGGCGAGATCAACAACACTTTGAAGACTTTGGTGGCCTGATCCCAATCCACGCCGGAGGTGCCGGTATGCGCGCTCATCAACTGATTGGCCACGCCCACGCCAATGATGGAACCCACCATCGTGTGCGAGCTCGAAGCGGGCAGCCCAAACCACCAGGTGCTCAGGTTCCAGATAATGGCCGCGATCAGCAGCGCAAAGACCATGGCGAAACCGGCTCCCGCGCTCACCTGCAAAATCAGCTCGACCGGCAACAGGGTAATGACGCTGAAGGCCACCGCGCCGGAGGAAACCAGCACCCCGGCCAGGTTGCACAGGCCCGACCAGACGACTGCAATGTTTGGCTCGAGCGAGTGGGTATAGATCACCGTGGCTACGGCGTTCGCGGTGTCGTGGAATCCGTTCACAAACTCAAAGCCCAGCGCAATTATCAGCGCCAGAATCAGCAGCGCGTAGGGCCAGATGCTGCCCAGCGTTACCCCGCTGAAATCCTGAGCGATGTGCACAGCAATGAAGCCAATGCCCACGGCGAGGATGGTCAGGCACACAGCCCCGCTGACCATCGCGTGGGATTTCTTCATCTTTTTTTCGAGAAGGCCCTGCGCAGTTGGACTGCCGGGGACGGCGGTTGCCAGTTCGGACATGGTGCGGCTCCAGGGAATAGGATCGGCCCGGCGATGCGCGGGGACGCAAAGGCCGGGCTCATCCATTGATAGAGGAAGCAGATGAAAGGGCGATGAATTCGCTGGAAGAAAGGTGGATTCGGCGGCTAGAGCATTTTCGGAATACACGTAGACTTTTTGGGAGCCGTGAAAGGTGGCTTTTTCTTGACGAAAAAGCCACTTGAGTGTGTGCTTTCGGTCTACACCAATTCCGAAAATGCTATAGGTCGCTGACCGTGTGAATTCGCACTTATGGTTCGTGGTTTCCCACCCTTTCGCCAGAGAAAAGGCGAAAGGATGGGGCACGGAACTGGTACAAAACCAAGCGGTCAGAGACCTAGATGGAGGAATGGAGAGCCGCGGCGGCCCAGACCACGCTGGCGGCATAGCACTTGGCCAGGTGCTCCTGGCTCAGGCCCTCGGCATGAACGATGCGGTCGCAGGCCTCCCACTCGCCGCGCTCGTGCTGCTCAATCCAGGCCAGCAGGGTACGCTCCGGGTTCGGGGTGCCCTGGAGCGCCTCGCAGATCTCGCTGCGCAGGGGCAGCGACGGCGTGAGCTCTTCCATCGGCAGGCGCAGCATGGCCGGGACCAGGCTCAGCATGCCCAGCAGATACTGCTCGGAGGAGTCCAGGCCGCAGGCTGCCGAGGCCAGCTCGCAGAAGCGCCCGCGGACCAGGGCCATGTGCAGAATCTCGGGCGGCTCGTCGCCGTTCAGCTCGCTCAGCACGGCCAGCGAAACGATGCGCCGGAAGGTGTCTTCGCCCACGGCAATAATGGCCGAGGAGATATTGCGCACCTCCTGGTGGATGGCGTAGATGGGAGAGTTGACCAGGCGCAGCAGGCGGTAGGTCAGCGAGGCATCGCGCAGCACCAGCTGGCTCACCTCGCGGATGTCGATCGGATCGTGGTGCAGCAGGCGCACAATCTCGAAGTGCAGCTGCCGGTTGGCGGGAACCTTGCGCTTTTTCAAGAGAATGGGCCGGCAGAAGTAGGCCCCCTGGAAGAGCTTGAAACCTTCCACGCAAGCGCGCTTGTAGTCCTCCGGCGTCTCCACCCTCTTGGCCACCAGTTCCAGCGAAGCGCAGTCTTTGCTGCGCAGATATTGCCGTTCCGCAACGCCAAAGCGGTTGAAGTCCACGCGGATGTAATCGGACAGCTCCACCAGCGGCCGGAGATTCGGTTGCCATGTAAAGTCGTCCAGGGCGAGCCGGAAACCGCGCGCCTTGAGGCGTCGGCAGGAGTCGAGCAGCTTGGGCGTCAACTCCACGTTGCCGGGAACCGTGAGCACGGTCTTGGTCGGCGCCAGTACCAGGACCAGCTCCTCTGTCAATGCCTCAACCGTGCAATTGATAAAGGCCGGCAGGCCGTTGGTCAGCCAATCCAGGCCAAAGATGACTGCGTTGTCCAGCATGGTGCGCGCGGCCATGTCGGCGCCGGGGCAGAACAGCGCCTCGGGAGCGTTGCGGAACAGCAGCTCATAGCCCTGCACGTGCCCGCGCAGGTTGAGGATGGGCTGGCGCGCCACGTAGCGCATCTCGCCTGCCCACTTTGCCTGCACCCCTTCGATGCTCATTGCCGTTTGAAACCCTGTCGCCATGCGGACCGTCCCCAGAGCGTTTATCGGCCGCGCCGGGGGTTCACTTCAGGTGTTTTCCGGCCTGGCTGACGGGGATGGATGGCGGCGAGCGGTGCGGGCGTAGACCCACAGGTAGAAGATGCTCATGATCAGCAGGATGAGCGGAGCGGGAAAGACCTGGAGAGCCGTGGAGAGCTGACCGGAGAACCCGGTTGGGGCAAGTGGAAGACGCTTGACGAGAGCCAGATAGAGAGCCCAGGTAAGATCGCCGGTAAAGAACAGGGCCGAACCGGTGACCAGGAGCGCCAGCCGGCCGGTGAGGCCGCCCTGAACCCACAAAAGGACGCAGGCAGGAACGGCCAGCAGCAATAGTTTGGCGTCGTACTGGCGGTGGTAAACCGGCAGCATGGTGAGCGCGGCGATGGCCGCCAGCCCCAGCCAGCCGCCCGCCGGCGTGAAGCGGGAGCGCAGGGTCACAAATCCCCATGCCAGAAGCAGAGGCGCGCAGACCAGATAGCTGACGGGGTTATAGAAGCGCGGATCGTCGCGCACCACGCTGAGAGCCGATTGCAGGCTGATCACGTTGGCCAGGCCGTGGCCGCCGAGCGAAGTAGGGCCGGGATCGCTGATGCCGCCGCGCGCGGAGAGCACGGCCACATTCGATTGCCACTCCTGGGTCCAGCCGGGCGCGGCGTGACTGACCCAAAGCACCGCCGGCAGGCTGAGGACGACGGTGAGGGCCAGAGTTTGCAGGGCGCGCTTTCGAAGCAGGCCGCCAGCCAGCACGAAGTAGAGCCAGACCAGGCCTGAATCCTGAGGCTTGACCGCCAGGGCAAGCGCCAGGCACACGACGCCCATGGCGGCAAAGCGGTTGCGGAGAAAGCACCAGACTGCCACGGCGCAGAGGCTGACCACGATGCCGGCCGCGTTTGTGGAGATAAGGAGCAGCTCGCTGTTGGCGAGGAACAGGCAGACCAGAGCGCCGGCGGCCAGGGGTCCATAGTCCGCAGCCAGACTCCACACAAGAATTGACGCGAAGATGAGGCCGCCCAGGGTGAGCAGCAACCAGAGAATATGAGCCGGGCCCCAGGGCAGGAGCGCAAAAGGTAGTGTGAAGCAAAAAGCGGTGGGCAGGTAGATATAGCGCGTGGCGATCTGGCGGACTTTTTCCGAATCCGTCGGGCTGTCTCCGCCCAGGGCGCGATAGAGCGTGAGCACCTGCGGCTGGTTGTAGGGGTCGCCGTGTTCGACCAGGCAGCGGGCGGGATAGTAGACAACGCGGAAGTCGACCATGGGCTCGTGGCTGGCGTGCTCCAGAGCCAGGCCCAGCAGAACGAAGACGACACTGCCCAGCAGCAGCAGCAGCAGGCCATCGCGTCGCGCTCCGTTCATGGCGGCTACTGTCCCTTCGCAATCGGTGCTTCCGGCTCCAAGCGCGCCAGGCGCTCGGCGATGCTAAACGGGCGCGCCTCGGCGCAGAGCGCCGGCAGGGCGGCGATGGCCGGCGGCGCGGATTCGGCGAACGCGCCCAAAAAGCCGCGCCGCGTGAGGGGAAGGCGTGAAGGCATGACCCTCCGGGGAGACCTGCGTGTGTCTTCCAGAGTAATGCTTGCTGCCCGGTCTCGACAGCGGCGTGCCCAATTCGGCAACAGACGCAGCAAATTCGCCAGCAGATTGCAAGAGCAACCCTGTACTCTAGCGTCAATATCCACGGCTGGAGACGCGACCACGGAATGCCTGAACCCGAACAAGCCGTGCCCAAGCCGAGCGGCGATTACATCTACGGGATCGACCTGGTGCGCTTTGCCTGCGCGGTGAGCGTGGCGGCGTTTCATCTGACATGGATGACGGCCGGCATCGCGTGGACGCTGCCCTTTGGGTGGGTGGGCGTTGAGGTCTTCTTCGTCATCTCAGGTTTGGTGATTGCGAACTCCGCTCACGGCGCGACGGCGCGACAGTTCATGGTGGGCCGCTTTCTGCGCATCTATCCGGCGGCCTGGTGCGCGGCCGCGGTCAGTTATCCGCTATTTCTGTGGGGCGGATATGCCAAACACACGACCGGGCTGATTCAGCTTTACTACTCCATGATTCTTCTGCCGGGGCCGTTTCTGGCCACTGCGTACTGGACGCTTCCCATCGAGCTGGCCTTTTATTTCCTGATTTACACGGTGATTACATTTCACGGCTTCAAGCACATTCAGGCCATCGCGATTGTGCTCATTCTGTGGGGCGCGCCGTATCTGATCGCGCTTGCGTTGACCTCACGCGGAGTGGTGCATTGGTCGTGGGTCGACTTCGACTACGGCTGGAAGAACATGTCGCTGCTGCGGCATGGGCCCTACTTCGGGTTGGGGATTCTGGTGTGGCTCTACAAAGAAAAGCGGCTGAGCCGAGTGGGAGCATGTGCAGCAGTATTGGCGCTGGCGCTGGCGTGCATGGAGATCTATGCGCGCGCGGTTGAGGTATGGCCGAAGTTTGCGCAGTCATCGCTTGTACGCGAGACTGCGTGGGGGCACCTCGCTGCGCCAAGCGCGGTTGCATTTCTGCTCGCGTTCGCTGCAATTCTGCTTTCGGTGCGCTTCAACCGCCTGTTTCCGGCAAATGCCGCGCTGAGAAAAACTGTGCGGCTGCTGGGATTGACGACCTACCCGTTTTATCTGCTGCACGAACGGGTGGGCGAGCTCTCGATTTACCTGGGCAATCGAGCGGGGCTCGCTGCTCTCCCCAACGCGTTGCTTGCGCTGGTTGGCGTGGGGGTGGTGGCGCTGGCAATCGCATGGTACTTTGAGCCGGCGCTACGCGGGCTGTTCAAGAAAATTGGCGGCATACGCAGCACCGCCGCGAATAAGCCGGTTCTGGAGACGCGATGAGGGCCGCCAAACCCACGCAGCGGGGTTTCCGATCGTTCCACTTCGTGGCCTGAAGGCACCCAGGTTCGTGCAGGGTCAAGCGGCCGGAGCTCTAGCCGTTGAGCTGTTCCTGCAGCTTGTTGAGGGTGCGGTGCAGGTCCTTGTCGGCGCGGCGCTGCTCGTCGATCTTGGCGATCGAATGCATCACCGTAGTGTGGTGCTTGTTGCCGAACTGGCGACCGATCTCGGGCAGGCTGGCTTCGGTCATCTGCTTGGCCAGGTACATGGCAATCTGCCGCGGCACCACCACGTTGCGCGAGTTGTTCTTCTGCTTCAGGTCGGCGACGCGCATGCCAAACTGCTCGGCCACCGCGCGCTGGATCGCCTCAATGGTGATCTTGCGCACCTGCATGTCAATGAACTGCTTGAGGCACTGCTGCGTGGAGGCCAGCGTGATCTCCACGCGGTTCATCTGGCACCAGGCGATGAGGCGCGTCATGGCGCCCTCGAGCTCGCGGACGTTGGTGCGCACGTTGGAAGCAACAAACAGCGCCACGTCGGTGGGAAGCACGACCTGCTCGTTCTCCGCCTTCTTCTGCAGGATGGCGACCTTGGTCTCGAGATCGGGCGGCTGGATGTCGGCGATCAGGCCCCACTCGAAGCGGGAGCGGAGGCGGTCCTCAATCTCGGTGAGTTCCTTGGGCGGGCGATCGGAGGCGATGACGATCTGCTTCATGCTCTCGTGCAGAGCGTTGAAGGTATGGAAGAACTCCTCCTGGGTGCGCTCCTTCTGGGCGATGAACTGGATGTCGTCGATGAGCAGCACGTCGACGGTGCGGAAGCGGTCGCGGAAGCTGGTCATGCGGTCGTTGCGGATGGAGGTGATCATCTCGTTGGTGAACTTTTCCGCCGAGACATACGAGATGCTGGCCATGGGCTGGCGGCGCTTCACTTCGTGGCCGATGGCGTGCATGAGATGGGTCTTGCCCATGCCCACACCGCCATAGAGGAAGAGCGGATTGTAAGCGCGGGAGGGGCGCTCGGCGACGGCCAGCGCGGCGGCGCGGGCAAACTGGTTGCCGTTGCCGATGACAAACGCATCGAAGGTATAGCGCTGGTTGAGCTGCGCAGCTGTCGACCAGTCGAAGCGCTCCTGCTGAGGATTGCGTGCCGGCGCGGGCGGCGGCGCAGTGGGCGCGTGCGCCGGCACGGGGCCGAAGCCGCCATCGCGGCGCTGCGGCGGAATGGAGGGGTCTTCCTCGGCGGTGACGAAGCTGACGTCGTCAAACTCCAGCGACTGCAGGTCGATGGCTTCCTGAATCAGGTCGCCATATTTGTCGCCGATGTGCTGGAACTCGGGAGAAGGCACGCGGACATACAGCGTGCGGCCGGCGGCGTGACTGTAGCGGGTGGGCTTGAGCCAGGTTTCAAAAGACTGGCGAATGACCTTCTTTTCAAGGGCTGCCAGTATCTGGATCCAGGGGTTGAGAACCGTTGCCGGGGAAGCTGCAAATGCCATCGACTTACATCCTTGCCTGCGTCACCTAATGTACGGCCGGAACGTTTATCCGCGTGAATCAGGCAATGGCTCTCTGCTGACGCAAAGCGTGACGCTTTGCGTCCAACTGCTACCGACTGAGTGCCTGGTTGCCGCTGGTCTGCCCTGAAACTTCTTGCCCGGGCCGAGGATAAATTCGTTCCGTGGGACGCTTGGAAACTTTTCTTGAACGGTCCCGATAGTAGCACACTTGGAGGTCGTTGCAATCCCTCATTCACACAACTTTTTGGCGCTCCCAATGAGTTGCACCAATGGTGGTGAAACTCTGGTTGAGGGTCTCTCCGAT
>Ga0182030_10005154_pt1 | contig 27773 bp, 22 predicted proteins | sample 812S3MmetaG_FD_121299 | JGI IMG/M metagenome (GOLD analysis project Ga0182030, IMG submission 121299) | Permafrost microbial communities from Stordalen Mire, Sweden - 812S3M metaG (Illumina Assembly) | ecosystem: Environmental > Terrestrial > Soil > Wetlands > Permafrost | place: Sweden... | reverse complement strand
GCCCGGCGACAACTTCAACCGGCCCACCGACGTGGCGTGGGATGGCGCCGGCAACATCTTCGTGGCCGATGGATACGGCAACGCGCGCATCGCGAAATTCGCTCCCGACGGCCGTTTCCTCAAATCGTGGGGCTCGCGCGGCACGGGGCCGGGCCAGTTCGATCTGCCGCTCTCCCTCGCCACCGACGCGCACGGCAACGTGTACGTCGCCGATCGCGCCAACCGCCGCATTCAGGTCTTCGATAACGAGGGCGTCTTCCAGCGCCAGATTGCCAATGTCGGCGCCCCGTGGGCCATCTGCATTTCCCCCGGCGCCCACCAGTATTTGTATAGCTCCAATTCCAACGAACCAAATTCCATGGAAGGCGGCGAAATCTACCGCCTGGAACTGGACGGCACCGTGCTCGGCCGTTTCGGCACGGCAGGAAAGCGGCTCAAGGAATTCGGCACAGTGAACGAGATCGATTGCCGCAATCCCAACGACCTGGTAGTTGGTGAAATCGCCAACTGGCGGGTGCAGCGGATTCGCTTGCGGCCGTAGGAAAGAGGCTAGGACAGGCCCGGAGGCCTGTCCTACTGTGCCTGATAGGTGGCGATCCACCAGGTATTGCCGAACGAGTCTCTCACCCCGGCGGCGCGCTCGTCGTACGGCTTGTCTTCCGGCGGTGAGATTTCCTCGGCGCCGGCTTCCAGGGCGCGGCCATAAGCGGCGTCCACGTCGGGCACGTAGACAAAGACCGAGGCGGGGGTGGCAATCTCGGGAGGCGGATCGCCGACTTCCAGCACCACCACCGAGTCGCCGATCGCCGCCTCCACGTGGAAACAGCCCGGACCGGATTCGACGCGCTCCAGTTCCACCGCGCCGAACACCTGCTGCACAAACTCGATCAGATCGCCATAGCCGTAAAGATAGGGGCGGACCGTCCCGACACCGTGCCGGACGTAAGCGGCGCCGGTAGCGGCTTCGGCCAGCGCCTCGTCGGAAATCCGCGCGTCGAGAACCTCGCGCGCATCTTCCCGCGTGGACACGGGCACGAGGAGCGTCAATCCATTGGTCCCGAGCTGCGCGCGGATACCCGCCGCGCGCAGGAACTCGCGCGCCAGCTTGGCCTCCTCCCCGGACTCGTAGGCCGCGGCGACGGCGAACTCTTCGATTTCATCCGGCGGCTGAGGCTCGTGTGCCGCCTCCGGCGCGGGCGCCGGGGTTTTCAGTTGGCGGCGCGCCAGCTCTTCGTCGTAGCAGGCGCGCGCCATGTCCACCAGTTCCCGGCGGTCGACATCGAGCAATGCCTCGTCGCTCAAGCCAGCGTACTGGCGCCGGAAATCTTCCACACTCACTTTCATCGCGTGCCTCCCGAACGGACGCGTCCGCGCCGTCCTGCACCCAGGTGTATCATGGCGCGACTGGCGGCGCTACAATCGAATTGCCGTGCTGCGCATTTGGCTATTGATACTGGTGGCGGCCGCCGCACCGGCGCAGGCGCTCTACGAGCTGGCGGGGCGCATCAGCCCCGAGGGACGCGCGTGGGTCACCCTGTTCGGCGCCACCCACCCCTTCACCGCTTCCACTTTCACCGACGAGAGCGGGCGCTTCACCTTCCGGAAACTTGCGGCGGCGAGTTACACCGTGTCGGTCTACCAGCCGGGACGCGGGGAGGCGCGCCAGACCATCGAAGTGGGACCCGCGCTGGCCGATGCGCGCCACCGCATCCAACTCACCATCGCGTTGAAAGACGCCGATTTCGACCCCACGGGCGACCGCCGGCGGCACGCCGTCACGGTGCGGGAACTCGCCATCCCCGAGCCCGCGCTGCGCGACTATGTGGAGGCGCAGCGCGATCTGGAAAAGAGCGACGCGGAAGCCGCCGAGAAACAACTGGAGCACGCCGTGGAACTGGCGCCGCGGTTCGCCGACGCATGGAACACGCTGGGCACCATCGCCTATCAAACGCGCCGCTTCCCGCTGGCCGAACAGCGTTTCCGCCAGGCGCTGAAGCAGGACCCCTCGGCGTACGATCCGTTGGTCAACCTGGGTGGCGTGCTGGTCACGCTGCACAAGTTGGATGAAGCCCTGGAAGTGAATGTTCGCGCTGCCATGGCGCGTCCCAACGACGCGCTGGCCAACTCGCAGCTCGGCATGACCTACTTCGAGCTCGGCCAGTTCGATTCCGCGGTGAAATACCTGGAGCGGGCGCGCCAGCTCGATCCGGCGCACTTCTCGCATCCGCAACTGTACCTGGCGGAGATCCATTTGCGGCGCGGGGAGAAGCGCGAGGCGGCGAGCGTGCTGGAAGATTTCCTCGAGCACCACCCGGACTACCCGCAGGCGGAACAAATGCGCCGGAGCATTGTCGAATTGCGACAATAGAAGCTCGCGTGCGGCTTCCCATCAACGAGTTACTGCCGGCCATTTTGCACCACTTGCGCGGGGCCAATCACCTGGTGCTGGAAGCGCCGCCCGGGGCGGGCAAGACCACGCGCGTGCCGCCGGCGCTGCTCGCTCTCAATGGGCGCGAGGTGCTGGTGCTGGAACCGCGCCGCCTGGCCGCGCGCCTGGCGGCGCGTTACGTGGCGGGCGAACTGGGCGAGGCCGTCGGCGCGACGGTGGGCTATCAGGTGCGGTTCGAAGAGGTGGCCGGCCCGCGCACGCGCCTGCGCTTCCTGACCGAAGGCGTGCTCACGCGGCGCATGTTGAGCGATCCCGATTTGGAGCGCGTGGGGTGCGTGGTGCTGGACGAATTCCACGAGCGGCATCTGGAAGGGGATGTGGCGCTGGCCTTACTGCGGCGATTGCAGCGCACGCGGCGGCCGGATCTCAAGCTCGTCGTCATGTCGGCCACGATAGATGCGGCGCCGGTGGCGGCATATCTGGCGGGAAAGGGCGGCGAGGCGCTGCCGGTGCTGCGGTCGGAGGGGCGGCAGCATCCGTTGGAGATCGAATACACGCCGCATTCCGCCGCGCCGCTGGAAGAACAGGTGGCGGCGGCGCTGGAGCGATTGGCCGCGCGCGGGCTCGGCGGTCACGTGCTGGTATTCCTGCCGGGATCGTACGAAATCCGGCGCGCGCAATCCGCCTGCGCGGCGCTGGCCCGCCGGCACGGCTGGCAACTGCTGCCGCTCTACGGGGATCAGTCGCCCGAGGAGCAGGATCGCGCGGTGGCGCCCTGCGCGCAGACCAAGATCATCCTCTCCACCAACGTGGCGGAAAGCTCGGTCACCATCGAGGGCGTGGCGGCGGTGATCGATAGCGGATTGGCGCGGGTGGCCAGCCATTCGCCGTGGTCCGGGCTGCCGGCGCTGACCGTGGCGCGCATCAGCCAGGCGAGCGCCAATCAGCGCGCCGGACGCGCCGGCCGCACCGGGCCGGGGCGCGCCATCCGTTTGTACCCGCGGGAGGATTTCGTGCGGCGGCCGGCGCAGGACGTGCCGCAGATCCTGCGCGAGGATCTGGCGCCCACCGCGCTGCTCTTGCAGGCCATGAACACGGATCTGGAATCGCTCGATTGGCTGGACGCTCCGCCGGCCGCCGCCATCGAACACGCGCGGGAATTGCTGCGGCAGCTCGGCGCCACCGGCGGCACGGCGCGGGAAATGGCGCGCTATCCCTTGCACCCGCGATTGGGCCGGCTGATGGTGGAAGCGCGGCGGCGCGGGGTGGCGCGCGAGGGCTGCGCGGTGGCCGCGCTACTCAGCGCCGGGGAGCGGTTGCCCGCGTCCGCGCCGCACGCTTCGCGGTCGGACCTGTTGGTGCTGATGGAAGGGGAGTGGTCGCCCTACGCGGCGCGGTTGTTCCGGCAGTTGGGCGGAGCGGGCGCGCGCGCCGCGGGCGGCGCGGCGGGGCGCGCCGACGAGAGCGAAGCCGCGCTGCTGATGAGCATCCTGACGGCGTTTCCCGATCGCGTGGCACGGCGGCGGCAGGGCGCGGACTTGCAGTTGGCGAGCGGCCTCGCGGCGCAGCAGGCGCCCAACAGCACGGTGACGGACGCGGAGCTTTTCGTGGCGGTGGAAGCCGAAGACCGCAAGGATCAAAAAGCGCCGCTGGTGCGCCTGGCGAGCGCCATCGAGCCGGAGTGGCTGCTCGACCTCTTCCCCGAGCGGTTGCGCGAGGTCTCCACGCTGGAGTGGAATCGCGGCGGCGAACGCGTGGAAGCGGTGACGTCGCTCGTGTTCGACCAGATCGCCATCGAAACGCGGCGCACGCCACCGGACGCGGAGCAGGCCGGCATTTTCCTGGCGCACAAGGCGGTGGAAGCGGGTCTGGGGCGTTTCGCCGATGTGGACGAGATCGCGGCCTTCCAGGCGCGCGTCGAATTCGCGGCGCGGCATGGCGCCGTGGCGTCGCTCGATGACGCCGCCATCGAGACCGCGCTGGCGCGCCTGGCCACCGGGCTCAAGAGCTTCGCCGAGCTGGAATCCGTCGCGCGCGGCGGCGGACTGCTGCGCGCCATCGAGCGGCAGATGCCGCCGGGGACGCGCCGCCTGCTGGAAGAGATCGCGCCGGCGGCCATCCGGCTGCCGCGCGGACGCCACGTGCCGGTTCACTACGAGGCGAACCAGCCACCCTGGATCGCGTCGCGCTTGCAGGCTTTCTTCGGCCTGCGCGAGACGCCGACGGTTGGGCGGGGCGCGGTCCCGGTAGTGGTGCGCTTGCTGGCGCCCAATCAGCGTCCGGTGCAGATGACCAGCGATCTCGCCGGCTTCTGGCAGCGCTTGTACCCGCAGGTGCGCAAGGAACTCTCGCGGCGGTATCCGAAGCACGCGTGGCCGGAGGATCCGCTGGGGTGAGGGGGGCGCGTCAACTTCGCGGCAAGACCGCCGCACTATCTGCCGGACCGGCGTTGCTCCGCCTCCATCAGGTTGGTGAGGATGTCGTTGATGCGCGTGAGATGGCCCGCGCCTTTGGACTTGAGCCAACCGAGCACTTGCGGATCGAGGCGCACACTCACGGCCACCTTCGGCCGAACGTCCCGCAGTCGCACCATGCGGGCCAGTTGCTCGTCAGTCAGTGGGGGAATGTCATCGAAGTTGATGTCCGAGTCGTCCCCGGCGGCCTGGCTCCTGGCAATGCGGCGCACGGACTGCCGCTCGGATTTAGTCCACTTTCTGTTCTTGATATCTTCGGATGTCATGCTTGTCGGCCTTTCGGGCCGAGATGATGCGGATGATTTCTTCGCCATGTTGAGACTCCCTATTTGCGTGGACAACCAGCAGCACGGCTCGGGCATCGGGTTCAAGCCGAACCGCGCCGAGCGCATGCCAGCGCTGTTCTCGCGTTTTGCTGTCGATGCGGTCCTGGTACACAAGGCACTGCTGGTCCTCGAAGACCAGCACCGCCAGTTGAAACGAAATCCCCTGGTGCTTTCCGCTGGTTGCCGAGGTTCTTCGATTCATCCCATTCGTAACGCATCGCGTATATACATAGTGTAGCGCATTAGGTCACCGGGCCGCCGCCGTTGCTGGAGATCCTGGCCGGATTGCTGCCGCAAGGGAAGTTCGACGGGCTGGTAGGGGACTTCTTCTAGTACTTCGGGCCGCCCCCGCCCGCGCGAGTTCTGGTATAACTATGGGTGTCCGAATCCATGACCCATTGCTGTGAAAGAACCCAAGTTGGCCGCGCGCGCCGCGAAGTCTACCAGGCGCCGGCCGTTGCCCCGTCCCCGTCCCAGGCGGAGATCGCCCGCCTCGCCTATGCCTACTGGGAGGCCCGCGGCCGGCAGCACGGCTTTCACCTGGAAGACTGGTACCGCGCCGAACGCGAACTGTATGGCCGCGTGACGCCCTCCGAATTGTATTTGTAGGGCGTGCGTCCGATCCCGGGCACCGGGGAGCGCTACCGCAACTTCTTCTGCTGCCGCACGCGCCACACCGCGGCCGCCGCCACCGCCAGGAAGCACCCTTCGACGAGCACCTTCTCGCCATCGAGCAGGTCCGGGGGCCGCCCCTTCAGGTCGGGATCGATCATCGTGCCGTGGAGGAACATGGTGGCGGCGGCGAAGTAGGCCGTGAAGTGGATCTTCTTCCACGGGCGGCTGCCCAGCCTCGGCCGGAAGTAGGAAGTGACCACCACCACCAGCACCGCGTACCAGGTCAGCGCGCCCAACGTGTTGTAGAGGCTCTGTCCGGGCGAATGGACCGGGTAGAGCAGGTCGCCCAAACGGAACGCGGGCTTGGTGTTGAACAGCAATAGCGCCGGGTGCAGCAGAATCAGCACCAGGGCGATGTAGGCCGTCCAGTTGTGAATCCGGAAGAGCGGGATCTTGCGGAAAGGCCAGCGCCGCGCCGGGTTGTAGTTGCGCGAAACCAGCACGCCCAACAGCACGTTGAGGGTCAGGAGCAGCATGGCGCCGAGTCCGGCGAAACTGGAGAGATCGAGGGGTGTCATGGGCGGCAAATAGGAAAGACCGAATTTGGGGCTCCGGAGTTACCGGCTGGAGGATGAAAAGGGGAACCGGGCAGGCGCTTCCGGACAGGCCGGGAGTCCTGTCCTGCCACGGCAGTGGTATGCTTCTTTTTCAGGAGCAGCGCAAATCACCATGACGAGACGCGATTATCTGCAACTCATGGCCGCCGGCGCGGCGGCCACGGCAACTACCCACACCCTCACCGCGGCGGGCGGCGACGCCGACCGCGAGGCCCGCATGAAGTGGTGGCACGAAGCCCGCTTCGGGATGTTTATCCACTGGGGCCTCTACAGTGTGCTGGGACGCCACGAATGGGCGATGGAGAACGAAGGCATCCCGGTGGCCGAGTACGAGCAGATTGCCAAACGCTTCAAGCCCAAGCCAAACGCGGCGCGCGATTGGGCCAGGCTGGCCAAAGCTTCCGGCCAGAAGTACATGGTGATGACCACCAAGCACCACGAAGGCTTCTGCCACTTCGACAGCAAACTTACCGACTACTGCGCCCCCAAGCAAGGGCCGGGCCGCGACCTGGTCAAGGAGTACGTGGAAGCCGCCCGCGCCGAGGGCATGCGCGTGGGCTTCTACTATTCGCTGATGGACTGGCACCATCCCGACGGAGCGCGCTGCGCCACCGACGAAGCGGCGCGCCAGCGCTTCGTCGCCTACATCCACGGGCAGATTCGCGAACTGCTCACCAACTACGGCAAGATCGACGTGCTGTGGTACGACGTCTCCTGGCCGCTCACCGCCAAAGGCTGGGAATCGGAAAAGATGAACGCCATGGTCTGGGAGTTGCAGCCCGGCATCATCATCAACAATCGCAATGGACTGGAGGGCGATTTCGCCACCCCCGAGCAGCGCATCGTGGCCGAGAAGCGCGCCTGGGAATCCTGCATGACCATGAACGACAGTTGGGGCTACCAAAAGGCCGACGACGATTGGAAGACGCCCAAGACCATCGTCCGGAACCTGGTCACCTGCTCCCGCGACACCGGCAACTACCTGCTGAACATCGGCCCCAAAGCGGACGGATCCATTCCCGAGGAATCGGTCAAGATCATGACGCAGGTCGGCAAGTGGATGGACAAGAGCGGCAAGTCCATCTACGATACCGAAGTTTGCCAGCCCCGCCGTTCCAACTTCGCCGGCTTTACGCGCAAGGGCAACACGCTGTACATGCACGTCTATTTCTGGCCGGGCGATACCGTCGCCCTGGGCGGGCTGATGAACAAGGTACAGTCGGCGCGCCTCGTGGCCACCGGCAAGGACGTGAAATTCGACCAGGATAAATTCCGCGTGCGTTTCCTCGGGCTGCCCGAAAAAGCGCCCGACGACCCGGTGACCACGATCGCCATCGAGTGCGACGGCGAGCCGCGGCAGGACATGGATTTCGTGCGCAAGGAGCGCCCCAGGGACAAGGTGTAGAGGGCGCGCAAACCGGGGACTGACATGAATTTCCGGCGCAGTTTGCCGGAAATTCGCTGTCTGTACCCGGTTTGCGCCCGCCCCACACTGGGTGGGTCCCCATTATGCTAGCTTGAAAGCTGGAATGCGATATTTGTCTTTTCTGAAAACCGGTATCTGGATCACCGCGCTCTGCCTTTGTGCCCAGGGGCAGACCCCGCCGGCCAAGGAGGCGCCCAGCGAATCGAAGGGGATGCCGCCGCGAGCGGCTCCGACCGACTATCAGGCCCACGTTCAGGCGGGCACCGTGACGATCGCGGCCGAGTTTACGAGACACGCCGTCGGCACGCCCCAAGGGGTGCTCAACTCGGAAGACTACGTGGTCGTGGAAACGGGGTTCTTTGGCCCCGAAGGGGCGCGGACCAAGCTGTCCATCGACGATTTTTCGCTGCGCGTCAACGGCAAGAAGGTGGCCTTGCGCGGCCAACCCTACGGCGTCGTGCTCAGTTCGCTGAAAGATCCGGAGTGGGAGCCGCCAGAAGAACCCAAGAAGTCGAAGTCCAGCCTGAACACGGGCGGCGACAGTGGCGGTCAGGGCCAGTCCAACGATCCGCCCCCGGTGCCCAAGATGTCGTTCCCGGAACGGCGCGCCATGGAACAGAAGGTGCAAAAAGCCACTCTGCCGGAAGGCGACCGCGCGCTGCCCGTGGCGGGCCTCATTTTCTTCCAGTACCGGGGGAAGACGCAGGGCATCAAGTCGGTGGAGCTGATGTACGACGGTCCCGCCGGAAAAGCGACCCTGGCGCTGCAACCATAGGTTACCGGCGGCACCAGTCCGGCCGGGTCCGAAGATCGCTCCCGACCCAGAGGGTACCCCGGTCGCGGCTCGGATTTACTGCCGTAGGGGACGTAAGGCCCGCCGCGTACCAGGCTTACGGTGTTTTACCCATCCGGCTACGTCGACCGGCTCATTTGGCGGGCGGTGGGCGCACAGGGCTGCAAATCCTCGGATACGGACCGAAGAGGAATCCAGGGGGCCTGGAACCCGGTTTCACAACGGGCCACCCCTCGGAGGCGTCGTAATGACCCGTTGGAGTGTCCGGAAGAAGCTGGTGGTTGGGTTAGCGGCGATCGTTCTGATTGCGAATGTGGTCGCAGCCTGGTGTGCGTTTTCCATGCGGCGCGCTTCTATGGCAATGTCCGAACTGGCCCAGCAACAACTTCCCGAACTGGCGTTGGCGACGGCGTTTGAACGCGAGATTCTCAACGCCCGAATCCATTTCATCTATCATGTGACGATTCAGAAACCCGGAGCGCTGGATAGCGGATGGGAACGCTTTCGGAATGCCCGCGCGCTCATACCCAAGTTGAGCCAGCAGGTTGCGGCATCTTCGGCCTTGGGACGGTTACGCGGCCCCACGGAGCAACTGGCGGCAGATCTGGACCAATACGAAGAGGTGCTGCGCCGCACTCTGGCGGCGATGTCGAACCGCCAAACCACGGGTCCCGGTCTTACCGATCTGATTACAGAATGGGCCGGCGTCGGCGCGCGCGTGGTCAACGGCGCCGCGGAATTGCAGCGCTTGTGCTCGGAGGCGACCGCGGCTTCTAACAGATGCAGCAAGTGACGCAGACAACCGCCGCCAGTGCCGAACAAAGCGCCGCGGCCGCGCAAGAGCTGAGCGTGCAAGCGGAGACCCTGACCGGCATTGTGCGCCGCCTGAACACCCTGGTGCACGGCGGCAACTGAAAACGCGGTCAGGCGGCCTGTCAGGCGGCCGCGGATTGGCGGGGCATCGGTGATATAGTCTTGGCTGGCCGCTATGCCACGAAAAACCCTCTCCTCCGCTTTCGCTCCGCTGGTGTTAACGGCACTGGCGGCGGCCAACGGCAGTGCCCAAAACATGCCGCGCCCGCCGCTACCCCCGCTTCCCGCGCCGCTGGCTATGCCGAAACCGGGGCCGGCGAACGACGCTGGGTACGCTCCGCAGCCCATCCTGCCGGGCGGCGTGGTGGTGCCTCTTTACCCGCCCGGATCGCCCTTCCTCAAAGCGGAGCGCGTCCGCGAGGCCGAGCAGTACAACATGAGCCAGGCCGTGCCGGGGCGCATCAACAGCATCGTCAACATACACAACCCGTCGATCGAAGTTCACACGGTGGATCGCGGGCTCAACACCGGCGCCGCCGTGATCCTGGTAGCGGGCGGCGGACACAATACGCTGAATGTCGGCTCGGAAAGCGCCGATTTCGTTCCCTTTTTCTACAACTACGGGGTCAGCACCGTCATCCTGCGGAATCGCCTGCGCAAGGATGGTTACGACGTGCAGAAGGACGCGGTGAACGATGCGCAACAAGCCATCCGCCTGGTGCGCGCCTACGCCAAAGAATGGGGCATCGATGCCAACAAGATCGGCATCATGGGCTTCTCGGCGGGCGCGGAACTGGCGGCTCCGGCGGCGGTCCTGTTCGGCGATTTCGACAAAAAGAACAGCGACGCCAATGATCCGCTGGCGGGCATTTCTTCGCGGCCCGATTTCGTGGGCATCGTCTATCCGGGTCCCTCGCCCTTCGCCAGGAATCGCACCGCGCCCGAGATTCCGCGCCATACGCCGCCGGCATTTCTGGTGTGCGGCGGCTCGGGCGATAGGGTGCACGCGGTCTGGGCCATGGAATATTTTTCCGCCATGCTGGGGATTGGCGTGCCGAATATCGAGATGCACATTTACGGCAACGGGCGCCACCCCGGCGATGCCCTGCCCGATGGCAGCCACATGACCGGTGGCTTGACGGACCGCAACGACACGCCGTTCGGCGCCTGGCAATTCCGTTTCATCGAGTGGTTCCGCGATCTCGGCTTCCTGCAAAAGCCGGACGTGGAAACGAAGGCGGCGAAGGACATCGCGGCGTTTGTGAATTCGCAGTTGAAGCAGTGGACAGACGGAACCTGGGGGTGCCCCGGTCTGTCCTACCTCTTCGCGGGCTGGCGGAAGCTGCGCTCCACCATGTCGTGGACAGCGGTGGAAACCGGGCCGTCGCGCCACAGCCAGCGCATCATCTCGGGCAGGATCATACCGCCGAACTTCTGCCCGTGCAGATTCATGCTCCAGGAGTAGTTCACATCGTAACCCTTCTGCGTGAGCGCCTTCATCAGGCGCACGTTCTGGTAAAACCAGTCGCGTTTCTCGTCGTAGGCGCCGTCGGCGCGCAGGCCGCGGTTATCGTTCCGCCCGTCGCACAGGAACACGCGGATGGGCTTCTTCTCGCCGGCCAGCACGCGCTCCGGGTACACATATCCGCCTTGCAGGTTCACGAAGCTGCCCACGTTGCTCAGCACCTTGCGGAAATCGTTGGGACGCTCCCACGCCACGGCGAACGCGGCGATGGCGCCGGAACTCGATCCGCCTATGCCATGCTGTTCCGGGTCCTTCGAGATGTTGTAGTCCTTGTAGAGCGCCGGCATCAGTTCTTCGGTGATCACGCGGGCGTATTTGTCGTCCGGCGTGTTGTACTCGATGCCGCGATTGGTGGTGCCGTCGCCCCAGCCGGTCTGCGGGCTGGGCTCGACCTGATCGGGCCGGCGGCCCGGATTGATGAACACGCCGATCATCACCGGAATCTCGCGCCGGTAGATCAGATTGTCCATGACGTTCTGCGTGCGCAGGTCGCCGTTTTCGTCCTTGAACGCCTGCCCGTCCTGGAACACCATCAGACTCGCCGGGACGGTTGGATCGTATTGCGCGGGCACGTACACCCAATAGGTGTGCTGCGTCCCTGGATAGACGTTGCTGGGCAGCACGTACGGCCCACGGATTTCGCCCTTGGGCACGCCTTCCTGCGGCATGGAATCGGGACCGAGCCGGTATTGCGAATTCGGATTCGGGCCCGGGGGCATGGCCTGCGGAGCGCCCCGTCCAGCCGCCGGCGGAGTCTGCGCGAATGCAGCGAGCGCCGATGCCACTACTGCCACGGTAAGGAAGGATCCGGTTGTTTTGGTCATAAGAGGTGGGACAGACCATCGCCGTTTGTGGTCTGTCTTGTCTCGACGATTATATCCGATCTGCCGCTCCCCGCCTCCCGAGCGCCGGGGCGACGGCCCATACCAGGGTCGCGGCCATGATGGCGGCCACCATCCACCCCTGCACTTCGAGCGCCCTGTTGCCGCTGCCGACGAGCTCCATCACCGGCGTGCGGAGGGCCATCAGCCAGATTACCAGGGCGTAGGCCAGGTAGTTGCGTCGCGCGAAGAACCGGCAGAACGCGATGCCGGCGGCGGCCATGACGAGGGCCATGGTGTAGAACACCAGAAACTCGGCGGGGGTACGGACCTCGCTGGGGAGCGTGGCGCAGAGGGCAAGGAGTGCCGCGCCGTAGCGCATCCAGGGCTTCGTCAGTTGCCAGGCAAGAAGCGCGAGCAGGCCGAGCAGGGCGGCGTCGGTCAGCAAACCGCGGACGGCGTTGGCCAAGGCGGCCACTGCGGGAGCGGCGCTGACGATGATGTCGGGGCTGGAGATGGAGAACAGAGTCTGGGCGTGGAAACGCTCCGTGAGGATGCCCTGGAATTGGTGGATCGCGAGTGCCATGCCGGTGGCTGCCAGCAGGGCGGCCACGGCATCGATGGCCGTGACGGCGCGATTTTCGCGGCGCAGCGCGGGGACAGCATCGGGATAGAAGGTGACCACCAGGGCGGCGGCGGCGCCCATCAGCAGGAAGCCGAAGATGACGCTCATGGCGAGCGAAACGTAGGTCATCGCCTGGAAGGTTTCCAGCGGCACATCCGTGCGGTAGTTCTTCAGCATCAGGCCCACCGAGAGCAGCGGCGCCACGGGGAACAGCAGAGTGGCGGGCAGGGCGAGCAGGAGGGCGGCGCGCCAGCGGACGACGCCATGGCGCGTGCCCTGGATCAGCAGCCACATGGCATAGACGACGAAGCCCGCGATCACGGCGATCTTCAACACCGCGAGGGCGATGGCGAGGGCGTTTTCCCGCTCGCGTCCGCGCTGCCACGCCTCCGGCAGCTTCCAGTAGCCGCGCGCCGCGGTGACGCGGTCGCCGGAGACGGTCGCCTCCACCCGCCAGCGCGTCTGGTCCACGTTGCGGGCGTCGCCAGGGCGGGCTTCCCAAACCAGCGTGTAGTCGCGCCGCGCCTTTTTCTTCTCGGCGGAAGATTCCTTGAGGTCCATGGCGGCGGTGTCCCATCCCAATGAAGCGGCGAATTGGGCGGCGATTTCGCGCGCGCGTTCGGGCGCGATGTCGGCGCCGGGACGTGTTTCCGGGATGGTGTGGCCGAACCCCGTGATTTTGCCGGTTTCTGGATGCACCCCGACGGTGACCTCTTCCTGGTCCAGCGATTTGAAATAACGCGTCACCCAGACCTGTATGGGACGGTTGCGCTCGAACAGCGCCGACGCGGCGCGCACCGGGAGCCGTTCGAGGAAGTACTTGCCGGCCAGCGAATCCTCGCTTTCCCAGTGGGCCACGGGGTAGGTGAGGTGCTGGAAGGCGGCGGGATCGAGGCCGCGCGATTGCACGAAGGCGTCGGCGGCGGCGCGCGCCCGATCGCGCGACAGGCGGTAATCGGGCGACTCGCCGAAGTGCGCGACGGGGATCGCGAGAGAGGCGAGTCCGAGGACAAACGCGGCGGCGCCAGCCCAGCGCAGCCGGACGCCGAGCGGGCGGTAGGGCGCCGAATCGGGCGGAGCGGCTTCTCCGGCGGGCTCCCCGGAAGAATCCGCACCCGGCGCGTACCCTCCGCCGGGCTGCGCATCGGCCGGCGTGCCGAGTGGCGCGTGCGGCTCGGCGGCATCGTCGCGGTTCAACAGGCCGGTCTCGGGCGCAAAGCCGCCGTGCCGCCAGTAGGCAACCAGAGCGATCAACACCGGCAGCACCATGATTCCCGCCGCGCCCAGCCCGGAGAGCTTGAAGTAGAGGCTTTCGGAGCGCACCAGCAGCATGGCACTGTACATGGCGTCGACCGAATAGTGCCAGACTAGGGTGGGCAGAATGCCGAAACGCAGCATGACGATGCCCAGCGCCACGCCGCCGATACCCACTTCCACGCCGCGGATGTAAAACGGCTGCTGCGGATAGCCGGCGTGGCCGAATCCCCAGATGAAGCCGGCCAGCAGCACGGCCACCACCATGCTGCGCGTCACTTTGCGCAGAAAGGGGATGGCGAACATGCGGAAGAGGAATTCCTCGCTGACCGCCGGCAGGAAGCCGCCGAAGAGGACGAAGGCCCACGGAAATTTGGTATTGAGCAGGTCGGTGTAGGGCACGTCGGCCGGCGACCACGCGCCGTGCTTGTAGGCCACGATGTAGAACCCGGTCTGGTAGGCGATGAAAATGCCGGTGAGCGTGATGCCGAGGATGGAGCCGAGGAAGAAGCGCTTGGTGCGCAGCCCGCGCAGGGTGAACAGGTTGCCGAAGGAAATCTTGTCGCCGAACATTTCGCGATAGAGCGGTTCGGCGCCGGCGGTGAGAATGAACAGCAACCCGCCCGCACCCAGCGCCGCCACGAGCGCGTTGAGAAACTCGCGGGAGAGGAAACTGCCGTAGGAATCGGTGGTGGGATAGCCGAATTCGTGCAGCGGGAACTCATTCAACTGCGCCAGGAAGGCGAGCACGATGGCGGCCGACCCGACCATCGCGGCGCGCCGCCAGGGCACGTCGTGGCGGCGGACGCGCAGAACGATGACGACGACCATGCCCACCACCAGCAGCAGCATCACCGCGGTATCGATGGTGGAGGCCACTTCGTTTTTGGAACGGAGGCGCTGGTAATCGCGCTCCCACTGCTCGGGGATCTTGAGGTACTCGCGATAGCCCCCCACCTCGTTGCCGAGGACGGTGACTTCCACCCGGTTGGTGGCATCGCCCAACTGGAAATCGCGTTCCTTCCAGTTGAAGGTACGGTCCATGCGATGGGGGCGCGCCACATCGGTCGCTTCCACGAAGTCCAGCCCGGCGGGGTCGCGGCCGAGGCGGGTGCGCAGGAACTCTTCGGCCAGGGCGCGCGCCTCCGCGGCGGTAGCCGCCGGACGGGCGGTCTCCTCGGGTAGTTCATGTTCGAAGCCCGCCAGTTGACCCAGCGGCGTGATCTCGACGTTGAACTCTTCCTTCTGCAGCGGGCGGAACCAGCGGTATCCCCAGCGCCACAGGCGGACGCGCGTGCCCATGATCCGGTTGGCGCGCTCCAGGCCAAGCTCGCGTTCCAAAAACGTCTTCGCCTGCTCGTCGTAGGTGAACTGCGCCGCCTGGCGGTAGCCTTCGAGATGGTAGCCTTGACCGCTCAGGAACTTCCCGGCGACGGAGAGCGCGTCTTCGCGGCTTACCTTGAAATCGATGGAGGCCTCGGGAAACGCCCGGTAGAAATTGCGCACGCTGAACCAGGTAGTGGAGGCGAGCAGCGCCGCGCAGATGAGGATGAATCGGTAATCCGGCGCGCGAAGACGTTCGTTCATAGTGGTGGCCTTCAGCCAATATGGTGGTCCCGGGCCACCAGTTTACCCTTTCACGGCCCAGTGCAGGCCGATGCCGCCCAGGATGAAGCTTCGGGCATCCACCCGACGGTAGCCGGTGCGGTGGAGTAGCGAGGAAAAATCGTCGATCGAGACAAAGGTTCTCAGCGAATCGGGAATGTAGGTATAAACGCGCGGCCGGCCGTGGAGGACCAATCCCCAAAATGCGCCTTGCGCGTACAGATAGGCCAGGTAGAGCGGGCGCAGGATCGGGTTGGATGGCAGGAAGAAATCCAGCGAGACCAGCGACCCGCCGGGACGGGTGACACGCTCGATTTCGCTCACCGCGACCTTCAGATTGGGGAAATTGCGCAGACCGTAGCCGATGATGACGCAGTCGAAGGTATGGTCCGGGAAGGGCAGCTTCCCGGCATCGGCGCAAACCGTGTGTTCGACGCCGCGCCCGCGCGCCAACTGGAGCATGCGTTCCGTGATATCGACAGCGACGGCGCGCGATCCCGGGTATCGCTGGCGAACCATCAGCGAGAAATCGCCGGTGCCGGAGGCAAGATCGAGCACTACCGGCCGTTCGGGCAGGTTGGCGCGGTCGAGGCCGGCGCGTTTCCAATGGCGGTCCATGCCGTAGGAAAACGTGCGCGTGATGAAATCGTAACGCGGCGCCACGGTGCTGAACATGGCTCGCATCAAACGGGAATTCTGCTTCTCTCGTGGAAGTTTCACTTACGCGAAATTGTAACAAAGTGACGGCGGCATTCGCCTTAGGTGGGACAGGCCCCCTGGCCTGTCGTTCCGATTTGTTAAGGCAAAGACAGGCCGGGAGGCCTGTCCCACAAACCCGCTACCGTTTATTGCTGGTCTTGGCGGTGTGGCTGGTGCGCATGGGCTCGATGGCAGCGCCGGCAGCGAACGCGCCCGGCGGGGGAGCGATCGAAGTGCCGATCATGCGGGCCATGACGGAAGCCGGCATATCCTCTTCGTCTTTAAAAAACGTGAGCCTGTCCAGTGCCGGGTCGAAATCGACGCGCAGCAGGTCTCCGCCACGCACCTGGCCGGTGGCGATCAGATTGGATAAGGGGTGAACCAGGTCGCGGTCCACGGCGCGCTTGAGGTGACGGGCGCCGTACTTCATGTCGGTGCCTTCGACCAGCAGGTAATCCTTGGCCTCTTCGCTGAGAGTGAACACGAAGGGGACTGTGCTGGCAGGGTTGAAGAGGCGCTGCTGCACGAATTGCACCTCGATTGTAAGAATTTTCCGCAGTTCCGGTGCACCCAGTGGGTGAAATACCACAGTTTTGTCGATGCGGTTCATGAATTCCGGCGAGAACTTGCGCCGCGCCGCTTCCAGACCGGCGCGCATGACCTTCCCGCTGAGACACTCATCGACCGCGCCCGCGGCGCGAGTGCGCTCGCTCTCGCCCGCGGTGAAACCTAGGTTGGGGCGCAGGATCGCGTTCATCTCGGCGGCGCCCAGGTTGCTCGTCATAAAAATCAGGGCCCGGGAGAAATCCACGCGGCGGTTGTCGCCCAGGGTCAGGGTGGCTTTGTCCAGGACCCCCAGCAGGAGATTCCACAACGAGTCGCTCGCTTTTTCAATCTCGTCGAAGAGGACGAAACTCAAGTGAATCCTGTCGGTGTGGTACTGGTCGAGCACCTCCTGGCTCAACAGCGGGTGGGTCTCGCGATGCCCGAGGTATCCGGGGGGCGAACCGATCAGCTTGGCGATCTCGTGGCTATGCTGAAACTCCCCGCAATCGATTTTGATGACCGCGCGCGCGTCGCCCACCAGGCTTTCCGCTAGTGCTTCCACCAGCCGTGTCTTGCCCGAACCGGTGGGCCCCAGGAACAGGAGATTGCCGATGGGTCTGCCGGGACTGGACATGCCGGCCAGATACGTTTGATACACGCCGACAATCTGCTGAATGGCCTCGTCCTGGCCCACGATGCGTTTCCTCAGTTCCGCATCGAGTCTCTCAGCCTCGGACCCCGTCCGCTCCGGATTGAGTTGTTGGTGCAAGCGCCCCATCGGTGCCACCCCCTTTACAAAAGCAGATGAAGCACGTTAAGGGCCAGTTACCAGGGCGCAATGTAAATTGTTGTTACTGCCGAAATACAGGTACGGATGCTTACTTCGCCGGGCGCGAAGGGCGAATTTCGACGCGACTGACCATGGTGCGGGCCGGCATCCGCAGCACCATGGACACGGCTTCGGCCACGTCTTCGGGGGCAATCATCCAACTCGTGTCCGCCGGCCGCGGTTTCTCCGGAGTACCCTGAAACTCGGTATCGACGCTGCCCGGCATGATGGAACTTACCCGCACGTTATCGTGGCGGTGATCCAGCATCAACGCTTCGCTGAAACCGTTGAGTCCGAATTTCGACGCATTATAAGCGGCGCCGCCGCTGAAAGGGTTGCGCGCGGCGAGGCTCGAGATGTTGACGATGAATCCGCCGCCGCGGGCGGCGAAGCGGGCCAGCGCCTCGTGCGCGCAGTAGAACGCGCCGTTGAGATTGACATCGATGTTGCGATGCCACTCCTCGGGCGTCATCTCCCCCACCTTCCGGAACAGCCCCTGACCGGCGTTGTTGACCAGGATATCGAGCGCGCCGAATTCAGCGTCCACTTGGGCGAAAAGCGCCCGCGCGCCTTCCACCTGGCTGATATCGGCCACCGTTCCGAAGATTCTGCCCAGCGATTGCATGCCGGTAACCGCCCGGTCGACCGATGCCCGGGTCCGCCCGCAGATGGCGACCGCGGCGCCGTCGCGCAGCAGCCTCTCGGCAATCGCCCGGCCGATGCCGCGCGTGCCCCCGGTGACGATCGCGTACTTACCCTTTAGTGAGTCCATGCCTGCATTCTAGCGCGGCTCTGCCGGCGATTCTCTCGCTTGGCGCTCCCCGTTGGGCGCCATCCGGACCTCGTGTTAACATGATTGCCATGCCAAGCGGCTACATCCCGTTGATCATTTTTTTGGCCATTGCCATCTGCTTTCCCGTCGTCCTCATCGTGGCGGCCAAGCTGGTCCGCCCCTCGTCGCCCTTCGCCGTCAAACTGGAGGCCTACGAATGCGGCATCAAAGCCGCGTCGGATTCCCGCGGCCGCTACACGGTGCGTTTCTACATCATCGCCATCCTCTTCGTAATCTTCGATGTGGAGACTGTCTTCTTATTCCCCTGGGCGGTCCGATACCGCCAGTTGCAGTGGTTCGGCGTGGCCGAGATTGCGGTGTTCCTGGTCATTCTGGCCGTCGGTTACATTTGGGCTTACAAGAAGGGAGCTTTGGAGTGGGTTTGATGCAGCGTGCGGCGGTGCTGGCTACGGCCGGTTTGATGTGCGCCGCGGGCCTGGGCGCCGCTCCCCAATTGCGCCTGGTATCGTCCACCGTTGGCCCGGTCTCTATCGTGCAAGGTGCCACTGGCGGCGCCCTCCAGACCCAGACCGTGGAGGCCTACAACATCGCCGACGGTTCGCTCAACCTCAAACTCTCTTATTCGGCTGCTTCCTCTTCCTGGATCGCCGGCACGGTGGGCGCGCCGCGTGCCTGCTCGTCGCAGCCCGGCAACTGCATCCCGCTGCAGTTTGCCTTGAACACGGCCGGGTTGCCCGCCGGAACGGCCACCGCCATCGTTACGGTGAGCGATCCCAATGCCGTCGATGCGCCCCAGACCATCACCGTCACGGTGCAAATCGGCGGCGCCGTACCCTCCAGCCTGAACGTCTACGTCGCTCCCGGCGCCACGCGCGATCTCGATTTCTCCACCAACACCCAGCTCGGCGCCACGGTCAAGACCAACGATGGCGGCTCCTGGCTCTCGCTGGCGCTCGATGGCACCGGCAGCTTCCGCTTCCCGTTTCCTTACCGCGTCCACTTCGCCCCCACCGCCTCCATGGCGCTGGCGACCTACTCCGCCACCGTTACCACCGCGGGTTCCAGCTTTGCCGCCGACAACAAAACCATCCCGGTCACCATGCAAGTGACCACACAGCCCATTGCCCAACCGTCCACTAACCATCTCGTCGTTCAGCTCGCGCAAGGCGCGCCGGCCTACTCCACCGCCATCACCCTCGCCAATTTGGGGCAGGGTAGCCTGCGTATTCAGGCCGCCAAGACGTCCGGCGCTGCCTGGATTACCGCCGCGACGTATTCCGTCGGCGGCCTCATTCCGGATGGTGCGGCAGTCACCATCGATCCCAAAGGCCTCTCGCCCGGCACCTATAGCGACGCCGTGGCCATCACCTCCAATGCCGCGGCCTACTCTGGCGTGCAGGGCGATACGCCTACCCTCACCGTGCCGGTGGACCTGGAAATCGTCGCCGCCGGCGCGCCCGTGGTGAGTTATCAGGGAGTGCTCGATAACGCCATCTTCAATCCGGGCGATACCATCGCGCAAGGCGACATCGTGGCCGTCAAGGGCCAGCAATTGTCCATGGTGGCGCCCGCCTCCGGCACCGCGCCGCCCATCGGCACCCAAGTGGCGGATACCCAGGTTCTGTTTAACGGCGTGGCCCTCCCGATCTTTTACACGTCCTATGGCCAGATCAACTGCCAGATTCCGACCGACGCTCCCAGCGGGATCTCCACCCTCCAGGTGAAGCGCACCGACGGGCAGGCCAGCAACCTGGTGAGCGTCAATATCGGCTCGCGCGCTCCGCGCCTGCTGCGCTTCAACATCGCCGACTACGGCGCCATCGTCAATGGACAGGACGGCAGCTATCCCCTGCCCACGGGCGCCATCCCCGGCTCCAATACCCATCCCGCCGGCGCCGGCGATACGCTCATCCTCTACGCCATCGGTCTGGGCGATACCAATCCGTTCGTCGCCACCGGTGCCGCGGCGCCATCCAACCCGCTGGCCTGGTTGACCACCATCCCCACCGTCAATTTCGGCGGCGGAATCGGTGGCGCCATCGCCACCCCCGATTACGCCGGCCTCAGCCCGTCCTCGGCCGGCCTGTACCAGATCAACGTGCGGATTCCGCAGCTCGCGCCGAAAGGTACCGCCTACGTGACCGTCGGTTTCGGCAGTTCCACGAGCAATCCGGTATCCATCGAAATCCAGTAGCATGCCGGTGCGCGCGCTTACCATGACACCAGGGGTCCGTGAAACCACATTCATCTCAATGGCGTGAGGTCTACCTGTGCGTCGCTCTGACCACCATGGCGACGCTGTTGCTCGAACTCGCCCTGACGCGCATTTTCTCGGTGGTCTTCTACTACCACTTCGCCTTCCTCGCCATCTCCATCGCGCTCTTCGGACTCGGCCTGGGCGGCGTGTTTTCCTACGTGGTGGCCACCTGGAAGGCCCCGTTGTTCACCCGTCTGGGGCGTCTCAGCGTGGTCAATAGCCTGCTCGTCATGGTGGCGCTCGCCGTCCTCCTCGGCCAGGGCGACACCATCTCGGTCTCGGACCTGGCGCTGGTCTACTTCACCACTGCCCTGCCCTTCTTCACCGCCGGCGCGATCGTCTCGCTGGCCATCGGCGAGACCATCCAGCACGTCAACCGGGTTTATTTTTTCGATCTCGCCGGCGCCGCCGCGGGGTGTCTCCTGCTGCTGCCGCTGCTCCAACTGGTGGGCGGTCCCGACACCGTGATCGCCGCCGCCGTCACCTTCGCCGTCGCCGCCGCCATCTGGCACAGCCTGGCGGGGTCGGTCGGCGGCCGCGCCGGCAGTGTGGCCCTCGCCCTCGCCCTGGTCGCTTTCCTGGTCTACAACCACAAGCGCCCCGTGCTCACCCTCCGCCACGCCAAGGGGCAGGCCATCGCCAACGAGCTGTTCACCAGGTGGAACGATCTTTCGCGCATCGGCATCGTCCGCCAGTCCGATGGCAGCCTCAACATCGTCATCGATGCCGACGCCGCCACCGCCATCGCCAAATTCGATCTCGCCAACCTCACCCCCGACAACCGCCGCGACCTTACCCTGCAAGGCCCCGCGCTCCCCTATGCCATCCGCCCCGGCGCCAAAACCCTCATCATCGGCCCCGGCGGCGGGTGGGATGTGGCGCGCGCCCTCTATAGCGGCAGCACCGATGTCACCGGCGTCGAGATCAACGGCATCATCGCCGATACCATCATGCGCAGCGAGAAATACGCCGGACTCTCTAACGGCCTCTATCTGCGCCCCGACGTGCGCATCGAAGTGGAGGACGGCCGCAGTTTCGTGCGCCGCAGCGAAGATAAATATCAGGTGCTGCAAGCCACCCTGGTCGATACCTGGGCCGCCACCGCCGCCGGCGCTTTCGCCCTTTCCGAAAATAACCTCTACACCACCGACGCCTTCCGCGACTACCTCCTGCACCTCACCGCCGATGGCATCCTCACCATCACCCGCTGGGGCTTCGATCCGCCGCGCGAATCCCTGCGCCTGATCTCCCTCGCCATCGAGGCCCTCGGCCAGATCGGCGAGAAAGACCCGTGGCGGCACGTCATCGTTTCGCGCCAGGGGTCCACTCAAGGCTTCGGCGCGCTCGATACCGTGTTGATTGCGCGCCGGCCGTTCACCGAATCCGACATCGCCCGCGCCCGCGCCATCTTCGCCGCCGGCGTGCAGCGGCCCATCTACTATCCCGGCAGCGAGCTGCGCAATGAGTTCCACGATCTGCTGCTCAGCCCCAATCCCGCCGCCTACGAACGCAATTACACCTTCGACATCACCCCGGTCACCGACAACCGCCCGTTCTTCTTCTACACCGTGCAGCCCCGCGACCTGTGGGCCTTCATGAAAGGCGGCGCCGAAACCGCCGATCGCAAGGTCAACAAGGCAGTCCCCCTGCTGTTCGGCCTGATGGCCATCAGCCTGGTGGCCACCCTGCTGATTCTGGTGGCGCCGCCCATGGTGCTGGGCACCCGCCTGCCCAGCCACCGCGGCGTGCGCGGCTTCCTGCTCTACTTCATGTTCATCGGCACCGGCTACATCCTGATCGAGGTCGGCCTGATTCAGAAATTCGTGCTTTTCCTGGGACACCCGACGTACGCGCTCACCGTGGTGATCTTCTCCATGCTGGTATCGAGCGGCATCGGCAGTTTTTTCGGCGCCCGCCTGCTGGGGCGCGACGAAGGCCGCCTCATCAAAGCCCTGGGCCTGATCGCCCTGCTCACCGCACTGCTCGCCATCGTGGTTTCCTCGCTGCTCTCCTCGCTGGTCTGGCTGCCCTGGGGTCTCAAGGTGGTGTTGACGGTGGCCCTGATCGCGCCGCTCGGCTTCGTCATGGGCATGCCGTTCCCCACCGGCCTCACGCGCTTGGAAGAGTGGCACGCGCCCAGTGTCCGCTGGGCGTGGTCGCTTAACGCCGCTTCCAGCGTGCTGGGTTCAGTGGGCGCGCTGGTCTGCGCCATCTATCTCGGGTTGGTGCAGACGCTGATTGTCGGCGGCTTGTTCTATCTCGCGGCGCTGGCCGTCATCGCCCGCGTGCGCACCAATGGCGTCCCTCCGCCCGGGCCCGCCCCCGGCCGCGTGGTGCTGGCGCAGTGAGGAACGATGTGAAGGTTCGGCGTTCATCACACTCCCTACCGGAGCAGCCGCACCAGCGCCACGCCGTGGCGCGGCAGCAGTGCCTTGTACTCCCCGACTGTGGTTCCGGCGTCTTTCTGGCGCCATAGGTCGCGCGTCCGGCGCCGGCCCTCGATGCCCAGATCCTGCCAGCTCACCTTCACCTCACGTTCGGCATCCGTCAGATTGAACAAGCCCACCGCGAGGGATCCGTCCGCCATCGGCTTCGCCAGGATGAACTCATCGTCGCTGCGGCGGACGATGCGGGCCTGCTTGCCGAGCGCGTCCTGATCCACATCGATCACTTCGGCATTGCATAGCACGTTGAGCGTGAACTCGTCCAGGCTGCCCATGTCGCCGGAATAGAATAGCGGCGCCGCCATCAGCGCCCACATCGACATGTAGCTGTACTGTTCCTCCGGCGTGAGCGGCGATTTCACCGGCGGCGCGTTGATCTCGTGCGCGTTGCCCACCGTGCCGATCAGGATGTAATCCGGATCGTTCCATCTTCCGGGCGCGGCATACTCGCCCGCCGCGGCGTTTTTGAAGCCGATGCTGTAGAAGCCCGGCAGGCGGGTGGATTTTTCCAGGCCGAGGTCGCCGGTGGTCCTCCAGGCGTTGCCGCCCACTTCCCCGCCCCACTTCCACACCTCGCTGCGGCCGTACTGGCAGAGGTTGAACACCACGTCGCGATCGAGTTTGCCGAGGATGGAGCCCATCAGCTCGTACGGCTTGCGATCGGCCTCCACGGTGCCGCGGTTATCGATGGTGCGATAGGAGCAGAGATCGTATTTCAGAAAGTCGAATCCCCACCCGGCGAAGGTGCGCGCGTCCTGTTCCTCGTGTTCATAGGAGCCCTGGAACCGGGCGCAGGTCAACGGCCCCGGCGACGTGTAGAGGCCCGCCTTCAGCCCTTTGCCGTGGATGTAAGCGGCCAGCGCCTTCATGTCCGGGAAGCGGCCGTTGGGCCGCATGGAGCCGTCGGTGGTGCGCGGGTCGCCGCCGAGTTCGGCGACCGTCGAGCCGGGTTTCACCATCCAGCAATCGTCGATATTGACGTACTGGTAGCCGAAGTCGGCCATCCCGGAGGCCAGCATAGCGTCGGCGGCCTGGCGCATCAGGCGGTCGGAGATGCGGTCGTAGTGCGTGTACCAGTCGTTCCACCCCATGGGTGGGGTGAGCGCCAGCGTGTCCCCCACCACGATGCGGAAGCGCTTCGTCGCCTTGCCCCTGGCGTTGGCGGCGGAGAGCGTCACGCGATACTCGCCGCGGGCGGCGGGGGCGGCGCCGGTGACGATTCCAGTGGCGGAATCCAGATGGAGTTGTTTCGGCAGGCCGGCGGCGGAGAAGCGGATGGGGCGCTCGCCGGTGCAGGGGATGCGGTACAGAAAGGGATGGCCGGGACGCGCGCCGTAGACTTCGGGGCCGTTGATCCTGGGCTCGGGAGCGGGCTTGGGGGTGAGGACCAGAGGCGCGTCCGATGCGGCGGCGGCACCGGTCAACGCCAGGGCGGCCAGCAGGGAGAGTGTGCGCATGCTTGAGCTTACTGTAGCGCGCGGGCGGCGGCGGTGGCGCAGGCGGTGTCCGAGTTGCGCTCGGACAGACAGGCGGGAGGCCTGTCCTACTCACTGAATCGCTATATCCACCTGGTCGTGGTAGGCGTTGGGGGTCTGGATGGCCAGGGGCAGGTTGCCGGATGCAGTCAGGTACTGCGGCAGCGTCACGTTGAGCTGGTATAAGCCCGGAAAGCCGGGGGCGAGGCCTTTGAAGACGATGGACGCCTGCTGGCCGGCGACGTAGACCACCAAACCGGCGTCCGCGGTGTGGAGGGCGGTGCCGGTGCCCGCCGTGCCATCGGCCACAGCGGGAGTTACGGTGCCCAGGCCGGTGAGGTAAATCAGCACCATTTCTCCGCCGATGGCGGGTTTGGCGGGGTTGACGAGGCTGTAATCGGCGTGCAGGATGGCGCCGCCGCCGCTGCCGGATTGGTCGAGGGTGTAGATGCCGGGCGAGGTCGCGGCTACCGGTACGGTCACGGTGTTGGAGTTGACGCTGGAGTTCTGCACCACGATGGTCGCGGTGGGGCCGGTGGTGGCGTAAGGCACGAGCACATTGAGTTGTGTCGGGCTGACGAAGTAGATAGGCGCGGGTTTGTTATTGATAAGCACGCTGACGCTATTCAGGGTGGCGGGGTAGGGCGGCGCGGCGGTCTGGTTGCTCTTGGCGAGCCCGGTGCCGAAGAGGGTGACAAACTGGCCGGGCGAAATGGGATTTCCCGGCGGCGCGAAGCTGGCGGCGTTAATGACGCCCAGAGGGTTCAGGAAGACGCCGGTTCCGGTGAGCGTGGGGGCCTGTACTCCGAAATAGATTTCATAGGCGCCGGAGTCGGCCGCATTGATGGCGGCGCCGGTGAACGCCTGGCCGCCGGCGCCGAGAGCGATCTGGGTGAGATCGACGGTTCCGGTGCCGTCGGCGCCCAGCGCGTAGGAGTTGACCCCGGTGTAATCGAAAGCGCCGGCGCCGAGCGCTTTGAAGCGTTTCGTCCACGTCAGTTTGCCCTGGCCGCGCGCCGCCAAAGCTCCGGAGTATGCGCTCGCGGCACTGGAATCGACGCGCAGCCCGGCACCCCAGAAAGTGGCGCTCCAGGTGGAATTGGTAGCGCCGGAGAGCGGCTTGACGCCGATTAGGATATCGTGGCCGCCGGCCGCGCTGGAACCGCCCAGCAGAATATTGCCCGAGGCCGAAAGGTAGAGCGTCCGGGCGCCGGAGAGTAACTGCGCATTGTTGGCGGCGCCCACGCTGATGCTGCCCGAGCCGTCGGCCCCCATGGTGTAAGTGGCGCCTGTCACCTGCTGCGTCAGGGGAATGCCCTGCGCAATGCCGGCGGCGTGGCCGAAGATGGAGAAGGGCTGAAGGTTGCCGAGCGCCGACTGGTTGAGCGGGAACTCGGTGCTCCGCATGTTGGCGGTGGCGCCGCCGGGGAATTCCAGGCTCATGAAGTTATAAGGTCCGGTGAAAATGGCTCCGCCGGAGGGAGCGGGGATGGCGACGAACAGATCGTAGGTATTATCTGTGGATTCGGTGCTCGACCCGATGACCGCCTCGGCGGCGAAGCGGGCGTTGATTTTGGCGCCGGCGCGAAGGGGGCTGTCGAGGGAGACAAAGCCGCCCGGATCGAGCGAATAGGCTCCCGATCCGGCCTGCGAGGCCGCCGCATTCGTTCCCGTTAATTGCTGGCCGGTGTAACTGTAGTGGCCGCTGCCATCGAAGATGATGGCGCCCATCAGAGTGCGCGGGTCCGGCAAGCTTCCCGGGTTGACGCCATCGGTTCCGAGCGATAAATGCCGGAAGTAATACTTGCCGCTGAGGCTCTGATTACTCAAGGTTTGCGCGGGACAAGATAAGACGATTAGAAGCCCCGCGAAAATCACCCGGATCCACCCCTCTAATTTAGGCATATGGTGATGATAAACCCGGGTCCGGAGGATTAATCGCGCTTTTATATGGCTGGCACGGCCCACGAAAATATTTTGGAACTCCTGGCGAGTCCGGGGGTTTACAATACTACAATCAACGCGTACTCAGCGCGCTCGGAGGATTCCATGTTTCTGTCCCGGTGGATTTTACTCGCCAGCGGCATTGCTGCCTTCAGTTTTTCCGGTGTGCTGATCGGCCAAACCGATGCCGGCGCGCCGCCCTCCGGCTCCGGGCAGCAGATCGCCTACGCCGAGCCCGATTGCCCCTTTTTCGGGCCGGATCGGGAGCGATTTTTCACCGACGCGCTGCGGCGCAATTCCGGTATGCCGGCAGTGCGGCGGCTGAGCGCCACCACGGACGCCGTAAGTCAGGCGCTGGGCTACGTACCGGGGGGCAGCCGCACCTACAATTTCGACCAGACGCACGCCGCCGGCTCCATCGATTCCTATACCTTCGGCGATTTCCAGACCAACGGCATCACGCCCGCGCCCCAAACCACGGACTGGGAGTTCATACGCCGCATCACGCTCGACCTGACCGGCCGCATCCCGACGGCCGACCGCGTGCTGACCTTCGTGGCCGACACCACTCCCAACAAACGCGCCAAGCTGATCGAGGAGTTGCTGGCGAAGCCGGAATGGATCGATAAGTGGACCATGTATTTCGGCGATCTGTATCTGAACACGACTAACCGGGCCAGCACCAGCCTCAACCGCTTCGCGCAGGGCCGTAACGCGTTTTACGCCTGGATCAAAGACGCCCTAACCAACGGCAAGCCGTACAATCAGATGGCCACGGAGCTGATTACCGCGTCCAATACCAACACTTATAATGACGGCCCCTCTAACTTCCTGGTGGGTTCGGTCGTCACCATGGGCCCGGTGCAGGACATCATGGACCAGATGACGGCGAGCACATTCGATACATTCCTGGGAATCGCCCACGTCAACTGCCTGCTCTGCCACAACGGCCACGGGCACCTGGACGCCATCAGCCTGTGGGCCATGAACACCACGCGCTATCAGGCGTGGCAGCTTTCGTCCCACATGGCGCACACCAGCACGTCGCATACGCCGGTGGACCCGAGCAACGCCAATATCTACTACTGGAGCCTGCTCAACAATCAGAAGGGTTTCACCACGGATTACACGTTGAACACGACCATCGGCAACCGTCCGGCGCGCCAATCGGTGGTGCCCAACTGCAAGGCGGGACAGGTTTGTTATACGGTGCCGCCGCAGTACATTTTTAACGGCACGTCGCCCCAGCCGGGCGAAGATTATCGCGTGGCGCTGGCGCGCAACATCACCGGCGATGTGCAGTTTGCGCGCGCCACGGTGAACTACCTGTGGGCGTACTTCTTCGGGCGGGGAATCGTGGATCCGCCGGACACGTTCGACCCGGCGCGGCTCGATCCGGATAATCCGCCGCCCGACCCGTGGACGCTGCAGCCGACGAACGCCCGCCTGCTCAACGCCCTGACGCAGCACTTCATCGCCAGCAACTTCGACCTGAAAGCGCTG
>Ga0182030_10005153_pt1 | contig 27773 bp, 20 predicted proteins | sample 812S3MmetaG_FD_121299 | JGI IMG/M metagenome (GOLD analysis project Ga0182030, IMG submission 121299) | Permafrost microbial communities from Stordalen Mire, Sweden - 812S3M metaG (Illumina Assembly) | ecosystem: Environmental > Terrestrial > Soil > Wetlands > Permafrost | place: Sweden... | reverse complement strand
CCGATCGCTTCAGCAACGTCGCTCATACTCACCCCTCCCCAATGAAGTGCAATTAGGCTGACTACAGCAAGCTCCGCACACCGAGCCCGCCCGTTCAAGATGCGATACGTTCCAGGGTAAGCAATCAAGTAACAGACGCTCGCTAGTCTAGAGCGGCCCATTCTTCAGGTGTTGTAGGAATTTTCTTCGTCTTACGATGAAATCCGGCGCAGCAACCCGACAGTGGGCGTGGTGGCTTTGCGGGGAGCTTGAGAAAATTGTCCAAATCGTCCTGAGCGGCGCGCGCTTCCTCCACTTTAGTTTGGAGGCTGCCGCGCAAATCGTCCAATACTCGCTTCGGAATGGCTGCCTGCTCATGGCGCCAGCGCCAGATGGTCATGCGGCTGACACGGAAGAACCTCGCGGCTGCGCCATCACTTCCAAAAGCCACTTTGAAGATCAGATCGTGCTTGCCACCGGGGAGTCGGCGTTCAAAGCGCGATGAGGTTATGGAGTTGGAACGCAATGACATGACTAGCGACATATGTGGTTGCGACGCACGCGTGAACTAAATCCAAACACAGAGCGCTTCTATCGAAGCACTTGAAATTATAGCGCATTGAGGCATTGGACGCCATTCTAACCACCGCGCACCATACTTGCCGCGCCTCACACCCGGACGTGTGTCCGGCACTCCACTGCAAAAACTGTGAGAAGGTATCTTAGAAAGTTTTTACAGTTTTTGCAGCACCCCACGAGACATGCTTCAGCTTTTCACAATTCTGGGATTGGCAGCATAAATGAAACCCGGCCGCCCAGCAGTTTCAACTTTACGGACCGCTAGCCAGTCGTAGTCGACGAGTAGCTCCAAGGCGGCTTTAACGGCGTCGCGATCGGAAAGCTTCGACCACCCCGGCCGCCACACTTCGTGACTCCGAAACTCAGGTTTGAGGTCACCAGAGCGAATTTTGGCAACGATGGCCTCAGCCGTTGCGGCCGACGCGGCGGTCACGCTGCCGTAGGCGCGGCGGGCATGTGTCTCAAGATACTTTGCCCACGCCAAAGCGCGCTCCAAGCTTGCCGCACTCACGAGACTTGAACCGGGGTCGTCAACAAGATGGCAAGCAAGAGCCAGTGCGGGCACAAGCTTTCGATATTTTGCGAGGTGACTTTCCAAAGCGGGATGAATGCTATCTCCGCCCCGAACGCACTTCTCCAACTTGGTGCGCCATTCAATGAATCGATCCTGCGCATTCGTGTCGAACCGAAGGTATGGCAACCCTGTTTCATCCCCAGTGGGATCGCGGTCTCTTACGGCGCCAATAGCGTGCCAATCGAATTCATCTAAGCGCTTGAACACTTCGAATGCAGTGGTTCGTGCGGCAGCATCAGGTAACCGATCAACGTTCTTCCATTCACTCGAAACGTTGGGCCATACTAACAATCCAAATCTCTGGATTAGCCCATCATCTCCGCGTCCGCCGCGAATAGCACGGAATAGATATTGTGAAACTCGGCCTGGCTGGCTGCTACCGAGCAGAGAGAGGCAAATGCCTGGGATCGACAAGTGCAGGCCGCGACCGATCCGGTCGAAAGTATAGCTACTGTCGCCGCTCCAGGCCGTCAAATAAAATCCTCGCTCGGTTACGTTTTCCTCCTGATCGAGATTGTCGAGCAGAGATACAAGCTCGTCCCTAAAGACCAGAAGGCCGTTTGGATTTTGCTGAAGCAATACGCCGAGCGATGCGACATTCGTATCGTTCGCAATATACCGTCGTAGCGTTGGCTCTTCTGAATTATCGTTAGCGGAAAGCAGAGAACTAACATCGGCTGTTGGGTTGCCCTTTAGGAGCTTGGCGGCTCGTCTCGTGTTCTCGTCTGCCTGTAGCTTGGAGACCTTCGCGCGAATTTCATGCTGGTCTTGTGCTTGCCCAAATATGTCCTCTGCGGTCACAGCCAGCTTCTTGAGGGGGCGCAGGGCCTCTTCCATCGCAGGGCTCTTGAGAATTCCAGGGCGACCAATGAGCAGCGCCCATTGATTGGGGACCACTTCCCAATCGTTCTTGGTTTGAGGCCGTAGGGCCACCTTGCGGCCAATGACACTTCCAATACCGGCCATGACAGAGACCGCCACAAAATCGGGCGGACATTGCATTCTATCGGAAACATCTTGAACCCAAGGCCGCAGCTGACTCGGCATAAGTTCGAAATTGAAGGGGTCGACCGGCAGCAAGGCTTCCGGAAGTGGGTGAGGCTCTGGCCATTCCGATGGAGTAAGCGTTGGCGGTGCGATCCGCCGCTCAGTTAGTGTCTGACGTTGCCGCGCTTCCGTTTTTGCAATACTCGCAACGGTAACTCTTACCTTTTCCTCCGGGAGTGGAGGCGTGTTGTTTTGATTCCAATCCAAACATGCGGCGACAGCTTCATCTTCCGTCATGTCACCGCCGTTTTTACCAAGGCACCACCCGGCTCTACGCGCCAATTCGTGAGTCCGAAAGCCGTCGGGGAAACCTTGTTTCATGTCTGGATTCGGCGGGCCGAGCGAAGCCATCGCCCGATCGGTTAGCCTTTGCCGCCCCGGTGGTTGGATGAGATAGTCTGGTTTCCTGCCCGGCGTATTTTCTATGCCATTTGCTTGCGTCGGTGCCGCATGTTGTGAAGCGGTGTTCGGCTCCGTCAATTTTGGTTGATCTTTTTCAGCGCGAGCAAGTGCCGCCTGAAAATCCGCGTCACGGTAGGGCAATTCAGGCTCAAGGCGCGCTACCTCGACGAGGAATGGTTTCGTCGGGTCTTTTTGATGAGGGAAGCCGGGTAGCCTCATGACGCGTGGAAGGTCGCAAACGTTCAGGTCACCTTCCATTAGCCGAGCAATTCGTTTTTGTGTGCTACGGAACTTGTCCAGGGCTGCGCCATCTACAAGCCAGTATGCGTGATAGCGTCCGATACTGGTTTGTGTTACGAAGTGAGGACGAAATTCAAGCCGCAAAAGATTCTGAATGGGTGCGCCATCAAGATCGCCTACGTATGTACGTACGCGAGTGATGTGGTCGGCTGCACGTCCCCGGAAATCTGTCTCATTGACGGTCACAAATATTCCTGCACCAGCAGCAGAAAGCTCCACTAGCTTATTCCAGTGCTCATCCAGCGATCCATGCAATACGCGAGCGAGGGGATCGCTTTCACGTCTTGCCTTATGCGCTTCGCCCTTTTCCCTAGAGTCGGTGAAGCTTTGGAAAGTGAAGCGGTTTGCGCCTGGATCGAGCGCCGCCAGGAATGACTCGGCTGATTGACGCGCTGAGGCAACGCTGATTGGCGCTTGAAAAATGAAGGGCGGCGAATAGGGGTTTTCGTTTTTCATGCGGCGTCGGCCCCCATGACCGGCAGACTCCGCAGCCAGTCTTCAGCGTCGTCTTCCGTGATTAGGGTGCGTTTTCCTATCTTGCGACCGCGCAACCGCCCGGATTTGAGTTCTTCGTAAGCTTTGGTTCGCCCCAGACCGTAACCGTCGCAGAACTCATCAATGCTCATTGCCCGCTGGTGGGCATACCGCTGCAGTTCTTTGTCTGAAACTTTATGATCGTCTTTGCCTGAAACTTTGCGATTGGCTTTCATCAGAACCTCGCCACCTTGGGCCGGGATGGTCCCGGCAACCGTGCCCGCGCGTCTGCGGGCGATGGCGAGAAGAAGGACGCAGAACGCTGAGCGGGAAAACTCGCTATGCGGGGAAATTCGAGCTATTTTCCCGGAGAATTTCCCGGAACAATTCCTGCGGCAATATCCAGTGCGTGCCTCTTGATGGCTTCGCGAATTGTTTTGTCACTTGGCGTGCTGTTGCGAGGGTGCAGCTCGCTTGCGAAGTCCGCGCACTTTTGCAGTAATTCATTTAACGTTTTTACCGCACCATTCTGAGACGCATACGTTTCCAACCGCGCTTTGACGCCAGTCCAATTGTAATCCGCCGGTCGGCCCCGCGACGGTTTCTCGATCTTCGCAACTGACATGGGCCGCACGCCACAAAGCTCGTTCCTGATATCGGAAACGGATAGCTCGATAAGCACCGCCGGGAGGGAGAATGATCGCCACTCATCGCGTCTCCCATCGCGCGGCCTCACCGGCCATGGCTTGAGCGGCCGTGAGTTTTCCCAATCGAAATCGGCGGGTATGAGGTGCGCGGGGGCCTTGACGTTGGCGCCTTCAAAACACTCGTTTGACTCTACTAAACCCTCTCGGTTGTTCGTCTTCTGGTGTGGTGTGCGGGGGGCCAACCCCTGCGCCTCGGCAACTAATTGGTTCCAATCAGCAAATACTTTCGCCGCCGTTTGGACGCTTTGCTCCGCAATTGTCAGTCGGACTCGTATCTTCCCGTCGGCAATCAGGCGGCTGATATCGAGTTTTGCTTCATCTTCTTCAGGAACACCGGCCGCCATGACGCGCTTGAGCGCATCAAGCAGGCGCTCCCAATCTGGAACGTACGCCATGACACCACCCGCCCCACCGCCATGTGAGTGCTAGCGCGGGGCAAGCCGGACGGCGGTGGTGAGGTGTCCGGCGACGGTTGGCCGACCGGCCCCGCGCCAATGGAGTTATAGTCGATTACAAACCTAATTGGGTGATCGTTGGCCTAACGTCTAAACGCAACGATCTCGCCAGCCTTGGGAGCCGCGCAATAGGCAGCCCAGGATTCCATGAGTTTCCGTCGCTTCTCTAGGGCATCGCTGCGTCGGTACGCTTGTTCTGCCTTGTCGCCAATTACATGAGCCAGGGCAGTCTCCATAATCTCGCGTGGGAAGTTTGAGACGTTGCCCGCCCAGTCCCGAAAGCTTGAACGAAAACCGTGAACCGTCGCGTCATCAATTTTCATGCGCCGCAGCATCATTTCCATGGCCATTCCCGAAAGCGGTTTGTGGGGGGGCTGACCAGGAAAAACAAATACGCCCTGCTTTATTTTGGCGAGCGCCTTCAGGATTGCGACGGTGCGGGCCGACAAAGGAACGCGGTGCTCACGACCCGCCTTCATGCGCTCCTTAGGGACTGTCCAAATTTTCTTGTCGATGTCGATTTCTGACCACCGCGTGCCAAGCACCTCGCCGGATCGCGCCGCAGTCAGAATGCAAAACTCAAGAGCTAGGGCTGCTGTAGCCTCGCGCTCGCGTAGTTTCCCGACAAATTTAGGGACATCCTCATAGGCCATCGCAGCATGATGGCCCCGCGTCAGCTTCAAGGGCTTTGGCAACAGGTGGTCAAGATGGCCGCGCCACCGGGCAGGGTTCTCGCCATCGCGGAAGCCCTTCGCCTTGGCCGCGTCCAGGACCTTCTCAATGCGACCGCGAAGGCGGGAAGCAGTCTCGGCTTTTTTCGTCCAGATAGGCTTCAGGACCGACAGCACGTCATCGGTCGCTATGGTATCGACCGGCTTTGTGCGCAGGGGCGCGGCATACGTCTCCAGTGTGGTCTTCCACTGCGCTTTGTGCTTCTCGTTTCGGAAGCCAGCGGATAGCGCCTCCCTCACGTCATCTGCCATCTGGCCGAACGTGGGAATGCCGCCATCGCGTTTCCGTTCCTCAATGGGATTTAGGCCCTGCGCGACCCTGCGGCGTGCGTCCGAAGCCTTCTCGCGGGCATCGGCAAGGGTAACGCTGGCTGCGCTACCCAGGCCCATTTCCTTTGCCCTGCCGCGCCATGTGAAGCGCAGCACCCATTTGCGCGCCCCGGTATCGGAGACGATCAAATAGAGGTTGCCGCCGTCGCTGTATTTGCCGGGCTTTGCCGTCGCAACCTTCCGTGCAGCGAGCCTTCCAAGCATGATTGCTCTCCGTATGGTCCCCAAGCCAGTCCCCAAAACTAGCACGGCTTTGGGCGGACGGAAATAGGCACCAGCGAGCAGTGGCGTAAATAATCCCAGCAAAACTGATATTATAGAAGCTAGGACGGACCATGGCGAACGGGGAGGGGCGATAGTTCGTCGGACTCCCTCTCCGCCAAAACAGTCCCATGCGCCAAACGCGCATAGGGCTGTTTTGCATTTAACTACGCTTGGCCTTGGCAACCTGCCCGAAAATCCGATCCGGCTTGAACGGCAGCTTGTAAAACCGCACGCCGGTGGCGTCGCGGACGGCGTTGCCGAGCGCGGCGGCCACCGGATTGTAGGGGCTTTCGCTCATCGACTTTGCGCCATAGGGCCCCAGCGTGTCGCTGGTTTTCGCAAACAATACTTGCGTGCGCGGAATGTCGGCGAAGGCCGGCAAATGATAATTGCGGAACGAGGGATTAACGACGCGGCCCTTGTCATCGACCACGACTTCCTCGAACAGCGCGGCGCCCAGCGCTTGCGCCACACCGCCTTCGACCTGCGCGCGGCATTGCATCGGATTGATTACGGTGCCGGCGTCGGCGGCCTGCACGCTTTTGAGAATGCGGATCTCGCCGCTGACCGGATGTACCGCGACGCGGAAGCCCTGCACGTTGAAGGCGACCGAGCGCGTCATGCCGTCGGTCGTGCCGGCCGCGGTAAGCTGCGTGCCGGCGGCCTGCGCCGCCTTGAACAGTTCGATCAACGGAACGGATTTGGCGCCACACTGCACGGCGTCGGCAATCAGCGAGCAATTGGCGCGCGGCGTCTTGCTCTGCGCCGCCGCGAAGTCGAGGAGTTTGCCGCGCATGGCCTCGGCCGCCAATTGGGTGGCGCGGCCGGCGATCACCGTGCCGGTCGAGCCATAGGCGCCGGTGTCGTGGCCGCCGTGATCGCTGTCGGATTGCTGCAAGTGAAATTTTCCCGGCGCGACCATAAGCGTGGTGGCGGCGACCTGCGTGTGCACGGTAGCGGTGCCGTTGCCGAATTCGGCGGTGCCGACGGTCAGGTCAAAGCCGCCATCGGCGCGCAGCGTCAGCTTCGAATCCGAATAATGCCCTCCGGGCGGCACCGTATCGATCATGGTGAGTGCGACGCCTTGGCCGACCAGCCAATCGGGTGAGGGCGGTTTGTCGCCGTCGGCCTGATCCATCGCCTGCGCCACCAGATCGAGGCACTGGTCGAGGCCGTAGCTGCCATAAATCACGTCGTCGGGCGACACATGCGCGGAAATCATCCTGTCGCCGCGCTTGATCGCGTTGCGGCGGCGGAATTCGAGCCCGTCCATGCCGATGGCGCGCGCGACCTCGTCGATCGCCGATTCAACCGCAAATCCGGTCTGCGGCAGGCCATAGCCGCGAAAGGCGCCGGCCGGCACGGTGTTGGTATAGACCGCGACGCCGGACACTTTCTTGTTGGCGCAGTTATAGACGCTGATCGATTCGCCGCAGGCATGTTCGAGCACTGGTGCGCCGTGATTGCCGTAGGCGCCGGTGTTGGACAGCACGTCCAACTGCATGGCGGTCAGCGTGCCGTCGCGCCTGGCGCCGATCTTGACGTGAACGCGCATGGGATGGCGCGTAGTGGCGGCGATGAACTGTTCCTCGCGGGTGAATTCGAGCTTGACCGGCTTGCCAGTGTGCAAGGCGGCGAGCGCGACGATGTCCTCGATCAGCATTTCCTGCTTGGCGCCGAAACCGCCGCCGACGCGTTCGCAGAACACGCGCAGTTTCGCGAGGTCGAGATCGAATACGCGCGCCAGCTCCTGGCGGGTGAGAAACGGCACCTGCGTACTGGAGCGTACATTGAGCCTGCCGGCCGCGTCGGTCCAACCGATGGCGGACAGCGTTTCGAGATGGGCATGCTGCACGCGTGGCACAAAGTAAGTGCCCTCGTGCACGGCGTCGGCTTGCGCGAAGCCGGCGTCGACATCGCCAATGCCGCCATCCACTTTCCACACGATATTGTGCTGCGGATCGAGAATGCGCGATTCCTTTGCGTCCTTGTCGTGGATCACCGGCGCGCCCGGCGCCATGGCCTTTTCGGGATCGAACACGGCCGGCAGGATTTCGTAATCGATCTTGATCTGGTGGCAGCCTTCTTCGGCGGCGCCTTCGCTCTCGGCCACCACGGCGGCGACGCGCTGGCCGATGAAACGCACGACCGTGTCCAGCACCATAGTGTCGTCGGCATCGATCGAACGCACTTCATGGCGCGCGGTCGAGAATGCGGTCTTGGGCGCGTCCTCATGCGTGAGCACCGCTACGACGCCGGCAACGCGCAGCGCCGCGCTTTTGTCGATGGAACGGATGCGCGCATGTGGATGCGGCGAACGCATCAGTTTGATGTGCAGCAGGCCTTGCGGCGCGAAATCCATGGTGAAGCGCGCTTTGCCGGTCACCACGTCGGGGCCGGCCGGGGCAGCGACATTGTAGCCGACGCCTTCGCCGCCTTTGGCGTTTTCGATTTCGTGCTTGCCGGCGATGGCGTCCTCGATGGAACGGTAGCCGGTGCAGCGGCAGATATTGCCCTTCAACGCCTGGCCGAGATCGGCGCGCTGCGATTGATTGAGCGCGGCCGCGGTCATGATCATGCCGGCGGTGCAGAAGCCGCATTGGTAGCCTTGCGCATCGAGAAAAGCGCGCTGCATCGGGTGCAATTCATTGCCGCCAGCAAGGCCTTCAATGGTCGTAACCTCATGGTCTTGCGCGCGGAATGCCGGCACGATGCACGAATGCACCGGCTCGCCGTCGAGATAGACGGTGCAGGCGCCGCAATCGCCGGCATCGCAACCTTTCTTGACACCGAACCAGCCAAGCTGGCGCAAGAACGTGCGCAGACATTGCCCAGCCGTCGGTTGTTCGGAAAAGTTCTTGCCATTGATCTTGAACGTCATCGCGGTGTTCCCGCGAGTTCGTCGCGTATTTCTTGCGCGAAGTGCAAAGTCATGTGGCGCCGCCAGGCGGGCAGGCCGTGAATGTCGTCGTAATAGCCGCTCGGCGGGATTTCGCGCTCGATGCGGGCGCGCAAGTCCGCCGCCGAAGGCAGAGCGTTAAACGAGAACTTGATCGGGCGCGGCGTCGATGCGGTGACGGTCAGTACGAACTCGCCGGTCGGCGGGTCGAGCGTGCCGATCAGCAGCGCGCCCGAACGGCCGACGCGTGCCAGCGAAATTTGCCGGAACGCCGCGTGGCGGATCAGCGCCGACGCCGGAATATCGATGCGGCGCAGGAGTTCGCCGGGCTTGAGCCCATTTTGCTGCGGTCCAATGACGAAATCCGCGACGGCTATGCGCCGCTCGCTGCCGTCCGCCGCCCAGATCGTGCAGACGCCGTCGAGTGCGCTGGTGAAAGAAATCATCGGACCTGCCGGCAGCGACATGCAGATATTGCCGCCGACGGTTGCCGTGTTCCAGATTTTGAACGAGGCGAGGAACGAGCGGCAGCAGCGGTCGACTAAAGGCGCGGCAATCCATTCGACCGGCAGTGCCGCCGCGTTGAATTGCGCGATGGTGCAGGTGGCGGCGATTTCGAGGCCGTTGGGAGTTACGTGTATCGGCTCCCAGCTTAGCGCGGCGACATCGATCAGTCGCCTGACCTTCAACTGCGGCTCGGAAAACAGCCAGGTGCCGCCGCCGAGCCAGGCGTCGCCGTCGCGCCAGGCCGGCAATTCGCCGCGCTGGCGCGGCTGCGCCACTTCGGTGATGGTGTTCAGGTCCATGCCACGCCTCCGGGCCGCCTCTGGCCCCGGAGTTGCAGGGACTTGTATGCTGCATGGCGTAATGGAGAAGGGCGATGAGCGAGGCAATTTGGGTCAAGGACCCGATGGCGATACTGGCTGAGGGTGCCGAGCGCGGCGTGGTGGTCGCCGATGGCGCCATTGTCGAACTGGTCGGCAAAGGCAGCCAGCCGAAAACCGCGGTCACGAAAGTGTTCGAAGCCCGCGACCATGTGATCATTCCCGGGCTGATCAATACCCATCACCATTTTTATCAGACGCTGACGCGCGCGGTGCCGGCGGCGCTCGACCGCGAATTGTTTCCCTGGCTCAAGGCGCTGTATCCAATCTGGGCGAAGATGACTCCCGACGCGCTCGACGCGGCGGTGACGGTGGCGATGGCCGAGCTGATGCTGTCGGGCTGCACTACCACGACCGATCATCATTATGTGTTTCCGAAGGGCCTGGAGGACGGCATCGATATCGAAATCGCCGCCGCCACGCGGCTTGGCTTGCGTGTACTGGTGACGCGCGGCTCGATGAACCTGTCCGAGCGCGACGGCGGCTTGCCGCCAGACAGCGTGGTGCAGGACGAGGATGACATTCTCGCCGACAGCAAGCGGCTGGTCGACCGCTATCACGAGCGCGGCGAGGCCGCGATGGTGCAGGTGGCGCTGGCGCCGTGCTCGCCGTTTTCGGTCACCACCGCGCTGATGCGCTCGACCGCCGATCTGGCCGCCAAGCTCAATGTGCGCATGCATACCCATCTGGCCGAGACCGAGGACGAGAACAAGTTCTGCCTTGAGCTTTATGGCTGCCGCCCGCTCGACTATCTGGAGGATTGCGGCTGGCTCAATGAGCGGACCTGGCTGGCGCATGGCATCCATTTCACGGCGGAGGAAATGCCGCGGCTCGCCAAAGGCGGCGTTTCCATCAGCCACTGCGCCTGCAGCAACCAGACGCTGGCGTCGGGCTGTTGCCCGGTCTGCGACATGGAAAAGGCCGGCGTGAAAATCGGGCTGGGCGTCGATGGCTCGGCGTCCAACGATGAATCCAATCTGATGCAGGAAGTGCGCGCGGCGTTTCTGCTTCAGCGCGCCCGCTACGGCGTCAAGGCGGTGAGCCATAAGGACGCGCTGCGCTGGGCCACCAAGGGTTCGGCCGGTTGCGTCGGACGCCCCGAATTGGGCGAGATCGCCATCGGCAAACGCGCCGACCTGGCGCTGTACCGACTCGACGAATTGCGTTTCTCCGGCCACGGCGATCCGATTGCGGCGCTGGTGCTGTGCGGCGCGCACCGCGCCGACCGGGTAATGGTGAACGGCAAATGGACGGTCGAGGATGGCAAAATTCCGGGTCTCGATCTGGTCGCGTTGATTGTCCGCCACCAGGCCGCGGCGCGCATGGTCCAGGGCTGACCGGGTCATCCGCGCCACCAGCTCATGCCGGCAGTGCCGCGATAAACGCCGCCGAGTTCGATACCGCGCCGAATACGCCGCCCTGCATTTTGATCATCTTGAGCGCGTACAGGTGATTGTCGCGGTCGGTCGCCGCGCAGCAATCTTCCAGCAGCACACATTCGAAGCCGCGGTCATTGGCCTCGCGCATGGTCGTGTGCACGCAGACATCGGTGGTGATGCCGGTCAGCACGATGTTTTCAATGCCGCGCAACCGCAGCATAAGTTCGAGGTCAGTGGCGCAGAATGAGCCCTTGCCGGGTTTGTCGATGATCGGCTCGTCGGGCAATGGCGCCAGTTCATCGATGATGTTCCAGCCGGGCTCGCCGCGCACCAGAATACGGCCACACGGACCGTCATCGCCGATGCCGGCGCCGATTTGCCGCGAACGCCAGCGTTTATTGTCGGGCAAATCGGCGAGATCGGGCCGATGGCCCTCGCGCGTATGAAAGATGTGAAAGCGCTGCGCGCGCAAGGCGGCGAGCAAGCGCTTGATCGGCTCGATCGGCGCCCGCGTCAGCGATAGATCGTAGCCCATCTTGTCGACATAGCCGCCGACGCCGCAGAAATCGGTCTGCATATCGATGATGATAAGCGCGGTGTTTTGCGGCCGCAGGTCGCCATTATAGGGCCACGGATAGGGTTCCGATTTGACGTAACGCTCTGGCATGGATGATCCTTGCCGGCTTCGGCACGGCGCTTAGCTAGCGCCGTGCCGCCGCCTTCAACTCGTCACTTCCCGGGCAGCTTCTCGGTGATGCCCTTGACGTAATAGTTCAAGCTGTCGATGTCCTTGTCAGACATGACCTCACCCTTCTTCACCACCTCCGTGCCGTCCTGCTTGTAGACCGGCCCGGAGAACACGACGAGCTTGCCGCTTTTGATGTCTGCAATCGTGTCTTCGGCCATTTTCTTGACGTCGTCTGGCATGTTCTTCAGCGGTTCGACCAGAACGTCGTTTTCGGCCATGCCGGCCCAGGTCTGGTGCGTCTTCCAGGTTCCGTCGAGAACCGCATTGACCTCCTTGATGTAGTAAGGGCCCCAGTTATCGACCAGCGAGGCGAGCTGGGCGTGCGGTCCGAACTTCAGCATGTCGCCCGATTGGCCGAAGGCATGAACGTGCCGCTCTTCGGCGATCTGCATTGCCGCCGGCGAGTCGGTGTGCTGGACCAGCACGTCGGCGCCCTGGTCGATCAGCGCCTTGGCGGCGTCGGCTTCCTTGCCGGGATCGAGCCAGGTGTTGACCCAGACGATCTTGACATTGAAGTTGGGGTTGACTGACTGCGCGCCGAGCATGAAGGCGTCGATGCCCATCACCACTTCGGGGATTGGGAAGGAGACGATGTAGCCGGCAGTGCCGGACTTCGAGACCTTCGCCGCGATCTGGCCCTCCACATAGCGGCCCTGGTACCAGCGCAGATTATAGGTCGCCATGTTCGGTGCGGTCTTGTAGCCCGACATGTGCTCGAAATCGACCTTCGGGAATTTACCCGCCACCTTCAGCGTCGGGTCCATGAAGCCGAACGACGTGGTGAAGACGAGGTTGCAGCCACCGCGGGCAAGCCGCTCGATCACGCGCTCGGAATCGGGCCCTTCCTGGACGCTCTCGACATAGCTCGTCTCGACCTTGGCGCCGAGCGCCTTCTCCATGTCGAGCCGGCCGATATCGTGCTGCTGGCTGAAGCCGCCGTCATTGTGCGGTCCGGGATAGATCCAGCAGACCTTCAACTTCTCTGCCTGGGCGCCGCTTGATGCGGCGATCAGCAGTCCTGCCGCTGAGGCGGCAACGAGAATTCTGCGCATATTTCCACTTATCCTCCGTGTGACGCGTCCGGCTTTTGCTCGGACGCAGATAAAGAATTCATCCCGCGTGGCGAAATCCACCCGGTCTAACTGTCGGGCACAAAGGTGCGCCCGAGACACGCCGGTGTATGCACCTTCAGCAAGGCTTTGTTGCGCGAGATGATCACCAGCGCGATGACCGTGATCAAATACGGCAGCGAGGACAAAAACTGGGATGGAATGCCGAGCCCGATCGCCTGGGCGTGAAGCTGCAGGATACTAACGGCGCCGAACAGCAGTGCGCCGATGGCAATGCGCCCTGGCAGCCAAGTGCCGAAGACCACCAGCGCAATGGCGATCCAGCCGCGCCCGGCGGTCATCGCCTGAGTCCATTGCGGCGTGTAGACCAAGGACAGGTAGGCGCCGCCGATGCCGGCGCAGGCCCCGCCGAACATCACCGCCAGCATGCGCACCCGCAACACCGGATAGCCGAGCGCATTTGCGGAGACATCGTTGTCGCCGACTGCGCGCAGAATGAGGCCGGAGTAACTGCGGAACATGAAGAGCCAGACCGCAATGGTCAGCGCGATCGCCACGTAGACGAGGGGATCCTCGGCGAAGATCACCGAGCCGACAACCGGCAGGCCGGAGAGGAACGGGATATGCACGTGTGCCATCCCGAGCCCCGGCATCCCTGCGTAAGAATTGCCGATGAGCCCGGAGAGCCCGAGCCCGAACAGCGTCAGCGCCAGACCCGAGGCATTCTGATTGGCGGCGAATACCAGCGTCACGATGCCGAACAGGCCGCCCATCGCTGCGCCGGCGATAACGCCGGCCAGTGCGCCGACGATCGGCAAGCCGGTGACGTGCCCGGCGGCAAAGCCCGTGACGGCGCCGACCGCCATCATCCCCTCGACGCCGAGATTGAGTACGCCGGATCGCTCCGCAATCAACTCACCGAGGGCGGCAAACAACAACGGCGTCGCGGCGGTGACGATGGTGAGCAGAATGCCTTCGGCCATTTCCATCGGATCACTCCGCCGGTACGGCGAGTTCGAGGGGGTGCCGACGGACTAACCGCAGGCGGTAGAAGATCAGCGTGTCGAAGGCGAGCACGTAGAAGAGCAGCATGCCCTGAAACACCTGCGTCGCCTGGTCGGAAATGCCGAGAGCGATCTGGGCCCCTTCGCCGCCGAGATACGACAGCGCGAGCAAGAGGCCGGCGAACATAATGCCGAGCGGATGCAGCCGACCGAGGAATGCGACGATGATCGCGGTAAACCCGTAGCCCGGCGACACCACGGTGCGGAATTGGCCAATCGGTCCGGCGACTTCGCAAATGCCGGCAACGCCGGCAAGCCCGCCGGAGATGAGGAAAGTCAGGAATATCATGCGGTCGCGATTGAAGCCGCCGAACGCGCCGGCGCGCGGCGACAGGCCGAAAACGCGGAGCTGAAAGCCGGTCAAAGTCCGCTCGGACAGAAACCAAACCGCAGCAATGGTGATCAGCACAAACAGGACATTGAGGCGGATGCTGTCGCCGAAGATGACCGGGAGGATCTGACCGCCGGCAAACGGCGCGCTGTTGGGGAAGTTATGGCCGGCGGGATCGCGCCAAGGTGTGCGGGCGAGATAGTCGACCATCAGGTTGGCGACATAGACCAGCATCAAGGTGGTCAGCGTTTCATTGGCATTGAATCGGATCTTGAGCCACGCAGGGATAGCGGCATAGGCCATGCCGCCGAGAGTGCCGAGCAGCAACATCGGCACGATTACGATCGGCGACTGCCAATGGGGAAAGTAAACCGGGATGATCGAGCCGCAGGTGGCGCCCACGGCAAGCTGCCCCTCGGCGCCGATGTTCCATACATTGGCCTGGTAACAGAACGCGAGCCCAATCGCGATCAGGATGATCGGCGCGGCCTTCACCAGCAGGTCTTCGATCGACCAAAGTGCGGTAAGCGGATCGATGAAATAAAGATAGAGCGCCCGGAACGGGTCGATCCGCATCACTGCAAAAGCAAGAAAAAAGGTGACGAGCGCCAATGCAATCGCCAGCACAGGCGACAGCACCGCCATCAGCCGACTCCGCTGCGGCCGGCGCTCAAGCCTGAAGTGCATGGGCCGCTTCCTCGGTCTGCTTCGGTTTTGCCGCCGCGCCTTCGCCGACTCCGCCCATCAAGAGGCCGATCGACTCGCGGGTGACGATCGCCGCCGGCTCCGCCGGCGAGAGATGCCCGCGCGAGATCACGGCGATGCGGTCGGAAATTTCGAAAATTTCGTCGAGGTCCTGGCTGATCACCAGCACCGCCGAGCCGGCGCGTGCAAGATCGATCAGCGCTTGGCGAATCAGCGCGGCAGCGCCGGCATCGACGCCCCAGGTCGGTTGCGAAACAATCAATACGCCGGGGTGGCGATCGACCTCGCGGCCGACGACAAATTTTTGCAGGTTGCCTCCGGAGAGCGAGCGCGCTTCCGGATTGGGGCCGTCCTTTCGCACGTCGTATTCGGACGCAACAAGATTCACGATGCTCTGCGCTTTATGCGGGCGCACGATGCCGGTGACCACCAGTTCGTCGCCGGTACGGTGGCGGGTGAGGACAACATTGTCGCTTAATCTGAGGCGGGGAACGGCGCCATGCCCGAGCCGCTCCTCGGGAATGAAGGCCGCGCCGAGATTGCGGCGCTTGGTGATGCCGAAGTGCCCGGCCGCATGACCGTCGATGAACACGGCGCCGGGCCGCTCAACGGTCTGCTCGCCGGAGAGCGCTGCAAACAGTTCGCCCTGGCCATTGCCGGCGATGCCCGCGATGGCCACCACCTCGCCGCCATGGACGTCGAGGCTAATGCTTTTCAGCGAGACCCCGAAGGGATCGGGTGTCGCCACGTCCAGCGAACCGATCGAGAGCCGCACCGGGCCCAGAGCCGCCGGCGGTCGCGCCACTTCAAGCACTTCGTTGCCGACCATCATTCGCGCCAGCGTCGCCGCCGTCTCCTTCGCGGGATTGGCTTCGCCGACGACCTTGCCGCGGCGCATGATGGTCGCGTGATGACAGATGCGCTGCACCTCTTCGAGCCGATGGGTGATGTAGAGCACCGCGCAGCCCTCGCGCGCCAACCGTTGCAACGTGACGAACAAATGATCGGCCTCGTGCGGGGTGAGCACCGACGTCGGCTCGTCCATGATCAGGAGTTGCGGCGACTGCAGCAGGCAGCGAACGATTTCGATGCGCTGGCGCTCGCCCACCGAAAGATCGGCGACAAGCGCATCCGGGCGCAGCGGCAGGCCGTAGTCGGCGGACACTCTTTCGATGGTCGACGCCAGCCCGTTGCGCATCTCCTTCGGCAGGGCGAGCGCGATATTTTCGGTCACGGTCAGCGCATCGAACAGCGAGAAGTGCTGGAACACCATGCCGATGCCGAGACGGCGGGCGGCGGCGGGACTGGGAATCGCGGTCGCCTTGCCTTTCCAGCGGAGTTCGCCCCCGGTCGGCTGCAGTGCGCCATAGATGATCTTCACCAGCGTCGACTTGCCGGCGCCGTTTTCGCCGAGCAGTGCGTGGATTTCGCGCGGGAACAGATCGAGGTCGATCGAATCGTTCGCTGTAAACGTGCCGTATAGCTTGGTGATCCCGATGGCCTGCAGCAGTGGCGCTTTGCTAGTTCGACCCTCCACAGACACGGGATTCAACATATCGGCTACTGCCTCGGGCGCCTTGCGGCATGAAGTTTCACAAAAGCTTCAAGCCAATAGTGTGCCAAATCCGCCGGACATAGAAGCCACTAATAAGCGGCAGTTCATGCTTAATTTAACGCCATCGGCGCGGCAGCGCGCAATCGGAATCCCAAAACCCCAATGCTAGCGCGGCGAATCGTCGGTCGCGGGACTTGCTCGAATCCAGCAAAAAACGTTTCCGGCCCGCGGAATAATGCCGGCCAGGACGGTGGATACATGCTATTTCGCCCGAAAAAAAGCGTGGCATCCGCGCCACAGTGAATAAGATTCCGTTACGCCCTCGACGCGGTTTCGAATGGGCGCACATTTTTTGGTCAGCGGTATTCGGGTCGCAAGCGTGAGCTTTTCCCTAAGGCGATTTTCAGAATGCTCAATGTTTATAGGCGGAATCTGAAATTTCGTCGGAGGCTGTCGGAGCGCCGCCGTTTGCGGCGCAACTGTTTTTTGCATAACGGCTGCAAAAGCATCCAAGAAATGACGAATCTTCAGGCTTTCACCGCGTGCCTGGCGCTGATTAGCTTTTGTGACAGAAGAAAATCTCGTCTGTTCGCAACTCGTTGGGGGTTAAAAAATGTACCTGAAAAAATTAGCGCTCGCTGCATTTCTCGTGGCGACGGCAACCGGCTACGCCGGCGCGGCCGATCTTCCGGTCAAGGCTGCGGCGTCTCCGCCGTTGGCTCCTCCGTTCTTCTTCGTCAACGACAACACCCTCGAGTATTCGTATCGCTTCACCGCGACCGATCCGGGCGTGGGCGTAACCCCGAAGAACCTCGTCACCTTCACCCACTTCGACGTGTGGGCATACGGGACGAACTTCTTCACCGTCAGCTGGCTGCGTTCGACCAGCAACGATCCGGCCATCAACCCACTTGCTCCTGGCGGCGGCATTGGCGTAGGCACGGGCACCTCGGAAATTTACGGCCTGTTCCGCAGCACCTTCGGCTTTAACGAAATCTCGAATACCAAGATGTTCAGCATGGGCCCGCTGACCGACATCTCGCTTGAAGTCGGCGCCGACGCCAACGCCAGCAACGGCGGCATTCTTTCCGGCAAGACGGATGTCGTTGCCGGCTTGGATTTTAGCTTTGCGTTGCCCTATAAAGGCCACTTCGAACTGTCGCCTTTGTTCTACAAAGAATGGCAGCACAGCCAGTTTGCCGGTATCCCGTCGGAGTCCTTGGACTTCACCGGCACTTGGGCCCTCGAAACGGTCTACGCCATGCCGTTGGGTTTTCTGCCGCCCAGTATTCCGCTTACGTTCAGCGGCTATGCCAACTTCTACGGGCCTAAGGGCTCCGGCGGTGGCTTCGTTGGCGTAGGTGGCAACCAGACCACGACAGAATTCCACAGCGAGCAGCGCATTTCGCTCGACGTCGGCAAGGTCATGGGCGGACGTCCGGGCATGTTCTCCGTGTTCGGCGGCTACCGCTACTGGACGCATAAGTTCGGCATTGCGAGTTCCACTTTGATTCCGTTCACGACCGAAAGCACCTGGATTACCGGCGCGACAATCGCCTTCTGATCCTAGTTTCCTGATCTGAAATAAAGCACGCCGGTCGGGCAATCGACCGGCGTGCTGATTTTTGAACTTCCTGCTTTTGGCGTTTGCGCTCAGCTTCCCCGATACGTCGCGTAGCTCCACGGCGTTACCACCAGCGGCACGTGGTAAGGACCTTCCGGTTCGGCAACTGAAAATCGTATCGGAACCACGTCTAGATAAGGCGGCTTCGACAAAGCGACGCCGCCGCCGGCGAAATAACCGGCCACCGCGAAGCGCAATTCGTAAGTCCCGATCGGAACCGGTCGCTCGGCGATCAGCGGCTTGTTGGTGCGGCCGTCGCCATTGGTGAGGCTGCGAACCAGCAGGCGATGTTCGCCCGCCTCTGACAGCTCCCATAATTCGATCGGCACGCCTTGCGCCGGCTTGCCGCCATGCACGTCGAGCACATGGGTCGACAGCCGCCCCGTGACCTGGAGTCTATCCGGCGCGAGCACGCGCGCATCGAGCCGAAGCGCCGCGATCCGGAAGATTTCGCCCAGCGCGGTTGTCATCTCGTCGGCGCTGGCGTGGCTCAGACGGCGTTCGAACTCGCGCAAAATCGAATCTTTGCTGTGCCGGCGCACGCAAACGATGAAGGGAATGCCGAACTTGGCCTGGTAGGCGTCGTTGAGGCGGTGGAAGCGGGCGAATTCCGCTTCGGTCAAGCGGTCGAGGCCAACGCTCGCCTGTTCGTTGGTCGAGTCTGTGGTCAGCGCGCCGGCGCGCGCGGCTTTGCCGGCTAGATCGGGATGCGCCTTCACCAGCGCCAGCCGCACTGGCGCGGGAGCAGCGTTTACCGCCGCCATCAAGGCTTCGTGCAGCGCCGCCAGCGTGGCGAAGGGGCGTTGCGCGCTCGCGGCTTTCGCCACCCAGGGCGAAAGTTCGTAAATATCGGCAAGCGCGGCAGTGAAATCGGCATCGCTCGCCGCGTTGAGGGTGTCGAGGGGGATCGTCATCCTGAGGTGGCCGCGCAGCGGCCCTCGAAAGATGACAAGGGTGGGCCGTCGCCCTTCGAGGCTCGCTTCGCTCGCTCCTCAGGGTGACGGATGAATATCATTGCACCGGCGCGCCGGCGGCGATCCAGGCGGCCAGCACCTGCCGGTCCGCGGTGGAAATCTCCGTGATATTGCCGGGCGGCATGGCGCGCGAACGCACCGCATTGATATCGATCAGCTTGGCATGCAGCTTGATCTGCTCGGGCGAGTCCAGCAGCACGCCTTTGGGCGCCGTGACAAAGCCAGCCCAGACCGGCTCGGCCGCATGGCACATGCTGCAGCGTGACATCACGATGTCTTGCACCGCCGCGAATTTCGGCGTGTCCGGCAATGCGCCCATCTTGATGCCGGCTCCGGTACCGGAAAGCCATGCGATCGCCAGCATGCCGATGCCCGCCAGCAGCCAGGTCCACAACGGGCCTTCCTTGCTCGCGTGCCGCACATTGAAGTAGTGCCGGATGACCGGCCCGATCACGAGCACGATGGCGACGATCAGCCAATTGAACTGGGTCGCGAAGAACAGCGGATAGTGGTTGCTCAACATCAAGAATATGACCGGAAGCGTCAGATAATTGTTGTGCACCGAGCGCTGCTTGCCGATCGCGTTCCATTCCGGGTCGGGTACCTGGCCGGCGATGAGCGCTTTCACGGACTTCGCCTGATACGGCATGATGACGACAAAGACATTCGCCACCATGATGGTCCCGATCAGTGCGCCGATCTGGGTGAAGGCGCCGCGGCCGCTGAAGACGTGGGTGAACCCAAAGGTGAGCACGACCAGGAAGACATAGCCGACCAGCGCCAGCGCCACTTCGTTTTTGCCGAGCGGCGAGCGGCACATCACTTCATAGGCGATCCAGGCCGCGGCAAGGCTGAGGAAGGCTACCGTGGCGGCCATCGGCGCGCTGAGGTCGAGAACCGCTTTGTCGACCAGGAAAAGTTCGGCGTTGAAATAATAGACTACGACCAGCAGGGCGAAACCCGACAGCCAGGTCGTATAGGCCTCCCATTTGAACCAGACCAATTCGTCCGGCATGGAAGAGGGTGCCACCATGAACTTGATCATCTGGTAGAAACCGCCGCCATGCACCTGCCATGACTCGCCCTTGACGCCGGCCGGCAGCGCGCCGTGGTTCTTCAGGCCGAGATCGAGGTGGATGAAGTAGAATGAGCTGCCGATCCAGGCGATGCCGGCGATGACATGCAGCCAGCGAAGGATGGCACTCAGCCATTCGGTCAGGACGATTTCCAAGGCAATTGACCTTTATAAACGCCCGGCCCAACCACCATGCCAGATCGCCGCCGGTCTGTTCAAGTCAGATTGCGCAAATCTTCGAGTTGGCGGTAGACATCGCCAAGATGGCCGATCTTCGGTCCGGACAATCTCATGATGCCCGGTGTCCGATACGTTGACACAGTATTTCGTAAAGTAACCCGCACCGGCGCAACGGACTAGCGGCCGCTCAAACGAAACCCCCGATCTCAGCGAAATTCTTTGCCACTGGATAGCCGGTCACTTCGACGCCGGCGGCATCCAGCCAGGCATGGGCGTCGAGCGGCTTGTCCTCGCCTTTGCCGGCGCCGAAATGCTGCACGCTCTTGATGCCCCGCCGCTTGAGCATAACGCGCGCGGCCATGGCCTGAGGCAAACATACTGCGTTGAAGGGTATGTGGCACGCCGCCCGCGTGACCGCCCAGCGGATATCCTCGGCGATGCGCGCAAATTCCGGTGACCGCTTGTGCTTTGCCTGCTCGGCGCGCGCTTTTGTCGGTGGCATAAATGTCCCAAAACGCCGCGCCAGCCGCGGAAACGAAATGAAAATCAGCGCCAGCCGCGAAAGCCACAGCCAAGCCATCGCCTCGATGACCAGAGCGCGGCGGCGCGGCCCGACTTGCGCAAATCTACGCAGTGGGCGGTGGATCGAGCGCAATCGCGCCATGTTTCACCGATTCGTTATAGCCTTAGGATTATAGCGTCACTTTTTCCTGATCCGAAACGTCAGCAGGCCGTCGGCCTCCGCGTGGCCCTCCAAGGTATCGCCGGTATGGCGCAGCAAATTGGGAACATCGATCGCCGCCAGCGGGTCGGTACATTCGGCAACGACCAGATCGCCGGTCTTGAGGCTGGACAGCATTTTGCGCACCCGCAACGCCGGCAGCGGGCATTTCAAACCGCGCAAATTCATGATCTTTTCGGTCAAAAGCTAGCCTCCTGGCACCCGCTTGGTTGAGGTAGACTAAAAGTTCACAAGCCCACAAGGTCAAGCGCGAGAACCATGGCTGCGGCATCCGAGTCAATCCAAACCATTGCCCGGCTGACGCCGCTCGTCGACGTGCTGGCGATGCTCGATTTGGAGGTCAAGCCGGTCACGCCGCGCACCCTCGACCTGGCCAGTGCCGCCGGGCGCATCCTGGCGGTCGATGCCATGGCGCCCTCGCGTCCGAGCGCGGCGCTCGCCATGCTTGACGGCTGGGCGCTTGCAGCCGACGCCAGTTTGGGCGCGGGCAATTATACGCCGGCTTTGCTTACGCAAGCGCCGCATCGGGTCGAGGTCGGCCAGCCGATGCCACCCGATACCGACAGCGTGGCACCGTTCGACGCCGTCAAGATTTCCGGTGACGGCGCGCAGGTGCTGGCTGTCATCAATCCGGGCGACGGCGTGTTGCCGGCCGGAAGCGATTGCGATCCGGCCATTCCGCTGCAGCGCGCCGGCGAGCGCTTGTCGCTGACCGATCTGGCGGCTTTCGCCGCCGCCGGCATTGCGCGCGTCACGGTGCGCGAACCGCGGATTCGCGTTCTGCCGCTGCGCGGAAACACCGTCATCCTCGCCGCCGCGCGGCTGGTGACCGGCGATATCGAGCGGCGCGGCGGCGCTGCCCGACAGGATGACGCCGGCCGCGATCTCGGCACGGTTCTGGCCGCCGAAAGCGCCGACGCGATTGTCGTCATCGGCGGCACCGGCGCGGGCCGCAACGACACCGCCGTCCAATTGCTGGCGCGCGAAGGGCGCCTCGCGGTGCACGGCATCGCGCTTACGCCGGGTGAAACCGCCGCTTTCGGCTTTGCCGGCGCATGTCCGGTGCTGATGCTGCCCGGGCGGCTCGATGCGGCGCTCGCGGTCTGGCTAATGCTGGGGCGGCGCATGCTGGATCGGTTGACCGCTGCGACGCTTAATAAGGAGGGTGAGTGGACCGAGACCCTGACGCTGGCGCGCAAGGTCACTTCGACCGTGGGCCTGGCCGAAATCGTGCCGGTGCGGCGCACAGGCGGGCAGGCTGAGCCGATGGCGGTGAAATATCTGCCGCTCTCGTCGCTGGCGTGCTCCGACGGATGGATCCTGGTGCCGGCCGACAGCGAAGGCTATTCCGCCGGTACGGCGGTTGCGCTAAGGCCGTGGCCATGAGCGAGCCCAAGTGAGCGATAACGATCTGATTGCGCGCATACGCGCGGCCGCGCGGCAAGAGCAATTCCTCGACGTGGTGTCGGCGGAAGAAGCGCGCGCGCGTTTCGAAAGCCATCTCGATCTCACGCCGCTTGGCGCCGAGACGGTGGCGCTTGCCGGCGCGCTCGCGCGCGTGCTGTTGTATGATGTCGTGGCCGCGGTCGATGCGCCGCCGTTCGACCGTTCCAATGTCGATGGTTTCGCGCTGCGCGCGGCCGATACAATTGGCGCCGGTGATTCGGCGCCGAAATTTTTCACGCTCAATACCGAAGTGATTGCCAGCGGCCATGCGCCGGCGCTAGAAGTCAAACCCGGCACCGCCACAACGATTGCGACCGGCGGCGTAATCCCGCGCGGCGCCGACGCGGTGGTGATGGTCGAGCAGACGGAATTGATGGAGCAGGGCACTCCGCGCATCGAATTGCGCCGCGCCGCCGCGCCCGGGCAATTCGTATCCTATGCCGGCTCCGACATTGCGCGCGGCGAGACATTATTGCGGCGCGGCGCGCGCATCGGCTCGCGCGAGATCGGCATGCTGGCGGCGGGCGGGCTTGGCCATATCGACGTGGTGCGGCGCCCGAAAGTCGCGGTGCTCTCGACTGGCGACGAATTGATCGAGCCGGGCAGGCCGCTGTCGCCTGCCGGCGTTTATGACAGCAACGGCGCCATCATCGCCGCCGCGGTGGCGGAAGCCGGCGGCGAACCGGTTTCGATGGGCGCATTTCCCGACGACGCAGCGGCGCTGGAAAAGGCGGTGCGCCGCGCCTTGGCGGAAAGCGACATGGTCGTGCTTTCGGGCGGCACATCGAAAGGCGCCGGCGATCTGTCGCATGCCGTCGTCTCGAGGCTGGGCAAGCCCGGCATCCTGGTGCATGGCGTAGCCCTCAAGCCCGGCAAGCCGCTCTGCCTCGGCGTGGCCGATAAAAAGCCGATCGTGGTGCTGCCGGGCTTTCCGACCTCGGCGATCTTTACTTTTCATGCTTTCGTCGCGCCCGTGATCCGCGCCCTAGCAGGACTTTCGCCGGAAGCGGCCGAGACGATTCAGGCGCGCGTGCCGGTTCGCATCGCCTCCGAACTCGGCCGCAAGGAATTCGTACTGGTGTCGTTGATCGAAGGTGAGGCTGGCACTATCGCGTTCCCGACCGGTAAGGGTTCCGGCTCGGTCACGAGTTTTTCGCAGGCCGATGGTTTTCTTGAGATCGACGCGCTCGCGTCATCGCTCGATGCCGGCAGCGACGTGCAGGTCACGCTGATCGGCAGCGCCGCGCAGGCGCCTGATCTCGTCATCATGGGAAGCCACGATGTCGCGCTCGATGTTGTGGTGGGCGAATTGGCGGAACGCGGATTTTCGGCGCGCACGCTGGCCATCGGCAGCCTCGGCGGCGTGGCCGCGATCAGCCGCGGCGAATGCGACGTAGCGCCGGTGCATCTGATCGATCCGGCGAGCGGACGGTATAATGTGCATCTGGTGACGCCGGGCCTTGCGCTGGTTCCGGGCTGGCGGCGCATGCAGGGTATTCTGTTCCGTCCGGACGACACTCGCTTTGAAGGCAAGATCGCCGCCGAGGCGCTCAAGGTAATTCTGGCCGACCCGTCGGCACTGATGGTCAACCGCAATGCTGGCGCCGGCACGCGCGTCCTGATCGACGATTTGCTCAAAGGCGCCAGGCCCGCCGGTTACGCCAATCAGCCGAAGTCGCACAACGCCGTCGCCGCGGCGATCGCGCAAGGCCGCGCCGACTGGGGCGTCGCCATCGCGCCGGTGGCGAAACTCTACGGCCTTGGGTTTTTGGAGGTGGCGCCGGAACATTACGATTTCCTGGTGGCCGAGAGTCGCCGCGACCGGCCCGCCACGCGGGCGTTTTTCGAGGCTTTGCGCGACCATGAAACACGCAAACGCATTTCCGCGCTTGGCATGCAGCCGGCGGATGATTAGGCGGTTCGCCGCACTCTTATTGTTGTTGCCGCTTTCGCTCGGCGCCGCGCTCGATGCCGCGAATGCGCAATTGCGCGGTCATGGCGGCCCGGTGCGCGCGCTAGCGATCTCGGCCGATGGCAAGACCGCGCTGTCCGGCAGTTTCGATACATCCGCCATCCTTTGGTCGCTTGAGCGCAACGTCGCCGAGCAGGTCTTGCGCTTTCACGACAGCGCGGTGAACGCGGTCGCGTTTTTGAAGGACGGCCGCATGGTGACCGCCGGCGCCGACGCCCATATCGCGATCTGGACGGCGGGCCAGCCGGATCCCGACAAAGTGCTCTACGGCCATAACGGCCCGATCGTGGGCTTGGCGGTTTCGCCGGACGGAGCGACGCTCGCCTCGGCCTCATGGGACCGTAGCGTGCGCATATGGTCGCTTTCGGACGCGACCTCTCGCGTGCTGGAAGGCAATGCGCAGGCGGTCAATGGCGTCGCCATTATGCCGGACGGCAAGAATGTCGTGAGCGCGGGCTACGATGCCAGCTTGCGCATATGGCCGCTGGCCGGCGGGTCTGAAATTATTCGCAACCTGCCATCGCCGCTGAATTCGGTCGCGGTTGCCCCCGATGGCGAGATCGTTACCGCCGGCGCGACTGGCAGATTATTCTTCCTGTCGCCTGCCGGCGATGTCCGCGCCGAGCTCGAAATATCGGCGACACCGATCATTGCCGTAGTGATCTCGCCCGACGGCAGACTGGTCGCGGCCGCCGGCATCCGCGGTTCGGTGTCAATCATCGACCGCAAGGCGCGCAAGATTGAGCGCACGCTGGTGGGCCCCGGTCTTCCGGTTTGGTCGGTGGCGTTTTTCCCCGACAGCCACACTCTATTGACTGGGGGCACCGATCGCATGATCCGGCGCTGGGACGCGGTGAGCGGCGAGCCGGTCGGTGCGGTGATAGTCGGCGCGCCGAGCGATCCGCTGGCGGCTTACGCCGGCGATCCCGGCGCCGCGGTGTTCCGCGCTTGCGTGGCGTGCCACACGCTGACGCCCGACGAGGGCAACAAAGCGGGGCCGAGTCTTGCCGGCATTTTCGGCCGCAAAATCGCGACCTTGCCGGGCTACCGCTATTCCGAGGCACTCAAGCATATGGATATTGTGTGGACGCCGGAAACGGTGGCGAAAATGTTCGAGGTCGGGCCGATGGCCTACACGCCCGGCACCAAAATGCCGGAGCAGAAAATCGGCTCGCCGCAAGAGCGCCAGGCGCTGGTGGAATTCTTGGCAAAAGCGACCAAAAAGTAATCCGCGAGACCGGAATTAGGATTTCTGGCTCTCGTCGAATTCCCGCTTGAGCTTTTCCCGCTCGTGCAAATAATCGTCCGTAATGCGTAGCGCCGGGCGCGCCGGTCCGCCAAACGGATCGAATTGCTCTTCCGCCATGACATTGACGCGGCAATCGGCGCACATCTTGATGACGTCGAGCCGCTTCTTGGAATCCTTGAACATCCAATGCTGGCCTTCGAGCTTGGCCACCACGCGCTCAACTGAACTTTTAACACCGAATGGCGTGTTGCAGCGGATGCAGAGGAATGGCTCTTCCTGTTTGATCACGCGGCTCATGGCGGTGGCGGCGCGGAAATCGATCTGCGGTGTGAGGCTGATGACTTTCTCGGGACAAGTCGCTGCGCACAGCCCGCATTGCACGCAGGCATCTTCGGCAAAACGCAGCATCGGCTTTTCCGGATCGTCCGACAAGGCGCCGGTCGGGCAGGCCGATACGCATGACAGGCACAGCGTGCAGCCTTCGACATTGACGACGACCGTGCCGAATGGCGCGCCTTGCGGCAGCGCCACGATGTCAACCGGCGTCGGCGCCGCCGCGTGCAGTTCACGCAGTGCCAGCCGCATCAGATCGCGCTTCTCGCCCACGGCGGAGAAGCTCGCAGGTTTTGCCGTGCCGTCCATCGGCGCGATGGCGCGCAGCGTTTCGCCCAGCCTGTCCGGATCGTCGGTTTCGATGGTGGCCACGCGCTCGCCAGCAAAACCGAGCGCCGAGAGAATAGGCTGCGCCAGCGCAATGGTATTGTTGAGCCCAACGATGTCGTGGTGCGGTTTCGCGCGTAGCAGAAAGCGCACCACGGACGCGCCATAGGCCAATGACGCCGCCACTGCTTCCAGCCCCACTTGCGTCACTTCATTGACCTGCACCGGCAGCACATTTTCCGGCAAGCCGTCGCCGTGGCGGGCCAGTGCGTCGATCAATTCTCCGCCGTGCTCGCCGTCGTGAAACAACACGATCGCCTGCTTGCCGCCGGCTTCGCGGTAGGCGCCGAGCAGCGCGCGCAATCTGCGCATCAGCGCGTCAGACGGCGGCAGCGCATAGGCGGCGGCACCAGTCGGGCAGGCGGCGGCGCATTGCCCGCAGCCGGCGCAGATTTGCGCTTCGATCGCGACATGATCGCCATTCGGCGCAATCGCGCCGGTCGGGCAGAGGTCGAGACAGCGGCGGCAGCCGACGATTTTGGAGCGCGAATGCGCGCATAAATCCTCGGTGAAATTGATATAGCGCGGCTTGTCGAAGCTGCCGGTGAGATCGCGCGCCTTGAGTACCGCGCGCAGCACCGCTGCCGGATCGCCCGGCTCGGCGCGCAAATAGCCGTCGCGCAGGTCGGATGCCGCAAACAGTGGCGCGCCGCCGGAAAGGTCGATCAAAATGTCGCAGCGCGATTTCGCGTCGTTGCGGGGCGCGCCAAATTCCAGCGTGCCGCGCGACGACGGCTTGGGCGCGGCGAAATCGTCAACCGTCACGTCGAAGGCGCCGAGATAGCCCTTGGCCTGCCGGATGGTGCCCTTCACCACCGGAAATTCATTTACCCGCAGCGGCGCCACGCCGCTTGGCTGTTTGATCAGCACCGTGAGGTCGAGATGGTCCTTGAGAAGCTGCGCGGCCTCGATGGCCGTCTCATCCTTGCCGTAGAGCAGCGTCACGCCGTCGCTGTTGAGCGTGACAAAGGATTCATCTGGCACGGGCTCGGCCGCCGCTGCGATCAGCGACGCCATTTTCGGCCCGGCTGCCTTGCTGTTTTCCTTGGCGTCCTTCGACCACCCGGCATTCTCGCGGATATTGACGAAGGTAATGTCGCCGCTGCTTTCGATGCCTTGCGCTACCTCGGTGAACAGCGGCGCTTCCTGGGTGCAGGCCACCAAGATCGGTTCGCCGCCCGCCACCACATTACGGAAGCGCTCGAGCTCAGCGCGGCAAAGCTGGCGGCCCTCGATTACCACGCTGTCGCGGCAGACGCGCTTTACCGCCCCGGCATCGAGCGGCATGCTGTCTTCGCAGGAACAGATCAGGAT
>Ga0182030_10005150_pt1 | contig 27788 bp, 28 predicted proteins | sample 812S3MmetaG_FD_121299 | JGI IMG/M metagenome (GOLD analysis project Ga0182030, IMG submission 121299) | Permafrost microbial communities from Stordalen Mire, Sweden - 812S3M metaG (Illumina Assembly) | ecosystem: Environmental > Terrestrial > Soil > Wetlands > Permafrost | place: Sweden... | reverse complement strand
CTCTGAAACACGGCCCAATCGTCGAGTGGTGCTTAGCCGGCATTCCCTCAGGGGCTAAAGCCCTCTTGATTTTGCAGGCTTTACGTACGGGCTAAAGCCCGTACCCTTCAAAACGGATAAACGGCCATCTGTGTGGCGGACACCATTAGATTACGAATTCACCCGGTCAACGTACTAGAGCAAATTCCCTGTCGGTATAGAGTAAGAAGCATCCCTCAGGGGCTATAGCCCGCTGATTTTGCTGTACATTACGGCACGGCTGAAGCCGTGCCCCTTCAAAACGCGACTTCCACCACAGTCTCTTACGCGACGCGCTCGATCAGCGCGATGAAAAATCCGTCTGTCTTGAATTTTCCAGGCAGCAGGCGCAGGCAGCCTTCCGGCGTGAGCGCGCCCAAGAGCCGCTCCGCGCCCTCGGAGGTGAGAATGCCCGCGCCGCGCAGGGCCTCGATGCGGGCCGCGAGCGAAACCTGCAGGGCGGTCGCGTCCGCGGCCAGCACAGCGGCGACCACCTGCTCGTTTTCCTCCGGTTCCAGCGAGCAGGTGGAGTAGACGACGCATCCGCCGGGGCGGACCGAGCGCAAGGCAGCCGCGAGAATCGCCCGCTGACGTTCGGCCTGACGAGCGAAGTCCTCGGGGCGCAGACGGTGGCGAATCTCCGGGTTGCGGCCCAGGGTTCCGGTTCCGCTGCAAGGCACATCGACCAGCGCCAGGTCGAAGGCCGCGTCTTCCACGAGCGCGGCGGCGTCGGCCAGGCGGCACTCGACCCGGTCGCCGAGAACCGCCAGCCGCTTGCGCAAATCCTCGATCCGCGCCGCGCTGACTTCCAGGGCGAGGAGGCGCGCCTCCGGGTTGCGCTCGGCAAGAATCAGCGTTTTTCCGCCCGGGGCCGCGCAAGCGTCGAGGACGCTGTTTACTTTTTGGCTGGGATGCGCGCAGGCCAGCTCGGCCACCAGTTGCGAGCCCTCGTCCTGCAGCCGCAGCCGGCCCTCGCGGAAGGCTGGTGTTGCCGTGATGTCGCCGGCGACGACCGTGCGTGCGGCGGTCAGCAGTTGGCCGGCTTCGAGAACAACGCCGGCGGCGGCGAGTTCGGCTTCGACGGCCGGGGCGGCGAGCCGCACTGCGAGCACCGGCTGGATCTGGCCGTGACGGCAGATTTCCCGCACCGCCTGCGGGCCGAAGAAGCCGGTCCAGCGCTCGACCATCCACGCGGGGTGAGCCTGGGCCAGCGCCAGCTCGGCGAGGCTCTCCTCCGCGCGCTCGAAGCGCGGGGCGACCGCCAGCTTGCGCAGAACGGCGTTGACCAGGCCGGAGGCGAAACGGTGGCCCGACTGCTTGGCCAATTCCACGCTCTCGGAGAGGACGGCGCGGGCGGGAATGCGGTCCATGTGCAGCAACTGAAAGGCGCCCAAACGGAGCGCAATCAGGATTTCAGGGTCGAGCCGGGCGTTGGGCCGGGCAAGCAGAGCGCGGAACTGGTGGTCGAGCCGAATCTGCCAGCGCAGCACGCCCAGCACCAGCGCCGTGGCCAGGTTGCGATCGGGAGCGGAGAGCGCGTTGACAGCCTGCCCGCGCAACAGGTCGTCGGAGTGGGAGGCGCCGCGTTCGACAGCGAGGAGAATATGAAAAGCCGCCTTGCGCGCTAGAGAGATTTCCGCGGGGCGAGGCTTCGGCGCGGTCTTCGGCGTGGTTTTGGGTGCGGTTTTGGGCGTCGATTTGACCGCGCCGGTTCGCTTGCCTGCCTTCTTTTCTGGGGTCATTGCGCCGCAGCCCCGAGCCGCGCGCCCTGCGCCAGACCGGCAGAAAATCCCGCCCCGCGAAGAAACTCCCCTGCCGGGAGGCGTTTTTTGCCTTCCATCTGCACTTCCAGAAGTTCCAGCCAGGTGTGGCCGGCGCAGGCGACAAAAAGCCGCTGCTCCTCGACATGCATCTGGCCCGGTTCAGCGTCCGCAGGGGGCGCAAAAGTCGAAGCGTCCGCGACCTCCATGCGATGAACAATCAACTTCTTGCCGTCGAGCGCGGTGAAAGCGCCTGGCCAGGGCTGAAAGCCGCGCCAGCGATTCTTCAGTTCCGTGGCCGAGCGAGCGGCGAAATCCATGCGGCCGTCTTCGCGGCTGAGCAGAGGGGCAAAGGTGGCTCCCGCATGATTCTGCGGCGTGGGGTGCAGGCTTCCGTCCTCCAGGCCGTCCAGCGTTCTGACCACCAGCGGCGCGCCCCCTGCGGCCAGCACATCGAACAGGTCCGCCGCGGTTTGGTGCGGGGCGATGGCCACCGCCCGCTGAAGCAGGATGGGGCCGGTGTCGAGCCCCTCTTCGAGCAGCATGGTGCTGTTGCCGGTGAAAGCTTCGCCCATGGCCACCGCCCACTGGATGGGCGCGGCGCCGCGGTAGCGCGGAAGCAGGCTGGCGTGCAGATTGATGCAGCCCAGCCGCGGCAGAGCGAGCATCCAGGGCGGAATCAGCCGCCCGTAAGCCACGACGACAATGGCGTCGGGCGTAATGGGCTCGATCAGAGCGCGGAACTCCGCATTGTTGCGAATCTTTTCCGGCTGCGTGACCTCAAGACTGGCAGCCAGCGCAGCCAGCTTGACCGGCGGAGCGGAAAGTTGGCCGCCACGGCCCGCGGGCCGGTCAGGCTGCGTGACCACCAGCGCGATCTCGTGTCCCGCCGCCAGCAGCGCTTCCAGCGTGGGCACGGCAAAGCGCGGAGTTCCGCAGAAGACCAGGTTCATGCTCTACCACTCGCCGTCGCGCTGCAATTTGCGAATCTTGCGCAGAGCCAGGTTGCGTTTGAGCGGGCTCATGCGGAAGATGAACAAGACGCCGTCCACATGGTCGATCTCATGCTGCAGGCAGCGCGAGAGCAGGTCGTCGCCGTCCACCTCGAACCACTTGCCGTACTCATCCTGGGCGCGGACGCGCACGTTGGCCGCGCGCACCACCTTCTCGCGGATTTCGAGAAAGCTGAGGCAGCCTTCCTCCGTATATTGTCTGCCCTTGCGATCGATGATCTCGGGGTTGGCCAGCACCAGTTTGTCCTTGGGGTCCTTGCCCATGCTCAGGTCGATGACCGTGAGCCTCTTGGAGATGCCCACCTGGGGCGCGGCCAGGCCTATGCCCTGCGAGGCATAGGTGGTCTCAAACATATCGGCCACCAGCTTGCGCAGCTCGTCGTCGAACTCGGTTACCGGTTCACCGGGCTTGGAGAGCACCGGATCGGGATATTTAACAATTTTGAAAATCATTTGCGTGTTTGAAATCCTTGGGGTTGTTAGGACTGCTTCGACCACTTATTACCAAAAATGACTGCTGCCAGAAACATCTTTGCTTCGTCTGTAGATCGAGCGCGGTCCCAAGCCTCAAAGAGCAGCTTAGCCTTATCGAGACTCTCAGATGCCCACGCAAGACCGACCTTGCCCTTCGCATCGACAACATCGTAATCGGCAAGATGCCTTTCGTCCTGCAACTCTCCAAAGGCATTGGCAATCATTGCGATGTCGTGCGAAAAAGCGCAGGGAACAGCGACTTCTTCCGACAGCTTTTTCACGCTGTCTGGAGTTAGAAATCTAGCCATGACATTCTTCATGGCGCGATGTTCCAATGCGCGCTGACATCTTCCGCGCAATCCCACCGGCTCCTGCGGACTCACCTGCTCTGCAACAGCCGCTGAAATCAAATGAAACGCCGCATAATATGAGGCCGACACGACCCGCCGATCGTCGATGTCCGCAGCTGCGGGAGCAGCAAGCAACCTCGAAGCGTGATCAAGCAAATCGTCAGCTAGCGACACGCAGGGCGCTCCGCTCTTCTTTCGCTGTGAACTGAAGCCATGTTCCGGAATCCATTAGCGGCTGGAGCCTCTCCCGAAGCCTGGCATAAAAGTCATTCCAGATTCGCGCTTTTGAAGCCGAAGGAACTACCTCAGGCTTCAAATGGAAATAGACCATAATTCGGGGAGTTCCATCGTACATCTCATCCCATTTAACATCGAACCGTCCCTCTTGAAAATCCTCTGGCAGGGACTCGCCATGGGCAAGGATCTTCGCAAGCGCAAGCCGAATCCGTTCGTCGGCAGGATAGCTAACCATAATAGGAGGAACATTTTCATAAAATATTCCGTCTCGAAGCCGCCTGAGCTTCAACAAAAATTCCCCAGCTGCACCGGTATGCCGGTCGACAATTTCGTACAGATCATCGGACTCACCAACTTCGACCCGTTCGCCGACTTGCGGATTGAAATTAAGTTCGACCATCACCGCCCTCCAGTGTCAGTGTATCCCGAATCGAATTTCCGGTTAATACCCACGTATCTGTTCGATGTAGCCTGCAAAATTCCGTCGCAATTCGAGGGCCGAATCGCCGCCGAATTTTTCCTGGGCGAGCCGCGCCACCGTCAGCGCCACCATCGCCTCACCCACCACGCCAGCCGCTGGCACGACGCAGATGTCCGACCGTTCGTAGCTTGCGCTGGTCGCCTCGCGGGTGTCAAAGCGCACCGATTCCAGCGGCTTGCGCAGGGTCGAGATGGGCTTCAGGTAGCCGCGCACCACAATCTCTTCGCCGTTCGAGACGCCGCCCTCGATGCCGCCGGCGTTGTTGTGCGGGCGGGTGAAGCGGGTCGGCTGGCCGTTGTCTTCAGCGGCGTAATGAATCGGGTCGTGAACTGCGGAGCCGAAGCTCTCGGCGGCCACCACGCCGCGGCCGATCTCGACCGCCTTGACCGCCTGAATGCTCATCACCGCCCCGGCCAGCAGCCCGTCCAGCCTCTCATCCCAGTTGGCATAGCTTCCCAGGCCGGCGGGCGCGCCATCGACCACCACCTCGAATACGCCGCCCACCGTGTCGCCGGTGCGCGCCGCCTCTTCGACCTCTTCCTTCATGCGCGCCTCGGTGGCCTCATCCACGCAGCCCAGCACCACCTCGTCGCGCGCGCTGAGCGCGGCAATCTCTTCCCAGCTCGCGGCCCGCTCCAGCTGCACGCGGCCCACGCGGATCACGTGGCTGGCCACTTCCATCCCCAGCGTACGCAGCATCAGTTTGGCCAGGGCGCCGCAGGCCACGCGCGCCGTAGATTCGCGGGCCGAGGCGCGCTCCAGCACGTAGCGGGCGTCGGGAAAGTTGTACTTGAGAGCGCCGGCCAGATCGGCGTGGCCGGGCCGCGGCGAGCTGACAGCCTGATGCAGCGCCGGATCGCCCGCGGCAACAGGCAATTTCGATTCCCAGTTCTTCCAGTCGCGATTGACGATCTCCATCGCAACCGGCGAACCGATGGTCTTGCCGTGGCGGATGCCCGAAAGCACGTGCGCCTTGTCGGTTTCGATCTTCATGCGTCCGCCGCGCCCGTAGCCCTGCTGGCGGCGCCATAGTTCGCGGTTGACGAATTCCAGATCGACCGGCACGCCGGCCGGCAGCCCGGAAACCAGCGCAATCAACGCCTCGCCGTGCGATTCTCCGGCTGTTGAGAAACGGATCATGATGAATTAATTGTAACGGACGAGCGAGTGAGCGGTTCAGCTGACCTGCTCGCTTGCGAACTTGCTCTTTCTTTCCGCCTGTCCCTCGCGTACCATCTCCGCATGAGCGACTGTTTCCTCTTCAAAACCGAGCCCGATGTCTATTCCTTCGACGATTTTCTGCGCGACAAGGAGACCGTCTGGGACGGCGTGACCAACCCGCAAGCCGTCAAGTTCCTGCGCGAGATGAAGGCGGGATCCCGGTGGATTTTCTACCACACCGGCGACCAGCGCACCGCCGTCGGCACCGGAACCGTCCTCAGCGTGGACCCGGCGGACCCCAAGGCGCCCATCGTCCGGGTCAAGGTGGGCAAGCGCCTCAAAAACCCCAAGACCCTGGCCGCTATCAAGGTCGAGCCGCTTTTCGCCACTTCGCCGCTGGTCATCATCGGGAGGCTCTCCGTGGTGCCGCTGACCGAAGAACAGTGGAAGTGGTTTGTGGAGTAAGGAAACAGTGTGGTAAGATTTCCTTGTTTCCTTGAATGAGGTCAATCATGCTCGCCAAAATGACCGTAAAAAACCAACTCACGCTTCCCAAGGCGGTCGTAAAACGCTTCAGCGGAGTGGAGTACTTCGACGTGAGCACCGACGGCTCGGCGATCGTGCTGAAGCCGCTACGGCTGAGCAAGGCCGATGAAGTACGGCGGCACCTGGCCGACCTGGGGATCACCGAGCAGGACATTGCGGATGCAGTCGCGTGGGCGCGTGAAGGCCAGTGAGCGAACCCAAGCGGCTGAGAGTTGTCTTCGACACAAACACCGTTCTTTCCGCACTCGCATTCACGTCTGGGCGCTTGGCCCAGTTGAGGGAGTATTGGCGTGAGCGGCGCTCGACCCCGCTGCTGTCGCGGGCGACTATTGCGGAATTGAAACGGGTTCTTGGTTACCCCAAGCTCAAGTTGAGCGCCGAATACCAATTTGAGCTGCTGGGCGATTACATACCCTATTGCGAAACTGTTGAAGTAGCGGATGCCAACCCGTTCCGGTGCAGGGATGCGAAGGACCAGCCATTTCTCGACCTCGCGCACTGCGGCAAAGCTGACATATTGGTCACAAGCGACGAAGACCTATTGGCGCTGGATGGGCAAACGGCGTTTGTCATCGAGCCGCCGGAAGAATATCGGCGGAGAATTGCCGGCACAGAGCGGGATCTGTAATCGGTCGTTTGGTTTGCAATCCCAGGTCTCAGAAGCGAGACATGGGTCACCCGCCTCAACTTCACGATCAGAACAAATCCGCGTGCGATCCGGTGCGGACAAGGTAAAGATCATCGCCGTCGATCTTGTAGAGCAAGAGCCAATCCGGTTCGATATGGCAGTCGCGATGATGTTCCCAATCGCCGCTCAGAGGATGATCTTTGTAGCGCGGCGATAGAGGGTCGCCGTCGATCAGGAGCAGAATTAACTGCCGCAGCTTGGACATATCCTTGCCGCGCCGCTGAACCAGCTTCACATCGCGCCGGAATTTTGCGCCGAGTATCGGATTGCGCACGTTCAGATTCCCAACTCCTTGAAGAGAGCACCGGCAGTCTTGAAGCGCTTGCCCTTGCGCTGATCCGCCGCTTGCATTGCCTTGACCGTGGCGGCATTGGGAACCCGAACTTCAAAGGGAAGGGCCTTTTCTGCCGCCACGCGCACCAGCAACATACGCACCGCGTCGGAGACGGAGATGCCCATTGAGGCAAGCGTCTTCGCGGCGGCGGCTTTCACCTTCTCATCCACCCGAACATGAACCATGGTAGTCGCCATCAAGCATCCTCCTGAGATACATGGTATCTCAGGAGTCCCGCTCTGCCGCTTTTTTATTTTCTAGTCCCTAATCCTAGCCTTCTCCCAGCCACCGCTTCGTGTTCAGCAACTGGCGCTGGTCGAGCGCCCAGACTTTTCCGGTCAGCTCATCCGGGCCCTTGCCTTCGCGGAGGCACTTATCGAACTCGCCCTGAACGGCTTGCATCTTGGCGTCCAGGTCGTCCAGGAAGTTGAGCACCAGCGCCTCGGGGATCATGGGCAGTTTGGGCGAGCCGAACTCCAGCTTGCCGTGATGCGAGAGGATCATATGCAGCACCAGCAGCTTCAACTTAGGCGGGAAGTTGGGCAGGCTGTCGATCGTCCTCTCCGCCAAAGCTGTGCCGATCTGGATGTGCCCCAGCAGGCTGCCTTCGACCGTGTACTCGAAGCCGGTTCCCCAGCTCAGTTCGCGAATCTTGCCAACGTCGTGGAGGATGATGCCGGTAAAGAGCAGGTCGCGGTCGAGGATGGGGTAGTGAGGGGCGACGCTGTCGGCCAGCGTGAGCAAACTGACGACGTGCTCCAACATGCCGCCCAGCCAGGCGTGGTGGAGCTGCTTGGCGGCCGGAGCTTCGCGGTAGTTCTGCGCGAGGGCGGGGTCGCCGAGCAGGGTGGTGAGCAGCAGCTTGAGGTCAGGGTTGGTGAAACTGTCAACGAAGGCGACAAGCTGGCGCCAGAGGTCGGCCACATCGTACGTGGTCGAGGGCAGCAGATCGGTCTTGTCCACTTCGTTGGGCTGCGCGAGCCGAAGCTGGTCGATCTTCATCTGGATGCGGTCGTCGAAGCGCGAGGCCGAGCCGCGCGCCTTGACCACGTCGCCGCGCTCGAAGTCCTTGGCGATGCGCGGGTCGGTGAGCTCCCAGACGCGTCCTTCGAGCTGGCCGGTCTTGTCGCCCAGAATCAGGTTGAGGTAGGCTTTGTTGTTCTTGGTGGTACGTTGCTGCTTGGCCAGGACGAGGAAGAAGCTGTCGAAGAGCTTGCCCTCGTCGAAGTTGGCCAGATCGGCGATATAAATGTCTTTCATTCTGCCCTGAAGATTAACGCATGAGGGCGGGGGCGCGGCAAAAATCGGCTTGGAAGCGGGTGCGGAGTTGACGATTCCTTCGCCGTGACGCAAGGTTATCGGCAGCCGGGCGGCCGAGGCGGCCTATCGCGCCTCGCTGGCCAAGGCCGCGGAGGCGGGGGCCTGGATGCTCGACCGGGGCGGACCGGCTGAAGACGTGCCCTTTCAAAACCGCTCTACGCAAAAGCAAATTTGCTCTGAAAGCCGCCCGCCAGAGCGGCATTCTTCGTTCAAAAAGAGCGGATTCAGCGGATGATTTCGAATTTTTCCCACAGACATTTGCAAACCGGGCAGTGCTCGTGCTCCTCTTCCGTCTCCGAGGAGTAGCCGCAGACGGGGCAGACGTAGAAGTCGCGCACCTCGCCGATCCAGGTTCCGATCACGGCATCCATCATTCCGGCCTGGACCAGGGCGATGGACTCGCTGAAGAGCCGGGCTCGAGTCTTTCCGGCCTCCAAGGCCCCCGTGAAGCTGCGCAGCGCAGCCGTGTTCTTGCGCTCCGCAGCCTCTTCCATGAAGCCGGGAAGGACGGAGCCGATCTCATTCTGCTCGCCGTTCAGGGCGGTCTTCAGGTTTTCGAGCGTGGTCCTGACCGCGACCGGGTAGATTTCGCACTCGGGATGGCCGCCAGCCAGGCCGATGACGCGCGCGTGGTTGGTGGAGTGAATCTGCTCGGCGCGGGCGGCGGTGCGAAACAGGCCCGCGGTTCCGTGCAACCCCTCGTCTTCGGCACGGGCGGCAAAGGCGGTGTACCGCGCGTGCGCATTGGAGGCAGTCTCAAAGGCTGCCAAAAGATTCTGAACGGTGATGGCGTTTCCCGCGGCAATTGCTGGCATAAAGAATTCCCAACTCCGTTCAAGAGCCTACGAGCGCGCGAACAGGCCGCGCTGTGATGCAGCTTACAAGACTGAGGATGGACTTGCAAGCGCGCCTGAGCGAGCGAATCTTTTGCAAGTCTTTGACTTTAGAGATTTTATAAGGGGATTTTTCATTCCGCGGTGAAATACGGGAAATGATCTGCAAGGTTTTGGAGAAATCATACCCCCGGGGGGTATAGGGGAGGGGGGGGGGTGGTCAGAGATCAGGGGTCAGGAACGGCGGCGCACTGCGCCTCTGGTCGTGGAGCATGGGATGATTGTGGGCCGGCGGAGGGTAATCTTCGGCAACCACCACCTGCCACCTGCGGTGGGGCCGACTGCCACCTGCGGTGGGGCCAATTGCCTTCGGCTGCGCTCCGGGAAGGTTTTCGGGCGGCGGGGCGTGTGAATGCCGGATGAGGTTCGCCGATGCTCTCCGGGTCGCTTCATTGCGCGGGTGGGGGTGTTGGGTGCTGGGGACGGTTTTTCCGTGGGAATCGGAGAGCGCGGGGCGACTGAGCGGGGAGGCCTCCGCGAGGGATGGAGCTTGTGAGCTTTTCCGGGCCGGGGTCTGTGCTCTCCCAGGTGCCCAAAGGCGAGGCACCTGGGGCACCCACCACCTGCGGTGGGGCCGACTGCCTTCGGCTCCGCTCCGGTTGTTCTCACTTCTCCCGGCACCTGGGCCACCCGCCCACCCGCTCATGCGATGACACGTTTCCAGGGCGGTGAGCGCGGATGCGCCGGTGAGCAGTTGGAAAATGCCGCGCCTGGGAATTGTTATTACTCGCCTGCCGGGGCCGCCTTCTTGTGCTCAACGAAGGTGTGCGCCTGATGGCAGTTCACACACGTCTTGCCTTTCATGAATGGATCCGTCTTCAGTTGTGCCACCTGATCGGCGTGACAGGTGTCACATGCGCTTAACGCCGGCGTGGCCGCGAAGTCGTGTGATGTTGTCTCGCCATGGCACACGGTGCATTCGACACCGTTGGCGCCATGCGGGCTGGCTTTCCATTGGTCATAGACCACCTTGTGGCAACTGGCACAGGTATCCCCGGCAGGAATCATCCGATGGTACACATGCTTGGCTTGATCCTGCTGAGCAACGGCAGGCTGGACGGCGACAGCCGTGACGAGAAGAACGAACAGGGCAATACTGAACAAACGCGCGCGAGATTGAACCATGGGCGGATCTCCTGAGTTGAATGACAAACTACCGGATTGGAGAGGTCCTCCGTCAGTGATACACATCACGTCTCACCGGAATGCGATCTGCGCACTGGCTGCGAGGCCGAGCCGTTGAGGAACCAAGTTGCAAGACCGCTCGGAGCTGAAGCAGTACGTGGAGAATTTCCCGAAGGAAGCTCCGAACAAGTCTCAAAACCTTCCCTCAGGGGCTAAAGCCCGATTGATTTTGCGGCCCTTACGGCACGGCTGAAGCCGTGCACTGACACAAAACCAACCCATGCCGTCCCATTTCGAGCAAGACCGGAGCTAGCTTGATATTCATCTTCTCCAGATGGTGTAGAGCTGGACGTGGACCAGGAGGTTCACGCAACAGCCGGCCGGGAGGCCGGCGCTACCGGTTCGAGACCCATCGGCGCTGTCCAGGCAATCGGGAATCGACTCTACGCCATCAGGAAAACTGCCCTAAGGACAGATTCTTGGCGTGCGGGGGGGCATGGCGATTGTGCTGCCGTATATTTCGGAAACATCGCGGGGGTTTTTCGCTCTCTTTGGAAGACCGACTCAGGGTTTATCATCAAAGAGGCGTTGGCCTCAAGCGGCCGGGCCTTCGTTTTGCAGCTCATGGATTGCAATGCAGAGATGGAGCGCGCCTTCGTCGGGAGCGCCCGGGCTGAGGTATTTCTTTCAAACGACAGACTTCAAGAAACGGAACGAGATGCGAGCAAAATCGGCGGTAGTGCTGGGCGCCCAGTGGGGCGATGAGGGCAAGGGCAAGATTGTGGACGTGCTGAGCGAGCGGTTTACCGCCGTGGCACGCTATGCCGGCGGACACAACGCCGGGCACACGGTCATCGTTGGCGACCATCGGTTTGTGCTGCAACTGATTCCCTGCGGAGTGCTCAGGCCGGGCTGCCGGGGGGTGATCGGCAACGGCGTGGTGCTGGATCCGATTGCCTTTTTGAAAGAGGTGGCCAAGCTGCGGGAGCTGGGCGTGGGCATCGACGGAAGCCTCTTCGTCTCCAAACGGGCACAGGTGATTCTGCCCTACCACCGGATGATCGAGCTGGCGGCCGAGAGCGCGCCGGGACGCAAGAAGATCGGCACCACGAGCCGGGGCATCGGACCGGCCTACGAGGACAAGATGGCGCGCAGCGGTCTGCGCATTGTGGACCTGCTTCGGCCCGATCTGCTGAAGACGCACATCGAGGCGGCCTGCGCGGAGAAGAACGCCATTGCTCATGCTCTATTCGGCACCGCGCCGCTGGACCCGGCGCAGATGTTCGACGAGTATGCCGCGGCCGCCGAGCAGGTGAGGCCGTTTGTGGCCGACACCGGGCGCATGTTGAACAATATTCTGGCCCAGGGCGGCAGCGTGATGTTCGAGGGGGCGCAGGGGACGATGCTGGATATCGACCACGGAACTTACCCCTTCGTCACCTCGTCGTCGGCGACGGCCGGGGGCGCGTCCACCGGCACCGGCGTGGGACCGACGGCCATCGGCACGGTGGTCTCCGTCACCAAGGCTTATGTGACGCGGGTGGGCGAGGGACCGTTCCCAACCGAGATTCACGACGCGGCGGGCGACCACCTGCGGGCGCGGGGCAACGAATACGGCGCGGTGACCGGCAGGCCGCGGCGCTGCGGCTGGCTGGACATTCCCATGCTGCGCTACTCGAACCAGGTGAACGGGGCCGAGTGGCTGGTGGTGACCAAGTTGGACGTGCTGGACGAACTCGAGGAGATTCCCATCTGCGTGGGTTACGAGATCGAGGGCAAGGTGAGCGATGAGATTCCCGCCGACGTCGAGGGCCTGGAGCAGATCAAGCCGGTCTATACCAAGCTGAAGGGCTGGCGCGCCTCGACCGAGGGGATCACGGAGTTCGATCGGTTGCCGCCGGAAGCAAGAGAGTATTTGCGTTTTCAGGAGCGGGAAAGCGGGGCTAAAATCGGAATGGTTTCGACCGGTCCGGACCGGAACCAGACGGTCCTGCTTCCGGAGTTTGCCGCAACCCTCGATGTCCTTCACAGCTAAACTCGAAGCGTATCCTGGAAGCACGATACCAGTGCGCGAAAGGAAACTACTCAGATGATCAGCTTTGTCGTACGGTTGAAATTTACCCCGGAAGATCGTGCCGAAATTGCCGAAACCATGCGTTTGCTGGCTACGGCCTCGCGCCAGGAGCCAGGATGCGTCACCTACATTCCCCATCATGTGGAGGACGACCCCGACACTGTGCTGATCTATGAGCAGTACCGGGACGCCGATGCCCTGGCCGCGCACCGCGCCTCGAAACACTTCAAGGAGCACGCCATCGGCGGATTTTACCAGAGGCTGCGGGAGCGGAACGTGGAGAACCTGGTTGCTCTCGTTTGATCCTCCGCCCTCGTCCAATCGGCAGAGGATCGGGGCATGAGCGGCGGCGGCTTTTACCGGAAATTGACGCGGGACTCACGGAAATCGATTGACCCGCGCGGCATGGCGCGGATACCATCCGACACGATGATGAACGCAGCCACGATCACCCCCCGCAAGCCGCTCGATCGCCGGGTGCCGCGCGCCTTGGCGCTTTTGACAGTGCTCGGCGCGGTTTGCTTGTTTTGCTGCCCGGCGTTTCTCTATGGCGGAATGCCAAGGGATCAAAAGCACGAGAAACGCCAGGAAATCTACAAATCGGAAGAAGCCTGGCGGAGCGCCCTGTTGAAGTCGAACGTAGCCGCCATGGACTCGCTGCTGGCCGACGACTACATGGCCATCACCCCCAACGGTATCCTTCTCTCCAAAGAGCAAACGCTGGCGAACCTACGCATTGGCGCGCCCCGGATAACAGCCATCCAGACGACCGACCGCAAGGTGCGTTTTTACGGAAAAACAGCGCTGCTTACCTGTCGCGCCGAGGTGAGCGGCAGCAACGCCGGAGAAGACATATCCGGAAGCTATCGCTATACCCATGTCTATGTGCAGGATGCGCGGGGGCAATGGAAGATTGTGAGCTTTGAGGCCAGCCGGATTCACGAACACAGGGAACCGAGGTAGCCGGCCGTTCAAGCACCCCTCCCCCGGAGGATGACGCTTCTCTGTAAGCATTCCCTTACAATGGATCGATGCCGGAGTTGCCTGAAGTTGAGACGATCGCCCGCGGAGTGAACGAACGGCTGCGCGGCGACCGCATCGCAGAGGTGTGGTTCAGTGGACGCCGGGAGCCTTTCAAGACGCCGCCGGCGCGCCAGGCGAAGGGGCTGGAAGGACGCGCGATTCTGGCTGTTCACCGCGCTGGAAAGCATATCGTCTGCGATCTGGGGTTGTGCGCGCCGCAGCCTGGAGAGAGGCTTCCTTCCCGCCCCGCGGCCGATGTGCCGAGTGCCCAATGGATTGTGCATCTGGGCATGACCGGCAGGCTGCTGGTCACCACCCCCGATGCGCCTCTCGCTCTCCACACCCACGCGCGTTTGAGCCTGGTCAGCGGCCGGGAGCTGCGTTTCGTGGACCCGCGCCGCTTCGGGCGGCTGGAGTTTCGCGACCTGGGCCGAACTGCGGGCTTCCGCGCTCCGGGAGCAGACCCCTTGACCGTGACGGCCGGGGAGTTTGTCCAGCTTTTCCATGGCCGGCGTCTGGCGATCAAGGCGGCTCTGCTCAATCAGAAACTGCTCGCCGGGGTGGGCAACATCTACGCCGACGAGAGCCTGTTTCGCGCCCGCATCCGCCCGCGCCGCGCGAGTGAACGGCTGACTCGATGCGAACTGGAACGGCTGCGCCTGGCGCTGTGCGAGGTTCTCGATCATGCCATCCGGCTGGGGGGCTCCTCGGTCTCCGATTATGTGGACGCAGACGGGGTGCGCGGCTTTTTTCAACTGGAACATTGCGTCTACCTGCGCACGGGACTTCCCTGCCGCCAATGCCAGACGCCGATTCGTCGGATCGTTCTGGCGGGACGGGGAACACATTACTGTCCGAAGTGCCAGAAGTAGAGCGCGATTTATGATTATTGGTAGTATTTCTCGCAGACAGTTCCCGGAATCGGGATATTCTCACAACCTTGGTTTCCGTAAGCCATTGAAATTTAAAGGGCGTAAGTATGGCACGGAAATTGCTAGTTAAACATCGTCAGTGACGTGCAGGACGCCGGGTAAATCCTGGCCAGCACAAGGAATCAGGCTCCCGTCAAGAGTAGCCGCAAACCCTGCGGTGCTTGAAAAAAGCAGATACCGGGCGGGAAGCTACAAGCAGATACGGCAGGCAAAGTGACCCGCCATGCAAGATTCTGGAGGCCAGCGACAGAGCAGGAGATTGAAACGCCACTCTTCCCAGAGTGGCGTTTCTTGCATCTGGCAGGTTTCTTGCATCTGGCAGGTTCTGGATCTCCGGTTGAAGATTGGGCCGGGAGGAATCGGAAAGCCTGGAGGATTGGGGTCGCGGGTCAGTTTGAAAGAAGATTCCCTCAGGGGCTAAAGCCCACGGTGATGTTGCGGGGTTGATGTACGGGCTAAGGCCCGCACCCTTCAGCTAAAGCCCGTACCCTTCAAACTGACCCATTACCAGGATTGGAGTCTGCTTGCCAGCAGCGGGCATTCGCTGTAGTATCAGATTTGCCGATCAAGCGGCTGACGCGAGCCACCCGAATGGGTAGAGCGAGCTCGTCGCGGAAGAGGGAAATTTCGCTGGGAAATTTCATTTCAACACTTCAACCCTATCTCCAGGTAGCGAAGTTTTCATGCGGAAAGGCATTACCTGAGAGGGCGCCAGTCGCACCGTGATGCGCCTTATGATCGCAAGGGGCTGTTTTCCAGGCTCTTTGCCCGCCGGGCAGCAAGAGCATTTCCACTGAAGTCATCATGGACCGAAGGGGCCGAACCGATGCAGCGCACAGGGCGCGGTGGTTTTTCGGGGAAGCCGAAGAGAGCAGAATTCCGCGAAGAATGCCAAGGCTTTTGAGGGTTGCGACAGAATTGCGCACGAATTACGCTTCCGGAAAGTTCGCATGGTTTCCGGCGGAGGTTTTCGTCAGCCATTGTCGTGTTCCCGGCCTGGGCCCCCGTGGCAGTGTACAGCGAGAGCTCAGGATCTTAAAGAAGAAGTCTGAACCAGAAGACGCAAGGCAACAACCAGCTCTGCAACAGGAAGCGCACGCATGACGACAGAATTGACACAGCCCCAAATTGAATTGGGGCCAGTTCCGGCTAACGGGCAAGGGCCGTCTCAGGGACATCGGCGCCGCAGGCGCCGCCGCAAGAACAAGAGCAGTCAGGCAAGCGGGGTCCAGGCGCCTCAACCGCAGACATCTCAACCGCAGGCGGTTCAGCCTCCGGCGGAGCCTCAGCCTCAACTTCAGGCGCCAACGCCACCTCCGCCTCCGCCGATGCGGCCCCAACCCGCGAGGCACAAGCAGGCACCCATAAACCAGACCACGCGTCAAACCGGCCGCCAGAGCCAGGGACGAAAGAAATTTCTCCAAAAAAGCTCGGCCCCGGCTGCACAGCCTGGAAACAGCATTTCAACTCCGTCGCAGGGCAAGCGCAAGGGCAAGCAAAAGGGGCCCAGGGAGTTTGTGGGTCCAATGGACCACAGCTACCGCGTGGTGAACGGCAACGTCTCCGACGGTCCGCCTTCGACCATCCAGCTTCCCGGCAACGGCCACGGCGGATATTACCAGGATTCTTACGCGCCCCAGCCGGCGGCAATCCGCGAGGACGCACCCACCCGCATCTTCTGCTTCATTGAAGATCTGTTCTTTCTGGCCAAAATCCAGGAGACGGCTCGGAAACTGGGCGTGAAGGTGGAGTTTGTGAAGGGCGACAAGGAAACTCTGGCGCGGCTGACCGATGGGACCGAGGATGAGCGGCCGAAGCTGCTGGTCTTTGACCTGAACAATCTGAACGCCAAGCCCATGACCCTGATCCCCAAGTTCAAAACCAAGCTCAAGAAGGCGACGTCGATCATCGGCTTTCTCAACCACCTGCAGGGCGAACTGAAGGCCAAGGCCATCGAGGTGGGATGCGACACGGTGATGCCGCGCTCGGCTTTCTCGCAGAGTCTGCCCAATCTTCTGCGCCGCTATGGAATGGAAGAAGAAGAAGAGTACGCTCCGCAGCCGGTGTAGGGCGCAAGAAGATCGCAGCCAACAAAAACGCTCCCCTTGCGGGAGCGTTTTTGTTGGTTTTGGTCCCGATGAGAAAGACTTGCCCCCGGTGACGGCATTTTCCCGGAACCCTATCCGGGCGGCCAGGTGAGCGAACGCCCGCCGAGCAGATGGAAGTGGAGATGATCCACGGTCTGGCCGCCGTCCTCGCCGGTGTTGACCACCACGCGGTAGCCTGCGGCCAGCCCCTTGTCCTGGGCAATCCGGGCGGCAACCCAGAGCAGGTGGCCGAAGAGTGCGCGGTCAGCCTCTTCGCCGTCCGCCAGCGAGACGATGTGTTCGCGCGGCGCGATCAGCACGTGGACCGGCGCCTGCGGATGGATGTCCGCGAAGGCGTAGCAGAGATCGTCCTGGTAGATGGCGGTGGAAGGGATGGCCCCTTCGACGATTTTGCAAAATAAACAACTCATGGCGCGTTCAGTGTACAGGAATAAGACACTTTCAGCGTAACCGGCACCTTTTGATTCAGAGAATTCTGAGGATATGGCCGATCGAGGCCGTCCAAGCCCGCGGCCTTTCAGCCCGAGGGACGAGAGCATCCCCCAGACTGTGGTGAAAGTCGAATATTCCGAAAACCGTCCCTCAGGGGCTAAAGCCCGTCGTTTGAAATCAGGTATTTGCGGCACGACTAAAGTCATGCCCTGATACAGAGCCAACCCATGCCGTCCCATTTCGAGCAAAGCCGGAGATCGCTGGATATTCATCTTTCGGAAATGGTGTAGACCGGAATTTTACTGGTATCCCACCCATTCCGCAGAAAAACGCGGAATGGATGGGGCACGGAAGTCTACATCGAAAGCTCAATTTCTCTAAAGCCCGTGGTTTGTAATCAGGTATTTGCGGCACGGCTGAAGTCATGCCCTTTCAAAGCCTGACTTTCGCCACGGGCTGCCAGCCGAAGAATGATCGAGACGCACCCTCATGAGGTGCGCCCTCAGTTGCGATTCTCCCCGCTCCGCTTGCGGAAGACGACCTTCAGCTCCTGCCGCCAATGCTCGGTGAGGGCGATCAGCTCCCACTCGACCTGGGGCGAAAAGTAGCGCAGGACCGGCTCGTTGGCGGGGTGGATGCGCAGAGCCGGAGCGGCCAGCAGCAGGCGGGGCGGGAGCGGCGAAACCTCGGCTCCGGCGAAGTACCCCTGGCGCTCGAAGGCGGTGAGCGGCCTGCCGCCCTCGTTCCCCGCCGTGGGTTGCCGGTCGTCGTTCAGCGCACGGACGCGAATCCAGTAGTCCAGCGCCTGCAAGGGCAGGTGCAGACTTTCATCGGCCTTCAGCTCGATGACCACCAGCCGCCCGTTGCGGTCCAGCGTCACGAGGTCCAGCAGTCCCCGGTCGCCGGTGGAGAGCGCAGGCACCTGCGAGTAGAGCAGGTCGCCGCGCAGACCGGGCAGCAATTCGACGATTTCACTGCGCAGCCGGGCTTCGAGCCAGCGCTCGGGCTGCATCCGGAAGAGCGGATCCGTGTGCGTTCCGCCGCCGTGGCGGCTCAGGAAGAGCCGTTCAAAGAGATCGCGGCACAGCGGCTCGTTCTCCTCGGTGAGCGGCGTCTCGCTGGCTCCCGCGCCGAAGGTAACCTCGTCCTCGCGGGCAAAGGAATGGGCGGCGAAACCGTGGCGGACCCGCGCAAATTCGAGGCCATGCAGCACGAGGCCCACCTCGGTGGCCGAGCGGGGCCGCAACTCGACCCGGTGCCGGGCGGCGGGCGGGACCAGCGCCAGCAGGCGGTCGATTCCGGCCTGCGAGCGCTCGATGGCCGCCTCGGCGGAAAATGTGTGGACAAGCCGCGCATCCAGGTTGCCGGTATCGCGAAAGTCGATCGCGGCCAGCTCTTCGCTGCGCTCGTCGAGAGTGAAAAGCTGAAAATCGGCGGCGGCGTGGTTCAGCCAGGCCATGCGCTCGGCCGTCGTTCGCCAAGCCCCCGCCGGCACGACGACTTTGAGCCCGCCGAAGTGCCGCCGGCCGTCGCCCTTCTGCCGGCAGTGGTCGAGCCAGAGAATCCCCAGCGTCAGAATGCCGTCCACGATGGCCCCCGACTCCGCTTCGCCGACGCCGATCACCGCCTCGGCCCCGGTGCCGCGCAACAGCCGTCCGCGCACATAAGCCGGTCCGAAGCTGTGCTCCAGGTCCATCGCCGAGCGCAGGCCATCGACCTTCGAGCCGATGAAAGAGCGGATCAGCACACGCTCCAATAATCTTTGATAGTTGCGGCGCGCGGCCTCGCGGGCGGTGGGGGTGCGGCGGTCGCTGGTGGGCACCAATTCCAGGGTTTGGGGCTTGGCCGCGCCCATGCGGCGGGTGGCCAGACGCAGACACTGCGCCCGCTCGGCCACCTCGACCACGGTGCGGATCAGGTTGCGCTCCTCGCTCCACAGTTCGAGAAGGCAGCGGCCGTGCGACTCGCTCACCGCATAGCGGGCGGAGCGCATGTCGAAGAGCACACGGCCATCTTCGAGCAGCGCCGCCGCCGGGTGGTCTGCGAGATATTCCTCGATGCGCTGGGCCAGGTGCGCGGCAGACGCAGCCTCAACGCCCGGCGCCATGCGGGTTCCTACCAGCCCTGCCGTGCGCGCAGACCGGTGATGTGCGCGGTGTGGTGGCGCGCGTGCCAGTCGTACATGGCGAGCGCTTTGGCCAAGTCAATGCGGCCACGCTCGGGGTGAGTAAAGCCCTTGTGGAAGTCTTCCTCGGTAAGCAGGTCCAGCAGCGCGACCCAACTGCCATGCAGCGCCTCGATCAGCGCCAGAGAGCCATCGACAGGCAGCCGACTGTCGGGCAGTTTAGCCCAGGCTGCTTCGTCGTAGACCTTGACGGTCGGCCAATCTTCGGCCAGCGCCGTCTTGAAGCGGAGGTAGGCCTGGGCGTGGCTGTCGGCGAGGTGATGCACCACCTGGCGCACCGTCCAGCCCTCTTCGCGGTAGGGCGTGTCGAGCTGAAGATCGTCCAAGCCGGCAACGGCAGCCCTCAGACGCTCCGGCAGCAGGCGCAGCGTCTGTATGTGCGCTGCGCGAATGCCGGCCATGCTGCTGGCGGGGGGACTGAAGCGTCCAATCGGGTAACGGAGGTCTTCGAGGTCTGTCATGGCTCCATTCTTACCATCTTTGCCGCACGGATGAAACCGGGCCGACTCACGCGGCGTGGGCGGCGACGCCGCTTGGAAGCTGGAGTTCGCCTCAGGCGTGCTGCTGGGGATGATGATGGTGATGATGGTGGTGGTGATGGCCCCAGAAAGCGAAGGCCGGGCTGGCAAAAACCAGCATCAGGAGAGTGGCGGCAAAAATCTTTTTCATGCCAAGAATGTACCACAGGCCGCCGGTGGCGGCAGTGGGAGGATGGCCTGGCCGCATCCAATCAGGAACGGTTGCGGCGTGGCCCTGGACGGAACGGGAACAGGCGTAAACTGAGAAGCACGATGAGCAACCTGGCTGTTTCCCCTAATCCGAGCCATCAGCGGTATTTTTTCGACAAATTCGGCATCAGCGAGCGGCTGCTGGAGCGCTGCCTGGGCGAGGCTCTCTCGGCTGGCGGCGACTATGCCGATCTCTACTTCGAGTCCGTGGCGGCGACCGCCCTGGGCGTGGACGAGCAGATCGTCAAATCCGCCTCGCAAGGGGTCAGCGCCGGCTGCGGCATCCGCGTCCTGAGCGGCGAACGCACCGGCTACGCTTACACGGACAACCTTAACCCCGACCGCCTGTTGCACGCCGCCCGCACCGCGGCCTTGATCGCCTCTGGTCCGGCGAAACAGCCCGTGCAGGGGTTCACCGAGCCCTCAGCCGCGGACCTGTACCCGGTCCCGCTGGGGGGCTACGATCTGGACCTGGCCGCGCGCCTGGAGTTGATTCTGCGCGCCGACCGCGCCGCGCGAAGTTTTGACCCGCGCATCGTGCAGGTGCGCGCAAGCTACTCCGAAGAGCTGCGCCGCATTCTCATCGCCGCCTCGGACGGCGCCTTCGCCAGCGACACCCAGCCGCTCTCCCGGCTCAGCGTCTTCGTCATCGCCAAGGAGGACGCGAACACCACCAAAGGCTCGGCGGGCGGCGGCGGACGGGCTGGGTTGGAGCAGTTTACCGGCTCCAAAAATCCGGAGAGCATGGCTCGCGAGGCAGCGCGGGGGGCGATTCTGCAACTGGGAGCCGTGCCGGCGCCGGCGGGCGAGATGGAAGTGGTGCTGGGGCCGGGGTGGCCGGGAATTCTGCTGCACGAGGCGGTGGGGCATGGGTTGGAAGCCGACTTCAACCGCAAAAAGACCTCGGCCTTCAGCGGGCTGATCGGCCAATCGGTGGCCAGTTCCAAGGTCACCGTGGTGGACAACGGCACGATTGCCGGACGGCGCGGCTCGCTGAATGTGGACGACGAAGGCTCGGCCACGCAGGAGACCGTGCTCATCGAGGGCGGCATTCTGCGCGGCTACCTCAGCGACAAGCTCTCCGCGCGGCTGATGGGCATGGCCAACACCGGTTCGGGCCGCCGCGAAAGCTACCAGTCCATCCCCATGCCGCGCATGACCAACACTTATATGCTGGCTGGCGACGACGACCCCGCCGACATTCTGCGCTCGGTCAAGCGCGGCCTCTACGCGGTCAACTTCGGCGGCGGACAGGTGGATATTACCAACGGCAAGTTTGTCTTTTCCGCCTCCGAGGCTTACCTGATCGAAGACGGCAAGATCACCGCCCCGGTGCGCGATGCCACGCTGATCGGCAATGGCCCCGAGGCGCTGAAGCATGTGTCGATGGTGGGCCACGATCTGAAGCTCGACGAAGGCATCGGCACCTGCGGCAAAGACGGCCAGAGCGTGCCGGTCGGCGTGGGAATGCCGACCATCAAGCTGGACAAGATGACCGTGGGGGGAACGGGGCGGTAGCGCAATCCCGATCCTTTCTGAAGATGCCGGTGAGCTTGCCGGGACTCTCAACCGTCGCATTCTCCATCCCGCTCTTTGGGCAAGCGGGACGGAGAATGCGACGGTTGATCGCGCTGCGGCATCTACTAAGCAGCCGCCGGAATTGAGCCGGACGGCAAAATCAAGGAGAGAAAAGTCAATGGCGGATTCCGTAGCTTCACGCGTCTGGTTTATCACTGGGAGTTCCACTGGTTTTGGCTACCTGCTCGCCAAAGAACTGCTGCATCGCGGAGAGCGCGTCATCGCCACCGCGCGCAACATTGCTCAACTGGAAGAGCTGACGGGTGAGTACCCCGACCGGGCCCGCGCCTTCACGCTCGACGTGACCAAGCCCGCGCAGATCGAATCGGTCGCGCACGAAGCTATCGCCGCCTTCGGTCATGTGGATGTGGTGGTCAACAATGCCGGCTACGGCGTGAATGGAGCCATCGAAGAGGTTGCGGAAGAGGAGTTCGAGCCGATGTTCCAGACCAACATTTATGGCCTGATTCGCACCACGCGGGCTTTTCTGCCCCATCTGCGCAAGCGGCGCAGCGGCCACATCTTCAATCTTTCGTCGATCGGCGGCCTGATCGGGATGCCGGGCTGGGGGTTTTATAACACCACGAAGTTTGCCGTCGAAGGCTTCACAGAAGCGCTGGCCGGGGAGATGAAACCTCTGGGCGTGCATGTCACGATTGTGGAGCCGGGGCCGTTCCGGACGGATTTTCTGGGCCGATCCGGCAAGCTGGCCCGCAAGGAATTCCCCGAATACGTGCAGACGGCCGGCAAGGCCCGGGAATATCTCAAGACGCAGGCCGGCAAACAGCCCGGCGACCCGCAGAAGGCTGTGGAGGCCATCATCGCCGCGGCCGACTCGCCCGAGCCGCCGGTCCACCTGCTGCTGGGCAAGTCCGCCCTGACGCGCTTTCGCAGCCAGCTTTCCCAGCGGGAAAAGGAGATGGCGGCCTGGGAGAGCGTCACCAATGGCGCCGATTTTCCCGAGGGTAAGTAAGGCGTTTGCGGGGCCTGAGCGTGATGGGGCCCCGCGTTCCTTCTTCTTTCGCGCAGCCGCTGCGCGCAGGTCATCGATGCGCGCGGGCTGCCGGGAAGCGGGGATTTTGTTACTGTTGAGCCATGCCCGGAACTTCTGCTCAACCCGCCCAGAGTGCTGTTGACCTCGAATCCCTGACCGCCGACGTTGTGGCGTTGGCTATGAAAGCCGGGGCTACGGACGCCGAGGCCGTGGCGCGCGAAGGCGACGAATTTTCCGTCAACGTGCGCATGGGCCAGGTGGAGACGCTGAAGGAATCCGGCTCGCGGGGCTTGGGGTTGCGGGTTTTTCTGGGCAAGCGGTCGGCCTCGACCTCGACCAGCGACCTGACGCCGGAGGGAATCCGGCAACTGGTCGGTGGCGCGTTCGCGCTGGCGAAAGTCACCCAGGAGGATTCGTTCGCGGGGTTGCCGGAGACGGAGGAATTCGGCTCGTGCATCCCGGCGACGGGCGATCTGCGCCTTTACGACGAGGATGTGTACTCGCTGCCGGGAGCCGAGCGCATCGAGTGGGCGCGGCGGGCCGAGGCCGCGGCTCTCGGTGCCGACCCGCGCATCACCAACTCCGACGGCGGCAGCTTTGATGCGGCCACGGGGCGCAAGGTGCTGGCCAACTCGCGCGGATTTCAGGGCGGCTACCGGAGCAGCTATGCGGGAGTCTCGGCGGCTCCGCTGGCCGTGGACACGAACGGCACCATGCAGCGCGACGGCTGGTGGTCGAGCGCGCGGCGGTTGGCGGACCTGGAATCGCCTGAGGCTATCGGCAAAGAGGCGGCTCGGCGGGCTCTGCGGCGGCTGGGCGCGCGGCGCGTGGCCACGCAGCGGGTTCCCATCGTTTTTTCGCCGGAGGTGGCGCGGTCGCTGATCGGGTCGGTCTTTGAGGCTGCCTCGGGCGACTCGATCTGGCGCAGCGCCTCATTTTTGGCGGGAAAACTGGGGGAGCCGATTGCCGCGCCCTCGGTGACCATCATCGACGACAACATTCTGCTGCTGCCTTCGGGCATGGGCGGCTTCGGGACTTCGCCCTTCGACGGCGAGGGGCTGCCTTCGCGGCGCACCGTAGTGGTCGAAAAAGGCGTGCTGCGCAACTACCTGCTGAATACGTACACGGCGCGCAAGCTGGGCATGAAGTCCACCCACAACGCCTCGCGGGGTCTGGCCGGCACGCCGGGCATCGGCTGCGGCAACCTCTACCTGGAGCCGGGAATGCAGACTCCGGAGCAGATCATCGCAGAAATTCCCGCCGGGCTCTACGTCACCGGCTTGATGGGCTTCGGCGTCAACACGGTCACCGGCGATTACTCGCGCGGCGCGACGGGTTTGTGGATCGAAAACGGCGTGCTGACCCATGCGGTCGAAGAGGTGACCATTGCCGGCAACCTGAGTGAGATGCTCAAGAATGTGAGCGCCATCGGCTGCGATCTGGAGTTCCGCGGCGCGGTGGCCTCGCCCACGCTGCGGATTGACGGCATGACCATCGCGGGAGCCTGAGCGGGGTGGCCATGAGGACTGAATCCCTTTCTGAATCTTTGCCCTTCGACCCGGCCGAAGCCACGGCGGCGCTCGCCCAAATTCCGCAAAACCCGGCGGTTTTCGCTCTTTTCGGCGCGGAATCGCACGCCGAGCCGTACATCGGCCGCACGCCCAACCTGCGCGGGCGCCTGGAGCGGCTGCTTCAGCCTTCGGCGCGGCATCCGCGGCGGTTGCAGTTGGCCGAGCGGGTGCGCGAGATTCGCTGGCGGCTGACCGGCTCGGAGTTTGAAGGGCTGCTCGCGCAATTCACTCTGCTGGAGCGAATCTACGGAGCCAAGGTATTGGAGCGGATGCACTTGCGCGCCCCGGCCTTTGTGCGCTTTCTGGGCGGCAACGCTTACCCCCGCATCACCGTCACGCATCGCCCCAGGCAGCGCGAGGCCGGCTGGGCCTATGGACCTTTTCAGTCGCGGGCGGCGGCTGAGCGCTTTGCCGACGAGGCGCTGAAGCTCTTCCTGCTGCGCCGCTGCACGGAGGATCTGGACCCCAACCCCGCCCACCCCGGCTGCGTCTACTCGGAGATGAAGATGTGTCTTGCGCCCTGCTACAAGGGCTGCACGGACAATCGCTACGCCGATGAGGCAACCGCGGTGGAGCGGTTTTTAGCCACGCGCGGCGAGAGCTCTCTGGTCTTGTTGCGCACCGAGCGTGACGAAGCTTCGGCCAACCTGGAGTTTGAAGCCGCGGCGGCTCTACACGCGCAGATTGCTCGCGTTGAAACGGTGCGCGCCCTGGCCCCGGAGCTGGTTCGCCCGCTCAGCGAACTTCGCGCGGTGATCCTGCAAGCCTCGGCCGTCCCTGGCGAGGTGGCGCTGTTCCTTTACGAAAATGGTTTTCTCCGCGGCCCGGAGGGCTTTTCGACGCTGGGCATGAGAATCCAGAACGAGCAATCCGGCTCGACTTCGCTTTTCGCGCATCCGATGGCCATCGAGGCGATTCCGGAAGAACAGATTTTCTCCGGGGCTAAAGCCCACGCCGCATCTGCTGACGATATGCGGGGGTTGAAACCCCCGCCTCCCTCCGAACCCGCTTCACCCGAAGCCGAATCAACTACGCCCGACAAGCTCGCCCGCGGAGTTTTGGAAGCGCGCATGGAGGCGGCGCTGGCCGCGTTGTCTGATGCTGCGGAGGCTCCGTCGGCGACCGTGCGCCAAGGGCATCTGGCGCTCGTCAAACGCTGGTATTACCGCCCCGAGGCCCGCCGCGGCGGCGAAATTTTCTTTCCTAGTAGCGAGGAAGGCCGCTGGCCGGTGAAGGCGCTGCTGCGCGGGGTGGGGCGGGTGGCGGCGAGTGGATTCAAAGCGCCGACGGCTGAATGAACGAAGGCTTTGGGAGTTGCGCTCTCTCAGCAGCCTGTGGTGAAAGTCGAATATGCCGAAAACCGTCCCTCAGGGGCTAAAGACCGTCGTTTGTAATCAGGTATTTGCGGCACGACTAAAGTCGTGCCCTTTCAAAACCTGACTTTCACCACGGGCTGTCAGGTCTGAAGATCCAGATCTTGGGTTCCCTGTACATTCCGTTTTGCAAGAACCTTCCGCGGCACTCTACGAGAATATCCAGAACGGGAATCATCCAGAGCGGGAAAAACTGGCAGCGCCAAGCCGCCAGTATCCCATGATCGCCGCCAGATGAGGACTCTCTCACACTTACACTGAGCCCATGAACCGCTCCCTGCACCTTGTTCCACGGCGGCCAAGCCAGGGTCCGCCCGTGGACCTTCATGGCATGTGCGCCAACGCCATTCAGTTTCACCAGCGCGGAGAATTTCCCGAAGCGGAGCGCGTCTACCGGCAGATTCTGGATCTCGATCCCCATCATGCCGACAGCCTGCACCTGCTGGGAGTGCTGGCCCATCAGGTGGGCCGCGACGACGTGGCGGTGGAGCTGATCGGCAAGGCAATTGCAGCGGACAAGCGGCCCGCGGCCTATCACTCCAATCTGGGCACGGCCTTGCAGGCGCTGGGCAGGCTGGAGGAAGCCGCGGCCAGTTACGAGCAGGCGCTGACCCGCAATCCGGGGCTGGCCGAGGCGCAGATGAATTTGGGCGCGGTGTTCGAGGCGCAAGGCAAACAAGAGCTGGCCGAAGAGCGCTTCCGGCGGGCGCTGGACCTGAAGCCTGAGTTGGCCGAGGCGCACGTCAACCTGGGCAATGTTCTGCAAGCGCAGGGCAAGCTGGAGGAGGCGGTGACCCGTTACAACCGCGCGCTGGCTTTGAAGCCGGAATTGCCGGAGGTTCACGGCAACCTGGGCAATGCGCTTCAGGCGCAAGGCAAGCTGGAGGAGGCCGTCGCAGGCTACAAGCGGGCTTTGGCCCTGAAGCCGGCCATGCCGGAGATCCACGCCAACCTGGGGAATGCGCTGCTGGCCCAGAAAAAACTGGACGAGGCGGAAGCTTCTTATGCGCGCGCCCTGGCCCTCAAGCCGGATTATGCCGAAGGCTGGTACAACCTGGGCAATCTGCGCCAGGCCCAGGACGGTCTGAGCAAGCCGGGCAGATTGGGCAAGCCGGGCAAACTTAACGAGGCCGTGGCCTGCTACCAGCGCGCACTCGAGCTCAAGCCGCAACTGCCCGAGGCCCACTATAACCTGGGCAACACTCTTCATGCGCTGGATCGGTTGGAGGAGGCTATGGGCAGCTTCGAGCGGGCGTTGGCTTTCAGGCCGGAGTACGCCGAGGCGCACTACAATCTGGGCTGCGTTCTTGAGGATTCCGGCCGGTTGGAGGAAGCGCTTGCGGCAATGGCCAGGGCGCTGGAGATCAAGCCGGATTATCCCCAGGCACGTTTTGGTCTGGCGTTGGCTCAACTGCGAAGCGGCGACTTCACCGGCGGCTGGCGCGGCTATGAGACGCGTTGGCAGTCTCCGGATCACGACACGCCGTGGCGGTCCTACACGCAACCGCGCTGGAACGGCGAAAAGTGGAACGGCGAAAAGCTGGCGTCAGAAGCTCGCGACGGCCGGCTGCTTCTGTGGGGCGAGCAGGGTGTGGGCGACGAGATTCAGTTCGCGGGCCTGATTCCAGAGGCGATCCTGACCGGCAACCGCATCACTTTGGACTGCGATGCACGGCTCAAGCCGCTCTTTGCGCGCTCCTTTCCGGAGATCGAAGTGGTCTCTGGCTGTGGCCCGGCTGAGGCCATGCAAGCGGGAATCGCGGCCCAACTGCCCACGGGGGCTCTGCCGGGGCTTTACCGGACGACCGAGGCCGGTTTTGCCGCGACCAGATCGCCCTACCTGCGGGCCGATGCGGTGGAGCGGGAGCGCTTTCGCGCCCGTTACAGCGACGGCCGACGGCTGATCGGGCTGGCCTGGCACACAAAAAGCCAAAAAACCGGGCGCAAACGCTCGATCGGCCTTGAAAGCTTCGCTCCGCTCTTCGCCCTGGCCGGCATTCGCTGGATCAGTCTGCAATACGGAGATTTCGATGCGCTGGAAGAGCAGGCTGCCGCGGCGGGCGCGCCTTTGCTCATCGACCGCTCCGTCGATCAGTTCGCCGACATGGACCGGTTCGCGGCGCAGGTGGCGGCCATGGATCAGGTCATCACGATTGACAATTCGACCGCGCACCTGGCCGGCGCATTGGGGGTTCCGGTCTGGCTTCTGCTGCCCTTCGCCGCCGATTGGCGCTGGATGGAGGCGCGCCCGGACAGCCCCTGGTACCCCTCGCTGCGGCTTTTCCGTCAGCCGAGGATCGGCGACTGGCAATCGGCGATCGAGAGCGTCGGCAGCAGTCTGTCCGGGAGCCTAGACTGTCCATTCACCGACTGATCTCGTCCGCAGGCTG
>Ga0182030_10005148_pt1 | contig 27798 bp, 25 predicted proteins | sample 812S3MmetaG_FD_121299 | JGI IMG/M metagenome (GOLD analysis project Ga0182030, IMG submission 121299) | Permafrost microbial communities from Stordalen Mire, Sweden - 812S3M metaG (Illumina Assembly) | ecosystem: Environmental > Terrestrial > Soil > Wetlands > Permafrost | place: Sweden... | reverse complement strand
GCCCCTCGCGGGTTTCAGGGCAGAGCCCTGATGCCTTCCTCTCACCCATGCGGCCTCACCCCAAAGCCCCTGCCCCTTGCCTTTCGGCCGGCCCCTCGGCACGGTTTCGGTGGGAACGGGAGAACAACGTCATGGCCGAAGCGCAACGCGCCAAGGATCCGCTGGAGGTCCAAACGATGCGGCGGGTCAGCCTCCGGCTGCTGCCGTTTTTGATGCTGACCTATCTGGTTTGCTACATCGATCGCACCAACGCGGGCTTCGCGGCGTTGCAGATGAACAAGGACATCGGCCTGACCGGCACCGTGTTCGGTCTCGGCGGCGGCATTTTCTTCGTCGGTTATTTTCTGTTCGAGGTTCCCAGTAATCTGGCGCTGGAACGGTTCGGCGCGAGCAAGTGGATTTGCCGGATCATGATCACCTGGGGCCTGGTATCCGCCGGCATGGCGTTGGCGGTCGGGCCGGTGTCGTTCGTTTCGATCCGCTTCCTGTTGGGCGTGGCCGAGGCCGGGTTCTTTCCAGGCGTCATCCTGTATCTGACCTACTGGTTTCCGGCCGAGCACCGCGCGCGCATCGTCGGCATTTTCATGGTTTCCATTCCGGTGTCAGGCTTCATCGGCTCGCCCATCTCCGGCGCGCTTCTGGGCCTTGACGGGTGGCTGGCGCTGCGCGGCTGGCAATGGCTGTTCATCCTGGAGGCCGCGCCGGCGGTGCTTCTGGGCTTCGTTTGCCTGATCTGGCTGACCGACCGGCCGGAGCACGCGTCCTGGCTGCCGGACGACCAGAAACGCTGGCTCACCAGCCGGCTGGCGGCCGAGGCGACGCAGGCCAAACGCGTGCCGCGTCTGTCGGCGTTACGGGTGATGCGCAATCCGATCGTGCTGGCGATGGCGATGGTCTACGCGGGGGGTGCGACCGCCAGTTCGGGCCTGGGTTTGTGGCAGCCGCAGTTCATCAAGTCGTTCGGGCTGACCAACGCCGAGGTCGGCTGGGTCAACGCCCTGCCCTACCTTTTCTCGGCGGTGGCGATGATCTGGTGGGGCCATCGCTCGGATCGCGCCAATGAGCGCAAGTGGCATGTCGCGGTGCCGATGGCGTTGAGCGCGGTCACACTGGCGCTGTGCGTGCCGTTCACCGGGTTCGTCGCCACGGTCGTGTTGTTGTGTCTGTGCGTGGTGTGCACGTCGGTCACGCGCGGGCCGTTCTGGGCTTTGGCGTCGGAGTATTTGTCGCAGCCGAGCGCGGCGGCGGGGATCGCGATGATCAACGCGATGGGGACCGGGTGTGGGTTTGTTTGCAACGCGGCGATGGGCTCGATTTACGACGCGACGCACAGTTATCCGCTGGCGATGTTGCCGATCGTGGCGTTCGCGGGGGTAGCGACGGTGGTGCTGGCGTTGCTCGGGCGGCCGTTGCGGGCGATGGCGGCGGCCCAGGCGGATTGAGGCCCGAGGCCGCGCGGAATGCCGTCATGGTAGACGGCGGCGATACAAGCGGAATGAAGCCGGCCGCCGTGCATGATGGCGTGATGACACACGGCGACAAGGCGGCAACGGGGATCGCGCACGATCCGCGCGGCGCCGCGGCACGGTGGATCGGCCTGGCGGCGGTGGCGGCGCTGACGTTCGCGCTGACGCGGATCGCGGTTCTGAACGTGTTTTATACCAGCGGCGACATGCACGATCCGGGCTGGTTCGCCAGCGTGATCTGGCACAACGACTGGCGCCTGCATGGGCCGCCGGCGTTTCCGGGACCGTTTTTCTCCGAGCACCTGGTGCCACTGATGTGGCTGGCCAACGGGCTCAGCTTCGTGCCGCCTCTGCCGAAATTCGACTTCTACGCGGCCTGCGTCGCGGCGATCCACGCGCTTTACGCCGCGGGGGTGTATCGTGCCTGGCTGTTGAGCGACCATCGCGTTACCGCGGCGCGCGCGAGCGTCGCGGTGTTGGTGGGTCTGGCGGCCGCGTTCAGCGGGGTCGGCATCGCGGCTCTTGTCTTGCCGCATACCGAGATGGCGATCCCGGCGTTCGGCCTGTGGTTCGTCATCGCCATGGCGGAGCGGACTTATGCCCGGGCGGCATGTTGGTTCGCCGCGTGCCTGATGGTCCGGGAAGACGCGGGCCTGCATCTGTTCATGCTGCTGACGCTCTGGGCTGGCGTGATGGGGATCAGGCAGCGCCGGTTGGAGCCGGACATTCGGTGGCTTCTGGGCTTCGCGTTCGTCGCTCTGGGATACAGCGCCGCGGCTTTTCTCGCCAAACGCCTGTATTTCCCCGCCGGGGACATATTGTTTCGGTCTTACCTCGGGGATCCGCCGCTGCGGCATGTCACGATGGCCTTCGTGCGGGACCGGCTGCGGTTTTATCTGCTGGAGCGGTCGTATCTGACCCTGCCCTTCGCCTTAACGATGTTCTGGGCTGTTCTTGCTCGCGTTCCGTTGCTGGCGGTGGGCGCCGTCGCCACGCTGCCCTGGGTTTCGCTGAGTCTGATCGCCGTGCATCCGACGCCGGGAACGATCAGTTATTACTATGGATTTCCGTTCTGGCTCAGCCTGGCATGGCCGTTGGTGGCGTTGCGCGTGTGGCGGGACAGCGGCGGACCGGCCTCGGGGCGACCTGTCCGCGCCGCGGGGGTTCATGGGGGATGGGCTTCCGGGCGGTGGCCGTATGGGTTGTTGCTGGTGGCGTCTCTCGTTGGGTGGCAGGGCCGCCTGGTGGTCTGGCCGCTGAAGACGGACGCGCTCGGCCAATCGATCTTCGCCCATGGCGAGACGTTGCGGGATCGCGGGCGGTATCAGCGGTTCGTCGACTATTTCCTTGCCAGGCGGTCGTTGTTCGGAGTGACCGCGTTCGATCAGGCGGTGTTCGGGCTGCTGATGGATCACGCCGGCCGGGAAACCTGGTTGGAGACCTGGCGAGGGAAACCGCCGGACACGCTGATCTACTATTTCGGCTCGTTCGAATTCCCGTCGCGGGTGGTGCCGTTGCTGCGATCGGGAGTCTACGACTGCGTTTACGCGTTGCCGGGCACGCGGCTGCGGATGGCGACGAAATTTCCGCTCGATCCGCGCGCGGTGGAGGGGACGCCGTTCGTCGTTGAAACCAGCGCGCCCGGTGTGCGGTGCCTGCCGGGCGCGGTGAACGAATGAGGTGCCGGGTTGGTCATGCCGCGTCCCGGGGTCATGTCGCGTCCGGGGTCACGCCGCGTCCCGGGGTCAGCACGCCCGAGCGGCGTTCCATGCCATCGCGCGACGCGACGATCTGAACTTCGCCGGGAATGTCGGTGCGTTTGAGAAAGTCCCGCAGTCCGTTGCAATAATACGCGTTGCACAGTTCCGCCCGCAGCGCGCGGCCGAGCGTGCAGCCCTCCGGACCGTGAAACAAACACGAGCCGCGGTAAGCGCGCGGCGCCAGGCGGGCCAGAAACAGGCCAATGATCGCGGCGGCGTCCAGATCGGGATTGTCCCGGCGCACGCGATACATGGTGCGTTCGTCGATGTAGGCGTGGTCGCCGCCGCCCTTGCAGCAATACCCCTGACAGGTGGCGCAGCCGGCGCTCATCACGACGGCGGTGAAACCGGCCGGCGGCGGGGAGGTTTTTCGCGCCAGACGATCCGGGCGTTTGGCGGCGCGCAGGGCGCGTAACGACTGGATCAGATGCCGCTTCAATGCGCGGACGCGGTCGCGCGGCGGCGGCTCCAGGGTTTCGTTCAGCAGCGGGACGGTCACGAGAGTGACGTCGCTCATGGCGCGGGTTCGGCGGTGGAGAGATACCAGCCATCGCCGGCGAACCACACGGTCGGGCCCGTCGGCGGATGACGGGTCAGGGAGCGCACCTGGTCCTGGCCGCCGCCTCGGAACACCGTGGTCAGACGGACGGCGGTGACGGGATCGCGGAGGCCCTCGCAATTGATGAAGCCGCATTGGGCGATGAAACGGGCGGCGAAGGCAACGCCTCGCCGCTGAATGAGCAGCATGCCGCCCCAGCCCTCGTCGCCGGTCAGAGGGAACAGCAGGCGTCCGCCGTCGCGCAGCGCGTCGAGCCAGAACGGATCGGGATGCGAGGCGCCCGCGCTGACATAGATCGCGTCCGCCTCGGGGAGCGGCCGGCCGGTGGCGCTTTCCGCGTGCACGGTCACGTTCGGCCACGGCGCGAGGCACGCGGTGGCGCGGGCGGCGAGCGTCGGCTCGATCTCGTACGCATCGACCGGGCCGGCCAGTTCGGCCAGGATCGCGGTGTAGTAACCGGCGCCGGCGCCGACATGCAGGACGTGGTCGGCGTGGGTCAGCTTCAGCGCCGCGATGCAGATCGCGTGCAACGAGGGCTGGCCGTTGTTGATGCCCTTCTCGCGGATCAGGGCGATGAGCCGGTCGCGATAGAGGTCGGCCGGATAGCTGGTCATGGACCATCGATCGGAGTCTCCGGCGCCGATCAGCCAGGGGGGCGGCCCGGCGAAGGCCTCACGGGGGACTTTGGCGAAGGCGGCCTCCACGGCGGGATCGTTGGCGCCGAACCGGGCGGTCACCTCGCGCGCGTAGGCGGCGCGGCGGGCGGCGAGGGCGTCGGGGTCCGGGGCGGGGTCATTGGCCATGCGCGCAATATGCCACCGCGGCGGAGCCGAGGCCAAAGGGATCCATGGTTTGACCCGGCCAGGGATCAATGCGACCGCGGGAGTTTTCAGTTCGCGGCCGCCGCCTTCCACAACCACGGTTGGACGAATCATTGTCGCCTCGGGAACTGGATGCGATGCAAAGGACAGGATTGGTTCCGGAGATCCGAAACGGAGGAGTTACAAGTGTGACGCTTCCTCCCAACCCCAATGTTTACCGGGCGGTGCCAGGCAGCGGTACATTTGTCCAGTTCGTCGTGCCGACTTCGGCCATCAGCGCGGCTGGGAAAGGAACAGCGAAGATTTATGGTCCCAGCAGCATATGGAGCCCAGCAAAAGGGATAACCTCGATGCCCCCAACAACCAACATAATTGTCCCATGACCGCAAATATCACACTCGTTTCTGGACTTAGGAACTGGATCGCCGAAAACCGCGAGCGACTTGAATCGGTGTTTGTCTCGATCTCGGATAGACTTCCTGATCGAGAGGACAACGACCAAAATGAGGGGTGCATTGTCTTAACCAAGGGACACATACTGATAAGCTTCACTGCCTGGGAGCGTCACCCGGTTCCTTTAGAGCTCTTGGTATACAATACTCACATGGATAAGACCGTCGTGATGAAGGATTTTTTTGTCAAAGATCCCTCCTATGTCGCGCACGAGTCGAATTCGATCGCCAATTTATTGATTACTGGATATTATGATGACATGATACCAGACTCAAATATTTTAAGCTCATAAAAGTCGAGTCCGCGAAAGCGGTGGCGCGGCCGCGCCGCCGGCGCTCCATTGAGGTCCTCTTTTTCCACTCCCCCAGATCCCTCCGGTGCTCGCCGGGGGTTTGGCACCGCGCGTGCCGGCAGAGGCGGCGTCGATGTCATTCGCGGCCGCGCTCCTCGTGTCGCTTCGCGGCGCGCGAACAGAGGCACGCCGCCCGTTCCCGTAACGGGCGGCATCGTTGGATGGACCCCGCGCTCGCGCCAGCGGGTCGTGATCCGATGGCGGAGTCGCGACGGGTTCTGAACAAGTAAGTAAGATCATAAGAATGAGGCGCGGAGACGCGGAGGACGCTGAGATTCCGGACCAGGATACGACGTGTTGATGAATTCCAATTTTCAGCACGCGCCGCGGCCTGGACATTTAAACGCTGGCCCGAGGGCAACGCTCAGCGGCCTCCGCGCCTCTGCGTCTCCCAGGCATGTTCTTTATTGCTTGAGCGCCCGCCGGTCCCCGACCGATTTGGTCATTCGCCAACCATAATGTTTACGCGGCGGGCGGCCCGGGATGCGGAACCGAGCGCGGCTGGCATCGATGACGGCCGGATGGCAACGTGACACCGCTTTCGGCAAGGAGACGCGCAGTGCCCACGCCCATCATCCTCGACGTCGATACCGGCACCGATGACGCGGTGGCGATCCTGCTGGCGCTGGCCTCGCCGGAACTGGACGTGCGCGCGATCACCGTCGCCGGAGGCAATGTCGGGCTGGAACGCACGCTGGCGAATACGCTGGCGCTGAAGAAACTCGCGCGGTCCGCGGTGCCGGTGTACCGCGGCGCGGACCGGCCGCTGCTCGGCGCGTTCTTCAACGAGCCGAAGGTGCATGGCGCCGACGGTCTGGGCGGCATCGCGCTGCCGGACGGCGACCCGCCCGAGGCCGAACTGGCGGCCGACGCGATCAGGCGCATCCTGCGGACCGCGCCCGAGCCGGTGACCCTCGTCGGCGTCGCGCCGGTGACCAATCTGGCGTTGGCGCTGATGACCGAACCCTCCCTCATTTCCCGCATCTCCCAGATCGTTCTGATGTCCGGCGCCTGGGCCGAAGGCAACGCGACGCCCGCGGCCGAGTTCAACGCGCTGAACGATCCCGAGGCGCTGGCGGTGCTGCTCGCGTGCGGCCGGCCGGTGGTGTTCGCCACGCTGGAACTGACCGCCCAGGCGCTGGTGACGCCGGAGCCGCTCGCGGCGCTGCGTGGGCTCGGCCCAGGAGGCTGCCTGAAGGTGGCATGCGATATTCAGGCGAGTGTACCTCGGTCGCGGCGGCTGCCCGGAGCGCCGTTGCACGATCCCTGCGCGGTGGCGTGGCTGGTGCGGCCGGAGCTGTTCACATCGCGAGCGTGCTCCGCGCGGGTCGATCTGGGACCGGGGATCGGGCGCGGGCGGACGGTGATCGACCGCTGGGACCGAACCGGCGATCCGCACAACGCGGTGGTGCTGGAGACCATCGACGCGGACGGTTTTTTCGATTTTCTGGGAGAACGGCTGGCGCGGTTGCCGTGAACGGAACGCCAGCAGTTCTCATATTGCCGGTTGGCCTCTTCAGTTCGTCACCCTCCGACTCAGTTCGACGTCCGCCGGCCATTATTATCGTCATCCGCCGGCCTGACCGGAGGACCAGTCGAACCCCGCGCGACCTGGAGCGGTCACGCGTTTTCCGACGGGCGCGCGGCAACTGATCCTCCGGTCGAGCCGGAGGATGACAGGAAAAGCGAGCCGGAGGATGACAGGAAAAGCGAGCCGGAGGATGCCAGGCAATGTGAGCGGTGGCGTCGAAATGAGAACTGCTGCCGGAACGCATGCATTGTGACGGCGTCAGCGGTTCGCGAGGCGGGCCCAACTCAACGCGGTGCCGAGCGCGGCGCAGCCGGCCGCGACGCCGATCGCGACGTGCATCCCAAGCGCCACCGGGTGAACCGCGTCGTGCGTCAGGCCGAACACCACGGCGACCAGCGCGCTGCCGGTCGTCTGACCCACCAGCCGCGCGGTCGAGACCATCCCGCTTCCCGCCCCCGCGCGATCCGGCGGCGCGCTGCCGATCAACAGGCGATTGTTGGGCGACTGGAAGAAGCCGAACCCGGTGCCGCAAACCGCCATGCGCCAGGCGATGTTCCATTTGCCGGCGTGCTCGGGCATGAACAATACCAGTAGCAGGCCGCAGGTCATGACGGCCAGGCCGAGGCCTCCCAACAGTCCGGCGGGATAACGGTCGGCGAGACGGCCGGCGAGTGGGCCGATGACGACGAGAACCGCCGGCCAGGGCGTGATCAGCAGGCCGATTTCGATGGGCGACATGCCCTCGACGTATTGGAAATAGAACGGCAGCGAAATCAGCGCGATCATCGCCGCGGCGTGCACGCAGGTCGCGGTGGCGACGGACAGCGCGAACACCGGACGGCGGAATAAATCGACCGGCAGCATGGGGGCGCGCAACGTGAGTTGGCGGCGCACGAAGATGGTGCCGACGATGACGCCGACGGCAAGCTCAATCAGAACGAGGGTGCGCGACTGACCCCGGCCGATGCCGTCCAGGCCCGGAATGAAAGTACCCAGTGCGATGGCATTGAGGAGGGCGCTGATGGGATCGAATTTATGGCCGGAGGCGGGCGACGGCGGTAAGTATCGCAGCGACAACCACCACGCCAGCGCTCCGAGCGGCACCTGAACCGCGAACAGCCAGGGCCACGACGCGACCGCCATGATCGCCGCCGCGACCGATGGACCGGCCGCCGAGGACGCCGCCACGACCAGCACGTTGTAGCCAACGCCTCGGCCGAGTTGCGCGCGCGGGAAAATGAAACGAATCAGCGCGCCGTTGACGCTCATGATGCCGGCGCCACCGAGACCCTGCAGCACGCGGGCGGCGATGAGCAGTTGAAACGTCGGCGCGATCGAACAAATCAGCGAGCCGAGCGTGTAAAATACGAGACCCCAGATGTAGACTCGCCGGTGCCCATAGACGTCGCCCAACGAAGCGCACGGCATCAGGCACACCGTCACCGCGAGCTGGTACGCGTTGACCACCCAGATCGACTCGGCCGGCGTCACGCCCATGTCGCGGGCGATGGTGGGCAACGCGATGTTGGCGATCGAACCAACCAGCACGGAAATGCTGACGGCGATGCCCACGGCGAGCATCGCGGCCGCGCGCTGACCGGGCGGCAATCCGTCGTGGGAGATGGTGGAAATTTCGGCCTGGGCCATGCTGCCCCCGGCCATACGAGATCGCCCGCGCGCTGTCACCCTCGGGGCCGGCGGTTGGGGGACGGAAGCGTCAGGGCTCCGCTTTGAAACCCGCCAGGGGGCTCTGCCCCCTGGACCCCCGCCAAAGGGCGAGGCCCTCTGGACTCTATCACCTGGGGGGACTGAGCAGGGGGGTGTGACCGGACCTCGCGAGGTCCGGTCACACCCCCCTGCTCAGTCCCCCCCAATGGACGGGATCCAAGGGCTATCGCCCTTGGCGGAGGTCCAGGAGGCAGAGCCTCCTGGTGGGGTCTCGGGGCAAAGCCCCTGCGCTGCCTCCCCCGGCCGTTGGCCGCGGGCGGCGGGCGTGGCACCATGTTCCCACACGGACGGGAATGGAGGATCCAGAATGCAAATCGGCGTAATCGGCCTTGGCCGGATGGGCGCGAACATTTCACGGCGTTTGATGCGCGCCGGTCACTCCACCGTCGTATGGGACGCCAATCCCGCCGCGGTTCAGGGGCTTGGCGCCGATGGCGCGACGGGCGCCACGGGGTTGGCGGATCTGGTCGGGAAATTGTCCGGCTCGCCGCGGGCGGTCTGGGTCATGTTGCCGCATGGCAAGATCACCGACGACACGATCGCGCAACTGACGGGGTTGCTCGGAAAGGGCGACATTATCATCGACGGCGGCAACACGTATTACAAAGACGATGTGCGGCGCGGCAAGGAGCTCGCGGCGAAGGGGCTGCGGTATCTGGATGTCGGCACCTCGGGCGGCGTGTGGGGGCTGGAACGCGGCTATTGCCTGATGATCGGCGGCGACAAGGACGCGGTGGATCACCTGGATCCGATCTTCAAAGCGCTGGCGCCCGGGATCGGCACGATCGAGCGCACCGGCAACCGCGAGAACCACGATCAACGCGCCGAGCACGGTTATATCCACGCGGGCCCGGTCGGCGCCGGTCATTTCGTGAAGATGATTCACAACGGCATCGAATACGGCATGATGCAGGCGATGGCGGAGGGGTTCGATATTTTGCAGGGCCGCGCCTCGGCGAAACTGCCGGCGGATGAGCGGTTCGATCTGAACATGGCCGACATCGCGGAGGTCTGGCGCCGCGGCAGCGTGGTGACGTCGTGGCTGCTCGACCTGACATCGGCGGCGTTGGCGAAGGACGATAAATTGTCGTCGTTCTCCGGCGTCGTGGAGGACTCCGGCGAGGGCCGCTGGACCGTCGAGGCGGCGATCGAGGAAGCGGTGCCGGCGGAAGTGCTGGCGGCGTCATTGTTCGTGCGCTTCCGCTCGCGCCAGGACCACACCTTCGCGGAGAAAATTCTGTCGGCGATGCGGTTCGGCTTCGGTGGGCATGTCGAGGCGCCAACGAAGGGATAGGTCGCGGCGATGACCGTCGTGGTGGTGATGGGGGTTTCCAGCAGCGGCAAGACCACGATCGCGCAGGGTCTGGCCAGGGCGGAGGGCTGGACGTTGCTGGAGGGCGATTCGTTTCATCCTCCGGCGAATGTCGCGAAGATGGCGTCGAGCCATCCGCTGACCGACGAAGATCGCTGGCCCTGGCTGCATGCGATCGCCGCCGGGATCGACGCCTGCCGGGCGCGCGGCGAAAGCGCGGTGGTGGCGTGCTCGGCGTTGCGGCGGGCCTATCGCGACATATTGATCGGCGAGCGCAAGGATGTCCGGCTGGTCTATCTGAAGGGCTCCCGGCAATTGATCGGGGAACGAATGGCGCTTCGAAAACATCATTTCATGCCGCCGGCCTTGCTCGACAGCCAGTTCGCGACGCTGGAGGAACCGGGTCCCGATGAAAACCCGATCACCGTGGAAATCGGCGGCACGCCGGACGAGATCGTTGCCGCCATCAGGGGGAAATTGAAATGACGTTCGCGACTTATCCCAGCCTGCGCGACCGGACCGTGTTCATCACCGGCGGCGCCAGCGGCATCGGAGCCGCGGAAGTCTCGCATTTCGCGGAGCAGGGAGCCAAGGTCGCGTTCGTCGATATCAACGACGAGGCGGGACACGCGCTGAGCAAGACCTTGCGCGATGCCGGGCATCCGGAGCCGTTTTATCAGCATTGCGACCTGAAGAACATCGAGCAGTTACGCGACGCGATCCGGAACGCCGGCGAGAAACTTGGGCCGGTGACGGTGCTGGTGAACAACGCCGCCAACGATCAGCGGCATAACTGGGAAGACGTCACCGTCGCGTTCTGGGACGAACGAATGGCGACCAATCTGCGGCACCAGTTCTTCGCCATCCAGGCGGTGGCGCCGATGATGCGCGCCGCGGGCGGCGGCTCGATCGTCAATTTCGGGTCGATCTCCTGGCATACCAATCACGGCGACATGCCCGCCTACACCACGGCGAAAGCGGCGATCGAGGGGCTGACCAAAGGCATGGCGCGCGATCTGGGGCCGCTCGGCATACGGGTCAACACGGTCATTCCGGGCTGGGTGATGACGCATCGGCAGATCGATCTGTGGCTGACGCCGGAGGCGGAAGCGAATTTAATGAAAATGCAATGCTTGAAGGAAAAGGTTTATCCGCCGGACCTCGCGCGGATGGTGCTATGGCTGGCGTCGGACGACAGCCGGATGTGCTCGGCGCAGATGTGGGTGGTCGATGGTGGACGGCTTTAGCATCGCGTTGACAGCCGGCCGCCTCGCCGGTTGGTTCGATGAATTCCATAGCGGGAGACTGCCATGATCCGCGTTGACGCGCACCACCATGTCTGGCGCCTGGACCGGGGCGATTACGATTGGATCAAGCCGGAGATGTCGATTTACCGCGATTACGGGCTCGACGATCTGCGCCCTCTGCTGGGGGAGATCGACGCCACCGTCCTGGTGCAGGCGGCGCCGACCGAGGCCGAGACGGATTATCTGCTGGAGGTCGCGCGCGGTTCGCGCGGCCTGGTGAAAGGCGTGGTCGGGTGGGTCGATCTGGCCGCGCCCGACGCGGCGAAACGCATCGAGGCCCGCGCCAAAGATCCGCTGATCAAGGGCCTGCGCCCGATGCTGCAGGACATCGCCGATACTTACTGGATCTTTCGCGACGAGATTAAGCCGGCGCTGCGCGCGATGGAGGAAACCGGCCTGTGTCTGGATGCGTTGATCCAGCCTCGGCATCTGCCATTGATGCAAATCTTCACCAATCTGCATCCGAAACTGAAGATCGTCATCGACCACGCCGCCAAACCGCCGATCGCATCGCGGGAGATGGAGCCATGGGCGGCCGACCTGGCGCGCCTGGCACGCGATTCCAACGTGTACTGCAAGCTCTCCGGCCTGGCGACCGAAGCCGGGGCCGAGTGGCAGATGAATCACGTGCGGCCCTGGGTCGAGCATATCTTCGACAGTTTTGGACCGTCGCGGATCATGTGGGGCAGCGACTGGCCGGTCATCGAAATGGCGACTCCGTATCAGCGGTGGTACACGATTTGTCAGCGGTTCCTGTTCCGTTACGATCTGCCGGAACGGGATGAGATCATGTGCGACAACGCGGTGCGGTTTTACCGGCTGAAATAGCCGTCCCGCGGGCTGGCCGGAACGCCGCGTGGAGGCGGGTCACATGCTCTCGCATGACCAGAGATCACGCTCAATTCAAAGCGCGCCGCGAAACCCGGCGAGTTTCTCCCGCTCAGCCACCACCGCCTCCCGGTCGATGCCCCAACGTGAATAGTAAGCCGCCGAATCGTTCGCGGCCGCGCCGGATGGATCCTTGCTGTCGATCATAAATGCAAGCCGCGTGTCGATCTCGGCGACCGCTCCGTCGAGATCGCAGCGCGCGTCACGCAACCATCGGATGTTCGGAAATTGTCCCTCGATCAGGTCCAGGTACGCCGAGCCGCGGTAGACCTCGGAACGGCCGAACATCGCGGCCAACGCGCGGCTGTAGGCCTCACACAACGCCGGGGTGGGCCGCAGATCGAGTTGCCACAGGTTGGACAGGTCCAGGACCATCCCCTCATTCAGCATGGCGACGGCATCGCTTTGCCGGCTTTTGACCTGGCGCTCGCCGGCCAGGATGTCGATGCCGCGCAAATACCAGGATCGCGCCTCGACGTAGTCGCGCAATGAGGCGTCGGGCCCAAGCCGAGCGAGTTTCTCCCGCATCTGCTGCTCCTGTTGTTCGAACGCCGCCTGGGCGGCCGCGTCGGCGGCGGCCTGTTCGGCGTGGTGACGTTCCAGCCGCCGCGGATACGAACTGGCGTCGAGAACCGAGAGCGGAATGACGGCAAGGGAAACCGCCGCGATCAGGCCGATCGCGACCGCGTCGAATTTTGTCCACGGCGGCGATCGAGACAGCGCCGGCAGACAGCCCCAAAGTGCATAGACCGCGATCACGGGCGGCAGCAGGATTGGCACCAGAGGCAACCACGAATCCGGTTGCTCGAAACTCTGGGCTATCGCGAACAGGCTGACGGCACCTGCCGCCGAGACGACGAACGGGATCGCCGGGCGGGCCCATGGCGCGATCCCGCCGGCACGCGACGCGCGCCACAGCGCCAGCCAGAGCAGGACCAGGGTCGCGCCACCGGCCGCGTAAGCCCAGAATTGCTGAAATCCCCAGGCCATTCGCGCTTCGCCGCCGCCCTCGTTGGGAAAATCGCTGTCGCCGGGCAGCATCCCGACCAGGAGGATGTAGGGGAGACAGGCAAGAACCAGCAGCATGATGCCGCCCAGGGATGGTTCCGGGGATGCGGTGGGCGGTGGGGCGGCCAAACTGTCGCCGGAGCTGTCATTCGCCATGGGTCATTCGCCTGTGTCGCGCGAGAGAAGGAGGAAGCGGCTCGTCGGCCCATGTCGATGGCGGACATGTGGGCCGAAGTCCGGCCATTGCGTGAATGAAACGGGGAGCATCAGCGCCGAGGCGGACGTTCGTCCGTCGCTTTCATTTCGTGAGCGGCTCAACCTGGGTGTCCGGTTTGTCTTCAATCTGAACGACCTGATCAGGGGTGTCCGCGTCCTTGGCGTCGATGCGTGGCCAATCTTCCGGGCTCGGGACAGCGTGGAGATACTGAGTGTATATCTGAAGACTTATGTTATGACAATCCGGCGTCAGGGCCACCCCGGAACGGTTCGAACCGCATTGCCCATTTGCGTGAATTCGCGTTCATCCCTTGCTGATCCGCGCTGAATTCCTTTGCCTGTCCAAACGCCAGAGATGGCCCTTGGTAAGAATTTTATCGCGGATCAGCAGGGGATGAACGCGGATTCACGCGGATGCTTTCGGACCATGTTCCGAGCCGGAATAACATCAATCGGCCAAGGGAATGACGCACCGGTCGCCATTCGGCATACCTGGGCTGAACATGGCATCTCGTGACGCGGGCCTCGTGCTCCCGGACAGGCCACATTTCTGGATAGGCTGATTCTCGGGTCGAGCCCGAGAATGACGGTACGCGAGCGTAACGACGCGGATTATCGAGTCCAGAATGCCACCCGCGGCTCGATCGTGGCTGGCAAGGGGTCGCGGCGCCGTGCGCTCAATCCGAGCGGAAGCAGGTCTAAGGCGCGTTTCACCAGCCCACCACGCGATCGCCCGGCGAAGCTCACGCGGTCATTCACCCCACGCCGCTTACGCCGCGATCCGCTCCACCCCGCCCATGTAGGCGCGCACCGCCTCGGGGATCAGGATCGAGCCGTCGGCCTGCTGGTAATTCTCCATCACCGCGATCAGCGCGCGGCCCACGGCGACGCCGGAGCCGTTCAACGTGTTAACGTAAGCCACGGTCTTGCCGTCGGCCGAGCGGAACCGCGCGTTCATCCGCCGCGCCTGAAAGTCTCGCGTATTGGAGCACGAGCTGATCTCGCGCCACGCCTGCTGACCTGGCATCCAGACTTCCAGATCGTAGGTCTTGACCGCGCCGAAACCGGTGTCACCGGCGCTCAGGACGATGCGGCGGAACGGCACGCCGAGCAGCCGCAGCACGGTCTCGGCGCAGGTCGTCATGCGCTCATGTTCCTCGGTGCTCTGGTCGGGATGGGTGATCGACACCAGCTCGACTTTTCGAAATTGGTGCTGGCGGATCATGCCGCGGGTGTCGCGGCCGGCGGCGCCCGCCTCGCTGCGGAAACAATCGGTCAGCGCGGTGACGCGGATGGGCAGGTCTTTCTCGGCCACGATGTCGCCCATCACGGAGGCAGTCAGCGGCACCTCGGCGGTGGGGATCAGCCAGCGGCCATCGGTGGTGCGAAACATGGTGTCGCCGAATTTGGGCAGTTTGTCGGTGCCGTAGGCCGCCGCGTCGTTCACCAGGGACGGCACCGCCATCTCGGTATAGCCGTGCTGGCCGGTGTGCAGATCGAGCATGAACTGGCCCAGAGCCCGCTCCAGCCGCGCCAACGGGCCGCGCAGGATGGCGAAGCGCGCGCCGGCCATTTTCGCGGCGGTGGCGAAGTCCATCATGCCGAGAGCCTCACCGAGGTCCCAGTGCGGCTTGGGCTGGAAGCCGAGGTCGCGAGGTTCGCCGTGCGTGGCCAGCACGACGCTGTCGGATTCCTCGAGCCCCTCGGGCACGTCGGGATCCAGCATGTTCGGCAGCACTTCCAGCATCCGCGGAATGGCGGCGTCGGCGGCGGCGGCCTGGCGTTCCAGCGCCTCCATCTCGGCGCGCAACGCGATCGCCTCGGCTCCCAGCGCGACGATGTCGGTACCGGAGCGTTTGCCCTGGCCGATCTCCCGCGACAAGGCGTTGCGGCGTGCCTGCTTCTCCTGCAGAGCGGTCAGCGCGGCGCGGCGTTCGGTGTCGCGGGCCAGGATTTCCTCCGAGGCCGACGGCAGTCCGCGCCGGGCAAGCGCCGCGTCGAACGCGGCCGCGTTGGCTCGGATGGCGCGGATGTCGTGCATCGGGTCAGTCCTCCTTCTTCGGTTTCGGTTCGACGAGTTGCGCCGCGATGATGGAAACCTCGAACAGCGCGATCAAAGGCACCGCGAGCAGAACCATACTGATCGGATCGGGCGGCGCCAGCACCGCGGCCAATATGCACATGCCCAGAATCGCGTATCGCCGGTAGCGCCGTAACGCCGCCGAACTGGTGATCCCGACCTTGGCCAGCAGCGCGAGGCCGACCGGCAACTGGAACACCAGGCCGAAGCCGAAGATCATCTTCATCACGAGGTCGAGATATTCCCCGACGCGCGGCAACAGCTCGATCGGGATGCCACCGCCGCCGGTCTGCGTCTGGAACCCGGCGAAAAACCGCCAGGCCATGGGGAACACGAAATAATAGGCCAGCGCGGCGCCCATCAGGAACAGCACCGGCGTGGCGGCGAGGAACGGCAACAGCGCGCGCTTCTCGCTGCGGTACAGGCCCGGCGCGACGAACAGCCACAACTGCGCGGCGATCACCGGAAAGCCCAGAAAGGCGCCGCCGAACAAGGCGACCTTGATGCGGACGAAGAACGCCTCATACAGCTGGGTGTAGATCAGCTTGGGATCCGGATTGCCGGTTTCGCGCAACGTCCGGGCCAGCGGCTCGGCGAGGAAATAATAGATCTGGTCAGCGAAGTAATACGAAATCCCAAAGCAGACCGCGAACGCGGCCATGGCCCAGATCAGGCGCTGGCGCAGCTCGACCAGGTGGTCCAGCAGCGGCATCGGTTTGTCGTTGATCGGATCGTCTTCAGTTGTGGCCACGGAAACTCTTCATGCTGACTGGGGTCTTGAGGGTTGGGGGCCGGGTTACGCCAGCGGGCGTTGGAGCATGGGTACCGGCGGAATGAAAGGTGGCGGCGGCTCGGGTGACGGGGGACCATCGACGAAAGGCACCAGCGCGGGCGGCACGAACGGCGGAGCGGCGACACGCGACGGCGGCGCGGGTTCCGGTTCGTGTTCCTCGGGAACCGGCTCGCTGACGGCCGGCTCCCCGGCGACGGTGGTCACGGTGGGGTCCAGTGGGTTGCCGGAGAACGTGTCGCGCAACGTGTGGTCGGGGTCGATCGCCTTCTCGACGGTGGAGCGAAAGTCGAAGTTGCGGATCTGGTTGAACGAGTCCTTGACGTCCTTGAGGTCGGCGTCGCGCATCATCTCATCGACGTGGGTCTGGAATTCTCCGGCCATGCGGCGGGCTTTCTTGACGAAGCCGCTGATGGCGCGAAGGGCGACCGGCAAATCCTTCGGCCCGATCACGACCAGCGCCACGGCGGCGATGATGGCCATTTCCGACCACGCGAAATCGAACATGGGAGCGAATAAGTCCTCGGATTGGGATGTGGCGGCCCTCATAGCGGCAAATGCCGGGAGGCCCAACCCCTTGGGGGCGGGAGGCGGCGCGGGTCTTACCCAAGGCCTCACCCCATCGGGATCAGGATAACGAGTGGGCGTGGGACAATGTTCGCACCTTTCCGTCCTCGGACTCGACCCCATAGGCGCAAAATGGTGCCGCGCATCGAACGACATCATTCATTTACGTCATGGTCCGGATTCATTTACGTCATGGTCCGGCTCGACCGGACCATTGGTGTGCCCAAACTCGCTCTCACCGGTGTGATCATGCCGATGGTCCGGTCGAGCCGGACCATGACGGGGAATGGAGGGCTCGAGCCCGCTTTCCGTGCTATTTTAGCGCCTTTGGGGTTAAGCCCGAGGATGACGGTCGGGGGAACGCTTTCGCCTTCGGTGGTCTTCTCCGGATGGCTATGGGGTCCCATCCCCGGGCTTGTTAGCGCCCATGGATCGGCCCAAATCGGGCCAGTCCGCCGCGGGAGTCCTCGCATGATTCGCCAGCTCTTGATTCGCCATCGCCACGGCTATCGCCACGCCGTGTATCGCCACGCCGTGTATCGCCACGCCGTACTGGGCGCCGCCCTGCTGTGCGCCGTCAGCGCGCCCGCGTTGGCCGAGGACACGATCCTGCGATTGTCCGAGACGGCGACGGTCATGGTAGCGCCCGACCAACTCACCGCCACGCTGCGCGCCGAGGCGGTCGCGCCGACCGCGCAGGACGCGCAGAAACGGGTGAACGAGATGATGCGGGACGCCGTGGCGAGCGCGAAGAAGATCGACGGAATCGCCGTCTCCACCGGCGGCTACAACGTGTGGCGCGCCGGCATCACGCCGGCGGACCGCAACGAACGCTGGCAGGCCGGACAGAATCTGACACTGACCGGCAAGGATCCCGAGGCGATGCTGCGGCTGGTGGGGGATTTGCAACAAAAGGGTCTCGCGGAAAGCGGTCTCGGCTGGCGCCTGTCGGCGGACGCCGAACGCCACGCGCGCGAGGAAGCCACCAAACAGGCATTGTCCGGTTTGCGCGGGCGCGCGGATAAGGCGGCCGACATCCTGGGCCTGACGTTCTCCTCGTTCCGGGAGGTGCGGCTGGACAGCGTGACGCCGCCCCCGATCATGCCGCGGCAGATGGTGACCCACTCGACGATGGCGGCCGCGGCGCCTCCGCCCACGGCGGAGACCGAGGATTTGCCGGTCAGCGCCAGCGCCGAAGCCGACATCGTGCTGAAGCCGCGCTGATGTCGGAGGATTCCAGCCCGGTCAACGGCGTGACTTTCGGAGGGCATCCGGCCGGTGTTCCGTCTGATGTTCCGGCGACTATCCCCACTGGTGGTCCCACTGGTGGTCCCACTGGTGGTCCCACTGGTGGTCCCGCTGGTGGTCCGGCCGATGGTCCCACCGGTGGTCCCGCCTATGGCCCCGCCGATGGTCCCGCTGATGCTCCCGCTGGCGGCCTCGACATCGAAGCGCGTCAGGAGTTGCGACAAATCGCCCGCGACAGCTACGCCCGCGGCGATCTGACCGAGGCGATCGATGTGCAACTGAAGGTGCTCGCCTCCGGTCCGCCGAGCGCCGATGATTCGCTGTTTCTGGCGTTGATGTTGTTCGCCGCGCGCGACGTGCCGGCGGTGATCGGCGTGCTGCGCGACAGTCTGAAGCATTTCCCGGACAACCCCGCGCTGCACGAAAATCTGGGCGTCTGCCTGCTGACCGAGGGCCGGCCCGATGAGGCGGTCGAAGCCTGCCGCCGGGCGCTCGCCCTGGGATCGTCCAGCCCCAACGTGCATGACTGCCTGTGCGAAGCGCTGCAGCGCCTCGGCCGGAACGCGGAGGCCGTCGAGGCCGGGCGGGCGGCGCTGGAAGCGAAAGACCGCATGTTCGGCGGGCGGACGCCCCTGGTGCGCGTCCCGGACGGGCCGCCGCCACCGTTCAACGCCGCCAATCCGGCGGAAAACGTCATCGCTTACAGCCTTTGGGGCAACGAACCGCGCTACCTCGTGCCGCTGCTGGAGAGCGTGCGGATCCTGCCGCATCTGTTCCCGGCGTGGACGATCCGGGTTTATCACGATGCCAGCGTCGATCACGCTTACATCACCGATCTCGGCCGCCGCGGGGTGCAACTGCGACGGATGATCCTGCCGCCGGGTCAGCCCATGCACCGGCGGCTGCTGTGGCGGTTCGAGGCGATTCACGATCCGTCGGTCAAACGCTTCCTGATTCGCGACGCGGATTCGTTGCTGTGCATCAAGGAACGCGTGGCGGTCGACGCGTGGCTGCGCTCGGATCGCTGGTTTCACGCGATGCGCGATTGGTACACCCATACCGACCTGATCCTGGCCGGCATGTGGGGTGGGGTCGGCAATGTCCTGCCCTCGCCCATGGAGCTGTTTCGCGCGCGGACCAACTGGCGGATGGAAAACGATCACGTGGATCAGGACATGCTGTCCGATACGGTGTGGCCGGCGATCCGCGGCTCGATCCTGATTCATGACAGCGTGTTCACCGGCACCCTGGGCGCGGAGCCGTTCCCGCCGTTCGGCGCGCTGCCCGCCGGGTCGCATATCGGGCAGAACGCGTTTGTGCATTTCAATGCCGCCCGTTAGAGAACCGCCATGAACCCTCGCCTGCTGGCCGTTCTGGGCGCTCTTGTTCTGGTCGTGGGCGCCGGCGGCGGGCTGGCGTGGTGGCTGCGAAGCGAGCACCCGGCCGCGGATGTCTCGGCCACCGGGGTCTCGGCCACCGGTGTCGCGTCTCCCGACGCGGCGATCGCCGCCAGTCCCGACGCGGATACCGGCCCCTTGCCGGTGCCGCCATTTCCGCCGCGCATCGCCGATGACGATCAATACGACCGGTGCATGACGATGATCGCCAACGATCCGGAAGGCGCCGAGGCGATCGCGACCTCGTGGCAGGCGACGGGCGGCGGCGATGGCGCGATCCACTGCCAGGCACTGGCGGCGATCGCCTCGGGCGAGCCGGAGAATGGCGCGGCGATGCTGGAGAGCCTGGCTCATGCGGGAAAAGCCCAGGGATTGACGTTGGTGGTGTTGCTCAGTCAGGCGGCGGAGGCGCGGTTGATGGCGGACCAGGCGGAGCCGGCGCTGAAGGATACGACCGAGGCATTGGCGATTTCTCCCGACGATCCGGATCTGCTGATCGGCCGCGCCAACGCGTACGACTCGCTGGAGCGGTCGAACGAGGCGATGGACGACCTGAACCAGGCGCTGGTGCTGGACCCGTCGCGCGGCGATGCCCTGGTGCTGCGGGCGTCGCTGTACCGGCGCATGGAGAAACTGACGGAGGCTCAGGCGGATATCGGCCGCGCCATCGCGCTGGACCCACAGGACGCGGAAGCTCTGCTGGAACGCGGCATCCTGCGCCAGGCGATGGGCGACCTGAAGGGGGCGCGACAGGACTGGAGCCGCGCGCGCGAAGTCGATCCCAACAGCGAAGCCGCCGAACTGGCCGCGCAGAACCTGACCCTGCTGGACTCGGGGCCGGCGAAGCCATGAGGCCGGACAGGCGTTGGCGCTTCGCCCTCTTGGCGGCAAGATAGTGTCGCGGATTGGACGGCATCGTCATTTACGTCATCGTCCGGCTCGACCGGACCATCGGTGTGCCCAAAATCGTTCTCACCGGGGCGATTGTGCCGACGGTCCGGTCGAGCCGGACCATGACGGGGGATGGAGGCCGCGAGTGCGTTTTCCGGACTATCTGAGCGCCCAACGCCTGCCCGGTCCCGTGCTTTGACCGAGCCCAGGGTCAAGGCGGGCCTGTGGGTCAGCATGGCGCTGCGCATGGGGGACCGGGATGGTCGCCCCGGCATGGTGCTTCGCAAGGGCGATCCGGATGCCGGCGGCGTGTTGGTGGTGTTGCACGGGCGTGAGGGCATGGTCGTGTTGTCGCAGGTGCGCGACGCCCATGGAGAGGTCGCGTGGATGCGCGGCACGGGGGCCGCTCCGGTCGATCAGGCGGCGGCGGACGCTTATGTCGCGCGGCAGGTAAAGTTCGATCCGGACATCTGGGTGCTGGAATTCGAGGCGCCCGATTTGCTGCCGCCGTTCGAGGCGAAGCTGATTTGAGCGGACCGGCCTGACCGATCGTTCGCCTGGGCGTCCACGGGGGCGTCCACGGGGGCGTCCACGGGGGCGTCCACGGGGTCCACGGGGCGGGCCCACGGAGGCGGGCCCACGGAGGCGGGCCCGGATCGAAATCTGGTGGCCGGGCGCGGTGAATTCTGTCAGGCTCCGTCGATCGTTTCACGGGGAGACAAAACATGGCGAAGTTCGAGGGCGGCTGTTCCTGCGGCAAAGTGCGCTATAGTTCGGACGCCGATCCGATTTTCTCGGGGATATGCCACTGCAAGTCCTGCCAGAAAACCACCGGCACATCGTTTTCGGTCGTGGTCGCGGTCCCCGCCCCGTCGTTGACGCTCACCGGTGAGGTCAAGGTGTTCGACGCCAAGGGCGATACCGGACAGGCGGTGCATTCCACGTTCTGTCCGAACTGCGGCTCCCCCGTGCTCGGCACCGCCGAGATCATGCAAGATGTCGTGATGATCCGCGCCGGCACGTTGGATGACGCCAGCACGTTGAAGCCGGCGATGGAGATTTATTGCGACAGCAAGCAGCCCTGGGTTTCGCTCGGCGGCGGTTTGCAAAGCTTCCCCAAAATGCCTGGCCCTGGCTGAGATCGGGCTGGTCTGAGAGCAGGAGTCGCTGAGCTCAGGCAACGGCCGGGAATAAACGAGTTCCCCGGGTCGAGCCCCATACGTGCTAAAACAGTGCCGCGCATCGAACGACATCATTCATTTACGTCATGGTCCGGCTCGACCGGACCATGACGGGGAATGGAGGGATCGAGCTCGCTTTCCGTGCTATTTTAGCGCCTATGGAGGGTCAAGCCCCGGGATGACGCGGGCAGGACCATTCCACGACTCGACCTACAGGGCGCGCCCCGTCACGAACCCTGTCCGGCGCTGGCGCGCCATGTGATGCACCCTGATTGACTCCGGGGGACCGCCTGGGACACTCCCTCCCCGCATTCGCACCGGGAGGGAAACGCGATGGGTCCGCTGGTCACAACCGAATTTCTCGCGTCCGAACTGGGTCAGCCCGGGCTGTTGATCTTCGACGCCACCAAATATTTGCCCAACGAGGACAAAGACGGCAAAACCGAGTTCCTCAAAGCCCACATCCCCGGTGCCCGGTACTTCGATATCGACGAGATCGCCGATCCGGACACCGATCTGCCGCACATGGTCCCCACGCCCGGCCGGTTCGCCAAACTGATGGCCGCGCTTGGAGTCTCCAATGCCTCGCGAATCGTGTTCTACGACCAGAAAGGGCTCGCCTCGGCCGCGCGAGGCTGGTGGTTGATGGGATTGTTCGGGCACGACCAGGCGGCGGTGCTGGATGGCGGCCTGCCAAAATGGCTCCGCGAAGGCCGCGCCACGGAAGCCGGCACGCCTGCCCTGCCCGCCCCCGGAAAATTCCTGCCGGAATATCGCGCCACACGGCTGCGCGGCGTCGGCGATGTCATGCGCAACGTCGCCTCCCAGGCCGAACTGGTGCTGGACGCGCGCGCCGCCGGCCGCTTCACAGGCGCGGTGCCCGAGCCCAGAGCCGGCATGCGCTCGGGTCATATTCCGGGATCGGAGAGCGTGCCGTACACCGACCTCCTGAACGCGGACGGAACGTTCCGGCCGATGCCTGAATTAAAGGCGCGCTTCGCGAAAGCGGGCGTCGATGGCTCCGTCCCCCTGGTCACCTCCTGCGGCTCCGGCGTCACCGCCTGCATCCTGACGCTTGGCCTGCGTCTGGCCGGCCTGCCCGAGGGCGCGGTCTACGACGGATCCTGGACCGAATGGGGTGGCCGTTCCGACACCCCCGTGGAGACGAACTGATCATGGCTGACACCAAAAATCTGGGCTTTCGCACGACGATGTCGCATGTCGGCCGCCGTACCAAGCACGAGCACGGCTTCGTCAACCCGCCGTTGCAGCGCGGCTCCACGGTGCTGGTGCCGACCGTCGCCGAGCGTCAGGCGTTGCAGGCCAAATCCCGCAAGGGCGAGCGCGCGCTGACCTATGGCACCGGCGGCTCCGAGACCCACTGGGCTTTGGAAGACGCCATGGCCGCGGTCGAGGGCGGCACGCGTTGCTACATCGTCAGCACTGGCCTGGCCGCCGTGACGACGCCGCTGCTGGCATGGTTGAAGGCCGGCGATCATTGCCTGATGCCGGATCACGTCTACGGTCCGGCGCGGAATTTTTGCGACGGGTTCCTGAACCGCTTCGGTGTCGAGACGACCTTTTACCGTCCCGACATCGACGAAGCCGGCCTTACCGCGCTGATGCGGCCCAACACGACCGTTGTGTACACGGAAAGTCCCGGCAGCCATACGTTCGAGGTGCAGGACGTTCCCGCCATTGCCCGCGCGGCCCATGCCGGGGGGGCAAAGGTATTGATGGACAACACCTGGGGCATTCACCACTTCCAGCCATTTACCCATGGCGTCGATGTCTCGATCCAGGCGGCGACGAAATACGCGGCCGGACACTCCGATGTTCTTATCGGCACCATCACGGTGAACAACGACGCCGACTGGATGACGTTGCACACGACCGCCCGCATGCTGGGTCAGTACGCCAGCCCCGACGATTGTTGGCTGACCCTGCGCGGCATGCGCACGATGGCCATCCGTTTGCAGGCGCAGATGGAATCCGCGATCCATGTCGGTCACTGGCTGCGCCAACAGCCCGAGGTGGCTCAGGTGCTGCATCCCGCGCTGCCGGGTGCGCCGGGACATGAGATCTGGAAACGCGATTTCACCGGCGCATGCAGCCTGTTCGGCGTCGAATTCAAGCCAGGCTTCACCCCCGCGAGCACGCACAAATTCTGCGACGCGCTGGAGTTGTTCGGCATTGGCGCATCCTGGGGCGGCTACGAAAGTCTCGCGGTACCGACAACGGGGTTTATTACCCGCTCCGCCGGCTCCGGCACGTTCGCGGGGCCGGTGGTGCGGATTCACGTCGGCCTGGAAGACGTCGATGACCTGACCGCCGATTTAAGGCAAGGCCTGGACTCGATGCTGAAGAATACCTGATGCGGACTTAATCGCCGCGTCGACTGCGAAGGGGGAAACAAAAATGCGTTATCTGCTCACGGCTCTGGGATTGCTTGTCGCGTTGGGCCTTTCGTCGGCCCAGGCGCAGGACAAGACGTTCAATTTGAAGTTTTCGTCCTGGGTGCCGCCGGCGCATCCCCTGAACCCGTCGCTGATCGAATGGGGCAAGGATATCGAGAAAGACAGCGGCGGCACCATCAAATCGACCTTGTTTCCATCGGAACAACTCGGCAAGGCGTTCGATCATTACGACATGACGCGCGATGGCATTGCCGACTTCGCTTACATCAATCCCGGCTATCAGCCCGGCCGCTTCCCGGTGATCGCCGGCGCCGAACTGCCGTTCCTGGTCGGCAACGCCAAAGGCGGCAGCGCCGCGATCGACGCCTGGTATCGCAAATACTGGGACAAGGAAATGAGCGACATTCACGTCTGCTTCGCCTTCGTTCTCGATCCCGGAACGTTCCACAGCACGAAGAAGAAGATCATGGTGCCCGACGACATCCGCGGCATGAAGATCCGTCCCGCCAACGCCACCATGGGCGCGTTCATGACGCTTCTGGGCGGCACCAACGTCCAGGCCTCCGCCCCCGAGGCCCGCGAAATGCTGGAACGAGGCGTGGCCGACGCGATCACCTTTCCCTGGGGCTCGATCATGCTGTTCGGCATCGACAAGGTGACCAAATTTCACATGGACATGCCATTCTGGACCGGCACCTTCGTGTGGGGGATGAACAAGGACAAGTACAACGCCATGTCGCCAACGCAACAAAAAATCATCGACGCCCACTGCACCACCGAATGGGCCGAGAAAATCGCCTCACCCTGGGCCGACTTCGAGCACGCCGGTCATGCCAAACTTGAATCGATGCCTGGTCATGACGTTTATAAAATCACCCCCGAGCAAACCGAACTCTGGCGCGAAGCCGCCGAGCCGTTGAAGGCAAAGTGGGCGGCGCAGGTGAAGGCCAAGGGCTTCGATCCCGACGCGGTCTACGCCGACCTGATCGCCGAACTCAAGAAGCACGGCGCTTTGGCCGAGTAATCCCGTGCGCCGGACGATGGATCGCTTTATCGACGGGATCGAGTGGATCGCCGCGTTCTTCGTCGGCATCGTCGCGCTGGATATCTTCGTCAGCGTGCTGCTGCGCTATTTTTTCGCCTTCTCGATCCCCGACAGCTACGATTTCGGTAAGCAGCTGTTGGGGATTTTGATCTTCTGGGGTATCGCCGCGACGTCGTACCGAGGCACCCACATCACCGTCGATCTGGTGTGGTCCTCGGTCGGGCCGAGAGCGCAACGCTACATCGACATCTTCGCGACGTTGGTGCTGCTGTTCGTGGTCACCGTGCAGACCACCATGCTGTTCGACAAGGTACGGCTGATCTACAAGGACAATATCCTGACTTTTGACCTCAACATCCCGACCTGGCCGTTCGCCGCGGTCGCCTGGCTCGGCGATGTGTCCGCCGTGTTGTTGATCGCCGTGCGTACCTACCGGCTGATCTTCCACCCCGAGGACATCCACGACGCCGATAAGGTCCAGGAATGATGCCCGAGCTTTCCCCGGAACTCGTCGCCGTCCTCGGATTCGTCACGCTCTTCGCGCTGATGTTGCTGCGCGTGCCGGTCGGCATGGCGATGGGCTTCGTCGGTGTCGCCGGTTATGGGTATCTCACCGGCTCGACGCCCGCGCTGAAGATGGTCGGCCAGACCTCGATGCGCATCGTCACCGATTATACGTTCGGCGTGATCCCGATGTTCCTGCTGATGGGCGCGATCGTCACGCGGTCCGGCATGAGCCGGGAATTGTTTCAGGCGGCGAACCGTTTCGTCGGCCATTGGCGCGGCGGCCTGGGCATCGCAACCATCGCCGCCTGCGCCGGATTCGCGGCGATCAGCGGGTCATCGGTGGCGACGGCGGCGACATTCTCCACCGTCGCGTATCCGGAAATGCGCCGCTTCAATTACCCGCAATCCTTCGCCACCGGCGTGATCGCGGCGGGCGGCACGTTGGGCGCGATGTTCCCTCCGTCGATCGTTCTGGCGGTGTACGGACTGATCACGCAGCAGGACATCGGCAAGCTGTTCGTCGCCGGTATCCTGCCGGGCTTCCTGGCCGTGACGATGTACATGATCACCATCTGGATCATCGGCCGCGCGCGTCCCGGCTGGCTGCCCACCGCGCCCGCCAGCAGTTGGGCGGAGCGCTTCACCGCGTTGCGCGAAGTCTGGGCGCCCGTCCTGTTGTTTCTGTTCGTGATCGGCGGCCTGTACGGCGGCCTGTTCACGCCCACCGAGGCTGGCGGCATGGGCGCCGGCGGCGCGCTGATCATCAGCCTGGCGCGGCGTCGTTTATCGTGGGCGGATTTTCTCGCCTCGTTGCTGCAGGCGACGCGCACCGCCGCCGCCGTGTTCACCGTGCTGATCGGAGCGATCCTTTTCGGCTATTTCCTCACCGTCACCCAGACGCCGCAGAAGGTCACCGAATTCGTCACGGGACTTGGCCTGTCGCCGCACGGCGCGCTGGTGCTGATCATGGCGATGTATCTGGTGCTCGGCTGCCTGATGGACGCGATGGCGATGATCATCCTGACCATCCCGATCATCTTCCCGGTGATCCAGGCTCTGGGCTTCGATCCGGTATGGTTCGGCGTCATCATCGTGATGACGGTGGAGCTGGGTTTAATTCATCCCCCGGTCGGAATGAATGTGTTCGTCATCAAGACAGTCGTGAAGGACGTCAGTTTCTCGACGATCTTTTATGGCGTGCTGCCGTTCGTGGCGACCGACATTTTACGGCTGGCGATCCTGATCGCTTTTCCGGTGATCGCGCTGTATTTGCCGTCGCGGATGTAGCGGGCGCGCATGGATCAAACGGTCCTGATCGTCCTGACGGGGACCGTGGTCGCCGGCTTCGTGCAAGGCCTGTCCGGCTTCGCGTTCGGCCTCGTGGCGATGGGCATCTGGGCGTGGTCGCTCGATCCGGTGCTGGCGGGGCCGTTGGTGGTGTTCGGGTCGCTGATCGGCCAGTTGCTCGCGACCGGGTCGATGTGGCGGACGATGAATCCCTGGCGGGCGCTGCCGTTCGTGCTTGGCGGCATCGTTGGCGTTCCCTTGGGGGTCCTGTTGCTGCGCTACATCAACCCGACCGGATTCAAGGCAAGCGTCGGCGTTCTGCTGGTGATCTGGTGCCCGTTGATGCTGTTCGCCCGCGACCTGCCTCATTTAAGGTGGGGCGGAAAATGGGCCGACGCCGCGGTCGGCTGGATCGGTGGCATCATGGGAGGACTGGGAGGGCTGACCGGCCCGGCGCCGATCCTGTGGACGACGCTGCGCGGCTGGGATCGTCACGCGCAACGCAGCGTGTTTCAGGTGTTCAACATCTGCATGCACAGTTTGACACTGACGACCTATTTCCTTACCGGTACGATTCCACGCGCCGCGCTGCCGTTGTTCGCGATGATGCTGCCCGCGCTGGTGATCCCGACCATTACCGGCTTCCGGCTGTATCACCGGTTCAGCGACCAGACGTTTCGCCGCGTGGTACTTGGCTTGCTGACCGTGTCAGGTGCCGTGCTGATCGTCACCAGCGTGGCGAAGCTGATTTAGCATTATCGATCGTTGAAGAGTGAGCCGTTACGTTCCGGTCGAGCCCCATAAGCGTCAGGTTAAGGGACGGGAGAGGAACGCACCCCTTCCCGTCATCCTTGGGCTTGACCCGAGGATCTCTCGACACACCAAGGACGTCAAAAAGGCGGACACGGCGCGCGGGCGGGCCGATCCTCGGGTCGAGCCCGAGGATGACGAAAGCACGAGAGCCCGAGGATGACGAAAGCACGAGAG
>Ga0182030_10005146_pt1 | contig 27804 bp, 25 predicted proteins | sample 812S3MmetaG_FD_121299 | JGI IMG/M metagenome (GOLD analysis project Ga0182030, IMG submission 121299) | Permafrost microbial communities from Stordalen Mire, Sweden - 812S3M metaG (Illumina Assembly) | ecosystem: Environmental > Terrestrial > Soil > Wetlands > Permafrost | place: Sweden... | reverse complement strand
GTATCATCGCGAGTTTTTACTCTCAACCCGAAATCCAGCGACGCGCCAGGAAGCCCGGCGGATTTACTGCCATCCGATTTTCAAACCGCCCATTTTATCCGATGTTCACGCCGCCGTCCGCAATGGCCGCTGCGAGGGCAAGATTTTCCCGTTTCGACTCTGGCGATGGTATGTGATCGAACCTAAAATCCCAAGATGCGCGGCCGCCACAGATTGAAACACCCGAAGAAAACCTACGCCAAAGACACTGCTTTACATGAAGCAGCACATGTGGTTGCGGCGATTCTTCAGGGGTATCCGGTTGAGCGGGTAACAATCATTCCAGACAGCGAGTCACTTGGAAAAACACTTTTCATGGAAGGCTTTGCGCTTTGCTTAACGGATGAGGAGCAGGCGATTGCCTTTCTTGCAGCCTTCGCCATCGAAGCCCGAATTAACCCAAAGGACAAAGCGTTAGAGGCTACGGCGCAGGATTGGATTGAGGTTAAACGACTAGCCGAGGGCAAGGCTGACGAATGGATTGATGAGCAAAGTGAGAATGCGGTGAAGATTGTTCATGAAAATTTTGCACTGATTCAAAGGTTAGCGGATGAGTTGACGCGAAAGGGATGCCTCTCCGGCGATGAGATTCATGCACTCATTGATGAATTCCTCACCCACGAGGCGACATAGGCCGGTGCAGTTCGTCCGATAAGAGGGGAAGCAAAAGTCGAATCGGTGTTTTTACGCTGCCGGGAACCGCGAATGCCAATGGAGCCTTGCTGCTGATGTTTGCCCCGCAGCGCCCATTGGCTAGACTCAAAGCCATGTGCGGCCGTTACAGACTGAAGGACCCAAAGGCAGCCTTCGAATGGATGGAGGTGGTGCCGGCGTTCGAGGTCCGGCCCCGGTTGGTGCTGGTGCTGATTCATTGTGGTAATTCTAAATTCCCTCCAACTCGAAGGCTGCTTCGAAAGCGGATTCCTCTTTGCTGGCCATGAAGGTTGCCGTGAGCGCGACGACATCCTCCAAACCCCAACGCTTGGCTTCCACGCCAGCGGCAACGGCGGGAGTGGTTCCGAGCGTGGAATGTTTCCGAACAAGGTTGTAGAGGCCAAAGTGAAGCGCCACGGCCCGCTTGTGCATGTCGAGGTCTTTCGAGTACCCGAGCGTCAACCGGGTAAACCGCGTGCATTCCTGCCGGACACTGAGGAAGGCGCGTTCTATGTGGCTCGTTGTTACGGTCGCCAAATCCGGGTTGCCGATGACGGCCTTGCGCTCACTGCATACGATAGGAGCAACGCCATTCTTGCGCTGGGAATCTGACGTGTAATCGCGCTCGTCAAAACTCTTGCTGTCCGTGCCATAGGAAAAGTCCCGGTCGCCGAATGCACCCCGGATATTGCAGGCATAGGAGCGGTTCTCGTCCGTGGCAATTTGAACGTATCCCTTAACCCGGCTGGCTACATCCTCGACGAAATATGTCCCGGTCGTGTTCTTCCGGGTTCCGATGCGATGGGAGAAAACCAGCTTGGTATCGGGATCAATCGCGCACCATAGCCAGAAGTCCCCGCGCTCCTTCCCTTTTTGGGCCATCCTCTGCCCGTGGATGCCAACGTATTGCCATTGCTCGTCCATTTCGATCCTCTGGCAAGGCAGGTCGCGGAAATTCCGGTCCATGTAATCCGCGAGAGCCTCGCCGGTTTCGTCGATCACCCTGAGAACCGCATGTTTGCCAACCTTGAACATCCGGCACACCGCATTGATTGGCGTGCCCTCGCTGAGAGCCGCGAGCACGTAAACCTGCTTCTCTTTGGAGAGTCTTTTGTTTGCCATGTGTGAATTTGTATATGCAAATTCATTGACCGTCAATGGAAATCGTATATATTGTTTCACAACATGAAGAAGAAATCCACACGCGGAGGCAGGCGCGAAGGCGCTGGCCGACCGTCCCAAGGCAAGAAACCCGTCCTTGTCACTCTGACGGAGGAAAACATGGTCAAGGCCAAAGCCAAGGAGGGCAACTTCTCCGGGCTGCTGGACCGGCTCTTGGCTGAATGGCTGGACCGCTAACGCTTCTTCGCTTTGGCCTTTTTCTTGGCCTCTTTGAATGCCTTCCGCAACTTGGGATCGGCAATCAAATCCTCTCCCTTTACCTGATCGGATTCGGTCAACTCCAAGACCGCCGAGGACGCGGTCGCGTTGACATCCTGGCTCTTGGGTTTTGAATTTGCCACGCCTCACTGTTTCAGGTTTCCTTTAACTTCGCAACTTCCAACAGAATGAGCACTACCGACGACTTTTTCGACGCCTTGGAGAAGCGGATTCTTTCGGGGCTTTCGGGTGAAAAACTGGGCACAATGAAGAACTTTCTCATTGATGGAAGAGATCGATTCCTTGCACTTGAGAACAAGGCGAAGGCGAATATTAGTAAAGCGAAGTCGAAAGACGATAATCCGCAGCTTCAAAAGGCGCTGGCGGAGAATGAGCGTCTTGAAACGGAGTTTGATAAGCTCCGGCAGGAAATTGAGAGACTTGGCTTCGATAATAACCAGCTTCGTAAGGCCGGGGAGAAGGAGCAAAACAGCAATCAGGTAAAACCAATTAACCTTTCCAAAGACGCCATCGATATTTTGCACGATCTGGCCGACCGAGAGGAATTTGATGACCCCACTGCCACCCCAAAGGAAGTGGCGCATATGATTGACCTCCAAGTGGCCAATGTTAGCCACCTCCTTAACGAGATGGAGGATGTAGGTCTTGTCGAGAGATGGCAGGATTCCACTGGAACCATGAAATGGAAGATTGCTAGAAGAGGACGAGCAATCTTGGCGGAAATGGGCATAATAAGCGGGGAAATGGGTTCTTAATAATTTCCATAACAAATCAGCACCAACACCCCCCGGTTTAACATTGCCCCCACGCAGCGCGTGCCGGTAGTGACGAGTGCCGGCCGTGTCGAAGAGATGCAGTGGGGCATCGTGCCGGTGTGGGCGAAGGATACATCGAAGGCCCTGATTAACGCACGGTCTGAATCAGTCCGTGAGAAGCGCTCGTTCAAGTCGTCATTCACCCAACGCCGATGCCTGGTGCCCGCCGATGGGTTCTACGAGTGGACCAAGATCGGGAAGATTCCCCATTTCTTCACGGTTAACAGCGGTGCCCCATTTGCCATTGCCGGCATCTGGGATGAGGGCGACGACATGCCTCGGTGCTGTCTGCTCACCACGGCGGCCAACGCGGTGCTGGAGCCGATCCATGACAGGATGCCGGTGATCATCCGCCGTGAGGACTGGGAGGAGTGGTTTTCACCCGGGGAGCTGGCAGCCCAGAGCTTTCTGCGCATCACAAACCCGTACAGCGCCGAGGAAATGTCGGCACTGGCGGTGTCGCCACTGGTCAACAGCGCCAGGGTGGATGATCGCCGGTGTTGTGAGGCCGGGGACTCGGCACCAGAGATCCGGCAGAAACTCGAAATCATCCGCAAGGGGTCGGTAAAGCCGGATGATCAGCAGATGCAGGGCTTTTGAGGATCAACCCGCCCACCCTTCGACCGCTAACCTGCCTGCATCTGAATAACCTTCTGAGCGGCGTCCGAGGACGGCTTGATGGAAAAATAACGCTCAGCGTCGTCTGCTGTCACTGGCCGCTTGTAGTGACGCTTGATGATTGTCTCTGACGTCCCCGCGTCCAGCGCCGTTTGAGCGTCTCCAATGATTCTGCGCCGGTAGGAGATGAAACTGTGGCGATGGGCATCCTGAGGCCATGGCGACAGGAGCGCGCGCTTCCATGTAGCCCGCAACGGGTGCATGAGGCCGCGAGAAACTACAGGCCCGCTCTTCTGTGCCAACGGTGACAGCCAAGCGCGCAGATTGTCGAGCATGGGTGCGAATCGCTCCCGTGACACCTTGGACACTTCCGCGGAAACCTCGATGTGCCCCGTCGTGAAGTTGACTGCGGACCAATCGAGCTTTTCAACTTCCTCCCGGCGAAGTCCCCCAAAGAGCACCATGGCGTTGAGCGCACATATATCGTCGTCTGTTGATGCCTCCATCAGTCGAATTGTCTCCTCGACGGTGAGGATAGTGCGGCTCTTCTCGGGCTCCGTCTCCCTTGGCACCTGCGTCTTGTCGAGCGACTCGAATACCCACTTCCGGGCTTTGCAGAAATGCCACAGCATAACGATTTCTTTTCGGTAATCGTTGCGGGTCGCCGGATGCGGGATTGTCGAAAGGAACGCCGTGATATCCTCAGGAGTCACCTGCGCGACGGTCTTGCCGTCACAGGTATCCGAAAATCTTGTTAGGCGGTTTTCAATGTCGGACAAGCGTGTGTCCCCCACCCGCCCGCGTTTGAAATCCAATAGGGCTGTCATGGCATCGACGACCAGCTTGCTCTGGGCTCTCTGACGGAGGTGGGTCAGGGCAAAGTCGATTGCTCGTTGCACCGTCCATCCGTAACCCGCCAGTTCCGTATTCCCAAAAGCTGAAGTGCCGTCATTACCCCGCGCAATGCGGCATTTGCCCGCGAATGCCTCGGCCTCGCCTTTCGTCTTGAAAAATTTCCTCGATCCCCCCTCCTTGGTGCGCGCGTCCACCTTCCAAGCCTTCTCGCGTGGTGAAAACTGGATGACTGGCCACTTCTGCGTCTCACTGACCTTTTGGGCCTTCTTGGTCTTCTGCGCCTTGCGCTCCTGCATCCGTTTTTATTGGCAGTTTATTGGCAGTACGTCAATTTTTCTCTGTATGTTGACGCCCTTTCACGGCGGTAACACGGGTTCGAATCCCGTTAGGGTCGCTTTCCTAGTGCCTTTATTTCAAGCAACTTACAACAGTTGCGACTTTTCATTCTTGCATTTTCGGACAGTTTTCGTACACTCTTCGCGTAATTATACGCATGAAAACGAAGGAAGAAACATTCCCCCTCACCGTCAAAGCCGGGTCTGCTGTTGTGAAGATTTACCGGGATCAGAAACCGTCTGGCGCGTACTACCGCGTCGGCTACTATCGCGGCGGCAAGCGCACGTTCGAGCATTGCCCCACCCTGGATAAAGCGAAGGAGGAGGCGGCAGCTAAAGCGGCGCAACTCTCACGCGGGGACTTGGACGCCCTGCAAATCACGGGGCGGGACCGTCTCGTTTACGGTCGCGCATTGGAAGCAATCCGCCCCTTCAACGTCTCTCTCGACGCGGCGGCACTGGATTACGCGGAGGCGAGGAAGATTCTCGGCACCTTCGCACTCGCAAAGGCCGCAAGGTTTTATATGAGTCACCATGGGCACGGCATTAAGCCGAAACTCGTGGCGGAGGCAGTGGCGGAAATGATCGTAGCCAAGACAGAGAAGGGCGTAAGTCCCACTTACCTTGCAGACCTCCGCTACCGCTTGAAGGCGCTGTCAGAAGCTTTCCATTGCAACGTCAATGCCATCGTGCCCGATGACCTCCGCACGTTTCTGGACGGTCTGAAACTCGCGCCGCGCGGATACAATAACACGCTCGCCACCCTCGGCACCTTCTTCGCCTTCGCGCAGGATCGGGGATGGCTCTCGAAAGAAGCGGACTTGCTCGCCGGCATGGAGAAGCGGCGGGAGAAATCCGTGCCCGTGGAAATCTTTACCCCTGCCGAAATGGGCGAAGTGCTCGCGTCATGCTCTGCGGACCTCCGCCCGTGCCTCGCGCTCGCCGCCTTCGCGGGTTTGCGGTCTGAGGAAATATTGCGGCTCGACTGGGAAGACGTGGAACGCCGCCCCGGATTCATCGAGATAGCAGCGGACAAGGCAAAGACAGCCTCACGCCGCCTCGTGCCCATCACGGCCAACCTAGCGCAATGGCTGGCCTGTTCTAAGCACGATGCCGGGCACGTCTGGCGGCACAGCAAGGCGTGGTTCTTTGAATCTCAGCGGGACACCGTAAAGGCCATCAATACCGCGCGGCAAAAACGGTCAAAGAAATCCCCCGCGTTCGCATGGAAGGCCAACGCATTGCGGCACTCCTTCATTTCCTACCGACTTGCGGAAATCCAAGACGTAAATCGGGTAGCATTGGAAGCGGGTAATTCTCCAAAGATGATTTTCCGGCACTACCGGGAGTTATGCACCCCGGCAGAGGCGGCGACGTGGTTCGCGCTCGCGCCGGATGAGGCCGTAAACGTGGTTCCGATGGGAGCGGTGGCATGAAACGGCCAACACTTAACAGGCAGGCCACAATCTCCCCGGACATACCGTGAATCGGCGCTCAAATAAGGGAAAGCCGCTTCAACGGGCGACAACGCCGCTTCCACTAGACCCAAGCCAGATCATAGCGGACATGCAACGCTCGAAATCTGCCCCCAAGACAATTCCTTTCTCCATCCCCGAGAACTTGCAAACAGGGTGGCTTAAAGAGCCTGTAATACCCGAGGGATTTCGAAGGGAATTGGACTCCCTGCCGAAGTATGAATGGCAGTCTTCTAATTACTGGCGACAGGAGGTACGATATTGGAAAAAGTGGCGTCAGCCGGACTTGGTTAGCTATTGTTCGTTCCTCGCGCAGCAATGGAAGGAGTATGGCCTCGCGCATGACGAGAACGCTCTCAAACTCCGCAGCACTGTTTCCGGCATTGTGCATTGCTTTTGCAAGGCACGTCGGGAGCTTGCCGAGAATGGGCTATTGCATCCCGAGCGGAAGGATTTTGCGTTTTATTTGCTCACCTGGTTGTACCGGCAGAAGTTCACACATGAGACGCCGGGTTTTGTAATTTCACCCGAAGAACTACCCGGTTACGAAACCGCCCGTGAATCGGCTAAAGCTGCGTGTTGGAAAGCGGCGGGCAAAGATTGCCTAGCCTTTTGGGAGCAGAGGTATAACGACCTATTAATCCAAGGCGGATTTCTCAACGACCGGAAGGCCCCATCCAAGCGGATTAGGAGGAAGGACCCCTTCGACAAGAACCCTACCGTTTTTGTAATAGGTAACTGGATTCGTTGCTATTTGTGGCTGATGACACCGGAGGTTCGCCTATCATTCGTAAATAATTACTCCGAAGCAAAAATTAGCTTCGAGGCATTGAGTAAGATCGTAAAGCGAGGCCGGTTATACTGCGATCCAGCCTCCCTCATCATCGGTTTCACGAATGACGGAAAAATGCGGTTGAGGACGGACTGAGCGGCATTCGCTACCCGGCCAGATTCGGCGGCGGACAAAATTGCCATCGTCGAAGTGTGTCAATTGTGGCGTTCGCGTAGATGCACGTCATTCGGCGATTCTTTGCGCCATGACCACCCAATCTCTCGAAACGCCGGGTCTGCCCGCTCCTGCGAGCGCTGACGAACTAATTGACAAACGCGAAATCGCAGCCCGCCTGAAGATTTCGACGAGGAGCGTAGACGAATGGCAGCGCAGCGGAAAAATCCCGTATTTGAAAATCGGGAAAACCGTCAGATACCGCTGGCCGGACGTTTTGGCGCACCTGCAAGATAAGTACCGGACAAACTAACGCTCTCGATGACGAAAAGTAATCGGCGAGGTTGACCGAAACAGAAAAGACCCGATTCCCTCGCCTGCGAAAGTTTGGGAACCGGGCCTTAGATGACATGGCGAATATAGCTTTCAATGCCGGCCCGAGCAAGCGTGGTAAAGGAGGAGCGGGTTGTGAAAAAAGCACCTGCAAGACGGGAACACCCGAAAAAGCACCCGCAAGACAGACAGGAAAAGCACCCGCAAGACGTGACGAAAAAGCACCCTCATATTATGTACCAGTGTCCTTGGTTGGTGTGTGTGATGATGGGGAGTTTAGGTCGTTACTAAGGGATCGTGGGTTGATAGAATGGGACGGCGTGAGGAGGTTTGGCTTGCTCTTGCTCATCGACTGGTTTTGCCGTCAAAAGCATGACAATAAAGGTGTGCTCTGCTCTGCGGATATGGCGGAGCAATACGCATCTCCCATCAAGCGCACGAAAAACCCCAAGACAATCAGGGAGCCACTCGGCGTCCTTTGCAAAATCGGAATCATCGAGAGAACTGCAAAAGCCGTGTGTGCTCACGTCCGGGTTTCGGCACGTTACCGGATTGCACCCGCCTTTTCGAGCCGCTGTCGATCAATCACCGTCTCTCTTCCCCCGAAGATGCGAACGAAACTCGAAAATGCAGAGGAAAGGTGCGATGATCGTTTGAATCGAAAGCACCCTTTCAGGAAACAGCTATTGGCCGACCTATTGCACTTGGGTTTCGCGGGATCAGCTCGCCCAATGCTGGCGCGATTGCAAAAAGCGAGAAAGGGCGGCGGCGGTTTGGATAAGATTACACACGCGATTGACACGCGAACCCATGAGGTAAAGGTGAACCAACTGGGGACGATTTACACGGCGCTCTCGAACCTTCCTCGTGAGTTGAAACCGCATCTTACTCTTTGCGGTGATGCCGTCGCCCTTTGTGATGTCGCCCACGCGCACCATTGCTTTTTACCGCTCCTGCTTCGGAATCGGATTGACCATTTCAAGCGTCAAGACTCGGCAGCAAATGTTTCGGCATTGGAGATAGAGAGTAAGCAGTTGATTCAACGTCTTAACGAAGGGGACTATTACCGTTCTTGGTGCGTCTTGGCATCGGATGACAACGAGCGTGCCAAAATCAAAAAGCTGGCCACCCAGCTTCTCAACATGCCCACCACCCAGGGCTCTCGCATTCCCTTGTATCGTCGCATGGCCGGCGCTTTCCCGCGCACGTTCCAGATTATCGAGGCCATTAAGCGTGACGATCACCGGAACCTCTCCAAACAACTTCAACGGTTCACTTCCACCGCCATCAATGGTGCGCTGGAGCAATTACAACGCGAAGGGATAACCGTCATCCCCGATACTGACGCCCTCATATGCCGGAAGAAAGATCAAAGCCGGGTGTGCGAGGCAATCGGGCATCATATTTTTGCGGTAACTGACGGCGTGCGCTGCAAGGTGGGCGGCATGCGTTACGCCGTGGCGTGACCAATGCACGCCAAACGCCAAGCCAGCGGGCGCACAGCGCGAGGGCGGGCCACCTACGGATTTTCTCAACCCTGTTCGAAGTGGCGGCCCGTGAAATCTGCCCGGACGATCAAGACATCATTCTTGCAAGGAGAGGCATTTTCGGCGATAAACAATAAGCCTTATGGACCCAAAACCGATGATCGGACTCCCCTCGCCTCGAATCCTGAAAATGATCCGCTTCGGGATGCCGCGAATGACGCGCAAGGAGTTCAACGCGCAGGTGGAGGAAACCAGGAGGGCCAGGGAGGCAATGCTGGCAAGGGGAGAGATCATGCCACGCCCGCCGATTGAGCCGAGGAAAACGGGCCGGTCATCCCGTAACTCAATTCGTGACTGATGCCTTTACCCAACCCAAAGCATGAACTGTATTCTCAGGAGCTTGCCAAAGGAGCAGTTGCGAGCGAAGCATATCGGAAGGTGTTCGGGTATAAAGGGAAGCATGCGAACAGTCAGAGCGCCCGGTTGTCAGCTTTGGTCAGCAATCGGGTGAATGAGATATTAGCAAAAGTGGAAGCGCAAACCCTTCTCACCATCGAAGAGAAACGCAGACTGTATGCGCGGGTTGTAAGGTGCAGCGTCAATAATCTGCCGCTCGATTCCGACCTCATCCAATCCGTGAAGAAGGTTAAGCGCAAGGTGAATGGCGAGACAGAAGAACTGATCGAGATCAGGGTTCTCGATAAACTCAAAGCCACCGAACTCGACTCGAAACTTGCGGGCGACCTCGTTGACAAAATTGAGCACATCGGAGGCATAGAGCAGAGCGAAGCAATCTATGTCAATTTACCCCCCATAATGATGCGGCCGCCGGCTGGGCTGAAACCCGCGAGGGAGACCGCGGAGTGACAACGTGTCGCCCGCCGGAGATCATCTGCACCCCCCCACCGCATGGGAACGATAGCCACACATACGGCGGCACTTAGTGATCATTCTGCATGAAGTTTTTCATCCGGTCTATGTTCTGCTGATACTGGAGTTCCTGGATTTGGCTCCTGAGATAGCCATCGTCTGAAGCGTGCTTGTCGTTGCTCTGCTGCTCCTGTTTCTCAGAAACCGGGGACTCAAGCAAGGCACGGAGGAAATAGTCACAGTGCTGTTCCGCGTGATTCAGGAACCGCTGAGATTCTAAGTCAGCAATCCTTGCCCTGATACGCTCCCTCACCATCTGGCGTGGGTTAGAGTCTAGGTCAGCAATCTCGGCCCTGAGTTTCCCCTCACAGGTTTCGCTATCCCGCCCGCTCATGGGCGTAGAGCCTTTTTCATCAATCTCGCCCAATACTGTTTCTACTTCATTCTGCGACTTGTGCTGCGCAACTTCCTGACTGTACTTCGTGGTGGCAGCCAGCAGGTCCTTGTCCTCGACCGGGACGAAATTCGCGGCGAGCGAAACAACCTTGATATCGTCAATCTGAACTTCCACGTAGCCTTGATCGGAGGAGTCTGGTGTTCCTCCGTTGTACTCAGAAGCGCTCACCTTTCTCACGAATTGATAAACCTCTCCTATATCTACGCTCCACCCCTTTTCCGTAGAATGGGCGTCCTTTTCTTCCTTCACGGCCAGCAGGAAACGTGGGGGTTCAGCAAATCCGATAGCCGTTGAAAGGAGAAGCCCAGCCAAAATCAGTGCCTTCATGCGGCGAGAATGGGCCGAATCCAGAGCGTTGCCAAGATTAACCACCGGGGCCATTCCGGGGTATTCAGCGCCAGGGATGTGTGGCCCCGAGGCGAAACCAGAGGGGAAGCAGACACCGGGCAATACTGGACAGAGGGAGCGGCATAGGGATTGACAGTGAGCGCGTTGCCGACAAATCTTTCCCATGGATGAACACCTAAGGGTCATCGGGCCACGTTCGGAACTCAGGGCTTTTTACGAATTAGCTAAGCCGGCGGGCTTCAGTGAATACAGGACTCGCTGCATTGACCCAACGGTACCCCAAAATGCTGCGCCGTTCGTGGATTTCATTTTTTCGGCGGGCGGATTGAAGATGGCGAGTGTGCTCGCTGGAATCGTTATTGCCTACCTTAAAGGGCGGGCGTCGAGATCGGTCACCCTGGACGTGCAGAATGGCAAAAAGAAAGTATCCGTGAGCGCGAAAGGCTATTCAGAGGAAGAACTCCAAAAGCTTCTTTCAGGATGCCAAAGGTTGGTCGTCTTCGATCCCGAAGCAGAAAAGGAGCGGAAGGCGAAGCGGCTCAATCCTTAAACTTCCGCCATGCCATTAAGCGAATAATCAGGGCTGATTCGCAATGGGTGGCACGTCATTCTGCCAGCGGCGGCGTGTCCCTGGGCGGCAACGCTCTACGATGCCCGCCAGCAGGTTCGTTTGCCCGTTGTGCCAGGGATGGGGGGGACACCTTGCTTTCTCCGCAACTGGTAATCTAACGCAATGCATTGCCCGGCTAGGACGAAATGAACCGGCTGGGCGAGTTGTACGAGTTGCACGTCTTGCACGGGCAAGCACGCTCCACGATGCCCGCCAGCGGGCTTTTGTGACCCATGTGACAAATCTACCGCTTATGGATACACGCGCTCCACGATACCCGCCAGCGGGCTTTTGTGCCGCCCTCCCCCATGCTGAATACCCGGACCCTAACGGGTGAAACATGGGGGGCAAAATAGTTTCGGACAGTTTCGGACAGTGACCCTGCGTTATTCCGCGTGATTCGGAACAAGTCATCAATCACCGTGGAACCCTCTAAAATGCTGTGTTGCGAGAGGATGCGCATTTTTAGCGAAGTTTTACGAAACGCCGTAAGTCGTCAAAAACGGGTTCGAATCCCGTTAGGGTCGCCAGCCAGTTTGTATCGAACGACTTACGAAATGCATTCGCCGTCTGTAGGCGGCCTTTCATAACGAATGTCATAACAAACTCCCCGAAATGCTGGCATGTGCGGCGATGTCCATTAGCCGCGGAAAAGGGCTGGCGCACGCCAACCGCTGCGCAACGTCCTAATCGCCGCCACGGCAAACCTGACGGCTGCGATACTCGCCTGACTACATTTTCCAAATGCAAAAGAGTGAAAAGGCTCACGCAAGGGCGACGTCCACGGAATGGCCGAAGCGGAGCGTCTCCAACCAAACGTCCTGTTCGGCGCGCTCGGGAACGTGAGTTTCGAGGCGCGGGAGCTTGCGCCCCATCCGTTCGTATTTTGCATTGCCAGTGGAGTGGTATGGGAGGATTTCCACGGAATGAAGGTTGTCGCATTCACGAATCAAGAGTCGCAAGGCGTCCATGTCCCGCGAAGAGTCGTTGACACCGGGGATGAGGGGACACCGCAGCGTGACGGTGGCGCCGCTGGCAAGCAGGGCACGGAGGTTCGCAAGGATTCGTTCGTTGCCGTATCCGGTGAGACGGCGATGAAGCGCGGAATCCACCGCTTTGATGTCGAAGAGAAAATGGTCTGTGAACATGGCGGCGTGGAGGATGGGTTCGGTTGTACCTTGTCCGCAGGTTTCCAAACACGTGTGGATGCCTCTTGCCCGTGCTCCGCGCAGAAGCGCGATGGCAAAATCCGCCTGGTAAAGTGGCTCGCCGCCGGAAAGGGTCATGCCCCCGCCGGACGCCTCGTAAAACGCCCGGTCGCGTTCGACCTCGTCGAGCAAATCGGAAATGTTCGCTTCGCGTCCCATGATTGTGAGGGCTTCAGCCGGGCAGGCTGTTACGCAATGCCCCTCAGCCGTGCAAAGGGACCGGCGGATCATCCGCTCATTTTCCACAAACCGGTGAACTCCGTTGTGGCATGACTGCTCGCACGTGCGGCATCCGATGCAACGATCGGCGCGGAAGGAAAGTTCGGGGTCCGGCCTTTGTGATTCGGGGTTGTGGCACCAGCGGCAGTGCAACGGACAGCCTTTTAGAAAGATGGTCGTTCGAATTCCCGGCCCGTCCATCATGGAGGACCGTTGAATATCGAATATAACCCTCTTAGTCATTGAGGGTTCTCCTCAGGACTTCGAGTTGATAGGGTCGTTCCAGCTCCACGAAACGCGCGCTGTAGCCGCCCATGCGAATCATGAGGTGACCCCATTTTTCCGGCTCGCGCATGGCGGATTCCAAGTCATCCGGGGAGACGACGGTGATCATTGCCTGGGCGCCGCCACTGGCAAAATAGCCGCCAAGGAGCGCCTCGAGTTTCGGGCGGCGGCGGTTGAATAGATCGCGGGAGAATTTCATGTTCTGGACCGCGCCTGCGTGCAGGGAGGGGTCGAGTTTGACGAGGGAATTCAGGAAGGCCGTGGCGCCCTGCCGGTCCATGCCGGGAAACGGATTGTTGGCGTTTGCTAGGGTATCGCGGGATTCCCGTCCATCGGGCGAGGCGCCCGTATGAACGCCGAGGTCCACGTTGGCCGAGTTATTGATGATGACGATGAGATAATGGTGCAGTCCGTTGGGAGCGGCCTGGGCAGCCGTGTAGCGGCAAAGGTGCTCATGGACGCGGCAGGCCATGGCATCCGCCTCGGCGTTGTCGTTTCCGTACTTCGGCACGGCACGAAGAAGCGAGCGGACGCGCTCATGCCCGTCGAAATTTGCATTGCACGCGTCAACGATCTCTCGGAGACCAAGTTTTCTCTCGTCGTAAACGAGGCGCTTGATTGCGGTGAGGCTGTCGGCCGTATTCGTGTTCCCGTAGGCCTCAAGAGTGCCGCCCAGATAGCGCGCACCGCCGTCGAATGCGGAACGGCCACGCTCGACACAGTCTTTTGTAAGGGCGGAGATGAGAAGGAATGGCAGATCGCGCGACGTCACTTCATATTCGAGTTTTTGCTGCGCGGCAAGTTGCCGGACAAAATGCTCGGTCTGGGTTTTGTAAGCTTCCCAGAGTTTCTCGAAGGTAACAAACGATTCGATCGAACCTGGGTCAAGACCGAGCCGTTCTCCGGTGACGGCATCGCATCCGCGCCTTAGTGTGACCTCAAGTACCTTCAGAAGGTTGATCAATCCGCTGGGTGTGTCTTCGCTCATCGGCCCGAGCGCGCATTCTCCGCAGCCAAACGGCGTGTATTGCTCCGCTGCCTCTTGCGGGACGCCAAAGGATTTCATCATGGCGGGGATATTGACATCGTCGTTGTAGAGGATCGGGTAAGTGCAACCGGCGCCGATGGTATCAATCGCCTTTCGGTAAACCGCCGGATCCATCCCGCGATGGAACCGCAGGGAGAGTTGCGGCTGGTTGAGACTTTCCAGCCGCGTGGCCTCCATCGCGATGAGGGCGAAGCGATCCGCGGCTTCCTCATCGGGCCGGCCTTTTCCGCCGATGTAGACCCGGTTGTTGAACATGTTGTCGTAGTCCGCGATGAGGCGCCAGAGCGAGCGCACCAGGCGGAGAGCGTGGGCCTCGTCCAGCAATCCCGCCGCGAGATCCCTGGCAAGGAAGGGGCCCAGATATACGTCCATGCGCCCGTAGTTCCACGTTCCCGACTGCAATGCATAGATCCATGCCAACTGCATAGCCTCATGGAATGTTTGCGGTGGGCGTTCCAGATTACTTTCCAAGGCGTCTGCCATCGCCCGGAGTTCCGCCTCGCGCTGTTCGCCCTCCACCTCTGCGAGCGCGCGGGCCTGCCCGACATACGCCCGGATGCTCTCCCCCAGCAGGTCAAGCGACTCGTCCATTCGCGCAAAAAGCTCCCGCGTATAAGCCTCTTCCGACCTATTGGCGGCATGGGTGATTTCGGAGCGGAGCCCCGGAAGTCCGAGTGCGAGAAGTTTATGGTAATCCAATGTGGTCCCCGCCATGCGGTAGAGTGGATAGGCAATCGCACTGTCGGCGAAGAAATTGTCCCGCGGCAATGCCGCCGCCATCTCCGGGGAATAGGCGGCGCGGGTTTTTGTCACCGTTGTTTTCCCCTGCCAAAACTCGATCAATCCTCCCGCCCTGTCACGGACGGCTTCGGAAAAAGAGTCATCGGCGGCCACTTGCCGCAGGGGATCAACGCAGCAATAAAAACCGAGCCCCATCGCCTCGGGTGAGAGTCCAGCCATCGGATACCGGATTCTGCCGGCCAGAAGATCACCATCCTGGATCGGACGCAGGATCGCCGGAAACATCACCCGGTGACAGGCCACCTCGCGGGCGGCGGGCGAGAGCCCCTCTGCGCGACGGTAGGTCTCCGTGAATTCCCACTCAAGCGAGAGCGGTTCTTGATAAGGGGCGTTGAAGCCTTGTCCGGAGAGCAAGTGATCCACACTGCGTGTACTGAGGAGTTTCATAAGAGGAGAGATACTGTCACCCCTCCTGCATCGTAAGCGAAACTTCCACGAAAGTCTTCTGCTGCACGCGCAATATTTTATGCTATGGAAAGATGCGTCATGCAATGGATGCACTGGAAAAGAATCGTCGGTTCCGCTGATGCTTTTCATTTGGCGCGGATCAAGCTGAATGGCCAGCGGTCGGTCCGGTATCACGCCCAGGATTTCTACGAGTTATTTTGGATCGAGGAAGGCAGCGCTCTCCACCAGGTCAACGGCAGCGACTTTCGGCTGGATTCCGGCACTCTGGTCTTCATGAGGTCGGTTGACCGGCATGGATTGAGGACGGCAGATGCGAACGGGTTTGTGCTGGTGAACATTGCGTTTCCGGGGCGCGTTGTTGATTCCTTGGGGAAGCTTTACTTCGCCAGGGACAAAAGATGGTTTTGGAGCCAGGATGCTTATCCGGAATGCGTTGCGCTTGACGCCTCACGCGCCCGATGGATGGCGCGGTGGGTGGCGCGGCTCGGAGCGGTCGTTCCTGTACGTCTCGAGGTCGATCTTTTCTTGATGGAACTCTTGCGGGAGCTTTCAGGAACCCGCCGCCCGCTCGTGTCCGACAAGGAACCCGGGTGGCTGACCTCCCTTGTTCATCGGTTGGAGGAGCCCGCGGTGATGGCCGGTGGCACGGCGGAGATTGCCCGGCAGGCGCATCGCACGCCGCAGCACGTAAACGCTGCGCTGAAAAAATTTCGCGGCATGACTTCGACCGGGATGTTGAACGAAGCCCGTATGCGGTATGCGATGCGCGAACTCCGCACGAGCACGAAGAAAATCCTGGAAATCTGCTTCGACTGCGGATTCGAAAATCTTTCCCACTTCTACGAGATCTTTCGCCGCCATGCCGGGGTTACCCCGAGGACCTATCGCCTGAGGCATCAGGAACTCTTATGTTGATGCCGGAAGGTTGGTACGGGCAGAACGATCACGACCAGATGAATTCTGCCAAAAGAGCATTCTGCTATAAAGCAGTTTATCGGCGGATTCCGCCCCATTTTCAAAGATCAGGACGGCCGCCCCGTGCTCTCACGGATGACGAGATGCGGCTTTACGAGCAGGAGAGGGGAGCTTCTCTGGTTGCTCCATAAAGATTCCACAGCCGGCTCAACCAACGCCTTCATGTCCATGCGAACCGAGGTCAATGGAATCGGCAGCAGATCGCTTCCCGAAACATCGTCGAAGCTGACAAGTGAGAATTGTTTCGGTATCTTAAAGTTGTTCAGGATCAAGAACTTGAATGCGGCCCATGCTCCGCCTCCGGAGATGGGCACAATCGCGGTCGGGCGCGGCTTGAGGCTGACGATCTTTTGCATCTCCCGATGCGCGGCGGCGAAAGAATCTTCATTCAGCTTGGTCCCGCACCATGTGATTTTTACCCCTTTCAAATCGTCGCGGGCTATCCGGCGCTTGATGGCCGCCAGCCGCGCCTTGATGACGGCCAGAGATTCCGGTTCGTTAATCAAGAACATGATTTGCTCGTGCCCCAGCCCCAGCAGATGATCGATCACCAGATTGACTTCGCATTCGTGGTCAATGCCGACAAACCTGCCTGTATATTCGCTCTCCAATCCACTCCCCAGTGCGATCGTGGTATAACCCGCTTTTTCAAGCTGGTTATTCAGCTTAACAAGGACACCCAGGGGTTGCCGGCAAAGCAGCAATCTTTCATTGAGCGGATTGTCGCGCACTCCATCCATCAACGCCTTAACAGAATCGTCGGGGTGCGTATAATAAACGTGCAGCGGATAATCGCGCGCGCGGCATTCCGATGCGATGCTGTCCAAAAATTCCGGCATGGTGCCATAGACTTCGCTGGGCTGCGCGGGGATAAACGCGCCGACGGATTTGATTTCCGTCTTCTTGCAAACAAAATAGCCGCGGCGCGCGGAATTGATGAGACAACCTTCCTGCACCAGGTCGGTCAGCGACCGGCGCACGGTCAACTGCGAAATCTTGAATTTGCGGAGCAATTCGCGCTCGGAAAAAAAACGCTGATTGTGCTCAAATTTGTCGAGGATGAGCTTGCGCAGTTGCTGGCGGAGTTTGGAGTGCAGAGGCTCCTTCACGTCCGATACCGCTGCGTTTAGGAGCTCCTGCTTTACGCGTTTTTCCATTTGGCGGGATTATTGCTCCGCTGCCGGACGAATCAACCACCATTCCGCGGATTCGCGTTCCGCCCCGAGAGAGCGGCGTCTCGCCCGTCCCTCGATCTGCCTTACTGCAGCTTTACATTGACATGCGGTTTTACATTGACAATGCATCCGGCAATGCGAAGCTTTGGCAGAAACTGATTCTCCACCATTCCCCAACCAATCCCAACCAATCCCAACCAATCTGTTACCCCGGTCGGTGCGCCGATTGAATTTTTTGACTTTACGCCCGGTAGGGAGAAAATTCGCTGGACACGGTGGTGAATCGGATGTTTATATCAGTTTGCATCACGCTCACGCCTCACGCCACGCATACTCACGCCACGCATATGCACCCTCAATCCCCCGTGAACTGTTCCCCCTCACCACGCATTCTTTCAGCAAGCGCATCGGAACCATCGCGCTTCCGCAAACCCATAAAACCCATATCCGGCGTTCCACCTGCCCGCGTGCGCGATATGCGCGGTTTTACCCTGGTCGAATTGCTCACGGTGGTGGCGATCATTGCGTTGATCACGGGTCTCACCATTCCCGCGTTGAAGGGGCTGGGCGGTGCAGCCGGACTGAGCGGCGCGGGCACGCAGTTTGAGGATCTTGCCGTCTCCGCGCGCCAGAATTCCATTTCCAAGGGGGTTCTGACTGCCGTGGCTGTGCTGACAGGCCCGACGAGCGCCGCCCAGCCGAATCCGGCATACCGCACCTTCATGGTGCTGCAATTCGCGCCGGGCACAAGTTCGACCAATTGGCAGGAGGTTTCGAAATGGGAGACCCTGAACACCGGATGCATCGTGGACAATGGGAAGGATTCAAGCGGCAATCCTTATAGCTCATTCCTGGAGTCGCCTTCGATTCCCATCACCTCGTCCATCCCGCCCCCGATGCCGACCCTCACTTATCTCAATGTTCAATACCCGCCGGTTACCAACCCCGACCAATACCCGCCTGCGTCCGGCAACTACTACGCCTACCAGATTTTCACACCGGAGGGACGGTTTTACAGCGATAACATCGTTCCCCTCGTTCCGTGCAGCCTCCGCATTGCGCAGGGGTTCTATAACGGATCCGCCCCCACCTACACGAGCGGCACGACCAACTATTACAAATTCATCTTCAATGATGCGACCGGCCAGATCAAAGTCATCCGTCCGTAATCCCGGATCGACCCCGCCGCAGGCGGCATTCAGCCTTATTGAGATCGTCCTGGCCATTGGCGTATTCGTCTTTGCGATCGTGGCCATCCTGGCGTTGATGTCCATTGGATCGAACTCGAATCTCGCCGCGGCCACCGATACCAGTCTGGCCGAGATGACTCAATATGTGGACTCGTATGTGCGCCACCAGGGTTTCACGTCGCTTTCGGGGAGCAACCCCGCCATTCCTGGCAGTCCCACCTTGACCTCCGCTTATTTCAACAATGCCACGCCGAATTTTTTCTTCGATGGCAGCGGCAATGTGATCGTCAGTTCCGCGACTGGCCTTCCCGATACGACGGGCACCTATTCCAATGCGCTTTATAGTTGCACGGTTTCCGCTTCCCCGGCCCCCAACGTACCCGCGGTGGCTGCCGCCACCGGCGTCGCGCTGTCGGCAACCTCCTCGAATCTGCTCTATCTTCGATACGACTTCCGCTGGCCGTGTATTGCCCACAAGGCTCCCAAGTACCCCCCGGATCGGACGGTTTACTCCAGCGTCGCAAACTATGAATAAGCCGCCCGTTCCGGCGCCGCGCGAGCGTGCCGCCCGCAAGGGCTTCACCCTGGTGGAGCTTCTTGTGGCCATGTCCATCCTTGTCATGTTGAGCGTGATGCTTGTCGGGGTGATGAGCGCGGTCAATACGCAGTGGACCCAGGCGCAGGCGCAGATCGAGCGGCGCCAGGACGCGAGGGCCATTCTCGACATGATGGCCTCGGAACTCAAATCGGCCTTGTTGCCTGCCGATGTCTCGGCCACGAACAGCTTGCAATTCATCGTGAATCCGCCCCCGGCGATGATTAGTGGAACCGATTTAAATCCTTCGGCGATCTTCTGGCAGGCGCCCATCGCCCATAATACCAGCCTGGGCGACATTGCCGAGGTGGGCTATTTCGTAAAATGGGATGCCACCACCACTCCGGCCAATCCCAAGGCTGAACTCTGCCGTTTCTTCGTCGATCCGGCGGTAGTCCAAAATCCGGCGGTAGTCCAAAACTCGATTTTCGTTTCAAATACGAACTTCCTGATTTATTCTAAACCGGCCAGTTGGCTTACGCCGAGCCTGATTGACGGGGTGGCTCCAGCAAACAGCGCCGACAACTATGTCGGGTGGTTCGCGGATAATGTAGTCGGCCTCTGGGTCCGCTGTCTGGATGCCTACGGCCAGCCCATCGTACTAACGAGTGGGTCGTCAGCCACGACATCCGCCGGGGTGAACTATGCCGCCTATGGTTTTGATTCCAGGGCGGGCTACTCGGACAGTCAGGGTCACGTGAAGAATGGAGTAATCAAGACTCCGTCAGGTTCAATTGGTCCCGGTTTCACGCAAACTCTTTGTGCCCTGCCTGCGTCCGTCGATATTGCCATTGTTGTCCTGGATTCAAAGAGCGCGTTGCGCCTCACGTCGGTGATTACTCCCGGGACGCCTACGACCCCAGTCACTCTGAATAGCTTCTGGAGCGACATAAACACGTTCTTGGCAGCGCTGCCTGCCAACGCAAGACAGGGCGCCCGTCTTTATTCGACCAGGGTAAATCTCTTGAACGCAAAATGAATACCAGAATCAATGCAAGGGGATCCCGCGCGAAGGCTGAAAACACCCCTTTCCGGTTAATGAATGGCGCGACGCGTGCCTCGGCAAACGGTGTCGCGCTCATTATCACCCTCTCAATCCTGGTTTTGGTCACGATAATCGTTGTGGCTTATGTGACCGTCGTTCGACTCGAGGGAACTTCGGCCCGCAGCAATTTTGAGAATCAACGGGCGAAGGCATTCGCCATGATGGCGGTGGACGATGTCACGGCGACCCTGGTGGATAACATTCCGGTGACTACAACCGGATCATTCGGTTCGCAGTGGGCCGTCGGACCCGGACAATTGTATGTCACCGCTCCAGCCGGGACATCCGGGACCGCAATTTCTTATCCGCTTCATTCCGGAATCCCAACCCCTGGCGCAAATCCAACCCCTGGGACCTGCGTGGCGTTGAATGCTCCGGGCATGAGCACCGCAACTGGCTACCCGATCGCTCCGCCAAACACCACCAACTATGCAGTCTCGGGAAGCAACGCCGCGCCCAACTCGATGGTGGTCAATTGGATCAACGTGCTTCAGAATGGCACGCGGGTGTCGGGCACGGTCCCGTTATCAACGGGGACCGCCAATGCCGTTGTGGGCCGTTACGCCTACTGGACCGATGTCGAGACATGCAAAGTCAACCTGAACACTGCCGGGCGCGGCAACGTGCAGTTGGTTCCATCCACGGACAACCAAAATTACGGGGGCATGCCGTCCCGCGTCGATCTTAGCTATCTGGACCCGTCCCTAAGTGGCACCATTAACGAAGCTGAGAGCCAGGCAACATACGCTTACACGGCGGGGGTCCCCACCGCGGCGCTCAATCCGGCGTATCCGGCCAATCCGGCGACCCCTCCGCATCGTTACAACAGCATCGCCGAGTGGTCGAATACGAGCAATTTTAATACGGCCAACTATTCACCTTGTTCATTGGGGCCGTTCATTTCGGGTAGCCAGGTGACAGCAAACCAATTTTATCTGACGACACAAGCCCGGGCGCCCGAATTGAATCCGTGGGGGCTCAACAAGGTTTGGTGGGAGAATTATCCGCCCGAAAACCCGGGCTTAAACGTGACGAATAGCGGAAGTAATGGAAATTTCTCAAACTCGTTTCTATACGGTCAAGGGGGCTTCGTCGCGCCCGCCGTGGCCCCAGCGCCATACGACTTTGCCGGGTATCCTGACTATCGCTATTACGTTTACCCTTGGGTGGAGAACAATTGGACGGCTGATATTCTGCAGGGAGGGGCTTCAAACCCCACGGGCGCTTTTCAAATGGCGTTTCAAGCTTTTACCACGCCGGAGGGAGCCAATTCGAGCAATGAGCTAATGTCGGGCACAGATGGTTCCGTAGGTAGTGCGCCGGCGCACCAGAATTTTGATGATGGCTTCGATGCTTTCTTCCTGAGCCTTTACAACCAGTTGTCGCGCGCCGACTGGCCGGGAATGCCGGCGGGCCAGAGCTTCGTGAGCAAGTACGGCACTTATGCGTGCGAAAATATTGCGGTGAACACGATGTTCATGATGGACAGCACCTTAGGCAGCGATACGGATAATGTGGGCAAGTGCGTGAATTACAGACGGCCCGTGACAAACCCCTGGATTAACAAGCTAATATCCCGCGATCAGCTCGGAATTTACGGGATGTACCTTTGGGACAGCCCGCTTGGCACAATCGATCCGAACACGAAATCCTCCCAGTTACCCAATGGTGAAGTACGCAAGCTATGGGGGAATGGCCCCTGGCCTTACGTCGTCGAGATTTCGCTGAGTCTGGTGCCGACAACCGCGTCGAATATTGCTTACCTCACGCCGCATGGATTCGTCGGTTCGACCGGCACCGCGGCCGATGGAAATAAGATGGAGAATATGTACGTTTATCCTTTTGTGAGGGCGGTTTGGCCGAAGGGAATGTTCGGCTACAACAATTCGAATTTTTTGTATAGTGGAGGAAACGCGCCGAAGTTTCAGATAAAGATGAGTCAATTTTACTGCACGGGCACGGCCACGACTACAGGGTCGGCATACACCTTCAGCCGGCTCTATAAAACTGACCCGTACAATGGGGGTAGTGCGGGTGTTTCAAGCACGACACCGGCAGTCGGCTATGGCTACAGCCCCGGGACGTCCTCCACCTGGACGCCTGATCCCTCCTCGCCCGGCAATTATTACGGAAATTTCCCCTTGGAACCCGGCGCCGGCTGGCCAATTATTATCGGTCCGTTTCCCACCACCGGCAAAGTCAACCTAACATTCTCCTTCCGGATAGCCACGTGCGGGCAAGGGCAATTTGCCGGCAATGCACCGCTTCCGTTTCAGAATATTCCTACAACAGCTCTCAAGGATCCCACCACTCCTCCGCTGCCTGGCGAAACGCTCACTTTCCCGGCCAGTGTCAGTAATTGGGGGACGCCAGGAACTTCGCCCGTTTCTGTCTCGAAAGTGATTATCGATCCCCGTGTCTGTCAGTCCGCATCGAACTGGATTACGTACCCCGATCCAAATGCTGCGACTCCTTGCAGTTATTTTCCGTCGGCCAACGGCTCGAAGTACAAACCGAATAACACGTCGCAGGGGCATACAGGGATGGATTACAGCAAGTTCGCATGGCCTCCGATCCTTAATCTAGTTAAAAACAAAGCGTCAGCAATTCATCAAAACGCCACGTCTGTAACCGACATGCCGGGCCTGGGGTGGCTTTCGCTCGTCTCAACGGCGGATTATTACAAGTATAACCCGGGAGCAACAACACCAATAGACCAGAACTGGCTGACGCTCGATTTCGGGCCGGCAACGAGCGGGACGAGCCTGCCCGACTGGTTAATGATGGATATCTTTGCGATGGCTTACGACCAGTCCTATTGCAGCCAGACCGAGGGGAAGATCAACCCGAATGCCGATATTTTTCCGTTCAGCCAGAATTATAGCTTTGTCCGGCTCAATCCGTTGGAAGCGCTTATTGGAAAGGGCACATCGGACCCGAACCCGAACCCCCCCGTGTTCAATGCCCCGTATGTCGCACAAAATATCCTCAAGTTTCAGCCGAGCACGTCGTCGGCATCCGGCGGTGGAGCGGCGACGTTTCCAGGCCTGCCATCGAAGTTTTATGTTTATCCCGGGCAAATATGCCAGATTGCCGGAGTTTCCGATACCGCAACTTCAGGCACCAATCAGTTTGACCGCGAAGCGTTGATCCGGGACATTGGCGGGTTGATTACGACTCAGTCGAGCGATTTTAAGGTTCATGTGGTGGCGCAATCGGTGAAGCAGGTTGCAAACGATTTGAATCCCAATGATCTGAAAGTGCTGGCTCAACAGCAGCTCGAAGCGGACCTGGAAAGAACCGTTGATCTCGGGCCCGACGGAGTGCCGGGAACGGGGGATGACAATATCGCGATGGACGGAACCATCCCCATTTACCGTCCCATACTGGAGCTATCGGGGACACCACCGCCATTAACGTCGTCGCCAACATCTTTGTCATTAACGTCGTCGACAACACCTTTGACCTATCCCTATGTGAACAACGTAACCATTCCAGGGACCGGCAAAAACGATCCAATGCTCATAGGAGGCGCGGGTCAGCCTCCTTTCTGTTACCGGGTTTCCAGCTTCAAATATCTTAATCAATAACGCATGAAACGATTCCTTTACGAATCCCGGCTTTTTTTGATTTGCATCACGATTCCCTGGCTCGGCTTGTTTTCCGCCACGGCTCAGGAATCGCGCGGGACTACGTCCGTGGATCCTGGCATTCTATTGAAATTGATGCCGATTGCGCCTGATCAATGGAAGCTGACCGCGTCCCACGGTTACTGCGCTCTGTCGGCTGGGCCAACGATGGAGACCTATGCTGTCAAAGAGTATCTGGGGCCGCCGCCGAAACAGAAGGATGGCGATCCGACCCCTCCGCCTCCTGCGCCTACCACCAAAATAATGATGATCGCATGGGGTGCCGGCGGAGAATTGGACCCGGATTTTGCAAAATTCAAAGCAGGGGCGGCAAGCGCTCCGGGGCAGGTTGTGGGCAACGGGCTTTGCATGGTGAGCGGGTTTCACGCCATCAAGGAGAAAACCGGGGATACCGGGGATAAGAGTTTCCTTCTCAAGGTCAGTCTCTCGCCCCTTCTTTCCGCGATTGTTGTAATCCAGGGCCAGGAGGAAAGCGCGCTCGATAGTTGGGCTAAGTTTATCGATTTTGCAAAAATTGCCAAGGCGATAGCCTCGTTTCGGGGCAAGCCCATCAACCCCGCCGGCGGTTTTGTGGAAACGAAGATGGTCGATGAGTTGAATCCCCAAAACAATCAGACCTCGGTCTTAAATTACTAAGGCAGGCCGCGGCATTGAGTGGCCAATGATGCTCCGACGAGGAGGATCGCTTGAAAGGAATAATTCATTGAGTTGCGAGTGGTGAGGTTTGGCTGGCGGAAGGCGCCGCCGGGCATTTCCACGCCCCGCCCCCGAAGGTCATCAAGTAGAGTGTCGCTGGATCGTGCGGATCGACGACGGGCCGGGTGCATACCTGGAATGGCAGCCTGGCCAGCGGGGCAAAGGTGGCTCCGGAATCCTTGCTGATCCAGAGCGGAGCGGACGCCCCGCGATCCATGGATGTGACATATAACCACGACGCGTGGGCAGGATTGAATCCAATCCCGGAGCAAGCATCGATCGACAAAATCCGCGTCCAGCTCTGGCCGCCATCCTTCGTCCGATACAACCCCGGCGCGTTGCCGTTATCGGCCTCGGTGACATAGACGATCCGCGAATCGTTTGGATCGACGGCAAAGCCGCAAGGCCAGTGGAGCCTGGTATCTGGCGAGCGGTCCCGGGTCGGAACGCCCGCGGTCAGGCAATTCCACACGCCGGCTTTGGTGTCATACCGATAGACGCCGGCGCCCTTGAGCCAACCGCCGACCGCGCGTCCCGTGACATGCGCCAGCAGTGTCCCATCCTTGTGCAGCGCCACCCTGACGACGTGAGGATTGAACGGGAGCCCTTTGCCCGGCATCTTCGACCACACCGCGCCGCCGTCCACGGATTTGTATATCCCTTCTGTAAACATCGCGGCATAGAGGGTCCGGCTTTTTACGGGCGAATCCGGATCGAGAATCACACTGGTGCAAGCCACCTCGGGCAGCCCGCTGCCGCAGGCGGTCCACGTCGCGCACGAGTCATCCGACCGGCCCACTCCGCCCTTATTCCCGTCGTACATGCCGCCTTGATACCCTAAAATATCGTTATAAGAATTGATATCGTGCATGCTTGAAAAGCCGCCATAGACCAATCCCGGCACGGCCGGATCGCATGCGAGTTGGTAACATGTATTGGTCCACGGGAATCTTCCGCGAGTGGTCCATGCCTTCCAGGAAGCCCCCGCATCAGAGGATAGGTACACTCCGAAATCCGTGTAAGCGACATAGCGCCGGTCGGGCTGGAAGGGGTCGATTTTGAAATCCCAGCAGGTCGTATCGGTGAGCCCGTTGCACATCCAATGCGTTTGCCCGTTGTACGGCGTGGGATCGCCCGGGAGCGGCCTGGCAGTAATGGCCTCCCATGTATTCCCGGCTTTGTGCGTGACCCAACCCTCTCCAAACCAATCGCTGCTGACGCACCAGTTGGCATCGCTTGCGCAGATAGCCATGTGCTGGTGATCGGGCGCCGTGTAATACCCGTGCTCGGCGACCTCCTCGCACGGTCCGCAATTGCCGGGATGCGCATGGTCCCGCTTGGGATCGGCCCAGAAGGTGTCACTCCATTTATTGCCCCCATCGGTGGAGTAATAGTAGGTCGTATGGTGATACCCAAAATAGTCATTCCCCTGGCAATAAGCCCAGACCCGCGCCGGATCATCATCCATCGCGAGGACCGCCAGATACTGCGGGTAATCTCCTCCCATCCCCCCCTTGCTGGTGGAGCGGTTGAGCCCCCTTCCTTTTACCAGGGACCAACTTACTCCCAAGTCCGTCGAAGTGTAGATGCCTCCCACATAAGCCTTATTTATTACCGTCCCGCGAACCGCGCAGTAAAGGATGGTTCCGGCGCGGGCCGAATGGCCTCCGGCAAAGCCTTGAAGCGCGGCGCCGTCCGGAATGCCTGATACACACGACGTCCAATTCTTTCCGCCATCGTCTGATCTCCAGATGCCCCGGCTCGTGCAAACGAAGCAACACATCCTGCGCAGCGGCGAGGCATGCTCGATATAGGCGTTCTGGAAGCCGCCGGTTACGGACGGGCACTGGCTCCAAGTCTGCCCATTATCCGTCGTAATCCAGACTTGGGAGTTATCGGTTCCAACAATGACCGTTCTGTCCGGCTGATCGGCGTTCACCGTGATACGTCCGGTAAGATGGTGGTAGCCGGACCCCAGCGTGTCTTCACTCGTCCCATAGCGCCGCCAGGTATGCCCCCCGTCCGTGGATACCTTCAAGCCTTTGCCCTGGACATCCGCGGCATAGATGGTCTTTGCATCCTTTGGATCGAAGGCTGGATAGCAACTCGTGTTCCCCTCCAGTTGCTTCATATCGATCATCCACCAATGGCTTCCGCCGTCTTCACTCATGAAGGCGTCTCCCATGTCGCAGTCGATCATCATGCGCGGCATCCCGGTAACCGGGTCTTTCACGGGGCTAATCGCGGGTGTAAATAGAGCGCCGAATCCGCTCAGACCGATCGGCTGGGGCAAAGGCGCCGCCGCCGGAGCGGCGCCAAGTGCAACCGCTGTCACGCAGGCAGCCAGACATAGGAAGCACATCCGGGCGTTGAGGGGTTGTAACATCATTCGAGATTTTCCGTTTGAGTTTCCGCTCGCGACTGTCCCCGAAAGTAGTTTTTGAGGGTTGTCGCCGCTTTGCGGCCTGGGTTCCAACGGCTCAGTATTTCAATTTTCTCACCACCTTGGATTGGCTCGATAATTGCTGCGTTTCGGGGGAGGCCTTACTGTTATTTGTCCCGGTCAGGCCCAGTTTGACGCGCCTGGCGCGCCGGATTTTCCTCCGCCGCGCATCCGTTGAGCGGCGAGCTGAGGTGGTTTAAATTGGTGTCGATATTTACGTTCAAATTCCGTGTAGCGCAAGATTCAAGCCAAAATTCCTTCTCTCCCTTCCTGATTTTTCAAGGAGACACTGGGGGGGAATTCGAAGCTCGAAAATTCGGGATTCGATTTTTTGGGTTTGGTGAGCGATTCTCTTCAAAAAAAGAAATAACGATTGACACTGCTTTAATGTGATTTATAGTTCCATCTGCTCTGGAGCAGATTCAGCGGCCTTCATTCCTGATACATTCCATCCCATCGTGACTTTTCATTTTTCCGTTACTGTCGATTGGGGAATCGACGGGGGACGCGGAAAACGTAATGTCGCCGCGACGCTCTTTGGGGGGCGCCGCGGCGACGAGTTTTTACATTGAATATTGATACTGCAATCATCGGCGTCTCGGGATTCGGGACGCACCACTACCAGGACCTGATCGCCCTCCATGAGCGAGGCTTGGTTCGCTTTCGGGCCGCGACCGTCATCAATCAGGAGGAAGAGGCGGCGAAATGCGGGGTGCTCCGGGATTTGGGGTGCGAACTTTTTAAGGATTACCGCGAGATGCTCAATCGCTGGGAAGGGAAGCTCGATCTTTGTGTCATTCCCACCGGGATTCACCAGCACTCG
>Ga0182030_10005145_pt1 | contig 27805 bp, 18 predicted proteins | sample 812S3MmetaG_FD_121299 | JGI IMG/M metagenome (GOLD analysis project Ga0182030, IMG submission 121299) | Permafrost microbial communities from Stordalen Mire, Sweden - 812S3M metaG (Illumina Assembly) | ecosystem: Environmental > Terrestrial > Soil > Wetlands > Permafrost | place: Sweden... | reverse complement strand
TGGATGGTGCCCCCGGTGCGTCGACGCCGTGAAGCCTGTGGGGTGGGCGGAGGCGGGGGGGCTGTGGCAATGCGAGCCAGACGCTTGCCGATGCGCCGCACAACGATGTTGAACTCCTGACCGGTCTTGACGGTCTGCGGCATATCAACCGTAAAAAGTCCGGCATACCACTCGCCAGTCCCTTGCGGGATGGGCACGTAGGTCACGCCCTTGATCGTCGTGACCTCGAGTGTATGGGCGTCGGCGACGTTAAGTGGATGCACGCCGTACATCCACGAGGCGAGCTGGATCACTTCGGCGCTCGACACTGCGGGCCAGTAGATCCGGGCGGTGGAGCCGGGCGGGACGTCGCCCCAATCGATCATCAACTCATCGGGACGTCCGGCCAGCGGGCCGTAGGTGGGCGGCGCGGCGCTGGGCTTGACTTCGAAGGTTTGCGGAACGCGGTGCGCGGAAGGCGGCCCTGGATTGTCGGTCGTCGTGACCTGAAGGTTGCGTTGGGCCAACTGGTCACCGCCCTCGGGGGTCGGAACGCTGGTGCCGACGGTTTGGATGGGGGCGCCGGCGTAGGCGATCTGCGCCACCAGGCAATGGTGGTTCCCACCGGGAAAGGCGTTCGGGATGGGGACTGTGTTCACCGACACGCTCCCATCGTTGACGTTCAGGAAGCAGCCGAAATAACTCCACTGTGAATCGCCCTGTTGGATGGTGACGGTCAAGTTGTTGGCGCCGGTGCCGGTAAAGCCACCCGTCTTGAATTCGGGATCGTTCGAATCGGTGAAAGTCGGCTGCGGACTGGTGGCGAAGAAGGGAATGGTGTGGTCGTCGGAGGGCGCCAGCGGATAGTTGGGATTGAGGCCCGTTGGATCGTCGCTCAGATAGGTGTAGCTGGGATCCCATGCGGTGTCGGCGGTCTGAGTGCCCCAGAGACGGAAGAACACCTTGACGCCGGTGGCCGCGCCCGACGACCCCTGGGTGCCCGTCAGCCGCACTCTGGCAATGGCAAAGCTGTAGTTGTTGTGCTTGTGCCCGCCGATGGTCGAAAACGGAGTTACCGACGAATCGGCCGTGAACTCGCTCTGCTGTTGGGGAATGACGTTGTTGGTCGGATCGAAGGGGTCTTTGCCGTTCGGATTGCCGTAATTCGTATTCAGGTACTTCAGCAGATTTTGGATGTAGGCGTAGGCGCCATTAAAATCGAAAGCGCCGACACCCGAGCTGTGCTCGATGAACTGCGGGCCGCCGGGAACCGGATACTGGTATTGCGAGCCGGGCGAGGCGCCGGGCGTGGCGGTGAAGACGCGCAGATCTTCGCTCAGCCAGGGAACGCTGGTGTTGGCCGACACGACGTTGGTGAAGTAGGGGTCGGCACCCGCGAGGAAGAAAAACTCCGTGGCGGCCTTGAAGACCGTACCGAGCACGGTGACGGTCGAATTGACCGGCACCGGCGTCTCCCCGCTCACCGGAAAGGTGCCGAGGGGCTTGGTGAAGTCCACGTCGTAGGCGAACACAATCTGCTGAGGGACTTTGGCATTCGTGCTCTGAGGCCGGATGTTGGGTAGCTTGGCGGAGAGCGCCGACGTGACGCCCCCGAAAGCGATGGTTGGGATGGTCGGCCGAGTCGCGCCCACGATATTCAGACTGAAGCCGTCGAGGGCCAGGTAGAAGCCGTCCGTGTAAGTCCCCTGCGGATTCGGGCCAATGATGTTGCCGATTTCGTCCTTGCCCCAGGTGTTCTTGGCTCCGACGAAGCTCAACAATCCGATGGGCCAGGGATCATCGGTGTTGGGGCCGGGGAGGGATCCCGCAATCCTTGAGACCTGGTCCGGCGGGTAGGCGACGGCGAGCAGCGAGGCGAAGTACGGAAACGGATCGGACGTATCGCCCGTCAGGTTTTGATAAATCCCGCGCAAGCACGCCCCGGTAATGGGATTACCGCTCGAGTCCAAACCGGGCGCGGCCGCGATGATCTCGGGGATGGGGAAGCCGAGCTGGTGATACAGGTAATAGATAAAAAGGATCGAACAACCGGTGCCGGGGCCATTGCCCGCAAAGGGCAGGGTCGAGTTCACATAGTCCTTGCGATTCCCGTAGTGGGTGGTTCCATCGAACTCGGTCGAGGCGGGATTGCTGGCCGGGAGCGACGTATTGAGCCAGGCGTTGGGAGCGCCGTTATTGATCAGGCCGATGCCCGTGAGGCCGTTGGCGATCTGAAACTGGGTGGTCAGGAATAGCGAAAGCCCCTCGCCGCAGCTTTCCTCATCGCCAACGCCCGACGAATAGCCCCAGCCCTTGTGCTGGGAGAGCATCAACATCTCGCTGACCTCGGCGATCATCAGGCAGCGCGTAAAGGTTGCCGGAGCGTTCTCGTAGGGATTCAGCGTGAGAGGCGGCCCCCAGCCGGCGGACCAACTGCCGCTCGCGTTGTTGGCGGCAGTAACGTAGGTGGGGATCGGGAGCGTTTGAGTGATGGTGACGCCGGCGAACTGGGCCTGTAGCCACGCGAAATCGGCCTCGCAACTGGCGATGATCGCGTTGGTCCTGGCCGGCTCAATGCCGCCAGCGCCTGCGAGGACCGGATCGTAGTAGAACTGGTAGTGGGTGGTCTTGCCGCCGGCAGTCAGTCCGGTGGTGACACCCCATTGGGCGTAGAGGGTCAGGTCGGTTGTCTGGCTCGGGAACGTGATCGTCGAGCCGCCTGTGTAGATGGTTCCGGTGCCATCCGCCTTCGTGTTCCAGTAGAAAAAGACATCGCCCGTTCGCGTCAGGTTCCCGGTGACGATGTGCTCCGGATTGCCGCCGGAATCGTTCTGCTCGTGGGGCGCCGAGGTGGTGTCGTTGACGGCGACATTGACACCCGTCGCACCCGAGGCGTAGTTGTTCGAATCGACGGGCACCACACCACCGTCTGAGCCGTTGCCGTTATAGATGATGTGGGCCATGGCAGCCTCCTCGGGTTGAAAACCAACGTCGCGCTATCTGGCATAGTGCATTGCCGAGCGCCGGCGTTTCACTGCGGACAAACTATTTTTTTTGGCGGGGAGGGTACAGGGCGCTGGTTGGCCGGCCAATGCTGCTTGTGTTGCTTGTCGCCGGCGGCTGGGGCACGACAGAACAGGGGTCGATCCTCGTCAGCGGCGGGCGATCCCGCTCCGATTTCTCAGCGGGCGAAATTGGCGGTTACTGCACACCGGAGTCCACACTCCATATGACCGTGCGGGATTGAACCACGCCCGCTCTTGCACTGCCTCGCAAGTGGGGAACACGCCAGAACAGATCGTTGCCGCGGCGCACCAAATGGCCGCGCACGTGGTGCAATCGCGGCCCGCGGCGACTGCCGCCGTGATGTGTGGCTTGTGCAGCCGGAAAGCCGGGAATCACTGGGCAATCCACCTCGATGTGCTCGAGCAGGGGCGGCTTGCCGGCTTTGAGGCGCGACGCATTTAATCGGGACAGGGATTCCGTGCGGCGCGGGAGGCTGGAGCGTGTCCCGAGCAGCATTAGAAAGGCCAACACGACCGGAATCATGATGGCGATGGTTCCCAATGTGTGCCGATCGAGGACGGCCCGCTGCACTGGTGACAACGAGGCGTGTTCGTAGTACTGCTGCCAGGACCGCTCGTATCGAAACCGAAAGCATCGGCTCAGCACATCGTTCCCCCGGTGAACCGTGTCCATCACTCGAAGGTTGGGTGAGGTCACCCCATCAAACGGTGCCGGCTCGTTGTCGGCGGAGGCGTCGAAGTCAAAGTAAGCCTCGACGCTGCTCGCGAGGGGCTCCGGTACCTGGGCGTGCGACCAGAACGATCTCACGAGACCGCGTCGGCCATCTGGGGTGGAATGGAAAAGAAGCCCGCAACGCCCGCTATGAATCTCCGGAAGTGTCATGGGAAACCCGTATTGGGAGAGTTCGCCCTCCCAGGGCAACGTACACCATTCAATCCACAACGAGGTGGCGGGCACGCGCAGCAGGTCGGCAAATTCGATGGTCCTCGCGCCCTTGGAAAATGCGAGCGCCGTGCACAGGCGCGTCAGGGAATCTGTGAGCACAAAGCGCACCGGACATCGCCTCACGTCCTGCGCGCAGTCCGCGGTATTGTTGAGCGCGACCGGTGCCCCCGATTGGGGTCGTACCACAAACGGAACGCGCGACTTCGCGACTTGATCTGCCAGGCTCATGGCGGATCATGGTATCGACGGCTTCGGTCGATCGGCAGCGCTTTGTGACCGATTACGGGTCGGCAGGGATAAGCCGTCTGAAACCGGGGATAAGCGACGCACTCATCATTCCTACACGGCGGTTTAGCCGAAAAGAAACGCCTCGTCACTGATCCACAGTTGCGCCAGACCCTTCAAATTTCCGCGGTACGTGCGCGTGACATGGTATTCCTTGCCGCTTTTGGTGCGCAGGATGTATTCGCTACCCGCGCCTGGTTGGATGCTATCCACTTGGCTGCCATTGATGAGCACCGAGCGATGAATTCGGATGAAACCCTCCGGCGCCAGCTTTTCGGCGATATCGGCCATGGTCTCACGCAAGACATACGAGCCCGTCTTTCCTTGCAGCAACACGTAATTGCCGTTGGCCTCAACGCTGGTGATTTCCGACACATCCACAAAGACGACACGCCCTTTATCCTTAAGGGCGATGCGCGTGGTGCGCGCCGGGCGCAAGCGTAAGTCGTTCAACGCACCCAGCAGCCGCTCGGCGCGCTCCTGATGCGTGCGCCGCACGGCCACATCGAGGGCTTCGTGGACCCGGCCGGGTACCACCGGCTTCAATACGTAGTCCACGGCCCGTTTCTCGAACGCTTCGACCGCGTGCTCGTGATAGGCGGTCACAAAAATGACGGAGGGCATTACGCCGGTCTGTTGGCTCAATGCCTCAATGAGCTGCAAGCCCGACATTTCTGGCATGTGGATATCGAGCAATAAGACATCGACCGGCCGCTTGCGAAGGTGGTCGAGCGCCTGGTGCGCATTTTCCACCAGGTCGAAGTCAGCGATATCCCTGCGATCTGCCAAGATTTGCGCGAGAGCCGCCCTCGTGAGCGGTTCATCGTCCACCACGAGCGCACGCATCACGCAGGCTCCGGTTCCGAGAGAGTGGCACGGGATAGGGGCGCCAACGCCGGCACCGACACGTGTGCGACCGCGTGAGTGTCCTCGACACGGAACGTGAAGGTCGCATGCACATCGTCGCCATACAAATGTTGCAATCGCGCCTTGACGTTCGCCAATCCCAGTCCCAATCCCCGTTGTGAAGGGCCGGCCACACTATTGCGAATGTCGACCTCCAAACAATTGTCCAAGATCCTTACGGATATCTCGATCCAGCCTCCGTCACGCGCATTGGCAATGCCGTGGACAATCGCGTTCTCCAACAGCGGTTGCAGCAGCAGCTGAGGAATCAGCGCATGCTCCGCATCCGAGGCGACGTGCCATCGCACAGTCAATCGAGGGCCCAGGCGCATGCGCTCGAGTTCCAGATAGGTTCGCAAGAAATGCAGCTCATCCCCGAGGGGGACGAGATCTGCACTCCCATGCGTTAGAACGACGCGCAACAGGGTCGCCAACGTGAATAGCATCTTTTGCGCGGCCGCGGGATCGGTGCCGATCAGCGTGGATACCCCTTGCAGCGTGTTGAAGAGAAAATGAGGATGCAGCTGGGCTTTCAGCGCCTGCAACTCACTTTGCGCAAGACTTTGCTTGAGGCGCAGACGATCCATCTCCTGTTGTCGACCGCGGATAAAATACGTATAGGCGTGAGCAGCAATGACTACGCCCAAGTACAACAAAAAGACGTCTGCGAAGGTACCGGAGGCCAACTCGGATAACGTCCAGAGCGAGCGCGGACCCCAGGAGGAGGTCTCTTCCATCCACGGTGGCAGCACCAACCAACGGATCAACGCAAACGCGCAGGTGAACGGGACATAGCCCAGCACGTATCCGCCGATACGACGAAGCTGCGCTCCCGACACGGGCCAGCGGTTTACCCAATAGAAAAGCGGCGGCGTCAGCAGGGCAACGCTGAAATAGCGCGCGGCATACACCAAGAGTTCGTTGCCGAGCGCGACGGGAAGATGTTGCGTGCGCTCGATGGAATAGGACTGCCAGCCGGCCAGCAGTGAGAGGGGCATCCAAAACAACAACGACAGCGCGTAGACGCGCAGCACGAGCTTGGTATTGTTGATAGTGCATTTCATCGGCATGGCGCAGTTCTTGAGTGTGCGAGCTTATCCGCTTCAAGTCTATCGGAAATGCGGTTTGCCGTAGCGAGCGACATCTGCATCGAGCCGCGCCCACCGTCAGTCATCGGCCTCCACACAACACATTGACCGGCCGATCACCCGAGCCACGCGCGGCTTTCGATTGGCAGGCCACGAAGGACCCATACCGCTGATTTTGACCCTTTATTCGGCTGCTTGGTCCCGAAATATTGGCAACTCATCACATAACACTTTTCAACGCACGGCACATCCCTATTGTGCGCGAAAGGGACCACATCTTTCAGCACTGAATAGCCGACGTGGCAATCGCGCAACAGCGGTATGACGACGTCTTCAAGCCCCTGGGTCCGGTGGGAGCCTCGGGTACACATCAAAAAGGGGAGCGTGCATGACTAGACACATCATCTGCCGGCGGTCGGCCCCGACTCCGCGCGCCTTGGGTTTGCTGGCCTACCCAGTCAGCGCCCTAGCACTAGGTCTACTGGGGCTCTGGGCGACGGTCGCGATGGCACAGACTCAGGCCGCGAAGGCGGATACGGGCGGCCTGGAGGAAATCATCGTCACCGGCTCGCGTATCGCCGCACCCAACGAAGTGAGCACGAGTCCAATCGAGGTCTTGTCGTCGAAATACATCGAAACGAGTGGCAAGACGGATATCACTGACCTTATCAATCAGCTGCCGCAGATCTACAACAATTCCTTAGGCCAGGATCTCGGCAACACCACGAGCGGATTGACCACGGCCGGCGGTATTGCCACTGCGGATCTGCGCGGGCTCGGACCGAATCGCACGCTGGTGCTGGTCGATGGACGCCGCCTCGGCCAGGGCTCTCCGTACACGTTTATTCAGTCGCCCGCCCCGGACCTTGACCAGATTCCCGCCGGCTTGGTGGATCGAATCGAGGTCGTCACCGGGGGTGCGTCCGCGGCCTACGGCTCTGATGCGATCGCCGGCGTCGTGAACTTCATCATGAAGAAGAACTTCGAGGGCTTCCAGATCGACGGGCAGTACAACGAGTATCTCCACGGCAACGGCGATACGTACATGCAGAACCTGGTGCAAAACTTCGACAATACCACTCCCGCCACCGGACTGCGTCAGGACGGCCGGCAACGCACCTTCGATGTGCTCATGGGCACGAACTTCGCCGACGGCGATGGCAACGTCACGGCCTATTTGAGCTGGCGCCATGCGGATCCGGTGGCGAGCAGTCAGCGCGACTACGGCGGTTGTGAGCTGTATCCGACGTTCGGCACAGGCGCGTTGAGTAGTACGGTGGTGGGCTCGCACTGTGACGGCTCCGCCAACTCCAACCTGTGGTCGCCGAATACCGGACCCCAAGCAGGCAATGCCTATTCCGTGCTGGGCAATCAGTTTGTGCCGTTTCCGACCGCGGGTACGACGCCCCCCTCGGCGTTCAATTCGCAGCCCTACATCTACATGACGCGCGAGGACGACCGCGCCAATGCGGCCGTGCTCGGGCACCTCAAGGTGACGGACTATTTCCAGCCCTATACGGAATTTTATTTCATGGATGACCGCACCCATCAGCAGGTGGCGCCCGCGGCGGCCTTCTTTGGTGCCAACCCCTTCGACCCGACCGAGACCGGCGGTTACCCGGTCAGCTGCAACAATCCATTCATGAGCGCCCAGCAGCAATCGATCCTGTGCACCCCTGCGCAGATAGCGACGGCGAACGCCAATCCGTCGTCGGGCTGCATCCTCGCGGCCGGGGGTGCGTCCTTCACGAATTGCTCGGATGTCCTCATTGGGCGGCGCAATATCGAGGGCGTCGGTCGCATATCGGACTACGAGCACGAGAATTATCGCGCGGTGATCGGCAGCAAAGGCGACATACTCGACAACGGCGCTCTGTCGTACGATGTCTACGGTCAGTATTACTATACGACCTTCAATAACAACAACCAGAACTATTTCAACTTCCAGGGCCTCGACAACGCCCTGGATGTGTACAGCAACAACGGCACGCCGACGTGCGTGAGCGGACCGCCCTGCGTTCCCTGGAACATCTTCAAAGACGGCGGCGTCACCCAGGCGGCGCTCAACTACCTCTATATCAACGGCACGGGCATCGGCAATTCGACGTTGCGCACGGTGCACGGCGAGCTCACGTCGCAGCTGGGAACCTGGGGCATCACCTCGCCGTTCGCCCACGAGGGCATCGCGCTCGACGCCGGCTTTGAGCACCGCGCCGACACCGAATTCTTTCAGCCCGACGATGCGGAGCTGACGGGACTTCTGTCCGGGTTCGGCAGCGCCGCGACTCCGATCGATGAGGGCCTCGCCGTTACCGAGGGCTTCACCGAGATCCGTGCTCCCCTGATTCAAAATATGCCCTTCGCCAAGGAGCTTTTGTTCGATACCGGCTACCGCTATTCGGACTACAACAGCAACAGCGGCACCAGCAAGATTGAGTTCGAAGCCCACACCTATAAGTTCGAGGTGCAGTACGCGCCGGTCGACGATGTGCGCCTTCGCGTCTCCTACGACAAGGCGATCCGCGCGCCGAGCATCATCGAGCTCTACAACCCGCAGCTCGTCGGGCTGATCCAGTCGGGCAACGACCCGTGCGCCCCGCCGGTCACGTACTCGCAAGCGCAGTGCGCCAACTTGGGCGTGACGGCCGCCCAGTACGCGGCGAGCGTCGCCGGCCATGCGCTGAATGGCGTGAATCCCATCCCGCAGTGCGTCGCGGGTCAATGCTCGCAGCTCACGGGCGGCAACTCGGCGCTAAAGCCGGAGCAAGGGGAGACGTATACGATCGGCATCAACTTCAAGCCCAGCTACTTGCCCAAGTTCACGGCCAGCATCGATTACTTTCACATCAAGATCAGCGACGAAGTCAACGTGCTGCCCTTCAGCAACATCCTGTCGGGCTGCGCGAATACCGGCAATCCCGTCTTGTGCAGCGCCGTTGTGCGTGCCCCGGCGAACGGCGGTTTGAATGGATCGAGCCTCGGGACGGGCGGTTACATCGTGCAAACCGATGTGAACTTGAGCTCCGCGCTCGCGAGCGGCATCGACCTGCAGCTGGGCTACCAGCAGGACCTGCCCCTTGGGTTCGGCAATCTGCAATTCGATTTGAACGGCAGCTGGCTGCAGCACATGACGACTACGGTGGTCCCGGGGGGGCCCAGCTACGACTGTGCCGGCTTGTTCGGCGCCACGTGCCAGACGGTGAATCCGCGCTGGCATCACATCTTCCGCACCACCTGGAACACGCCGTGGGACGTCTCCGCAGCGCTCACCTGGCGCTATATTGGCGGGGTCGGCCAGGACGCCGATACGGGCAATCCGTTGCTTGCCAATACGAATTACACCTACGATGCCTATAACGCCAAAATCAGTTCGCAAAGCTATGTCGACATGGAGGTCACCTGGCATCCGACGAAGATCCTGACCGTGCGGGCTGGTGCGAGCAATATTCTCGATAAGGATCCGCCGCTGCTGGTGTCACAAGCGGGACTGATCGCGGGAGGCGCCGCGAACACCTCGGACGCTTACGACATTTTCGGCCGGCAGCTGTTCGCTGCGTTCACGGCGAAGTTCTAGAGAACTGTCGGTCGTTCTCGACGCAGCGGCCCTTGCGGGGGCCGTTGTGTTGACCCTTGTTTTGCGTGGCTTCATATCCGCGATGTGGTCTTGTGACGTTTTCATTGCAAATGGATGTTTTTCTTCGGATATCAGCATACCTCGCTGTAACTTTTCACCGGCCCCCGGCGAATACTCATCTGTCAGTTGCCCTTTTCCCTGAAGGCCACGGACTCGTGAGCGGGTAGCGAGCCAACGCTACAACTTGCCTGATCACGCGGCCTAGGTCGGTTCAGGCTATTTACAGAGAATCAACAAGGAGATCACGATGCATTTGCGAAAAATTTGCAATCCCCGCGTGCGCCACCCTGTCGTCATGCTGGCGGTGACATTGTTTGCGGCTGCAGGGGCCGTTGCTGACGAGCCGGAGCGCGGAGTGCTCGTGTTGACGAGCACGAACAATCCAACCGCCAACGAAGTCGTCGTGTTCAAACTCGATACGTCGGCAACCCCCTCGCTATCGCTCGTGAACATGTTGCCGACGGAAGGCAAGGGCGGCGGGGGCGGCAACGGTATTCTGCAGTTTAGAGGCGATCTCGGAGCCGTGGGAAACACCGGTTCGAACAGCGTCAGCCGGATCGTGCGACGGGACGACTCCGTCAGAATCGATGGAACGATAGGCTTGGCGCCCAATTGCGTTAAGCCCGATTCAATCGCGCTCACGCGGGATCATCTTTTCGTGGTCGGCGCGAATTGCGCGGAGAGTCATGTTTGGCCGTCGGGCCACGTGGACGGCACCGTCGCGCTCACCGATCCGACTGCGGGACAGATCGCAGTCGGCAAGGACTGGGCGGCTGTCACCATGACATCAGGATCCCTCTTGCAACTACCGCTCAGTCAGGACGGGGCGCTTAGCGGGACAAGTGCCGCCGTGACGCTCCCCAGTACCGCCAACACCACCCCTCTGGGAGCCGCGTTTTGGGACAATGTCCTGGGATTTACGCCGGCTCATAGTCCCGACAGCTTCGCTATCGTCAACAAGAGTCGGGAGCTATTCCCAATCGTCGGCCCGACACCGTCATATCCCACCAACGCCCCTTGCTGGGTGGCCAAGGGACCGGGGAACGTCTGGTATACGGGAAACTCTCCCGGACATGCCATCTCCATCTTTCTTACCGATGGCGAAGGCGGCGTGTTCTACAAGTCGATACCGTTGCCTGGGGCGCCGACGGACGTTACGGTCTCCCCGGATAAGAAGTGGCTCGCCATTATTTACAGTGCCGGTGGCAGCGCCTATATCGCGGTATTCGCCATCGACGCCTATGGCGATCTGACTGCCGCGGCGACATCCAGCCCGGTCGGTGTCGCGGGCTTCAGCGGAGTCGCCATCAGCGAGTAATTCGCCCGTTTATGGTAGGTTCGCCCGGCGGAGTGGCCGCCGGGCGAGGCCTGGCCAAGCGTTCTTTTAGGGCACGTCTGAAGAACCGGGGATGAAGGCCGCGACGTCAATGGGATTTCGCGTCGAGAGGGCGCACGGACGTTTCCGCGGAAACGCTTCTGGCGGCCGCGAAGAGGATGTTATACGGATTACGACGGGATAGTCACGGTGGCCGTTCGCGGAAACGCGGCCTCGTCATCGAAAAGCTGCAACTTTCGTCGCGCCAGTGTGTTCTTGGGCTAACACCCGCTCTGGGCGCGATCCGTCACACGAGGACATTGAATATGCGCACGCTGCTGTTAACGATGGCAATTTCGGGACTTCCCCTCATCGCCAATGCTCATGGTTGCATCAAAGGCGCCGCGGTCGGCGGGGTGGTGGGCCACGTGGCGGGGCATCATGCGGTGCTCGGCGCGGCGGCGGGTTGCGTCATTGGGCATCACCGAGCGGCGGTGCAGCAAAGGGCCGCGGCGCAAAATACGACAGCCGATCGCACGACAACCACGAGCACCACACCGTCGCATTGATCGCCCGGCGCAAGCGAAAGCGCTATGGCCGCGATCGCGGAAGACCGAGGATGGGCAGCCGCGGGCATTACCATTCATCGCTCTGTTGCGATCATTGATGCCGACTCCAAGAAGCGGGCCCGGCGGTGAAACTCTACGGCGACTGCGCGAAGCGCCGCGCCTGGCGAATTCGCCCCCCGAGGTCAATGGTTATCTTCAGGCCAACCAGCATCACCAATGCCCAGACGGGGGAGTGGAGCGCCTGAACCGCGAAGCCGCCGAACAGGATCACCACGTGCAACAGAATGACCCGACCGTAAGGGGCGTTCATCAACTGGCTGAGCGACGCACGTCGATACTCGCCGCGCGCAATATAGTCGGAGAAGAATGCGTAGGTGTAGCTGATGGCGATGGCCCACACCGTTAAGCCGAGCTGGTAGTGGGTCACGGCCTGACTCACCGCGTGAAGTTTCGATGTGAGCGAGAATGGACTGCCGTGCATCGGGGCCACGGCGCCCGCCGCGAAGAAGCCGAACAGGAGCATGGCGTGTACCATGAGAAAGCCACCATAGTGCACGCAGAAAAATGGAATCATGAAGGCCTTGCCGGCCCAGGCCGCCGGATCCGCGGGATCCACACAGAGCATGCGCATGATCGTAGACAGACCATTGATGGCATTCTCGATCCAATACAACAGCAGGATCGGGAATACGCTCCAGCCCAGGAAAAATACGCCATACAGCGGAATGAGGTTGGTCGCTATGAGCACCCAGACGGATGGCGAGCGCCAACCGAAGGCTCTCGCCGGGGTCGACGCGTCACTCGTGCCGGAAGCGATCGGGCCAGCGGAGTCTTGCGTCGGCCATCGGTCCAACACTTGAGCGATGAATCGGTCGGAGCCCGCGTCAGACGGTCGGTTCAGATGACCGCGCAAGTACTCGGCCGCTTCCGCGCGTGTCCAGTTGGGATGGTCATTGAGCAGCTGAGCCGCCACCTTTCTCGCGAGCAGCGGAGTCAGCATCGACACCACGCCGGGGGCCAGCGGGAAGGATTGGACAGAGGGGGAGTCCATTGCACCCAGCCTTTGCAAAGCAAGAATCAGGGGATTTTAGCTAGCCAGGCGGGAATTTCCCGTGCCCGAAGTCCCGAAATCGGAAGGCGCCGGAAAGCAGTGGGTACGCATTTATTACGGACGTCCAGGCGAGCGGAACGCCCATGGGTGTGTTGGCGCGCCGCACGCTCGGGTTCGGGTGGATCCGGCGGCGCTGCCGCGGACCATGGCGGATCGACGCGCAGCGGCGTAGATTGTCGCAAAACGACAATGACGGTAGTCGAGGAGCGCCCATCGCGGCGCGGAATCCGGTTCTATTACACCATGACCAATCTCCGCACCGCATGGGTTTGTACCGCGCTGCTCTGCTGCGCGGCCGGGACGGTGCGTGCGAGCTGTTTCTCGGAAATGCTTGGAGGCGATGCTCCTTTCGACGAGCAGATATCGCGTGACCCGAAGTCAGCGATTGCCCGCATCGCAGCCGAATTATCCAAGACGGCCGTGGGGGCCGTCGGCGGCCCCAGCAGAGCCCATCTGTATGCCATGCTGATGGATGCCAACGAGAACGCGGGAGATATGGCCGCCGCACGGGAGGCGGCGACACGCGGGATGGCAGCGCTTAGCCCGACCGACGGCAAGGGATTGCAGCGCCGGCTGCAGCTCACCGGGATCATGATGGCCGCGCTGGAGGGGCAGATTCAGCAGGCCGCCGTGGAATACGAACAGGCCTCGGCCGGCGTGAAGGACGACGAACCCGACTTCGTGTGCGTGCTGGGTGATCGCGGTTATTTGCATTACCTCGTCGACCGAAAAATCGATGCCACGGTGGAGACTCTGCGCGCGTATCGGCTTGCGAAGGGCTTTCATCGCGACGGTATTCGACTGATGGCGGGTCAGTTGCTCGCCCGGCTGTATTCGCAGTATGGCCTGTACGAGGAGGCCTTGGGATTGGCGAACGAAGGTGTCACGTTTTATGCGCAGTCGCCCCAGAAGGACTTGCTCTCCGATGCCTATCTGTTCCGCGGAGACATACTCCTGGACAAGGGCGACTACGCCGGCGCGCAGACCGATTTCGAGAATTCGCGCCTCCTGCTCGAGTCGCTTGGCGACCGGCATGCACAATCGTATACGCGGGAGCGCCTGTGCCTGGTTGCCGCCAGGATGGAGCAGCGCGCGGACGCACCGGCGATTTGCCATGACGCGTACGTATTGGCCGTCTCGGTCAAGAATCCGATCAGCGCGAAGTCAGTCCTGACGGCGTTGGGCAGGATTCAACTGGCGAGCGGACATCCGCGGGAAGCCGTCGCGCTATGGTCTCAGGCACTCGCCGACGACGGAGTCGATCTCCCGCAGCACACTCGGTCTGAAGTTTACATGCTCCGCGCGCGTGCCCGGGAGGAGGTCGGCGATGTCGCCGGCGCGCTACAGGATACGAACATTTACCTCAAATCGCTGCAGGATGAGGGCAGGGCGCGGAGCGAGGACCAGGTCGGCATGCTCAAGGTCGTATTCGACACCGAGCTCAAGGATGAGGAACTTGCCAGAGTGCACGCCGAGGCCCGTGCGGCCGCCTTGGAGTCCTCCCGGCAGGCGATCATCCGCAACCAGGTGGCCGCCGCGGCGATGCTCCTGATCACCGCCGTTCCCATCGGCATGTGGTTGTGGCATCGGCGCAAGCTCGCGGCGAAGGCGCGCGAAGCCGCCGTGGAACAGATGGCGGCGATCGGGCGCCTGACCGGTGGTATCGCCCACGACTTCAACAACCTGCTGAGCGTGCTGCAGCAGGCGATTGGGCTGGTGACGAACAGGGAGTCCGTCGCGGGCGACGGGGTCGCGGTGAATCTGCTGCGGCAGGCGCGCCATGCGACCGAAATTTGCGCCGACATCACGTCGCAGCTGCTCAGTTTTGCCCGACAGCAGAACCTAAAGCCGGAGGCGGTCGAGATGGGGGGATTCCTGGCTGATATGCTCCCACTGGTCGCGGGCGTGGCGGGCTCTGCGGTGACGCTGCAGGTGGATTGTCAGCAGCCGGAACTGGTCGCGTGGATCGATCGGCGCCAGCTGACGGCTGCGATATTGAACCTCGGGGCCAATGCACGGGACTCGATGAGCGACGGGGGTACGCTGACGCTGCGCGCCTCACGCGTCGGGGGTGGCCGGATACGGCTGGACGTGATCGACGAGGGCTGCGGCATGCATCCCGACGTGCTGGCCCGGGCGATCGAGCCCTTTTACTCGACGAAACCCTTCGGTCAGGGCTCCGGACTCGGGCTCAGCATGGTCCAAGGCTTTGCAACCCAATCGGGTGGTTGCCTGACCATTGCCAGCGAGCCCACCACCGGAACCACGGTGTCGCTCTGGCTCCCGGCCGCCGTTGCCACCGATGAATGACGCGGCTCGCCCCACCGGATTTCACGTCCTGCTGGTCGAGGATCATGCGATGCTCCGGGGAATCATGGAACAGACGTTGCTGACCGCCGGACTTCAAGTCACTGTTGCGGAGAGTGGCGACCAGGCGGCAGCGTTGCTCGCCGATGGCGCCCGCCCGGACGTCCTTCTGAGCGACATCCGAATGCGTGGTAGGCTGAACGGGCAGGACCTCGCGCGCTGGGCACAGGAGCGCTATCCCTCCCTGGTGATCCTGTTGCAGACGGGTTTTGGGGATGTCGATGACAGCGATTTCCGGGTGCTGCGCAAGCCTTTCGGTCCGGATATCCTCCTCGATGCGATCCGGGACGCGCGGGAGCGGACGACACAGCCCACGGGCCCCCCGCCAGAATAGGCACGTATTCACGAGGCCCCTCATATTACCGACCGTGGAACTCGCGACCATCGCGCGTGTAGGCTCGCATGCCAACATCGACACCACCCACGCCTGAAAGCCTCGAGCCGTCAGCCACATTCGATCAATATGTGACTCACGTCTCAGGCTCCCCGAGGTCCGCCTTAAGCATGACTCCCATCTGCCGTTAGGAACGGCAGATGAATAACCCACCTTCCCGTTGGTCGTTTCCGCTCGTCATGAATCAGTGGGTACCCGCGGGGCGGCCGGACGGCACACCGCCGCTGCGCTCCGAGCTGGTCTTTGGCCACCCATTGCAGGCTTCTCGGCGTAAACATGACGCCACCGAACGTCTGAGCGCGCCGACAAGAGCCTCGGCGTTATCGCTTGCTCTTGGCAGCATCGCGCTGAGCCTGTGGGCTGGTGTCTCCTTGGCCGATTCGACGTCACCCGGAAGTGATACGTTTCATGTCAGCGGTTTTGGCACGGTAGGCATTTCCCAGATTAATGAGCCCGCCGGCTGGGCCTACACGCGGAATCTCGATCAAGCCAACAACACGAGCCGGCTCCGAGCCGATTTAGATTCGCGGTTGGGATTGCAAGTCAACTATAGGCCGACTAACCAATTCGAATTGGTCGGTCAGGCGGTCGCCTCGCGCGAGGCTCCAGCCGCCAATGTCGGCGATGCCGTCGAGTTGGCTTTTGCGGCGTATCGTCCGGACGCGAATTGGACGCTGCGGGCCGGGCGCGTGAACATGGACGCGTTTCTGTTGTCCGACCATCGCGACGTCGGAATCACCTATGAATATGTAAGGCCGCCGGTCGAATTCTATTCGCAAACGCCCACCTCATTGGACGGCGTTGATGTTTCTCGGGTCTGGACATTTGCCGATATTCAATGGCGCGCCAAACTCTTTGGTGGACGAAGTTCGGCGGGGACCGGCGCTAGTCGCCTCAATCTGGATCCCCTGGTTGGCGTCATGGTCTCGCGCGAATCCGATGGCTTACTGCTCCGAGTCAGCGCCGTTCACACGAGATTCTCCAATACGCTCGAGTTGTTGCAACCCTTGATTAGCGGGCTCCATGGTGTGGATGCGCTGCCGGTGCCCGACGTGGTTGCTCAGGCGGATGCGCTGGCGTCCAAGCTCTCCTACGACGGTGTATCCACGAACTATATCGCGGCGGGCGTGCAATACGACCGGCACGCCTGGCTCCTCACCGCGGAGATCAATCACGCCCAGGTGAACGATCATCCCACATCAAGTTTTTCATCGGGTTACGCAAGCCTTGGGCGGCGATTCGGGCCGGTGTCCGTCTTCGGCGTGGAAAGCGTCGCGGTCCGATCGGTATCCGCCCTAACGACACCGGACTGGTCGACGCCACTAGCGCCCTTCGGCCCCGCAGTGGCGCAGCAGGCCCAATACCTTGCGTCGGTGGCGACCTTGGCCACGAATAGTCTGGCCGGCCACCAACACACGACTTCTTTGGGTGCTCGATGGGACCTGACCGCGCAGCTGGCGCTTAAAACCCAGTGGGACTACATCCAGACCGATGCGAACGGCGGCGAACTCTGGGGTACTTTTACGCCTGGGGCGGGTAACGCGAACGTTATCAGTGTGGTGCTGGATTTTGTCTTTTGATCCGCACCATGCGTAACGTCATTCAGCTCGCTCTCCTGTCCCTGTCGCTGGCTTTCGCGACGAGCGCGCGCGCCGACTACTATATTGTCGTCAACGCCAACAATCCGCAGCCTGCCTTTACTCGCAGCGAGGCGCTCAATTTATTCATGGGACGCAGCCGGGCGTTCTCGAACGGCGACTTCGCACTGGTCTTCGATCTTCCGCGGGACAGCCCGAAACGCGAAGGCTTCTACCGCACACTGACCGGGTTGAGCCTTGCGCAGATCACGAGCTACTGGGCTCGACTGATGTTCTCGGGGCAAAGTCTGCCACCGCAACCGCTGCCCGACGAATCGACGATGTTGGTAATTCTCAAGCGTAACCCGAATGCGGTGGGCTGGCTCAGTACGGCGCCGACCGATAAAGGCCTGCGCACCCTGTTGGTTCTCAAAGAAGTACCGTGAACGTGCGCGCGCCGCGGCGGACCAGTCTGCACTTTCGGTTCGCGTTGATCGTGGTCGTCGCGTCCTCCGGCCTTTGCGTCATCGCGGGTGCACTTGCGTACCGTATCGGACACCAGCGTGCCATCGCCACCAGTCTCAGCGCCCTCGAAGGGTTAGCAAGAGCCGTGGAGGGGACGGTTGCCGAAGGCGCCTATGCGAAAGACCCTGTCCTGCTGGAGGAGGTTGCCAAAGGCTTAACCCGCAATGAGCTGGTCGCCGCGATCGACATTCGTTCTGAAAGCGGAGAGTTGTTGACGCACGACGGGACCCGCGGATCGATACCGTCGCGGATCGGACTGTTCATTGAACGCCGTTTGGAGTCCCCGTTCAACGCCAACGAGCCGGTCGGCACATTGCGCATCTGGGCCGACGAGTCCCGAATTGCCGCCATTGCTTCGCAGGATGCGCTGCAGCTGGCCACCCTGATGATTGGATTAGTGCTTTTCATCGCAGTACTTCTCTATTGGGCGGCCGCGCGTTTCGTATCACGTCCGGTGGTCGAATTGGTTGAGCAATTGCGCGCGATGTATCCAGGTACCCCTCAGCGGTTGACCCTGCCTCCCCATCACCGGCATGACGAAATTGGCTTCCTAATACAAGGCACGAATGCGCTCCTTGATTCCACGACAGACGCCCTGGCGCGCGAACGCACCCTGCGTGCGGAGATTGAGACGGTCGTGGAACGGCGCACCGCCGAGCTGCGTGCCGCCAAAGAACAGGCGGAGGCTGCCAGCCGTGCCAAAAGTCAATTCTTAGCGACGATGAGCCACGAGATTCGCACGCCGTTGAACGGGGTACTTGGGATGAACGAACTACTCATGCGCAGCGATCTGCAAGCCCGGCAACGCGAATGGGCCGGAGCCGTGCAAAGTTCGGGGCAGCATCTGCTCAGCGTCATCAATGACATCCTGGACTTCTCGAAAATCGAATCCGGTCAGATGGAATTGGAGTCGGTGGATTTTAGCCTGATGGACTTGGTCGAAGAAACATTGACCATGTTCGCCCACCCGGCAGAGAGCAAAGGTCTCGAACTCGCAGCCCAATTCGGGCTGAATGATTTGATGCTGGCCAATCTGCGCGGCGATCCGTTTCGTTTGCGGCAGGTGCTGGCCAACCTGATCGCCAACGCCATCAAATTCACACAACGGGGCGAGGTCATCGTCCGGGTCGCCCTCGCGGCTAACACCGGCACCGAAACGACGGTCGAGATTTGTGTGGCCGACACGGGTATTGGCATCGCGGGAGACGCGCTGACCGCCATTTTCGAGTCGTTCTCGCAGGCCGATGGATCCACCACCCGTCGCTATGGTGGTACCGGACTGGGGCTTGCGATCTGTCGCCGCCTCGTCGGATTGATGGGCGGCAGCATTCGCGTCGAAAGCGCGTTGGGCCGCGGCTCGGAGTTCTACGTGAATGTTAGCCTGCCCAGGGGTCAAGCGGTGAGGCGCGAGCGCCTCGACGCCGCGGCGCTCAGTGGCGCTCGTGTCCTGGTGGTTGACGATAATCAGACTAATCGGGACATCCTGCGTCAGCAGCTCGAAGGCTACGGCATGAGCGTCACCTGTGCCGGCGTAAGCACCGATGCGTTGAGTGTGTTGCGTCGGAACGTTGGGACCGAGATGCCTTACGATCTCATTGTGCTCGACATGCACATGCCGGAGATGGATGGGTTGCAGCTGGCCGCCGCCATTCGAGAGTTGCCGGACCTTTCCCTCGTTCCAATCCTGATGCTGACCTCTGCCCTGGTGACTGTGAGCGCTCTCGAGCGCAAGACCTGCGGCATCGGGCGCTGCCTTAACAAGCCAGTTCGACACGCGGACCTGGTGGACGCTCTCTGCGGCTTACTAACGGCCAAATCCACGACCCTCGGCTGGCTGTCGGCCAAACCAGCTGTCGGTTCATCTGCGCTGCACGGAATGATCCTAGTGGTCGAAGATGTCCCGACCAATCAGCAGGTTACCGTGGATATGCTGTCCGCGCTGGGCTTGCAATCGACCGTGGCGGACAACGGACGCAGCGCCGTCGATTGGGTGCGACAGCGCGATTTTGATCTCATCCTGATGGATTGCCAGATGCCCATCATGGACGGCTATGAAGCGACGGCGACTATCCGTGCGCTCCCCGGCGATCGGGGAAGGGTACCGATTGTGGCGCTCACCGCCAACGCGTTGCACGGCGATGAGAGAAAATGTTTCGCAGCCGGGATGAATGGATTTCTTGCCAAGCCGTTTACCTTGGCGCAGTTGGAGGCGATTCTCGGCCGTTGGCTGGCAAATGGAATACCGGAGCACGACAACAGCGCGAGGGCGACGAGTCCCGCTGCCGAAGTCGAATCGCCGCGTCCCGATCTGACGGCCATCAACATGCGCCAACTGGCGACGCTGCGGGATATCGGATCACGAGCCGGAACCGATCTGGTGACCAACCTTTTAGAAGCATTCGTCACGGACTCGGATGGGTGTGTGGCGCAGATCGAGCACGCCATCGTTGCACAGGATGGACGGCAGCTGAGCCGGCTCGCCCACGCGTTGAAATCCAGGACCGCCAATCTGGGGGCCGAGGTCCTTTCCGATATCTACCGGCAGCTCGAGAGTCTCGGTCGCGAAGGCAAGATGGAGGAAGCGCGAGCGCGGCTCAAGGACTTAAAGGATTCTCATGGACGTGTACTGGCCAGAGCCCGTGACCTTTTAGCGGAGGCCGCATGATGAGGGTTACCCCGAGACGAATTCTCGTCGCCGACGACGATCCCGACGCCTTGATGTTGATGGACGCCACCTTACGAGCGGCAGGCTATCTGGTCAGCACCGCTGTGGACGGTGCGGAGGCGCTGCGCCAGTCCCGAGAAAGCGAATATGATCTCGTGATGCTGGATGTCGATATGCCTGGCCTCGATGGTTACGGGGCCTGTGAGGCGCTGCGACGGGAGGCGGGGCAGTTGCTCCCCATTGTCATCGTGACGGGCATGGACGATGATGAATCGATTGATAAGGCGTACCGGGCAGGGGCGACCGACTTCATTCCAAAGCCCATCAGCTGGGCACTGATCGCCCATCGAGTCCGGTATCTGCTACGTGGCTATCACATCACTCTGGACCTTCACGCCGCGCAGGAACGCATCCGCACCCTGGCTTATTTCGACTCGTTAACCGGCTTGCCCAACCGTGAATACTTCCGCACTCGCCTGGCCAGCGTTTTGCAGCACGCCAAACAAGCGCAACGGCCGCTGGGCTTGCTCTGCATCGATCTGGATAACTTCAAGCGGATCAACGACACCCTGGGGCACAGCGTGGGCGACGAGCTGCTCCGAATGGTGGCGACGCGGTTGCGCGAGGCCCTTCGTTCCAGCGACGCGGTGGGACATGCCCCAGCCGAAGGCAAAGACGATGAGGATCTTTCTCGGCTGGGCGGCGACGAGTTCATGGTGCTGCTGCCAGATCTAGTGGCGGCGCACGAGGCAGGATCCGTTGCCCAGCGGATTGTGGATGTCATTGGCCAACCCATGCTCCTCGCGGAGCATGAAGTGTTGGTGACGCCGAGCATTGGGATTGCCGTCTTTCCGACGGATGGGCAGGATCACGAGACCCTGGTCCGGAACGCGGATCTCGCGATGTATTTCGCCAAGCGTCGAGCGCCGGGCACGTTCGCGTTTTTTGAATCGACCATGAGTGCGGACGCGCTGAAGCGACTGACGATGGAAGGTCAGCTGCGCTCCGCGGTGGAGCGCAATGAACTGTCACTGGTATATCAGCCACAGTTTGATCTCGCCACCGGGCTCGTTTCAGGGATGGAAGCCCTCCTCAGGTGGGACAACTCTGATCTTGGCAAAGTGCCACCCTCGGAATTCATTCCGATCGCGGAACAGACGGGTCTGATCCTGCCAATCGGCGAGTGGGTACTGCGAACCGCGTGCGCGCAAGCCAGTAACTGGCAGGGGGAGGGCCTGAAGAGTGCGCGGGTGGCCGTGAACGTATCTGGGCTGCAGCTGTGTAACCCAGGATTTTGCGAGCTGGTCTCGAACGTGTTGCGGGACACTGGCTTGTCGGCGGATTGCTTGGAGCTTGAAATCACCGAGAGCGTTATCATGCAGAATGACGGTCGGGCAGCTCGGGTCATGAGAGAATTGAAATCGATCGGTGTGCAACTCGCCATTGATGATTTCGGGACGGGCCACTCGAGTTTCTCGAGATTGCGTGAGTTTCCGATCGATCGATTAAAGATCGATCGGGCCTTTGTGAAACGTGCGCATCTGACGGGCCCCGATCAAGCGATTGCGTCAGCGATAATTGCACTGGCGAAGACCCTCAATCTTGAAGTGGTGGCCGAAGGCGTCGAAGAATTTGCACAACTGATGTTACTTCAAGAGGAACGTTGCACACTGGCTCAGGGGTACCTGTTAAGCCGTCCCTTGCCGGCCGCCGACGCGTTGGAGCTGCTGCGGCGCTCTGAAGATAGTCCCGACTCGAGCCGAACCCAGCGACTCCGACGTCTATACATTTAAGGCGAGCGTTTGTTGGCGTGCTCGTACAACCGAGCTTGGCGGTCAAGCGCATCCACGCCAGTTCGGTGACCGGGATTCAGTGAATGACGCACCGCAATAGTTGACAAAAAGAATTCATTAAATTGGGTTTGCATAACACTTCGATCGGCGATATTGTCCGCCACAATAAACCCGGTCAAAACTGGTGATCGCTGTAAGCGTCAACCCCGGGGACCTCGACATCGTTCCTGTTCTGGAGGCCACTAAGCTCAAAGACAGCGACCAGAATGCTCGCGCCAAAAAATTGCTCGAAGGTCTTCCGGGGACGGACATGGGTCGTCTCCGGTAGCGGGGGTGCATACAGCGGTATTACGCAACAACAAGGACTCAAACGTTCCGATCGGTACCGCTGAATCGGGCGCAGTGTTCGTGCCGCCGCGAGCGGGAGCGACTATCCAGTTAACTGATTGATGGCTTAGGGCAACATTCGCCAACACTAAAAGGAGAACGGCCATGTTTCTCGCTCGACTTCACCCGTTTTCAACCGCTGGTTGCGCCATCCTCGCCGGGGTCTGCTCACAGGCAGCCGCGGCGGGAACAGTTTGTGTCAACCCCGCAGGCTCACACGGCTGCTACTCGACCATCCAGGCGGCCGTGAACCATTCCTCGGCCAACGGAGTTGTCAACGTCGAGCCCGGCACCTTTACGGAGGAGGTGACTATCGGCATTCCGCTTTCAATCGTCGGCGCCGCCGCTGACAAGTCGATCATCGATGCCGCCGGACTCGCGCATGGCATCTTTGTTGACGGATTCGACCATCCCGGGCTCGACGCCGTCACCATAGCCGGGTTGACCGTTCGGAATGCAAATTACGAAGGTGTCCTGGTCGTGAGCGCTTCGAACGTCACGATCCGCGACAATCGCATCCTGAACAACGACAAGACTCCCGGTCTGTCATTCACTGGCGCGCCAGCAGGATGTCCCGGCCAGCCCGGCAACGGTGTATACGAGAACGATGAAACGGGCGACTGCGGCGGCGCACTTCACCTGATTGGCACGGTGAGTTCGATCGTGTCCGGCAACCTTATTACCGGCAATGCCGACGGCGTCCTGATTAGCGACGAGACCGCCGAAAGCCGCGACAATCTGCTCACGCACAATGTTGTTAGGAACAACCCACTGGAATGCGGCATCGTTCTGGCCTCGCATCCGCCCACCGGCTCGCGGCCGCCTAATTTCGCGCCACACTACGGCGTGGACCACAATACCGTGAGCGACAATGTCTCGGCTGACAACGGGGTCAAGATCGGAGGCTCTGGAGTCGGGCTTTTTTCCGATGGCAACGGCCCGGGCCGAACCTCCGATAACGTCATCATTCACAACAAACTGACTGGCAACGGCCTGGGCGGCGTCGCTCTGCACACCCACGTGGGTCCCGCTTTTGGCGCTCCCGCGGACGACATGAGCGGCAACATGATAATCGGCAACTACATCGCCGGGAACCTTGCGGACCAGGCCGACACGGCCACGCCTGGATCCGTGGGGATCAACATCAATAGCGGTGACGGCGGCTCGCCGGTCGTCGGTACCGTCATCACCGGCAACGTGATCCGCGATGAGGACGTGGACATCGCCGTAAATACTCCGGCCCGGGTCGACACTCATTTGAACGACCTGCTCGGGGGCAAGGTTGGCGTCGCGGACGTGTGTACGTTCGACCATGCCTCCATCTGCACCGGCAGCATAGACGCCACGCAGAACTATTGGGGATGTCCTGCTGGCCCCAGCGGCAAGGAATGCGCGACCGCCAGCGGATCCGACATTCGCTTCATTCCGTGGCTTCGAGAGCCGATCGGTGACGACGATGATCCGGGCCACGGCGGGCACTGACAGAGTCGCTGCGGTCGCCCTATCGCGGTGATACTGGCGTCGTAAACGCTGACTCGCTGCGCACGGGACCAATGGTCCATTGGTCTGTGCAGCGATCATGAGGGTGCCCCCGGGGTCAATGAGGCCCCGGTGAGGTAGACTTCCAACCTATGAACGCTGGAGTAGAACGTCGCGCGACGCTGGATTTCCTCACCCATATGAGGGCTGGACTCGAGGCGGGCAGAGTCGACTTACCTGCTTTTCCGAAGGTTGTGATTGAGGTGCAGGAGGTTCTCAAAAATCCGAATTTTACAGCCCAGCTGCTCGCCAAACCGATCTTGGCCGAGCCGACGCTCGTCGCGCGATTTCTCAACATGGCGAACTCAACGGCATTCAACGCTACCGGCAGGGTCATTATCGACGTGGGTGTGGCTCTCGCCCGTCTCGGCGCTCAGAAGGTGTACAGCGTGGTCCTCGACCACGGGATTCAAGAACTTCGCAAGGCGGAATCATTGCAGGCGAACGCCAGGCCGCTGGAGGAAATGTGGTCGGACAGCATCGCGGTTGCACACTTCTGCAACGCGGTGGCCAAGCGGTCATCCCTTGCCACACCCGAGGCATTTGCGGCGGGTCTTTTGCACCGTGTGGGCCACATGTACATTTTGGTGCAGTCAATGAAGCACGCCTCGTTTCGTGAGCGAGGATTGGACAACGCTCTAGTCGACGAATGGCATCCGGTGATCGCCAAAGCAGTATTGAAGAATTGGGCGATCAGCGCTACGGTCGGGGATGCGGTAGGCGCGCAAACGGATCTCATTGCGCGGACTGGGCCGCCGAATTTGACGGATGTCCTGATCGCCGGCATTCGCCTCGCCCATCGCATGCGAGATAGTCACGATAGTCGCAATTTCGCATCGGGCGGCGCGCTGGTCCGCCTGAATTTATCCCCTGAGGAATGCCAGAAGATCATCGCGGAGGCGTCGGAGGAGGTGAGGGCACTGCAGCGCGTGCTTCGCGCGTAACGCTTCCGAACATGCATACGTTGAGTGCGACGAACGGGAGGATCAATCGGCGACGCGGCGGCCGCGGCGGTGGCCGCGCCGGCGGCGAACGGGCCAATCGCCATCAATGCGACCCCGCCCGTGCCAAGGATCATGACTCCAGGCAACGTGGTGCGCGCAAACGTAATGCCGGCTTTCTTATATCGCTTTCCAGTGTCTGGCTCTCCTTTTCCAAGGCCCAAGGGTCAATCCCGGGCTGAAGATTCGAGCCACCGAAGTCGGTCAGCGACGCTCGGGCGACGGTATAGGTCTTGATGGAAGGGGCGGTCATCGTTTCAGAACCAGCGGTCCGGCTTCCAGACGAACCCGTGATTGTGACCGGCTGTGTCAATGTACCAGCCACAGGTTGATGGAAAACGCGGCCGTCCCGCTACCGGGTCCTAGATAGGCCTGGGGTTCAACGAACGGCGGAGCGGAACATTCGGCTCGCGGTGTTTTAGTCGCTGGACTCTGCGGCGCTCGCGGGCTGGGCGCGCGTCGCGACAGGCGTGAGCAGGATTTTGGCAGTTCCGAGTATCTTGATCGGCGGCCGATCACGCGTATTGCCGTCGCGGATGGCAATTGTCACGTCGCGCGCCTGGTTGGGGGGTACGGACGCGGCGGATAAACCACGTTGGTCGAAGACCGTCGTGCAGACCGATTTGATGCAATCCTGCACCGCCAAATAGTAGCCGTAGTCGGTCAAGGCGTACGTTGCGGAGTCATTGTAAAGTCGCGCGTCGATCGCACCGAGGCTGCCGCGTTCCGCTCCAGCTTCGGCGCGTACTTGATCGAATCGAATTTCCTCCACGCGTATCCGGTTTTTGGCATCGGGATCCGCCTTATCCAATTTCTCGACTTGAACTCGCTCGAAGTCGATCGCCTTCTTCTGGACGGCGGGCAGTGCCGCAGACCCCGGGGGAGGGGGTACGTCACGCTTGGCGATGACGATTATGGCGACAATTGCGACTATGGCGACACTGATGGCGGAGAGGCTATAGGCCCGCGTTCTGGGAAAGAGGAACGCTAGCGCCACCAGGAGCAGGACCACTATCCATAGCATCGCCTCTATTTTCACTCGAGCCTCATTGCAGGACGTTCAAATGCTTGATCACGGCCGGGAGCATAATCGCAAATGACCTCGCACATGCGCTGACCGTCGCCGCCCATGTGCGGTCTACGTGCCGTTGCGTAGCGTTCACCGCAAGGTAAACTATGGCATCGAAAAATAGTTGAGACAAGATTGCGGGATGTTCTTCGACCGACGAATCGATGTGGATCATGATCGCGACGACAGCCATACAGGTCAAACGAACGCGCCATTGGACGCCCGCCTTCCTGGCGACAGCCTTGTTGGGGTGGCCGAAGCCGACGCTCGCCGCCGCCACAGGCACGGGCACGGGCACGGGTCCACATATAGCGACAGAGGACGTCGATCTGTTTTTCAAGGTATACGAGGCGGCAGACGGCCACCCGTCGGCATCTGCACTCCAATACGATTACATCGAGGCCGGTTCGGAGGGTCTGCATCAATTCGCGAGCGTTAGGGACCTCTCGGGCGAGTGGCGTATGATCAACATTGACACGCTCGTGATTTTCAACGCCGGCGCCGAATGGTTGACACTGACAGATGGGGAGGCCAATGAAAGGACTAACTGTAGCAGGGGCGTTGCTGGCCGCGGCGCTGGTGGCCGCCGGCATCGCGGGAGCGACGTCCGAAAGGAGCAGCTACGCGGACGATCGTGCCGCCATTGAGGATCTTCAGGCGCGTTATATGTTTGCGCTCGACTGGCAGGACGCGGAGACGTATTCGGCGACATTCACCGACGACGGAATCCTCGATTGGGCCGGCGGAATCAGCCACGGACGAGATGCCATCCGGGCTGAGGTGCGCGGCATGCGGGAGCACTTCGCCAAGCATGAGGCGGCCGATGCCCCAATTCGCCCCGCGCGGCTGAGACACGTCATCTCCAATGTCGTGATCCGTATCGACGGTGATCGGGCGACCGGCCGCGCCTACTGGTTCGAGCTGAATGATGATGGGCGTGACCGCCGTCCCTATGTGGGGGCTTATGGGCATTACGAGGATGAATTGCGCAAGGTGCACGGCCAATGGCTGTTCAGCCAACGCAAGATTTACAATGAACAGATGGATTCGCGCGCCGCGTCGGCCGCGAACCCCGCTTGGTAGCGTCATTGGGATTTTAGAAAGGTTACATTGTATCGCCGATGGAACTGGCAGGCGTCGGCCGATTCCTACGCGAGCCTATCTCGGGTCGTGACACAAAGGGGGCGCTTTGCCGAGCGCGCCACTCGGCGGTGTAGCGGATCCTAGAGTCGGAATGGACCCTGACCATCAAAGAGCAGTCGTGCACACCCGGTATGCAGCCGACAAGGAACAGCCTTCCCCGCAGGAAGGACCTCCTTCGCCTGTCAATCGCGGTCGCACAGCCCACTGGCCGAAAGAAATCCCGGTGTCCGGGTGGTGGGACATTCTGTGGCGCGTGGTGAAGCGCTTGGGTAGCGAGAACATCACGTTGATTTCCGGCGGCATGGCGATGTATGCGCTGATGTCCGTGTTTCCGGCGCTCGCGGCGGCGGTTTCCATTTACGGACTATTCTCGACACCGGCCGATGCAATCACACACGTGCAAATGTTTTCGGGCGTCCTGCCGCCGGGCGTCTGGGATATCTTCAACTCGCAGCTCCAAACCATCACGCGGCACGAGTCGAGCAC
>Ga0182030_10005144_pt1 | contig 27810 bp, 23 predicted proteins | sample 812S3MmetaG_FD_121299 | JGI IMG/M metagenome (GOLD analysis project Ga0182030, IMG submission 121299) | Permafrost microbial communities from Stordalen Mire, Sweden - 812S3M metaG (Illumina Assembly) | ecosystem: Environmental > Terrestrial > Soil > Wetlands > Permafrost | place: Sweden... | reverse complement strand
CCCTTGCGGCACTGCGGCCGGATGCTAGAATCGCGCGCCTCGTGGGGCGGTAGCTCAGCTGGGAGAGCGTCGCGTTCGCAATGCGAAGGTCGAGGGTTCGATCCCCTTCCGCTCCACCATTTCTGGGCTACCCGCCGTGTCGAAACCTAATGACAGTTCCGGCCCTGCGATGGCGCAGGTGGCGCGGCAGCCCATCTTCAATGGAAGACTCGAGATCATCGGATATGAGCTGCTGTATCGCGCCCACGGCGCGACCAGCGCCCAAATCAGCGATGCGACTGCCGCCACCGCTACGGTGATCGTGGGTGCCGCCATGGACATCGGCCTCTCGCAGCTGGTCGGGGATAAGCCCGCGTACATCAACTTTCCGCATGCGCTGCTGATCAATCCGCGGCCCCTGCCGATGCAGCCCAAGCGTATCGTGGTCGAGGTGCTCGAAGACGTTAAGCCAGACCGGGAAGTCCTCGAGGGACTCGCGAGCCTGCGGCAACAGGGATATCGCATCGCCCTCGATGACTATGACGATCGCGGCGGCAGCTCGGCGCTGCTCGAGGCCGCCGACATCGTCAAGATCGATATCCAGGACTATTCCTCCGCACGGCTGAAGGACTGTGTCGAGCGTCTGCGTTCGGCAGGACGCGAGCTCATCGCCGAGAAGGTTGAGACCTGGGAGCAGTTCAGCCTCTGCAAGTCCCTGGGGTTCGGGGGCTACCAGGGCTACCTGCTCGAGCGGCCGCAGATTCTCAGTGCCCAGCGGGCGCCGACCAGTCGCCTGGCGACACTGAAGCTCATGATCGAACTGAACGACCCCGATGTCGCCATTCCCAAGATCGAGCGCATGATCGCCGGCGATGTGGGCATGAGTTATCGGCTACTGCGCTGCATAAACTCCAGCTTTTATCACCTGCCGCGAGTGGTCAGTTCAGTCCGCCAGGCGGTCGTACTGATCGGATTGAACGAGCTGCGAAAGCTCTGCGCCGCTGTCACGCTCGCCGGCTTCGACGATCAGCCGGGATATGTACCGGTGCAGGCGCTGGTTCGCGCGAAAATGTGCGAAGATTTGTGCATTGCAGCCGGGCTGCGCGGCAGCGAGGCCTATTTCATGACCGGCCTGCTATCGATGGTCGATGTACTGCTGCAGCAACCACTCCAGGAAGCGCTCGGAAAGCTTCCGCTCAGCGCGCAGGTTCAGAGCGCGCTGCTCGAGCACAAGGGGAGCCTGGGGGAGGCGCTGCGTTGCTCGCTCGACTATGAACATGCCCGATGGGACAGCGTGTCGTTCATGAGCTTGTCGGCAACGACCGTGGCCGACATCTATCGGCAGGCCGTGATCTGGGCCGATACTGCCTGGCGGAACATTGGCGGGGGCACTTAACATGAAACTGGCCACTTTTCTCAGCGACGGCCAGCCGGCGGCCGGTCTTGTATTGACCCAAGGGGTCGTGCCGATCGCGCGCGCTGCCAGGGAAAGCGGCGAGGGCATAGATCTATCTTCGGTACTGGGCATCATTCGCGGCGGCGAGGCCGCTCTCGAGGCTGTTCGGCGTCTGGCCGAGCGCGCAGAGCGCGGGCAGGTGGATCTGCTCCCCACAGCTGCGGCGCCATTGCTGGCGCCGATACCCACGCTGCCACGCAATGCGTTTTGCGTGGGCCGCAACTACGTCGACCATGTCAAAGAAGGCGCGGCGGTCCGCAATACCGACCTGAAACTGCCCGAGGCGCCACAGTTTTTTACCAAGGCCACTCACACCGTTATCGGCCCGGGAGCGGATGTTCGCCTGGACGACAAAGTCACGCGCCGCATGGACTATGAAGTCGAACTCGCCCTCGTGATCGGCCGCGGCGGCCGCGACATTCCAGCCGAGGCCGCGTTCGATCATATTTTCGGCTACTCGATCGCCAACGATGTCACCGCGCGCGACCTTCAGAAGCGGCACGACCAATGGTTCAAGGGCAAATCGCTCGATACGACGCTGCCCTTCGGTCCCTGGATCATCGATCGGGAGGAGCTGGGCGATCCCACGACGCTGGAGCTGTCGATGGCGGTCAATGGTGAGGAGCGCCAGCGTGCACGCGTCTCCCAGATGATCTTCGACATTCCGACCATCATCGCCTCGCTATCGGCCGGCCTTACGCTCGAGCCAGGGGATGTGATTGCCACCGGCACGCCGTCGGGCGTGGGCTTTGCGATGAACCCGCCGCAATACCTCAAAGGCGGGGATGTCATGGTGGCGCGAATTGATCGTATCGGTGAACTGCGCAACCGCGTAGTCGCGGTCTGAGGCTGCCAGCGAGTGTAAAATCAGCGCGCAGCCCCCGTAGCTCAGTGGATAGAGCGACCGCCTCCTAAGCGGTAGGTCGTCGGTTCAACTCCGGCCGGGGGCGCCAAACTCAGAGGCGAGTCGTCGGGCGGAATTTGCGAGCCCTTTGAGGATAGGCTCGTGCACTGCGTCCGGAAAACCCTTGGGTAGCAGCGACTCGACGCGGTCGATGGCCTTGGGAGCAACTTCTATGCGGCCTGCGACGATCGAGTCGAACTGGGCGGATATGCCACATCGCTTCGCCAGGCCGCGCCAGTGGCGCAGAAGAATGGAATCCCAGTTGTAGTGTCGTCTGGCGTCACCCTGAACCGACATGGCCATCTTGACTTTTTTGAGGCGACAGTTGGCGCGATTTCTTTCCCAACACAGGAAAAGCGGAGAGAACAGTGCGGAAGAAGTCCAGTCAATCCTGCTCCGGCTGAGCGGAGCCTAAGAGGATACTCATGATGGTCTCGATGCCGGGACCACCGTCACTTTCGTACTTTTCGTCGCGGTCGGTTCCATTCGTTTTCAATGGATGTTCGCAAATCAATGCCCTGGGCCGCCTCACCGATCGGGAGCTTTAAAATGTGCGTAGTGGGTGTTGCACCCCGCGGCCGAAACCACTTTCCGTTGATAAGCAGTATGGCGGTCTTCTCCTGGGCAAAGGCGCCCTCATCCATGCGCAACTGAACTGGCGCTGGTATTCTGCCACCGCCAATATGGCTCGAGCGGCTCCATGCACGGTCACATAAAACCAAAAATGAAAATGATGAATCCGGCGACACGGACGCCGGCGATCTGCGTTGCCCTGCTGGCCTTTGCACGAGCATTTGCGAGCCCTGGTCCGGCAGTCACGATACCGAGCACGCCGATTCCGGCGCCGAAGGACCGGGCCTATGCGGGCGAGATTCGTCTGACGGTCGATGCCACCGACCTCGAGCGGCGCATCGTGCACGTTCACGAGACCCTCACCGGGCTGAGTGGTGACTGCATCCTTCTGTATCCCAAGTGGCTGCCGGGCACTCACGCGCCGGAAGGTCCGATCGATAGACTGGCCGGTTTGAAGATCGCCTCCGGTGGGGCGCCGGTTGCCTGGACGCGTGATCCCGTGGACATTTATGCATTCCGTCTGCATCCAGGTGCCGCCGCGGCCGTCGATACCGAATTCGATTACCTGTCGCCCACCAGTTCCAAAATAGGCACCCTGGAGATAAGCCGCGACGTGCTGCTGCTGGAATGGAACGCGCTGGTGCTGTATCCCGCAGGCTTCTTCGCACGGCAAATCCCGGTTGAGGCGAGCGTCACGTTGCCGGCGGGTTGGCAATTCGGCTCGGCGCTGGAGGCTGCTTCGACCAACGGCGCGCAGACTGATTTTAAACGGACCGATCTCGAGACCTTCATCGACAGTCCCCTGTATGCCGGACGCTATACAGCCCGCTTCGATCTGGACCCGGGTGGCGTCGTGCCCGCTCACCTGGATCTGTTCGCCGACCGCCCGGAATTGCTGGCCGTGACGCAGGATGAGCTGCAGGCGCATCGCCTGCTGCTGCAGCAGGCCTACAAGCTCTTCGGATCACATCATTTCTCGCACTACGACTTTCTCTACTCGCTCAGCGACCAGATCGAGAACAATGGTCTCGAGCATCATCAGTCGAGCGAAAATGGCACCGATCCGGACTCGTTCATCAAGTGGGACGAGCACGTGCATGACAGGGACCTGCTGCCGCACGAATTCACCCATTCCTGGAATGGCAAGTTCCGGCGCCCCGCGGACCTATGGACGCCCAATTACAACGTGCCGATGCAGGACAGCCTGCTGTGGGTTTACGAGGGTCAGACTCAGTACTGGGGGCAGGTACTCGCGGCGCGTTCCGGACTCTGGAGTGCTCAGCAGGCGCTGGATGAGATGGCATACACGGCGGCTTATTACCAGCTCGAGACGGGGCGTCAGTGGCGGCCGCTCGAGGACACCACTAACGATGAAATTATCAATCCACGCCGCCCGCAATCGTGGACCGACTGGCAGCGCTTCGAGGATTATTACGAGGAGGGAAAGCTGATCTGGCTTGAAGCGGATACCCTGATTCGCGAGCAGTCCGGCGGCAAGCGTTCACTGGATGATTTCGCCCGGGCATTCTTCGGCATCAATGATGGCAGCGCGGTGCCGGTCATATACACATTCGATGATGTCGTCAAGGCGCTCAACGCCGTGCAGCCTTACGATTGGGCGAACTTCCTGAGCCAGCGCATCAATGCGATCAACAAGGCCCCGCCGCTCGAGGGTTTGACGCGCGGCGGATACCGACTGGTCTATACCGATGCTCCGAGTGCGATGCTGGCTGCCAGCGACACCGAGCACAAACGCGTCGATCTGTCTTTTTCGATCGGCATCGAGATCGACGACGAGGAGAAGAGTCATCAGGGTATGCTGAAAAGAGTCGTCTACAACGGCGCGGCCTTCAAGGCCCAGCTCACTGAGGGAGGACAGATCCTGGCCGTGAACGGCATCGCCTATGATGCCGATCTTCTCAAGGATGCCATTCGCGCCGCCAAGGGTGACTTTCAGCCCATCGAGCTGATCGTCCGGACGGGTGATCGTTACCGAGTGGCGCGAGTCGACTACCACGAGGGTCTGCGCTACCCGCACCTGGAGTGCCAGGGAACCGGCCCCGCGCTGCTTGACCAGATCCTGACGCCGCGGCCCTGATTCTCAAGCGACGGCGATCGGGTGATCGCCGCCGCCAGATATCGCAGTCCGATCAGTGGCTTCTGTTGCCGCCACCGGTGGCGAGCATCTCTTCCTTGCCGAGCATGCCTTTGTGCGCCGTGCTCGTGTCCATCATGTCGAACACCTTGCTCTGATAGTCGATGTATTCCTCGTGCGATACCGTGCCGTCACCATCGGCGTCGATCTTGTGCATCATCGCCTCGGTGCGCAGGCCCCGGGCGAAGCCACCACTGGAAAACCCGGTGATATCGCCACCCGTGTGACTGATGAACTGTTTGGCATCTACTTTGCCGGTTTTCTGGGTATCCAGCATCGCGAATACCTTCTCGTGAAACGCCAGCCATTCCTCCCTGGACACCATGCCATCGCCATTGGTGTCGATCTTGTGCATCACTTCTGGCGTACGCAGGCCTCTCGCATAGCCCGCCGTGGCGAAGGACACCATGTCGTCTGCGAGTGCCGGCAGGGAGCAGGTGAGGACAAAGGCCGCCGCCAGGCCAGCAGCATAGATAGGGCGAATCCTGATCATTTCCATTCCTCCATGAGATGCGATGAGTTTTCTTCGAGGTATGGATGTGTTCGGACGCGGCGGCAGAAGGTTACACTGCATGGATGAACTCGCCGACCGTCTCCTGGAAGCGGGCGTTTCGCTCGCTATATTACCAGGCTGCTCCGGAGCCGGATGATCCGCGACTGACGCGCGGCAAGCTGGCATTACTGGTCATCGACGTGCAAAACGTCTACCTGTCGCGCAAGGATCCCTCGCAATTGAGTTCATCTGAGCGCGCGACGTACGACGCCTGGACGCCGTTTCACGAGCGGATGAGCCAGACGGTCATCCCCACCATTCAGCGTCTGCAGACGCGCTTCCGCCATGACGGTCACGAGATCCTATACGCACGCATCGCCTGCCAGACGCGCAACGGACGCGATCGCTCGTTGAGTCAGAGACTTCCCGGGTGGAACAACCTGCTGCTGCCCAAGGACGAATGGGAGTCGCAGATCCCGGCACCGGTCGCCCCCGAAGGGGACGAGATCGTCCTCACCAAGACCACCGACAGCGCACTCACAGGCACTAACCTGCGATTGATCCTGCATAACCTCGGTATCTCGCAGGTGGTCTGTTGCGGCATCTTCACCGATTAGTGCGTGTCCTCGACCGTGCGCAGTCTGGCCGACGAGAGTTTCTCGGTGATCGTCGTCGAGGACGGCTGCGCGGCAGCATCGGATCGGCTGCACCGCGACGAGCTGGAAATCATCAACATGATCTACTGCCACGTGATGAGCGGTGACGAGCTCGTGGCCTACCTGCCTTAAGCTAGCGCGCAACACCGCGCATTCGTGGTGCATTATCGAAACTGTCTCGTCCAATACGGGGCGATACAGGGTGTATTCGCGGAAGTCCAGGGGTTCGGAAGTTGGGTTCGGATATCTGCTTATTCGTTTGATTTCCTTGTAAACGCGCGCGCGTGCGCGCTCTGTGCGCTAGTCTTTAGCAGTGCGCACCCCTAAGCCGAGTGGGCGTCTTGCGGATTTCTAGCACTGGTACATACTTTGCAGCTCGGTGCGCGGTCGCGTCTGTAACAACGAAGCAAAACTAAAGGTCAGACTCCATGCTGTCGACTCGTGGGTTTCGCATTGCGTGCACATTCCTGCTGGCCGGAGTGCTGGTCGCCGATCTTGCGGCGGCGGCTTCTGATTCGGCCGGCGATGAGGGCGGCCTCGCCGAAGTCGTCGTTACTGCCGAAAAGGTCAAGTCGACCATCCAGGACACGCCCATCAGCATCTCCGCGCTTAGCGGCAGCCAGCTCGAGAATTCCGGCATCACCAGCGTGCAGGAGATCGCGCGCGATGTACCGGGCATCTCGGTGCGCTCGGCGGGCCCTGGCCTGACGGAATACGATGCGCGCGGCATGGCATCGAACGGCGGCGCGGCGCCGACGGTGGGCTTCTACCTGGATGAGATTCCGCTGTCGCCGCCGGCGCTGTCCCAGTCCGGCAAGGTGGTCATCGACCCGGGTCTCTACGATGTCGATCGCGTCGAGGTCCTGCGCGGGCCACAAGGGACTCTTTACGGCTCCGGCTCCATGGGCGGCACGATCAAAATCGTCACGGCGCAACCCAAGCTCGGCGAGTACGAGGGTTCAGCGGCGGTGATGGGATCGGAAACGCAGGGCGGCGGCGGCAACTACAGCGGCAATCTGATGCTGAACATACCGCTGGGGGACGTGCTCGCGCTGCGCGTGGTCGGCGGGGACGTTTACCGCAGCGGCTGGATCAATCTGACCGCGGTGAACCTGCCGAACGCGGCCGCAACGCTGCTAAATAAGAATCTCACGGCAGCGCAGATGCAGCAGCAAGTCTACGACGCCCCGGTCCAGAGCAACATTCCCCGGGCCAACTACGAGCGGCAATGGAACGGCCGAGCGAGCCTGCTCTTCAAGCCGAGCGAAGACTTCTCGGCGACGCTGTTTGTGATGGATCAGCACCTGATCATGGGCGGCTACGATCTGGTCGACGGCTCGCCGACGAGCGCGTCGCCGGGGAAGGTCTATGACGCTCACTACGAAGTGTTTCCTCAGCGCGAGGGTTTGCATGACGACGTGCAGATCTACGGGGTCACTATCAACGCCAATCTTGGATTCGCCGACCTGACCAGCGCAACCAGCTATTTCACCCGCGAAAGCAAGCAGGGCGAGGACGCATCCGAGTCGCTGTATTACTCCAACGGCGGAGCTTCGCCGCTGGCGCCCGTTACCTACTACGAGAACGACCCATCGCACCAGTTCGCGCAGGAGCTGCGGCTGACTTCACACGATGTCGGCCCCTGGCACTGGGTGGGGGGAGCCTTCTACGACGGACTCAAGTCGGTCTGGAACGAAATCAGCAGCACTCCCGGACTCGTCTCCACCACTGGCCCGGTGGCTGTGAACAACTACGATGGCTCGTATTTCACCTCCTGGAACCCCTACTGGGTCAAGCAGTTTGCGCTGTTTGCGGACGGCTCATACAAGATCACCGATCAATGGAAGCTCGCGGCCGGGCTCCGCTGGTATGAGTACCACAGCGAGCAGCATGAGTTCTCCTGGGGTCTGGACGCGCCTTACCCCAACCAGGCCGTCTCACCGATCTTCATCACCCGCGCCTCGGACAAGGGATTCAACCCGCGCGTGAATCTCTCCTATGAGCCTAATCACGATCTGAATCTCTATGCCACCTTCTCCAAGGGCTTCCGGCCCGGTGGCGCAAACCAGATCGTGCCGACCCAGCCGCCGATCAACTGCCAGGCCGGTGTGCTCCAGTTCGGCCCCGACTCGGCCTATAACTACGAGGTCGGTGAAAAGGCCAAGCTGCTGGATAATCGCCTGACCATCAATGGCGATGTCTATTACATCCGCTGGCAGGGCGTGCAGCAGGTCATCACGCTGCCCTGCGGTTATCAGTACTACAACAACGCCGGCGACGGTCGCTCCTTCGGCCCGGAACTGGAGATCACCGGCAAGCTGACCGACGAGTTGACGGTGCAGGTCGGCGGCTCGTACGTGGATTCGAAGATCACCTCCCCGACCGCCGCCTTTGGGAGCTACCTCTCGAACGTGGCGAACACTCCGGATGCGGGGGGCTATCCGCTCAATTCCGGACTCGGCGGACGTCCCTGCCCGGCCACGGGCAATTGCACCGTGCCGATCCTGAACGTGGCCAAGGACAATGTCAGCGGCTCGGTGACCTACAGCCGGGAGATCGTGCCGGATTACAAGCTCACGGCGCGCTTCGACGACACCTTCGTCGGGCCCTCGACCGATGTGGCTTACTACTTCGGCTACGATCTACCGAGCTACAACATCGCGAACCTTCACCTGATTCTCGAGCACCAGAAGTGGTCGGCCAACCTGTTCGTCGAGAATTTCACCAATGAAGTGGCGCTGATCAGCGCCAACAACACCAGCTTCCAGTTCAACATCCCGCAGACCGTGCGGTATTCGACCAACCAGCCGCGGACCTTCGGACTGCAGCTCAACGTCAAGTTTTAATCAGCTGCCGCTCCTCATCTCATCCAGAGCGGCCAGGGACTCGGGCAGTACCTGGCCGCCGTCGATCACGAGGCTCTGGCCCGTGATGTAGGCCGCCTCGTCGGTGGCGAAGAACAGCGCCGCGTTAGCGATGTCATTCACCGAACCGAGGCGTCCCAGCGGCACGGATGCCTCCATCGAGCGCACGTAATCGGCGCCGAGGCCTGCCAGGCCCTCGGTGGCGATATTGCCGGGCAATACCGAATTGACCGTGATGTTGAACGGCGCGAGCTCGATGGCGGCGGTGCGCATGAAGCCGAGCTGTCCGGCCTTGCTGGCGCCGTAGTGCGACCATCCCGGATAGCCCGTGACGGGTCCCGTGATGGAAGAGGTCAGGATGATGCGGCCGGACTTCTGCGCTTTCATGACGGCCAAGCAGGCGGACACAGCCAGGAACGTACCTTTGAGATTCGTGCCGATGACCTTATCAAAGTCTGCTTCGGTCATGCTGCCGAGCTTTGCGGCCGGAAAGATGCCGGCATTGGCGCACAGGATGTCGATGCCGCCGTGGATGTCCACGGCGGTCTTTGCCATGGCGGCCATGTCCGCGGCGCGCTGCACGTCGGCCGCAAACGCATGTGCAGCGCCGCCCTCGGCCGTGATCTCCGCGGCCACGCGCTGCGCCTCGCTCAAGGTGCGCGAGACCACCAGCACCCGGCAGCCAACGGCGCCGAACCTGCGCGCGATGCCGCGGCCAATGCCGCGGCCCGCACCCGTAACGATGACGCTGCGACCTTTGATGGATGCGAACATGGCGGGGCCTCGATGGTTATTTGACGAAGCGCAAACTCACAGAAATGTTCCGGATAGCAGCTGCTCTGCAAGCTCGACCGTGCCGTCGGTATAAGACTTTCCCATCTGCTGCGCCATCGGCACTTCGCTGTGCGAGGCAAACCATGCCGACAGCAGGATGCGGCGCAGGATGACGAAGGTCGGAATCTCCGCCAGCTCGTCATCGGATAGCGGCGCCACCCGTCGATACCCCTCGGTCCATGCCGCCAGCAGCTCGGGTACGTTGGGTTGATGCTCGATAAAGCTCACAGCGGTGGCGAAGTCGTACATGAACCAGCTGAATCCACAGTCATCGAAGTCGATGATGCGCAGGTGCGAGTCGTGCACCAGCAGATTGGCAAGGTGCAGGTCCGCATGCACCAGACCAAAGCGGTCCGGACGTGATCCATAGCGCGCGAGGCGCTTCTCGATAAGACGCAGCGCCGCTTGGATGATGGTGCTTCCACCCGGCGTCAAACCAATGGCGTCGCGCCAGGGACCCCAGAAGGCCGCAGGTCCCACCATGGAGTCCAGGTCCCATCGCTTGCGAAGGAACCCGGGCGGCAGTCCCCACCCGCGGGCGTGGCGATGCATGCGGGCGGTTACCTCACCCAGCCGATTGAACCAGCGCACGGCATCACCGGCCGGATCGGGCGCGGTGCCGGGCAGGCGGGTGAAGGCGACCGCGTTGCGCGACGGCGCGCCCGATAACGAGATCAGAGTCTGCAACGACTCGCCATCGTTTCCGGCGACAGGCGTGGCGGTCTCCACCACTCGCTCCCTGCTGAGCGCTTCGATCCATGCGAGTTCCGAGCGAATTTCCGCGGGCGACGAATAGCCGACGCGGTGCACGCGCAGCACGAGTTCACGCCCGTCCTCCGGGTCAGTCAGCGAGAAGGTGGCGTTCTCGGACAGGTTGAGCACGCTGACGGCGGTGCGCGGCGAGAGTGACCACCGCGGCAACGCGGCCATGACCATGCGCTCGAGCTCGGCGACCACTTCGGGCGGATAGGCGCCGCTCATGGTGACTAGGGGGTGGCGTCCAGCGCGTCATGGAGCGCCGAGACCAGCTGATCGGCATTCGCGTTGGAGAAGCACAGCGGGGGTCGGATCTTCAGCACGTTGCCCCAGCGACCGGCTGCGCCAATCAGTACGCGGCGGTCGCGCATTGCATTGATGACAGACGACGCCGCACTCCAGGGCCGCGATTGATCGCTCGCATCGACCAGTTCGACACCAATGAAGAGTCCGGCGCCGCGCACATCGCCGATGCGCGGATGCTGCTCCATAAGTCCACGCAGGCGCTGCCGCAGGTAGTCGCCCACGCGCTGCGCATTGGCCATGAGTCCTTCCTGCTCGATGACATCGAGTACGGCATTGCCGATGGCCGCGGCGCCCGCGGTACCACCGAAAGTATTGAAATAGCCTTCGCGCTCGCGCAGCGCATCGAGAATCGCCGGCCGCGTCACCACCGCCCCAATCGGGTAGCCGTTGCCCATCGGCTTGCCCATGGTCACGATATCCGGCTGCACTCCGTGGCGTTGGAAGCCCCAGAGCGAGCTTCCCGTGCGCCCAAAACCGCACTGCACTTCATCGGCGATGAACAGGCCCCCGGCGCGCTGCACGATCTCGACCGCGTCACGCAGAAAGCCGGGAGGATCGGCGAACACCCCATCGCTGGAGAAAATGCTGTCGAGGAGCAATGCCCCGACACCGATGCCACGGCGTCTGAGGTCCAGGACCGCCTCCTGGACAGCGTTCGCAAAGTAGTCCGACAGCTCTCCGGCCGGTACGCGGTGCGAGTCGGGCGCGGGGACCAGCCGCACGCGTGGTGCGATCGATCCGGGCTGCACCGAACTGGGGGAGGCCTGACCTGTGAGTTTCGTATTACCGTGATAGGCAGTCTCGGTCACGATGATGCCGTCGGCGCCCGTGAAGCGCGCAGCCAGTCGCAGCGCCAGATCGTTACTTTCGCTGCCGGTACAGGTGAAAGTGATGTTGGACAGCCCCGCCGGCAGCGTCGCGAGCAGCCGCTCGGCGTAATCCATCACCCCGGAGTGCAGATAACGACTGTGCACATTCAGCTGACCGAACTGATGCGCCGCCGCCGCCACGACTTTCGGATGGCAGTGGCCGACCGATGGCACATTGTTATACGCGTCAAGATAGGCGACGCCGTCGGCATCGTAGAGCCAGCAGCCCGCGCCGCGCACGAATTCGAGCGGCCGATCGTAGAAAAGCACAGACGCCGACCCGAACAGCTTCTGCCGCCGTCGCACGCGATCCGCGAGCGCCGGGTCCAAATGCCCCGCGCGACGCTGATCGAACGCGTTGAGCGCCAGAATCTGCTTCTTCGAATCGCCGCTCGACATGGTTCAAGAATAGTCGGGCAGCGCCGCCTTGGCGACCGCTGGCCGCATGCGGATCAGCCCCCAGGCGCCACCCATCCAGGCCAGTGCAAAGTAGGGCCAGATGTTGTTGGGGAAGCCCGGGGCCGGATAGATGTTGCGGTAGAGCACCCACAGCAGCAGCAGGGGACCTGCGGTGCAGATCACCGCCCAGGACTGCTGGCGCTCGCGCCAGGCCTCCAGCACTTCAGCACTGCCGACGCCGATGTAAACCAGGATCAGCGCGAGCACGCCAATCGTGCTGGTATAGCTGTAGTAGTCGCCTGCGCCCACGAATGGTCCTGCAGCCAGAAACGGCAGGATGATCAGCAGCGTCGTCATCGAAACCGCGGCAGCCGGCGTGCGGTGGGTCGGGTGCACAGTGGCGAGTGCGGGTGACAAACCGGCACGACCCAGTGCGAACAGCACACGCCCGGCCGCGGCCAGGCAACCCAGGACACCGCAGAAGCAGCTCGTGGCGGCTGCCAGATCAAGACCGATGGCCAGGGCGGGAGAGGTGTAGCGCAGGGCGAGGTCGTTGAGCGGCGCCTGCGATCTGGCGAGATCCCGGATGCCGGCCGGGCCGAATCCCGCGATTTCGCAGTAGGCAACGAACATGAAGAAGACGCCGGAGAACAATACGGTGCCGATCAATGCGATTGGAATGTTCCGCCGCGGATTGATGGTCTCCTCGCCGAGCGTGGCGGCGCCCTCAAACCCCGCGAAGCACAGAATGCTGTAGACCATGCCGTAGCCGAGTCCGGTCCAGCCGCCAAATCTGGGTGAGGGTTGAAAGCTCGCAGTAACGTCCGCGGCCGTGGGCTGCACCCGAAACAGGATGCAGACGCACAGCGTTAGAATGCCGATCACGGCGGCGGCTTCGAGCCCGAGCATGAGCCAGCCGGAGAGTTTCATGTCGCGGTAGGCCAGCAACCAGGCCATGATCATCGATGCAATGGCGATCACGACCCATCCGGGCCCGACATCCATCGAGAGACCTTTGAGACCTGCCGCGGTGAAGCTGCCGACCAGCGCAGCAAAGCCGGTGGCGAATCCCAGATATGTCAGCAACAGCGTCCATCCAGCGACGAAGCCGGCTCGGCTGCCAAAGGTGTGCGCGATGTAGGCGTATGCGGATCCGGCGTGCGCGACGCGGTGTGTGAAGGCCATGAAGGAGAAGGCGACCAGCACCATTGCCACGGTGCCGATGGCAAACGTCAGTGGCGCGGCCGGTCCCGCCGCCTGCACCACCAGCGTGATATTGAAGGCGGCCGTGACGGTCGGAGAGATGACGGACAGCGACAGCGCAATGGCTTCGGGCAGGTTCAGGCGCGATACGAGGCTGGTCATGTCACCCCATCATGTCACGTCACCACATCATGAAGGGCGCTACGTCCGCGTCGGACACCGCACCCGTGCCGACGTCGATCATCGCCTGCTCGATGATGGCGAGGCCCTCGCGGGCCTCGTCCTCGCTCAGCGTCAGCGGCGGGGTGAATTCCAGCACATTGCCCCGCAAGCCTACGTAAAAGAATACCGCGCCGAGCTGGTAGGCGCGATAAATCACCTTCGCCGTCATCGTAACAGGCACCGGCTCGCGCGTGGCACGATCGCTGACCAGCTCTACGCCGATAGCGAGTCCCCGGCCGCGCACGTTTCCGATCATCGGCTGGCGTGCACCCAGGGCGTGCAAACCGTCCGACAGGACTGCGCCCACCAGGGTAGCGCGCTCGATCAGCCGCTCCGTTTCTATCGCACGCAGAACGGCGCGACCCGCGGCCGTGGCGACTGGATTGCCGGCGGTGGTCTGCAGCGCGAACGCCGGCGCGTGGTCCATGATGGCGCGCGGTCCGATGACCGCAGACAATGGCAGCCCCCCGCCCAGTCCCTTACCAAGGACCACGAGATCCGGCTCGAGCCCTTCGTATTCGAAACAATGCAGTCGGCCGCTGCGTGCCAGCCCGACTTTCACCTCATCGACCACGATCTGAATGCCGTGGCGCCGGCACCGCTCCTGTATGGCACTCAGGAATCCCGGTGGCGGAACGATCAGGCCGCCATCGGCCATGAGCGGCTCGATGAAAATGGCCGCTACCTGATGGGGCGGACAGGTCGTCGCGAACTGGAAATCCAGCAGCGCCAGTACATCATCCGCACTGAAGGTGGGATGGTAGGGATCGGGGTAGGGAAGCAATACCAGGCCGGCACGCGGCAGCGTGTGCGTCATCGCGGTGTGGCCGCTGACGCTCATCGATCCGGATAGATTGCCGTGGTAGGAGCCGATGAAGGAGATGAATCGCGGCCGGCCCGTGGCAGCCTGCAGTACCCGCATGGCGCAATCGTTGGCATCGGAGCCGGAGTGACCGAACCACACCCGTCGCTCGCCGTGCCCGGGCGTCACTCGCAGCAGTTCCTCGGCCAGTGCCACGGCGTTCTCATTCGGAAAGGCCAGCAGACTCGCGCCCGCCATGCTGGCGCAGGCCGAATCGACCGCCTGACGGATCGCGGGGTGGCTGTAGCCGAGAATGGCGGGCCCGAAGGATGCCGACAGATCCAGCAGCGTGCGGCCGCCTTCCTCGATCAGCCGATTGCCACGGCCGCCGATGAGACTCAGAGGCGAGAAGCGCAGGCGCGCAATCTGTGCGATCGCGCGCGCATCGCGCTCACGCAGCGACAGGCCTTCCATCGGCGCGTTTGCGGCCGGCGGCGCGTTAGCGGAACTGCTCGTCAATCGTCAGATCCAGCGCCGCGGCGTGCCGATTGGTCTCGTTGGCGAGACCGATGATCGCCACCAGCTCTGAGAATTGCTCGGGCGTCATGCCCTTGTTGCGCGCGGCGGCGCCGTGCGAGGCGATGCAGTAGTTGCAGGCGTTGGTAACACTGACGGCGATGTAGATGAGTTCCTTGGTCAACGGATCGAGCGCGCCGGGACCCATCACTTCCCTGGAATTGGCCCACATGCGCTTGAGGGTCGGGGGATGGTGGGCCAGCACTTTCCAGTAGTTATTGACGCGGTCAACCTTGCGCGTGGCCATGATATCGTCGTAGACGGCACGCACCTCAGGCGTAGCCTCGGCGTACTCGATCGGCGCCCGCGTTGCGCCGCTCATCGCTCGGTTCCCAGTCGATTGATTTCTTCCACCAGCACCGCGGTGGTGCGCTGACGGCAATAGCCCCGGTTATTGCGCAGTGACCACTCATGGCGTTCGCTCGTGAGCGTCAGGCAGGCATCGGTCGGCACGGTCACCAGATAGCCCAGGTCGCAGGCATCGCGGACCGTGGAGTCTACGCACTGGTCGGTCAGGCAGCCGGCGACGATCAGATAGCGCACACCAAGATTGCGCAGCACATAGTCGATGTTGGTGGAGATGAAGACCGAGGATGAGGTCTTCGGAAACACGATCTCATCGTTCGTCGGACGCAAGGCATCCACCACATGGGCATCGGGCGATCCCTTGGGCACGTTGAATCCGGTGATCTTGTAGTCGAGCGAGCGATCGCGCCCATCGGCGGTCTGGCTCTCGATGACCGTGTAGGTGACTTCGATGCGCGCGCGGCGGCATGCCTGCTGCAATAGCACCATGTTGGGCAGCGCGCTGCTCTCGAGTGTCCGGAAGAAATGGCCGTAGAGCGATTCCTTCTCAGCCGCGCCGAGGTGCGCGTATTCACCGCCGTTCCAGGTGCAGTTGTAACGCTGTACGTCGACGAACAGCAATGCGGTGCAGGCCGGTTCAATCTCCAGCTCGCGGCTCGTCGGTTCGGTCATGCAATGGCTCCCGGAAATGCGCGCCCGGCGTCCCGCAGCGCATTGGTGATACGAATGGCCCACTCTGCCTGCCCGGCCCCGGAGGTGACCAGGTCCTGGCGGATTTCTATCGCCACGTAGGGCAGGCCGCGCGCCTCGGCGTGACGCGGAATGGTGAAGTCGCTCTGATCGCTGACGAAATAGGGTTCGTTTTCTGCGATGGTCAACTGCGCTTCCCGCCGCAGCATCTCGAGTACCCGCGATGCGAAGCGCTGATCCCGATTGTAGAGCACCGCAGCGTGCATCTCGCGCTGCACGCCCTTGAAGCTGTCGGTCATGCTGTGCTGGGCCACCAGCACCACGGATCGCCCTGCCGCGGTTCGCTCGTCGATCAGACTTCGCAGATGCTGGTGATAAGGATCGAAGATCGCCGTGCGCCGGGCGAGCAGGTCCTCCTCGCTGAGCCCCAGATTGCCCGGAATGTCGGTCCATTCACTGCTCCTGGGGATGGAGCTTTCGACGCCCGGATCGCGATTGCAGTCGATGACCAGGCGCGAATAGTTCTGAGCCACCAGCGTGGCATCGAGTGCCGCGGCCACCTGCTGTGCAACGGCCAGGCTGCCGATGTCCCAGGCAATATGTCGCAGCAGTTCCGATTCCGGCAGCCCCAGATTGCCGAGGCGCCGCGGAATGCGGTGGCTGGCATGGTCGACCACGATCAGAAAATCCGACCGGCCGGTGCGATTGACCTCCAGAATGGGCGGCGGCTCATCGGCGGCGAGCAACGGATAGCCGCCGGCCTGCGGTGTGTCAGCGCTCAATACACCTCCAAGTAGCGATGACAGATCTCGCTTTCATCCAGACCCTGCAAGCCGCTGATTTCCGCGCGCTTGAACAGCAGATATCCGGCCAGCACATCGGCACCCAGCCAATCGGCCGCTGGCGCGCATGCTTCGAGCGCGTCCAGCGCCTCGCCGAGGCTGGTCGGCAGTTTGCGCGGATGCGCAAGTTCGATGGCACGCGCCTCGCGTATCCCATCCAGGCCGGCCTGGATCAGCATCGCGAGCGACAGATAAGGATTGCCGGTAGCATCGGCGACCCGAAATTCGAGGTTGAACTGCCGCGCGCGCGCTACCGGGTCGGCGCCCACGACCGGACAGATGCGCACCGCCGCGCCGCGATCCAACGGCCCAACGTCCGCATGCACCGGTGCCCAGCGATTCGGCCGCAGACGATAGTAGGAGGGCACCGAGGCACAGGTCACCGCGCACAGTGCGGGCAGGTGGTATTGAACACCTGCGATGAATCGGGCGCCGAGTTCCGACAGCTGCCATGGGCGCTGTGGCTCATAGAGCGTCGGTTCATCGTTTCGATCGCGAAAGCTCCAGTGGATATGAGTACCATTGCCGGTGCCATCCGGCTCGGGGATGGGCGCGAAGCTCACGCGCTGGCCGTGCCGGTAGGCGACCGCCTGGGCGATCTCGCGCGTGATCACGGCATCGTCGGCTGCGCGCAGACCCGCCGCCGGCGCCGAGGTGACTTCGAACTGCCGGGGGCCGTATTCCGACAGAAACGAATCAGGCGTCACGCCGGCCTGGCGCATCGTGGCTAACAGCACCTCGCCGAAGGCGCCCTGGCGGCGGTAGGCATCGAGTTCGTACGGCTTGGCATGCGCAGCGGCACCGTCATAGACGAATTCCTGCTCAAAGCTTGCCAGCACACCGAACCCGGTTTCGCTCCTGAGCCGATCGACCGCGCGTCGAAGGATCTGGCGCGGACAGAACGACCAGGGCGCCCCTTCCAGCGTCTGCAGATCGCCCAGATAGAAGTACTCGGCCGTGCTACCGGCAAAGGGCACATAAACGCGCGTGGACGCATCCGGAATCAGCATGACTTCGCCGGTGGTACCGAACGTGGTCACCGCGATCGGGCCGAAGGCGGACAGGTAGATATTCGTGGGCGCCAGTCCAACGCCGCGCTGTAACCTGGAGGACAAGTCGGCCGCAGGAAAGCTCTTGCCGCGAAAGTGCGACGACAGATCGCAAGTACCTACGAACACGATCTGCTCGCGCTCCATCAGCAACCTCAAAGCCGAAATGCTTAGCAGCAAGCCTATCATCCTAGCTACAATTGAGAAGCACTCGAGGAGCCGTTCATGTTCGCGCATGCCAGATCTGCCGCGTGGTCGCTGGGATTCGGACTTTTCGCGGCAGGGCTGACTGCCCATGCCGCCACGCCGGCCGCGGGCGGCCTGGAGCAGGCGTATGCGGCGCTCCAGGACGCCGCTTTCATCGATTTGACCCACGAGTTTGGCCCGAGCACTCCGCACTGGAAGGGCTTCAAGCCGGAAACGGTCACGACGCTCTACACTATCCCTGCGGATGGCTTTCACGCCGAAAGCTTCTGCCATCCGGGCCAGTGGGGTACGCACGTCGATCCACCGGCGCATTTCCACGATGGCCTCAAGACCGTCGATCAGATCGATCCCAGGGAATTTCTATTGCGCCTGGTGGTTCTCGACGTGCACGAGCAGGTCGGGAAAAATCCGGATTACGTCGTGTCAATCGAGGACGTGAAGCGCTGGGAGGCAAGGCACGGGGCCATTCCCGCCGGGGCGTTCGTGGCGCTGCGCACGGACTGGTCGAAACGCTGGCCGGACGATGCGGCCATGCAGAACCGCGATGCCAAGGGACTTGCGCACTACCCCGGCTGGAGCAAACCGGTACTGCAGTTTCTCTATGAGACACGAAAGATCACGGCCTCCGGTCATGAAACCACCGACACCGACCCGGGGCTCGCGGTCAATAAGGATGACTATTCTCTCGAGAGCTACATCCTCGGGACCAATCACTACCAGATTGAGCTGCTGGCGAATCTCGACAAGGTGCCGGAAGCCGGTGCGCTCGTCATGGTGAGCTTTCCCAAGCCGGTAAATGGCACGGGCTTTCCGGCGCGCGTGGTCGCGCTGGTGCCCAAGAGCTGATTCCATTTCCGTCCGCGGCCTCAGTGGGGGATGACCAATATGTCTCGTGCCCGAATACTGCTGTTCACTGCTACTGCGCTGGCTCTAACCTGCGCCACTGTGTCGCTGGCGGCCGGAGAAGCGGCCAGCAGCGGAACCGAACCGGTGCCCACCATGTGGGATCTGTCGGATCTCTACCGGACGCCCGAGGCATGGACGGCCTCGTACGAGAAGACCAAGGCGGCCACGGAGAAGCTGGAAAGTTACCGCGGTACATTGGGCGGCAGCGCAGACACGCTGTTCGCGGCGCTCGATGCCATCTCCAGCGTCAACCGTGAGGCGGCGCGGCTGGGCGTCTACGCCGAAAGCAAAGGCGATGAGGATCTGCGCAAACCTGCCGAGCAGGAACGGCGCCAGCAGGCTGAGTCCCTTGGTGCCCTGATCGGCGAGAAGACCTCATGGCTGAATCCCGAAATCGTTGCCATCGGAGCGCCCAAGGTCGAATCCTTCGAGGCGCAGCGCAAGGATCTGCGAGATCGTTTTGACTTTACCCTGAAGGATATTTTGCGCTCCGCGCCGCACACCCTGAGTCCGGAAACCGAATCCGTGCTTGCCTTGAGCGCCGATCCGCTCGAGCAGGCCAAGACGGTACGCGATCAGTTGATCGACGCGGATCTGCCATACCCTCAGTTCGCGTTGCCGAACGGCGAAACCGTGCGCCTCGACCAGCCCGCGTACGAGCGCTATCGCCAGGTCGACGATCGAGCCGAGCGCAAGGCAGTCTTCGATGGATACTGGGGCTCCTTGCACCATTACGAGGGCACCATCGGGGCTGCAATGACGGGCCACGTCATGGGCGATGTGTTCAAGGCCAAGGCGCGCAAATTCGACAGCTCGTTATCCGCCGCACTGTTCCAGTCCAACATGCCGGAGAGCGTCTACAGAACACTGATCGAGGAAACGCACGCGGCCCTGCCAACGCTGCACCGCTACCTGCGGATGCGCAAGGCGCGTCTCGGGATTACCGACGATCTGCAGTACTACGACAACTATCCATCGATGTTCCGGGTCTCGCCGGTTCCGAAATTCGACGTGCACGAATCCGAGACCCTGACGCTGGCCGCGCTGGCGCCGCTGGGTCCGGACTACCTGGCGCTGATGCGCAAGGGGTTTGCGGGACAGTGGATGAACGTCATGCCCCATGAGGGCAAGGCCAATGGCGCGTACATGAACGGCTCGGCCTATGACGTGCATCCCTATCTGCTGCTCAACCATAGCGACAACTACCAGGGCCTGACCACCATCGCCCACGAGTGGGGACACGCGGTTCACACGCTGCTGACGAATGCGGCACAACCGTTCGAAAATTCTCAGTATTCGACTTTCATCGCCGAGTCCGCGTCGATCGGTAACGAGATGCTGCTGAACGACTACATGGTCGAACACGCCAAGAGCAAGGCGGAAAAACTCTACTACCTGGGCGCCGGTCTTGAGTCCATTCGCCAGACTTACTTCCGTCAGGTTCAGTTTGCGGAGTTCGAGCTCGCCGCCCACGAGGAGGTCGAGCAGGGCCATCCGCTCTCAGGCGCACGGCTCAGTGAGATCTATTGCGGCCTGCTCAAGCGCTACTACGGCGACGAGCAGGGTGTCATGAAGATCGATCCGGCGTACTGCGTCGAATGGTCTTATGTGGGCCACTTCTTCCGCGACGACGACTTCTATGTGTGGCAGTACGCCACCTCGATGGCCGGCGCCGCCGAACTGACCGACGCCATTCTCAAGCAAGGCGCGCCGGCACGCGCGCGGTTTCTCGATATGCTGCGCGCGGGTGGCTCGGGCTACGCTTATGACCTGTACAAGAAGGCCGGCATCGACATGGCGACACCGGCGCCATATCGCGCGCTGGCCGCGCGCATGAACCGGCTGATGGATGAGGTCGAAGCGCTGGAGAAAGCGCCGGACAAACCAAAGGGTAAGGCCAAATAGCGCGGAGCCGGCCGATGACGGGCTGGGACCCGGCGCAATATCTGAAGTTCGCCCAGCCGCGCCTGCGACCGGCGCTCGAACTGCTCGCGCGCGTGCAACTCGATGCACCCGCTGTGGTGTATGAGCTGGGTTGCGGTACCGGAGCGCTGACCACCATCATGGCCGAGCGCTGGCCCGGCGCCGTGGTGACCGGGGTCGACGATTCCAGCGACATGCTCCAGCGTGCAGTCCCCTCCGCGCCCAATGCCCGCTGGCTGCGCAAGGATATCGCCACCTGGGCACCGGAAGCGGCAGCCGATCTGATCTATTCGAACGCCGCATTGCATTGGCTGCCCGATCACGGGCAATTGCTGCGGCGGTTGATCGGCTATCTTGCTCCCGGCGGCGTCCTGGCGGTGCAGATGCCACGAAACTTCTCCGCGCCTTCTCACGTCGCGATTGCCGAAGCAGCGCGGGACGGTCCCTGGTGGGCGCGCATCGAGCCATTGCTGCATGAGAGTCCGGTGGCCGAGCCGCGCTGGTATCTGGATCTGTTGAGTTCGCTGTGCGCGAGCGTCGATCTGTGGCAAACCGAATACTTCCAGATTCTCTCAGGCGAGAATCCGGTCAAGGAATGGACCAAGGGCACCTGGTTGCAGCCATTGCTGGCGGCACTTGCAGAGCCTGCGCGCACGGAGTTCGAAGAGGCCTATGCGCGACGCGTCGCGCGCGCCTATCCGCCGCGCGCTGACGGCACCACGGTGCTGCCGTTCCTGCGCCTTTTCTTTATTGCGTCGCGCGCGCCATTGCCGGTGCCAGCGACGACGCTCCGGCGTGCGGGCCGGGCCGGTCGAGCAGGCGGCGCGTAAAGAGGAACGACAGTCCCGCCAGGAAGCAGACCATGCCGGAGATCAGGAACGCGGGCCGGTAGTCACCATAACTGGTGCGAATGGCTCCCGAGCCCATCGCAGCGAGCGCGGCACCGAGTTGATGCGCGGCCGCAACCCATCCAAAAATAACACCCGCATTCTGGCGACCAAACAGGTCAGCCGTCAGGCGAACGGTCGGCGGTACGGTGGCCACCCAGTCCAGGCCGTAGAACACCGCGAACCACTTGAGCTCGGAATGGCCCTGCAGGAGCGTGTAGGGCAGCGCCAGCAGCGACAGGCCACGCAGCGCGTAGTAAATGAACAGCAGGTAGCGGCTCGAGAAGCGGTCGCTGAGCCAGCCCGAGATCGTCGTGCCCACGATGTCGAACACACCCATCATGGCCAGCAGTCCCGCGGCGCGCACCTCGGGGATTCCAAAGTCATGGCAGGCCGGGATCAGATGCGTTCCGATGAGGCCGTTGGTGCTGGCGCCGCAGATGAAGAAGCTTCCCGCCAGCACCCAGAATGCCGGCGAGCGGCGGGCGAGGCTCAGGGCTTCCAGCGGCCGGAGCGAGGCGGCCGGCGGCGGCGCCGTTCCCACACTGGGAGCTTCGCCATAGCGCGCGAGGCCGAGGTCTGCGGGTCGGTCGCGCATGAGAGCGAAGACCAGAATGAAGACACCGGCCGCGCAGGCAGCAACCAGCAGCGCCACGCTGCGCCAGCCGGAGATTTCAAGCAGCCGCGCCAGCAACGGCAGAAACAGCAGCTGCCCGGTGGCATTCGCTGCGGTCAGAAAGCCGAGGACCAGGCCGCGCTGGCGATCGAACCAGCGATTGGCGATGACCGCGGCCAGTACGATGGCCGTGACACCCGTGCCCGACCCGACACACACGCCCCAGAGCAGCATCATCTGCCATTGGGTGGTCATGAACGCCGTCAGGGCCACGGAGACCGCGAGCAGCGCCAGTGCGCTCAGCACGATCCGCCGCAGTCCCCAGCGTTCCATCAACGAGGCCGCGAATGGACCGATGAGGCCGAACAGCGCGAGATTCACCGCGATGGCAAGCGAGATCGCCGCACTGGTCCAGCCGAACTCGGATTCGAGCGGCACCATGAGGACGCCCGGCGTAGCGCGAATGCCGGCCGTGACCAGCAGCACCAGGAAGGTGACGCCGGCGATGACCCAGGCGTAGTGCAGGCGGGCAGGGCGCAAAGCGGTGCTCATGAGTGCTCATGTACAGGATGCAAATCCCGACGAGGACATGCTAACATCTTTGATGTGTACACATCAAACCACTCGAATACTCGATCGATGGTCCCGGGGCCGTGCGCGTGCACGAGCGTGCGCAAGGCTGCGCGTGTGCTGGCGCGCACCTTCGACTCAGGGCTGGCCGGTTCGGGACTGAACATTACGCAACTGGCGGTGCTGCGCGCCGTGCTGCGCCATCCCCATGAACCGCTGTCGCGGGTCGCCGAAGATCTCGCGATGGATCGCACCTCGCTGTATCGTGCGCTGGCGGCCATGGAAAAGCAGCACTGGGTAACAATGCGCGATGGGCCGGACGGCCGGACTCGGACAGCAGTGCTCACGCGCACTGGTGAGAGCGTGTTGGCCCGGGCGGATCCGGGTTGGGCCAGCACGCAGCGAGCCCTGATCGAACGATTCGGTGCCGCGCAGTGGCAGAATCTCGTGGCGGAACTGCGTCGCCTGGGGGACTGCGCCGAGGCACTGAAGTCGACGGCAGACGCATGAGCCGGCAGACCTTCTGGCTGTTCGTCACGGTGACTTTTTTCCTATCGGCCACGCCTGGTCCGAACATGCTGTTGGTCATGAGCAGTAGTGCACGCTTCGGATTTCGTGCATCGCTTGCCACCATGGCCGGATGCCTGACGGCGCTGCTGGGCATGTTGAGCATTTCAGCCGCGGGCCTGGGGGCGTTGCTGCAAGCCTTCCCGGCGATATTCGAAGCGTTGCGCTGGACGGGCGCTGCCTATCTCGTGTACCTCGGAATCAGGACCTGGCGTGCACCGCTGCCGCAGGAAGCTCCCGATGCGACCGGCGCAATCGCGCCCGCGCGTAATGGCGGGCAATTGTTTCGCGGGGGCTTGCTGGTGGCGGCCAGCAATCCCAAAGCCATTCTGTTCGCTGCCGCGTTTCTGCCGCAGTTCATCCGCCCTGAGCTGCCTGAATTCCCGCAGTTCACCATCCTGCTGCTCACCTTTGCCGTCATAGAGGTGAGCTGGTACATCGTATACGCCGGCAGCGGCCGGCATCTGGCGCAGTACCTGCGGCGCGCATCGGTGCTCAGATTGTTCAACCGTCTCACGGGCGGTGTCTTCGTGGGCTTTGCCGCGGTCATGGCGGCGGTGCGCGACTGAGCAGCGTCATGCAAAGAATCATCGCCGCGGTTGAGCGCCGCTGATCGTCTCCAGTGCGGACCATTCACGGCCGTCGAATCGAACCAGGAACAGCTGTTTGATGGGCTGGTAGTCCTCCGGCGTGGTCTGGATTCGGATTCCCGGCCGCAGCATGCCGATCGTCAGATCGAGCGAAGCGGCCTGTGCCATGAGGTTCGCACGCGTGAGTTCATCGCCGCACTTGCGGATCACCGCGACCAGGGCCTCGGCACGCTCGTAGCCGGCCACGCTCAGCTGATCGCGCGGGCTGACATCCGGATCGTAGTGCGCCATCCAGTCCAGAAAGTCGCGCACCTCCGGATCACCTGCCGCGTTGGCATGCCACCAGCTCCTGGAGCGTGCGCTCGAGATGATGCCCGCGGCCTTCGGCAGGCCGGCTGGCTCGAGGAAGGCCGACACCGACAGTGATGCATTCGGGATGAACTGCAGCGGCTGCCAGCCGATATCGTGGGCGCGGCGAATCGCGTTGCTCGCGGTGGTGCCGAGCGCGAAGTTCATGAAGGTATCGGCACCGGAGCGTTGCAGCGTGGCGATCTGGGGATCGACGGTGGAATCGCCGGCGACATAGCTCGCCTCGCTGATGATGAGGCGGGAGGCCTTTTCACCGAGGCCATCGTGCAATCCCTGCCGGAACTCCTGCCCGGCAGCGGACTGCTCGTACAGCACTGCGATCCTGGCGTCGGGCCGGTGTTCCAGCACATAACGCGCGTACGCCTCGCCTTCGTTGCGATAGGTGGCATAGAAACCCATGGTCCAGGGAAATTGCGCCGGGTCATCAAAAACGGCTGACGAGGCTTCGACGAACAGCTGTGGGATCTTGCGCTCATTGGCGTAGTCGCGGATCGCAAGGTTGGCATCGGTGCCGAAGGTGCTGAACAGCGCCAGAACCTGATCCTGATCGACCAGGCGTCGTGCGAGCGGCAGTGCCTGTGCCGGATCAGAGGCATCATCCGCACTGATGAATTCGATGCGGCGGCCATTGATTCCGCCACGATCGTTGATCATCCGGAAGTACGCCGCCTCGGCCCGGGCAACGACCGCATAGGCCTGTGCCGCACCGGTATAGGGGGCGATGTTGCCGATGCGGATTTCGGTCGCGCTGGCGCCAGCGTCGTAATGGCTCGCTGCAATGGCGGGCCACTGCAGGAAATAGCAGCATCCGGCGCACAGTAGCCCGGCGGCCCGCGTCTTCATGCGGCATGAGTCTAGACGCCTGGCAGATCAAATGCAGCCCGGCTTATGTCGCCCCTGGTCGCGCATAGTCGTGGGTGGGCCGCGTCGCAGTTCAGGACTGGACGAGCTGTGATCCACTTAACGCCGCTAATTGCGGCGCGCTCCTATCATCTGTCAAATGGACATCACTCCGGCGCCCGGATGCGACTGAACACGCTACGTTCCAAGATGGTCGTATTCCTGGTGGCGTTGCTGGGAATCATCCAGATTGGAGTCTTTACCCTGGTGAACTCGGCCACGACCCGAGCTGCTCGCACCAAGATCGACGATGAACTCGCCGTCGGTGAGAGGGTGTTCGCCAGCGAGCTCAATCAGAATGCCGATCGGCTGGCGCAGGCGGCCACAGTCCTGGCTTCCGACTTTGCCTTCCGCGAAGCCATCGCCACCGGCGATCGCGGCACCATGGATTCCGCGCTCGAGAATCACGGTGCGCGTGTCAAAGCCGCGGTGGTGCTGTTCGTGAATCTGCAGGGCATGGTGATCGACGACACGCTGCGCCGGGGCGCCGAATCGCGACGCTTCGAATTTCCGGGCCTCATCGAGCGCGCCAGGAATATGGGCCGGGGCACCGCCATCGAACTGCTCGATGAGCAGGTGCTGCAGCTGGTCGCCGTGCCGGTGCAGGCGCCCCTCACCATCGGCTGGATCGTGATCGGCTTTCCTGTCGACCATGTGTTGGCAAAGGAATTGCGCAATATCACCGGACTGCAGGTCTCGTTCGTTACCGAAGACAAGGGGCTCTGGACCATTCAGGGATCCACGCTCGATCAGGATCTGTCGCAGGCTCTGGCCACGCGATTGCCTCGCTACGCCGAAGCGCTCACCACCCGGGTGCTGGATATGCCCGAGCAACACCAGCTGCGCGTGGTGCCGATCGGGGAAAGCGGCGAACAGCATTTCGTGGCCGTACTGCAACGGCCGATCAATGACGCAATGGGCAGCTTTCGCGCGCTCAGTGCCAAGCTTGCGGCCTTGGGCGTGTTGAGCCTGCTGCTGCTGATCGGCGGCAGCATCCTCATAGCCGTGGGGATCACGCGGCCGATCGACACACTGCTGCAGGCCGTGCGTCGGATTCGACGCGGCGACTATTCCAATCCGATCGATATGCACCGCAGCGATGAGATCGGCATTCTTGCGCAGGGTCTCGATCACATGCGCGCCGGCATCGCCGAGCGCGAGCAGCAGATTCTCAAGCTTGCGTATGAGGACTCGCTGACGCAATTGCCCAACCGATCGCAGTTCGGCGAGCTGCTGCAGCGCCAGATCCTGGCCGCCGCGGCAGGGCAACGGACGCTTTCGATCTTCGTCATGGACCTGGATCGCTTCAAATACGTCAACGACACGCTCGGGCACGGCGTGGGCGATCATGTGCTCAGCGAAGTTGCCGTTCGGTTGCGCAACCTGATGCCCGAGGGGTATTGCGTTGCGCGCCTGGGCGGCGACGAATTCGCCGTGCTGATGCCTACCGGCGAGCAGGAGCGCGTGGTGGATCTGGCCAGGAGCATCATCGCCGCGCTCGAGCAGCCCATCGACTTTTCGGGCCAGCCGCTCGATGTCGGCGCCAGCATCGGCATCGCGTTGTATCCGGCGCATGCCTCGGATGCGCAGACCCTGCTGCGCAACGCCGACATCGCCATGTACGTGGCCAAGCGCAATCGCGCCGGCTACACCATCTACGATCCGCATTACGATACCTCGCAGCAGCAGCACTTGTCGCTGCTCGGGGAGCTGCGCCGCGCGGTGGAGCAGAACGAGCTGCGCCTCTATTACCAGCCGAAGGTGACGCTTGACTCGGCGGGCATTCATGCCGCCGAGGCGTTGATACGCTGGGTACATCCGCTGCGCGGCCTGGTTCCTCCGGGACTGTTCATTCCCTTCGCCGAGCACACCGGCTACATCAAGATGCTGACCCGGTGGGTGCTGTCAGAGGCGATCCGCCAGTGCGGGGTGTGGCTGCACCGGCAGATGCCTATCGAGATCTCGGTGAATCTCTCGGCGCGCGACCTGATGACGCGCGAGCTGCCCGAGCTCATCAGCGGATTGCTGGCCGAGCACCAGGTGCCGGCCGAGATGATCTGTCTTGAAATCACCGAGAGCGGCTTCATGGAGGACCCCGCACACGCGCAGCGCGTGTTGGACCGACTGTCGGCGATTGGATTGCGGCTATCCATCGATGACTACGGGACGGGCTATTCCTCGCTCAGCTACATCATGAAATTGCCCGTGAACGAGCTGAAGATCGACCGCGCGTTCGTCTCCAACATGTCGGAGGATGCCGATATGATGACCATCGTCCGCTCGACCATTGAACTCGGTCACAACCTCGGACTCAAGGTCGTGGCCGAAGGCATCGAGGATT
>Ga0182030_10005143_pt1 | contig 27814 bp, 25 predicted proteins | sample 812S3MmetaG_FD_121299 | JGI IMG/M metagenome (GOLD analysis project Ga0182030, IMG submission 121299) | Permafrost microbial communities from Stordalen Mire, Sweden - 812S3M metaG (Illumina Assembly) | ecosystem: Environmental > Terrestrial > Soil > Wetlands > Permafrost | place: Sweden... | reverse complement strand
CTCTACCGCGCCATGGGCGAGCCCTCCGACTTCACGGTGGTGGAACTCGGCGCCGGCCGCCGCGAAATGGCCGACGCCTTCTCCGAGTGGCGCTACCTCCCCATCGATGTCGATTGCGGTGAGTTCCCCGAAGATTTCCGCGGCGTAGTCTTCTCCAACGAATTCTTCGACGCCCTGCCCGTCGATGTCGCCGTCTTCCGCGATGGCGCTTTTCGTCGCCAATGTGTCGCCTTGCACGACACTCGCTTCGTCTGGTCCGAGAGCGGCGACGTCACACAAGAGGCTGCCGATTACCTGCGCGCCAGTTTCCCCGCTCCCCAGGAAGGCAACTGGTACGAAATCAACACCTCCGCTCTCGCATGGATGGATCGCGTCGCTCGCGCGCTACGCGCCGGCTATATCCTGACCATCGATTACGGCTACACGCGCGCCGAAGCGGTCCGCTTTCCCCTCGGCACGCTCATGGGATACCGCCGCCACACCGCACTTGAAGATGTCCTGCAGGAGCCCGGAGTCCGCGACATCACCGCGCATGTGAACTTTACCGCGCTCGAAGACCGCGCCGCGCTGCACAGCTTGCGCACCGAATCGTTCTCTACGTTGGCGCAGTTCCTGCTCTCCGCCGGCGAACCCGACCAATTCGCCGCCGCTCTCGGCCCCGGCAACGATCTTCGGCGCCGCATGCAGCTCAAAACTCTCCTCTTCGGAATGGGAGAGACGTTCCGCGTCCTCTTGCAGTCGCGATGATTGGCGGCAAGGCCGCGCTGTCAGCTCTCAGCCATCAGCTCTCAGCTTTGCTGCCGGTTGCTCCGCGAGCGCGACGGCGCTGTGCGGGCTTCATTTCGCCAGGCCGCACTCGTAGCGGGCGTTCCTGCGAGCTGATAGCTGATAGCTGATAGCGGAAAGCTGGGATTGTCAAACCAGGAGGGAAAAGCCTGAAACAATGAAAAAGGCCCCGAAAAATCGGGGCCTTGGAGTGGAACCTGTTCTAACGGCCCTTTGCAGGGCGCGCCCTAGCTACTTCTTTTTCTTCGGAGCAGCCTTTTTCTTCGGGGCGGCTTTCTTGGTTGCGCTCTTCATCGATTTATTCTCCCTAACATCAAATTTTGCGACTGGAAAAAATCGCAATGTGATTCATATATAAGGTTGTTCAGAAAAAAAGTCAAGAGAAAAATGCATTTCGTACTTCGAATCGCTCTTCATCGAGTTCCCTTCGACGATTCCGCTCCGCAAATTTTCTTGCGCTGCGCCAAATCTTGCGCCGCGCGCGATCTCGTATATACAATTAGGACGCGCTGCGATCCGGTCTCCGCATTACGGCGCGTGCAACGAAAGTTCAGAATGTTTCTGCTACCCATCCTGCTGGCGTTTCGCGGTGCTGAAGCTGACGCCGCACTCATCGTTCGCCTTCAACGCCGCGAACCACAGGCCCTCGCGGAGCTTTACGACCGCTACGGCCGCATCGCTTACGCGCTCATTCTCCGCGTGGTGCGCGACACCGGCATCGCCGAAGACTTGGTCCAGGAAACTTTTCTCCGCGTGTGGAACCGCGTGCAGGCTTTCGACGCGCAGAAAGGCGCCGTCGGTCCCTGGCTCCTCGCCGTCGCCCGCAATCGCGCCATCGATTACCTCCGCTCCGCCGGCGGACGCGAGCGCAACAACGTGGAATTCGAGGAAACCGATCATCCTTCTCTTTATACCGACATGGAACCCGGCATCCTGGCTTCCGACAAAGCGCGCGTCGTGAAGGCCGCCATCGAAAAACTTTCCACCCATCAGCGCCAGGTCATCGAGTTGGCCTACTTCGAAGGTCTCTCGCAGACTGAGATGGCCGAACGGATGGGACAACCGCTCGGCACCGTCAAGACCTGGGTCCGTGCCGCCCTCAAAGTTTTGCGCGATGAACTCGGCGCTCAGGCGGTGTCGGCATGAACTGCTCCGAATTGCGGGACCACTACGAAATGTACGCCATGGGCCTCGCCGAAGACCCCGAGCGAGACGAGATCCGCGCTCACCTGGACCGTGGATGCGAGGTTTGTATGCCGGAAATGAAGCGCGCGCGCGAAACGGTCGCCTTGCTGAGCGGCACTCCCGCTCCCGCTACGCCCTCTCCCAAATTGCGGCGCCGCATTCTGGCTTCCGTCGGCGTCGAACAGCGCGGCTTCGGATGGGCGCCCTTTCTCGCCGGCTCTACCGTCATGTGTCTTGCCGCCGCCATCTACTTCGGCGGACGCGAGTGGGATTTCTCGCGCGAGGTGGTCAGACTGACCCAGCAATCGCGCGCCCAGATCATGGAGCTCACGCGACTCAACGAAGCGTTCGCCCTGATGAATGGCGCCGACACTACCGTCACTTCCTTCGGCGAGAAGAAGCCCGTGCCCAAGGGCAAACTCTTCTACAATCCCTCGATGGGCGCGCTGCTCATCGCCTCCAACCTGCCGCAGGCTCCCGCCGGCAAGGCTTACGAACTCTGGCTCATCCCCAAGGCCAAGGGTGCAAGCCCGGTCCGCTCCGATATGTTCCAATCGGAGAGCGATGGCACCGTCATGCACCTGATCCGCGGCCCTATCGACGCGAATGCCACCGCTGCGCTCGCCGTCACCATGGAGGTTGAGAGCGGAGTCGACGCCCCCACAGGTTCGATTCTCATCGCCGCGCCGCTCGCTCCAGCGATACAATAGCGGAGCGTGACTAAATACATTCGCTATCGCTCCGGCTCGTCCACGGGCTACGCCATCCTGGACGGCGAAACCGTCCGCCCCATCGAGGGCGACCTGTTCGGCAGCCGCGCCGAGACCGGCGCCACCCTGCAACTCACCGCGGTGAACTTGCTGGTGCCCTGCCAGCCCGGCAAGATTCTCGCCGTCGGACTTAACTACAAGAGCCACCTCGGCGGGCGTCCGCAGCCCACGCGGCCCGAGATTTTTTACAAGGCGGTCACGGCGCTACAGGATCCCGGCGGTCCTATCGTCATCCCGCGCGATGCTACGGACCTTCACTACGAGGGTGAAATCGTCGCGGTCATCGGCAAGCCGGTACGAAACGTCACGCCCGAGGAGTCCCGCGACGCCATTTTCGGAGTCACCTGCGGTAACGACGTCAGCGAACGTAACTGGCAGCACGGTCCCGGCAAGGATCTGCAATGGTGGCGCGCCAAAGGCTGCGATACCTTCGCGCCTCTCGGCCCCGCCATCGTCACCGGCATCGACTACGGCAACCTTCTCCTCGAAACTCGCCTCAACGGCGAGTCCGTGCAGAAGCAATACACCTCCGACCTGATCTTCGACCTCCCTACCATAGTCAGTTGGATCAGCGGCTGGGTCACCCTGCTCCCCGGCGACATTATATATACGGGCACCCCCGGCAGCACCCGCAAGATGTCCCCCGGCGACACCGTCGAAGTGGAGATCGAGAGCATCGGAGTGCTGAGTAATCCGGTGGTGTGAAAGCGGCTGTTGGCTGTTAGCTTTGGCTGTTAGCTTTTCATGGCCGGCCCGAGACGGGCCAGGTTAGATGACTGCAGGTTCGATGACGTTGGCACTGTCGCTCACGTTCACGCCGGCCTTGGCCGGCGCGACCTCGGTTCGGCACATGGACAAGCCCCGATGCACCATAGCCCCAAGACAACCCCGCTGGCCGACATTCAATGCCTGATCGATGAAGCTCTCGGCGTGAGCAATCAAGCTCGACAGCACCGTCAACATCATTGACGTGAAGATCGTCCTCAATGCCGTCCTGACCTTGGGCTGCTCGTGATATCGTAGCCCCATGAAACTCGTCGCACTGACGGCACTCTGTGCGCTCGCCGCCGCCGCTCAGGAGTACACCCTCGGTCCCGACTCGCAGACCCACGACGGCGTGCCGCGCGGCAAGGTGACCAAGTATACCTGGAACACTTCCAAAATCTATCCCGGCAGCACGCGCGATTACTGGGTCTACGTGCCCGCGCAATACGACGGCACAAAGCCCGCCTGCGTCATGGTCTTTCAGGATGGCGGCGGCTTCGTCAGCGAGACCGGCGCATGGCGCGTACCCGTGGTCTTTGACAACCTCATCGCGCAGAATGCCATGCCCATGACCATCGGCATCTTCATCAACCCCGGAGCGATGCCCGCTGAATCGCCCGGCCAGCAGCCGCGCTACAACCGCAGCTACGAATACGACGCCCTGGGCGACCGCTACCCGCGTTTCCTGATCGAGGAGATCCTGCCCGAGGTCGCCAGGCAGTACAAACTCTCCACCGATCCCAACGATCGCGCCGTCGCCGGCTCCAGTTCCGGAGGCATCGCCTCTTTCACCGTCGCCTGGGAACGGCCTGACGCGTTCCATCGCGCGATGAGCTTCATCGGCAGTTTCGCCAACCTCCGCGGCGGTGACATGTATGCCAACCTCATCCGTAAGATGGAGCCCAAACCGCTCCGCGTCTTCCTCCAGGACGGTTCCAACGACCAGAACATTTACGGTGGTTCCTGGTTTTTGTCGAATCAGGCGATAGCCAAGTCGCTCGACTATGCCGGCTACGACGTGAAATTCGAAGTGGGCACCGAAGCCCACAACTCCCGCCACGGCGCCGCTATCTTTCCCGACGCCCTGCGTTGGCTATGGCACGACTATCCCACCCCCATCGCCGCCGCCAAGACCATCGAAGGCGATCAGCGCACCATCACCGCCTTCCTCGATCCTGACCACGATTGGGAACTCGTCGGCGAGGGCTACAATATGACCGAAGGCCCCGCGGTCGATCGCGACGGCACCGTGTACTTCTGCGATGCCGGCGCCTCGAAGATCTACAAGGTTGGTGCGGATGGGAAGGTCATGCTGTTCAAGGAAGATACCGGTGGTACCACCGGCCTGATGTTCGGCGCCGATGGCCGTCTCTATGCCGCGGAGAACGCCCGCAAGCGCGTCGCGGCATACGCACCCGACGGAAAGCTCACGGTCCTCGCGACTGGCGTCACACCCAACGACCTCGCCGTCACCAGCAGGGGCGAGATCTACTTCACCGATTCGCCCGCCCGCAATGTCTACCATATCGACTCCCAGGGCGCCAAACACGTGGTCTTCAACGGCGATAAGGACGGCAACATGGGCCTGCCGAATGGCGTGCGCCTGACGCCGGATGAGGCCCTGTTAGCAGTCGACGACACCTTCACTCGCAATGTCTGGTCGTTCCACATTCAGCCCGACGGATCGCTCACCGCCGGCCAGCCCTTCTATCATCTGGAGCTTACTGACGACGTACCCGACGGCTTCCTCCGCAGCGGCGCCGACGGCATTGCCTTCGACGACCAGGGCGATCTCTTCGTGACGAGCAAGCTTGGCATCCAGATCTGCGATCAGGCCGGGAGGGTAGTCGGAATCATCCGCAAACCAAGCAACGCGGACCTGTCGAATCTGGTCTTCGGCGGTCCGGATCTCAAAACTCTCTATGTCACGGCGGGCGACAAGGTCTTCAAACGCACCCTCCGCCGCCAGGGAGTCCCGCCGGGGAAGGTGGTGAAACTGCCGAGGGTGCAATTGTAGAAGAAGAAGGAAACTGAAGTCAGAAGGAAACTGAAGCCAGAATGGCGGTGACGTATGAGTGCAACAGGCGGCTAACATCCTCAAGCGATTCCGCGATGTCTACAGTCTCGCCGTAACCGAGATCCTGCGCGAGAATTAAGTAGTAGCGGCACTCTTCAATCGATGCCTCAGCAATATTCATGAAGCGGGCCTTGTCTGACTTGCCTCGACGGCGGAATCCCTCGGCTATATTTGCAGGAATCGAAACAGCCGCCCGTCGCATCTGCGACGACAGGCCGTATATCTCATGTTTCGGAAAGGCCGCCGTCAGCGCGTAGGCCGCCAGGACGAACCGATGCGCCTGTTGCCAGACACGCAAATCCTGAAACGTACAAGCAGCCCCGGGCTTCCGCATTCTGACTTCAGTATCCTTCTGACTTCAGTACCCTTCCCTACTTATTCAGAAACGCCACCAGATCTTCCATCTCCACCGCCGAGAATCTCGGCCACACGATCTTCTTGGAGTTCATCACGTCCAGCATGCGCGGACCGTGTTCCCACAGCGCCGCCACCATGGTGATGTCGGATTGCCCCTTGGTCAGCTTCGGTGCGCCACTCGATGGGTCGTTGTGGCAGGTGGCGCAGTTCTTCTCGGCGAAGACCTTCTTGCCGCGGTCGGCGTTGCCGGTGCCCGTGAAATACTGTCGCGCCCAGATGTAGCCGATGAGTTGCTGCATCTCCCCGGGCGAGAGCGTTACCGGCGGCTGCTTCATATCCGGTTGGTGATGCCACATGGCAGCTGCGATGTCAGTGAGAGTCTGATTCTTCAGGAGCCGTTCCATCGCCATCGCGCCGGTGTGGCACTTGTCGCAGCCCTTCTCCTGAAATAGCTTTTCGCCCTGATCCGAGGGCGGAAACTCGAAATGGTGCGGGATGTCGCGAGTCTCCGGGAGATTTTGGAGGTAAACCAGGATGTCCGTAAGTTCCTGTCCCGTCAGCGCCGCCCACGGGTATTTTCTCTGCGCGAAAGCCGCGCGCATCGCCGGACCGTGGTTCCACATCTGTTCCGCCAGGGTGAGCGGATCGGACAGCGATTCCCATTTCACGACCGGCGGTCCGCCTCCCGCCACCGCATTCGAGATTCCATGGCAATCCGCGCAATGCCGCGCCGCAAAGGCCTGTTTGCCGCGGCCGGCGTCGCCCGGCTTGTCGAAAAATCGCGCCGAGACGAAATAGGCGAACAGGTCGGCCGCAATGTCCGGAGTCATGTCGCTCTTGACGATGCCCTTTGCCTTCATCGCACCCCACATAGCGGGCGCGTGATTCCACATTAGGCTGGCCATCACCGCGGGTGTGTAGTCGCGGTCGATCCTCTTAGATAGATCCGGCGCCGTCGAGCCGCCTTTGCCCTGGAAGCTGTGGCATTGGATGCACTGCTCGCTCTGAAATAGCTGCTCGCCGCGGCGGGCGTCTCCCGACATGGGACTGGCCGCCCAAATACTCGCGCTGGCCAGCGCCCCTGCAATCGTTATTCGAAGCATCGACATTGCTGGCCTCCTAACGGCTGAACTTCAACCCGGTCATGAACAAGTGCGTCCGGAAACTCTCGAACAAGTAGAAGCTCTCGGCGTAACCATAGTACTTCCACTCGGTGTTCCACGCGACGTGCTTGCCGATGGGGAACGAGAGCCGCGCCAGCGGTTGGTAGTACCGCGTGGTGTTGCTTCCGTTGGACAGGAACATGGTCCCGCCCATGCTCAGTTTACCCGCCACCGGCCCCGGGAGGGTCACATCCACCAGGCCCGTCACCGAATGGCCGTTGTCGCGATAGTCCGAGACGGCCGTCGAATAGAACGGCAGTGTCAGATAGTCGATGGTGGAATGCATGGTTCCACGGTCGTACTGGCCGGTCAGCGTCACGCGCTTTCCGCCCTTCGGCGTCCAGAAGACCGCCAGCGAAGTATCGCGCGCCAATAGATTGTATTGGATCGACGGAGCGGGATTGGTATTCTTCAGATAGTTGGCGGTAGCCTGGAATTGGAGCGACGGCAACAGGCGGTACTTCGCGCGCGCCCGTCCTTTGTGGTAGTTGTTCAGGCTGTCGCGGAAGTAGATGTCGTCGCTGTCGCCACCTTCATAGTCCACATTGAAGGACAGCTTCTCCGACAGACGGAAATTGATCCCTGCCAGCCCGACATTGCGCTTCAGTTGCCCGTACTCCAGAGTCCCGGCGGGGTTCAGGAACGGTGTCGCATCGGTGGTGGCATCGCCCCAAACGTAGCGGTATCCACCCCGCAGAGTCAGTTTCGCGCTGACATCGTACAATGCATCCACCTGCTCCTGATTGTAGTTGACCGTCTGCAGTGGATTCAGGCTGTTGATGCCGCCTCCCGTCGCAGTCGTCGGGGTGATGGTCAACATGCCGTACGCGGCGTCATGATAGCGGTCCGTCGTCCAGTTCTGGATGATCCGCAGGCGTTTCAAAGGCCGGATTTCGAAGCCGGCCGTACCGGTAGTGTGGGGCTGATTGGCCGCCCCGGTGCCGATGGTCTGCTGGCTGGCATAGAACAGCAGTTGGCTCATCGTCAGGAAATTGCCCGCCGCCGTTTCGTTGAAGTTCACGGTCGTCTTCGGGTCGCTATACAGAAATTGCCCGTAGATATCCAGCCATGAGAAGGGATGCGCCGTCAGCAGGCCTTTGCTGTAGAGGCTCTTCCCCGTGATTCCGTAGGACTGCTGCAGGCTGGTCAGGGACAGCGTTTTACCGAAAATCGACGAGGTGCGGTCTCCCAGGTTCGTGCCCGAGAAGTCGGACTGGTCATTATCTTGATACGTCGTACCGCCCTGCTCCAGGGTAACGTGGAAATGGTTGAACTCGAATCGCACTCCGCCGCGGTAGTTATTGGTGCTGTCGCGCAGCAGGGTAGGAACGGCGAATTCGTCATTGCTGTCCTGCACCCATTCGTCGATTCCATGCCCCGATCCCGAATTCCGCTCGTATACGAAGTAGGGGACGATGCGCTTGCCGGGCCGCAGATCGATCCCCACGGTCATCGTGCGCCGCCGCGTATCGAACATCTGTTCGTTGAAACCGCCCGGCGCGATCGGGTTCGCATAGGAGGGAACAGCATCGAAGAGCGCGATATCGCGAAGATCGAAGAGGAAGTCGTAAACGCCTTGCTTGCGGGCATTCAGGTGGGCCGATTCATAAGGTTCGCCACCCCATCCATCGGCATTGGCGTCAATCCGGTCGAACAAGCGCTTCTTGGGATCGACAATGGTAAAGTCCAGGCCATTCAGAACCAGTCCTTGGCCTAGGTTCACAACGCTCCGGTACTCGGGAAAGCTCCCGGCATTTCCAATCAGCCAGCGGTATCCCAGATCGAGGCTGCCGGAGAACCATTGCTCGCCCGATGGAGCGGGGTTGGAAGGAGCGGGCGTCGATGCGGGGGCCGCGGCCGGCGCGGCGGCTTGGTCGGCGGGCTTAGCCTGGTCGGCGGGCTTCGCGCCTTCCTGTGCGGGAGTCTGTGCAGTCTGGTCGGCGGGCTTAGCCCCTCCCTGCGCGGGAGTCTGCGCAGTCTGGTCGGCGGGCTTAGCCCCTCCCTGCGCGGGAGTCTGCGCAGCCTGGTCGGCGAGTTTAGCCCCTCCCTGCGCGGGAATCTGTGCCGCCTGATCGGCGGCTTTCGATGGCGGGTCCGCCTGTTGTGCCAGCGCCGGGACCATCGTCAGGATGAGTGCCAGTAGAAGTCTCATTTGAACAAGTCCCGGTTCACGTTGGATCCGTGGACCTTTTGGTGGCAGTTGGTGCAATTCTGAAAACGTGGGGAAGCCAGATCGTGAATGGCCGGCGCGATCGATCCCATCGTTCCTCCCTTAGCAGGCGCCTTCGCCTGGAAGTTGGAGTGGCATTCCTGGCACACCAGGCGCACGATCGGCCGAGTCAACATCCGGGCGTTGGACGAACCGTGCGGCTGATGGCATGCCACGCAGCCCTCCATTTTCACCGGTGCATGCTCGTACACGAACGGCCCGGCCATGTCGCCGTGGCATTTCAGGCAGCCTGGTTCATTGGCGCTCACCGTTTGGAGGGAACGCGGCGCAAACGTGCCGTGCGGATTGTGGCAGTCCACGCACGACATGGCTCCTTGCGTGAGCCTGTGCGTATAGGGTTTTTGGAAACTCGCCCACACATCCTGGTGGCAGGATGCGCATAGCTTATTGATATCCGCGGTTTTTCTGGTAACCAGTCCATCCGGGCCATTCTTGTGAATCGAGTGGCAGGCCACACAGGCCACCTGATTCTTGGCGTGGCTGCTGGAGATGCGCCCCACGTGAGTGGGTTGATTCAAGTGGCACGTGAGACAGACTTTGTCGGCCGCCGCTGGAGCGATTTTCGCCGGATTGCGGATATCGGCAGCCGACATCGATTCCGCGTGTTTACTCCCCGGTCCGTGGCAGGATTCGCAGGCTTTAGTATCGAAGCCGCGCTTCTTGTCGGTCTCCACCTGGTGGTGAGGGTTCTTCTGAAATGCGTTAAAGATGTCTTCGTGGCATCCCTGGCAGGTGTCGGAGCCGACGAATTCGGCCGGCTTCGGGGGTTCTTTGGTTGGAGTGGGGGCACTCGCTTTTTCTTGAGCACCCCCGGAAGTAGCGGATAGAAGCAGGGCCGCCGCGAGGATCGGTATCCAGCGCGCCCCCCGGGGGGCGCGCGCTGGCGAAAGGCTGGCCATGCTCAATAGATTAGGCGGCCGGAACATGGGCATCTCCTTATCGTTACTCTACTGACCGATGTGGACCGTGGTTGCATCGTATGCCGCGCCCGGACCATGGCAAACCGTGCAGCTCTCGCCCAGGACAGTGCTGGTATTGAGCACCGCGTGAGCCAGAGTCGGCGTATCGAAGTGGCAAGCCGTGCAGGCCGAGGTAGTCGCCCCAAGCGGACTGACCAATTGCGTGGGATTGACAACATTGTTCTTCCCGACGGGCAGAACGTCCTGCGAACCGCCGACGTGGCACATCGTGCAGTTGGCGGTATCGCCAACCGAGCCATTCAGCATGGCCGGGTACAACACGCCTGCGTTGGTGATCCCGGCTGGCACCGGGGCGAATGTCTGGCCGAAGTCGTTGTGGCTTCCGCCGAAGCCCACCACGATGAAGTCCGTGCCGGCCACACCCAATTTGTTGCCGGTGTGGATGGAGTGTATCATGTAGGCAAAATTGATACCCTCCGCTGGTGCGGCCTTGTCGGTCGCATTGACTGCCGATGGGCGCATACTGGCGTCGGTGTTGCTCGGATTGTGGCAGAGCACGCAATACGTCACGTTGTTGCGCAGATTGCCGTGGACTTCCAGATAGGTGTGGCATCCCTGGCAACTGGCCATCGCCACAACCGTGCGGCGTGGCGCCACCGGAGAGCCGTCTACCGAGAAGTTGATGATCTGGTTAGTCCCTCCATAGGTAGTGGTCACCGCTTGTGTGGTGCCCGGCAAGAGAGTAATCGAAAGACGACCCTCAATCCCGATCGTGTAGGTACCCTTGGCAGTCGCCGGAATCGTGTGAGTAAAGGTATAGCTGCAGTTCCCACTGCCGTCGCAGGTGGTGCCACTGACCGCCGCTTCCGTTACGTACCCGGGCGTGGTCACGGCAGACCCGAAACTGGTGTACCCATAGTCTGTAGTCGGACCGGCCATAGTCAGCGAAAGCGAGCCGCTATTCGCGGTAAACGTGCTCATCGGAATTCCGTTACCGCTGTTGTCCTTCACGGTAAAGGAAATTGTCGGAGCCTTGCCCGGAGCTGCGCCGGTGACTTTGGTCAACGTAAAGTTCAAGCCGGGAATGCCTGGGGCTTGGTCGACTACCGTGTGGGCGCCGATAATGGAAGCGTCAAACGGCAGTTCGCCCTGCGGAATGTGGCACCCGGTGCACTGCGTGTCGTCGACCTGCGGCAGGTGCGGCGAGTTCGTGTTTCCGCCCGCCGTGTAGGAGATGTTGCCCGTCGCGAAATTGACATCGTTGTGGCAGGACCCACAGGCCGCGCGGCTGGGCGTGGTCATCCACGCGCTGGTTTGCGCGGCGCCGTTCTTCGGATTGTGGCAGCTTCCCGCGCAATTCCTGGGGTCGCTTGGATTGGCTGGATACACGATCGCTGAAAAATCGGAGTATCCACCGTGGCCATAGATTTGATACGGTTTAGCGCCATATTTCACGCTCGGCAGGCTGGAGCCCATGTGGAGCTTGTGAATGAATACTTTCATGTCCAGCGACTCGCCCGTGTTGGGGTCGACGGTCTGCGGCTGGTGGCACATGATGCACAAGGCGACACCCACCCGCGAACCACCGTGGAACGAAAGGGTGCTATGGCAGGAGTTGCAATCGGCATCGCGCACCACATCGCGCGGCGCCGGTTTGCCGCCGGCCGGCACAAAATCGAAGGTCGTGGAGGCGTAGGCTGTTCCCAGATCCCATTGGGTCAGATTGCGGGAACCGTAGACGCCGATCCGGTTGGTCAGCGTCGAGTTGTAGCCGGACGGCGCCTTGTTCCCGAAGGTATAGACATATTCGCCAGTCGCGACCGTGGTGGTGGTGCCGCCGGAATCACCGGCTGCTTGCGTCCCGGTTGCTCCCCCCGTCACCGCCGTCGCGGTGGTGGTGATGTAGGAAGCGAACTGTTCCTGGCCAGCCGGGATGTACGCCGCGAGGAACCTCGGCGAAACTACGCCCGGCGTCAGACTTCCATTGAGGTCCAGAGGAAGGGGCGGGTTGGAGCCGTCCGTGATCTTATAATCGACGGTGATTGTTCCGTCACTGGCAATCTTGGCCGATACGACGCTGAAAGCGAGGCCGGGATTGACAAATTGAACGGCGGCTTGCGCTGTCGGTGAGGTCACGAGGCGACTGGTCGGCCCGTTCGCGTTCTTCTGCCCGCTGAGCATCACAATGGACCCAGCGACTACTAGAAGAGCGAGCGATTTACCGGTCACCGCGAAGACCGAAGATGGAATCCGCATACTTTTCTCCCAAACTCCAAATGGAACTATCTCCGCCGGCATGGCAGGAAACAACCCGCCCGCATTTGGCGTTGTGCTGAAAGATCTGAGCGATTCGCTCCAGTGCACTCGCCTATCCAAACCCGAAAGCGTGGCTAAGTCTTTGATTTATCAATAGGAGAGGATGAGTATCGCTCGCGGAGCAACCACCGTCGCAGGCTGCGAATGGGTCAAACGGGGACTCCCGATGGGTGAAAACCCGCACGCCGTTGGAAAAGTGGACGGGGGAGTACGTTTTGGGGCATCTGCCCCGATTCAGCATGCATTTAGGGCTTTTCCTATGCATCAATATTCGAGTTGCAGAAAAGTCCTAAAAACATGAGATTTTTCTTGACTGTGCAATAAAGCACAGCTATCCTAGCGTTTCGGCGCAGTACGGAAATACCCTATTACAGTACCAGTGACTTCTGATATGGCTACGACGATAACCCTACCGCCAGTTTCCTCATCTGAACGTAACCGGCTTCTGGCAGCCGATTCGATCCGCCGCCGCGCGCTTGAGCGCCTCTATGAGCGACGGGAAACCGTGAGAACCCTGATAGCCGCCCTGGAGGGATATCAGCGTTCCCGCGAGACGCGCCTTGCGGAGTGCATCTCCTTAAGCGCTACTCCGACGTCCCTGTCAGGTTTCTCTCGATCGCGAATTTAACCAATCCCACTATGTCGTGGACATTCAGTTTCCGCATCAGCGTGGCCCGGTAGGTATCCACGGTCTTGGGGCTGATGCGCAGCAGTTCGGCAATATCCTTAGCCCGCATCCCCTTGACGAGGTAGGAGAATACCTCCATTTCACGGGGACTCAGCGATGCCAGAGGGTCGTCTGTGGCCGTGGCCTCCGGCTTGGTGAAAAGCCCTGCCCCCTTGAGTAGCGGAGATACGTATTGCCCTCCGTCGCGAACAAAGCTGATGGCATCCAGCAGATGCCTGGCCGGGCCATCCTTTAGCAGGTAGGCATCCGCGCCCGCCCGCAGCGCCTCGATGACGGGTTTATCTTCGCGGCTGATGGAGAGAATCATAATCTTCGTCGGACATCCGGCCGCACGCAGCCGGCGGATCACTTCGATTCCCGTCATGCCCGGCATGTGAAGGTCCAGGATGGCAAAATCCGGCTGTCTCGCGAGGATCGTCTCCACTGCCGACGGGCCATCGGAGCATTGTCCCAGGACGCGCATCCCGTTCACTTCGCAGAGCGCCGCGAATCCCTCCCGCACGATGGCATGGTCGTCGGCCAGCACCACCGTGGTACCCGCTAAATCCGCCATGTTTCTCCTCTCCGCTTCACGAGCGCGGCAATTCCAAGGGTAACGAAAGCTCCAACCTGGTGCCGTCCGGGCCGCTCCCGATTTCCAGTGCTCCGCCCAGCGACGCGGCTTGTTCCCGAATGGACCGCAAGCCGATTCCCTGCGTCACGTTCGCCGGCGCGTTCAGAAACCGGTCCACGTCGAACCCCACTCCGTTATCCTGCATACTCAGGACAATGCGGCCGCCGCGCGTTTCCAGGATCATCTCCGCGCGACTGGCCTTGGCATGCCGCACCAGATTCGCCAGACCTTCCTGCGCCGCCCGGTACACCAATACTTTAGCCTCCTGCTCGGGCTCGCGGGGAAGCGGTTCGATCCGTAGGGAAGCCTCGAACCGCTGCGGAACGCCGCTCGACTCCCATAATTGGCGGATCGCCGTTTCCAAACTCAGCCGCTGCCACTCCGGCGGATGCAACTGGCGGGAGAGCGAGCGCACCTGTTCCCCCGCGTCGTTGGCCAGTACGCCTATGCGGTCCAACGCTTGTTGCACCCCCGCTGGCGGCGACGGAAGTTGCGTGGCAATCACTTCCAATTGGAGGCGGATCGCCACCAGCAATTGTCCCACACCGGTGTGCAGATCCCGCCCCAGGCGCTCGCGTTCTTTTTCGATCTGGCGGACTGCGCTGATGCCCACTGCCGGCCTGGTCGCCTGCGTCCGGTGGGCGAGATTTCGCTCGGCGCTCTGCAAACGGAAGTAATGTGCCACGAGGCTGCTCTGCAGATTGAGCAAACCTCCAGCTTCTGCGTCCAGCGTCGTGCGTGCGCGGCGGTGCATCTTGACCGCCTGGCCATGCAAAACGCTTTCCAACAGCAAGGGAGTACCAACGCCACGACGGGCGGACCCGGATTCCGAGTCGAGGATCAACCAGAAGTCTCCTGTAGTGGAGGATGTTTTCCTAGTCAGAATGCCAGGATTGTTATCTAAGTGCAACGGAGGTACGTACCTAGTACGCCAGCATCTAACTGTAGTACTTGCATTCAATTACGGAAAAGGGTTATAAGGAAGACACTGATGGCACGAGACATTGATTATCTACCGCGCATAGCGATTTTTCTGGCGGGAATCGCCGCCGGTGCATTCACTACTGCCCGCCGCGAACGCGGCGCCGGCATGGCCCCGGTCGCATTGCAGGAGCTGAAGAGTTCCCTCGCCAACCTCGAAACTCGCCTGACGGCGCAGGACACGGCCACAGCCGAGCGTTTCAGCAAGGTGGAATCGCGCCTGGAGGAGCACGCCGTGAAGTTGGCGGAGGTCCCGTCTACCACGCAAATTGTGGCAGCCATGGAGCAACTGTTGTCGAAGACAATGACCTCTTTGGACGAGCGGCTCACTACCCAGGCCCACTCCATCGAAGTTCTGAAGACCACAGTCTCGCAGACCGACAGTCTGCTCGAGCGGGTGCTGGAATCTCTCGATTCCCTACAGACATATACCGACCCCGCGGATTTGTCCGATGACGTGCTCCTGTCACGGCCCGCTGTCTAAGTCTAAGTGCATTGTCTTCATTTGTCCTGGTTCCAGTCTAGGGATTTTCTGATATGGTAGACGCAGTGGAAAAGCCTTATCCTCTGAACAATCCATGGATCTCAGTAGGATTCTCGCCAAACTTCGCGAGGAATTAGAAAACCTCGACGCCGCGATCCTCAGCCTTGAGCGTTTGCAACAGGAGAACCCCCGCCACGGCCGTCCGCCGAAAGCTCTATCGCAACTCTCGAAGACCGCTCGCGCTGCCCATAAAGACACGGGCGACGACGGCCCCATCTCGGAAGAAGACTGATTTCCGTCAACCCAACTTGGGGATATACTCCGGATCCACCAATAGTTCGATGGAGCGGGCTTTGCCGGGTGTTCGCCGGATGTGACCGTTACGCTCCAGGGTCTTGATCATTTGGTTGACCGAGGGCGGTGAGATTCGAAAATAGCGCTGCAAGTCAGATTCCGCCGGAGACTGCCGGTGGATTTTGGAGTAGTGGTAGATAAATGCCAGGTATTGCCCCTGCTTCGCGGTGAATGAGGGCTTGGTTGAAGGGTCAGGCGCAGGCGCCAGCTCGATCCCGGCCTCGAAAGCGTCTTCGCCAAGACTTTCGCAGGCGCGAACCTTCAGAAGAAAGACGTTCCCGGCGACTACGCTGCGGACTGGCCGCTTCGCAGCAGCGTAGAGGTTTTGACGCAATTCCTGAGCTTCTGCGCCGGAAGTTCGGTAGATGCGAGTTTTTGCCCCGTCGATTTGGGCGAAGACCAAATCGGCGCCGTCTTTATGCTCCACGGAGATCGAGTCGGCGCCGAACGATAATGCGTGTCCGCAGAGCCCCTCAAGCAGAGTTTTCGGCTTGCCCATCGAAACCTCCTACGGATCGGATAAACGTCCCGAAATCCGAATCAAAACGGTTTTACGCGGATTTTGCCGCGTTCAGAATCAGAACTATTTTAAATTCAGTGTCTTACGTCGTGGTGCCAGGTGAAAGCGTTCAGTTTTCGATATATCTTCGTGGAACGTCGCAACCGGTGGCGAGACAGCCTGACCGACGCCGACAGACCAAACGCTCTGCTAAAATCTTCGCTCGGTACCTCGGTGCCGTTGCTGTGCTACTTCCGCCACGATATCGTGAACCGGATACGACAAAATGCGAGACTCTGCAATTCGGGCTGTGGTCGTCGCCTCGCGTGCCCCCGTCGCCGCGGTCGCCTTTTTTGAGCACACGGTCCAAATCTGGAACTGGAACAGCGGTGAGCAGCTGTCCGAGTTCCTAACTGTGTTCGAACATGAGGGTCACCGGCTGACGCTCAACCCAACTGGCCGTTCTTGTGTGGCAGCGAGTTGGAAAAAGGGAAAACGAAATGGCGTCGCCTGCTATGATGCCCGCTCCGGCCAAACAGTCTGGCACCGCACAGACTTGCGACAAGTCCAGGGCTTGCGGTTCTCTGCGCTCGGCGATGCGATCTGGTGCCGTGTAGAAGCAGGCCCTGTCCAGCGTCTGGATGCCGGGACCGGTGAAACTCTGGCTAGCCTCCGAGCAGTTCAGGACGTGGTGGAGAGTCCGTATTCCAACCACTTCCTGCAACTTCACCGCAACGATTTCTCGATCGAGGGCTCAAAAGGCATTCGCGTTCCGCGACTCACCTTCGCTATGCTCGATGCGACGTTCACTGCGGACGCGCTGTGCTTGAGCGAGGCGACGGGACCCGTGCGCTGTCTGGATTGCGAGACCGGAAGCGAACGCTGGCGCTACCAGCCGCCCGCTGGTCATCATGTGCTCAGGATTTCCAGCCAAGGTGATGAGTCCATCTACGGCGTGCAGTGGGGGTATGAGCATGGAGGATCGGTTACTCTGATTCGACTCGCACGCGACAGCGGAGAGTGCGCTGAGATTTGTCGTCTGAACTCGTTTCCAGATGCTTGTGGTTTTGGCGCTGGCGTCATTGTCACGTCATCTGGCGACGTCGTTTCCTTGCCGAACGGAGAAACCCTGCGACACCTGGTGTTTCCGCAGCGCGATTACCCAGAGTTGCCGGCACCCGTACGCGAGCCACTCTTGCACTTTGCGGCTCGCTTCGGCACGATCAAGACCATCGAGAATCTGATCGCAGATGGTGCCGATATGAATCTACCCGATGATGATGGCTCGACCCCTCTTCATATCGCTGCCATGAAGGGCAGGCTGGATGTCGTCCGAATTCTCCTCGGCGCGGGCGCAGACCCTCGTAAACAGAATGGTTCCGCCGAGACACCTGCGCAAGTTGCAGAGCGGGCTGGACACAACGAGGTGGCCGAGTGCCTGAAGGTAACGCAGTAACATCGAGAACCAGACGCAGAGACCTCCTTGCAGGCTGATGTTGGGGGCGGTATATTAGCCGACAATGAGCATTCGATTCGAGAAGATTTGGGTCGATCAGTGCAGGGCGACGAAGGGCATTAAGCGACGATTCGGCGCGAAGAGCGCTCTTGATTACCTGATTCGCGAGAAATTGTTGAATTTCGCCGAGGCAGCCGAACAGCGACCCGAGTTCGCCCGGGAACTGCCACGCTTCCTGGCCGAGGTGTGGCGTATCTTCAACCAGTACGAGATCGCTGGCTATGTTGCGAGCTTGAAGCCCAAGCCGCGAAGAACACTGCGCAGCCTCCTGTACCTGCGGTGAGTTCACTCCAGGTCGGGCAACTGCTCGCGTGGGATCAGGAGACGGATCGACCGGCCTTGGCCGGGGATGCGCTCAATAAATCCGTTGGCCTCCAGCGTGACCACCATCTGATGCACTGAAGGCGGCGTCACTCGAAAATAACGTTGCATGTCGGCCTCTGCCGGGGGCCTTCCGTTCACCTTCGTGTAGTAGAGAATGAAGGCTAGATACTGGCCCTGCTTTTCGGTGAAGCGCGTCTTCATCACGGAGTAGATTGTAGCGGCTTGCGGATCGGTGGTCAGCGCCTGCCATGGCCCCTTTCACCGGCGCCTCTGTTCGCCCCGGCCCGCGACATTGTCCGAACCGGCTTCAAGATCGGCTTGTGCATCTCCTCGGGGTCGAACCCCAGCCGAGCGGTGTTCGCCTCCATGATGGCGATCCGGCCAACCAGTCCTTTGCTGCGCTCACGCTCTTTCTCAATCTCTTCCGACAGCTTGCGGATCTCGCCCTTGAAGTAGTCCTGCTCGATTGCGGCGCCGGCGATGAACGAAGTCTCCCGCTGCCGCTGCTCTGCAGCGTTGATCTGGCGATTCAATCCGTACTTGTACAGCGTGGTCGGGCTGATCCGGAGGACGGCAGCCACGCTTCGCACGTCGAGCGGTCGGTCCTCAGGCGGGTATGTTTCGGCGATTGCCAGATGTTCCATTACGCGTCGCTTCAGTTCGTCACGAACACTTGGTCTGGACATGTTCAGCCCTAAGCCTTCTCGAACCTACTCCGCCGGTCGTGAAAGGGCTGCGCGACCGTTCCCTGCCCGGATTCCATTTCGTCGTCGACCGCCAGGGCCGCGCGCACACCCTCCAGCGTTTCCTCACAGTGGCGGATCCATGGCTCTGCAACTCTCCCGTCCGGCCCCGTCGCGCGCGTTTTGGACGACGTAAGCGCCCGTTCAGTGGATTGCTGGATCTGTATGAGGTGACGCCTTTCACTCTCACTGCCTCTGACGCGCAGATAGTCGGCGCATCCGCGAACGCAGTTGAGGTGGTACGGGCACGGCATGATCGCAAAATCATGCAGGCACAAACCGAGTGCGGTGAAGTGAACCGCTTGAACTTCGCCATCGAGATACCGCTCCCGTTTGGTGCGTGGCAGCTCGAAATACATGCTGGCCCTCGGACCTGCCAACTTGCCGTCTTTAATCCCGGCCTTTACCCATTCAAGTCGCTCGTCTACGGTGGCGTGACGGTAGGCATCGGTATCCCGCGAGTGTTCGCGGCCCATCCAGCGCGATTGCAACTCAACCGGCAGGCCGCCTTTGTCGGCGATGTAGTTCAGCCAATGCCGGAACTGGTGGGAAGTCATTCTACAGAACGAGCCATCGGGCTCACGAATACCAAAACGCTCGAAGGCGGACGCGGTTCCGCCCCCGCCGGACAGAAAGTCGGCGATATGCGAGATGAAGACCGGCTGCACCAGTAAAGGAAAAACCGCCTTGCCGGGATGGAAGGAGTTCCGGAACACGATCAGTAGCGTTTCTGAGAGCATCTGGAATGTACCGTCACGGCGATCCACAGTCCACAGGGGCGACAGTCTCAACGATTGAATAAAGGCTTCCACTTCAAACGCGCGGTAGTAAACGCCTTCGTGATCATGATGCCGTGGTAGTCGTCTGGGAACTATTCTTGAGCCCAGCGCCTGCGTCACTCCAGTAGTCGTCATCCTCGCCGCCCAGTGAAAGCCGGGGAGCGGAACCCTGTGCGGCGTTTTCTCCAGAACACGGGCACGAGTCCGTGCATCCTGAGTGAGGGTTCGAATCTCGTGAATCGCCTGTCGTGCCAACTCCGCGCCGATCGGGGTGAGCCATCGAACGGCGAACATCTTCTCTGCGCCGCGGGCCTTCTCCTTGTAGTAGCGGATTCCAAAACGCGGCTTGCCGCCACGCACTTCCTCCACCTCGCAATCGAGTGGAAGCGTCAGCAACTCGCTGATCCGAAAGCCAGTGACAACGAGGATAGCGACGGCCGCAGCTCGAAGGCGATCAGCCGGTTCTTTCGCATGCTCACGGTAAATGTCAGCGATGCCCTGCAAAGCGGCGTCGGTGGGCAGCCGGTCTCTTCGTTCTTGCTGGCCACTGATCGTGTGCCGGTTGAAATCTTCCACTCGGGGAGTCTGGGGCGTGTAGTACAGCGGCCGGCAGATTCCCCGGGCTGCAAGGAATCGCGCGAACACCAGCAGGCGGATGATCAACTTGTAGGTCGTTGAATCGCTCCAGCTCGCCCGCATCAGCAGTTCCGCTTGGCTGAGATCCTCCTCGGAGAAGTTCTGCCACACGAACGCTTCCGGCTTCCCTTTGCGGCGCCGCTGGATCGCCTCCCACAGAATCCGCGCGGCATCCAGTCTCCGGCTCATGTTGGCTACCGAGCGCCGGTCTAGAATGAGCCAACACTTTACAATGTCACCGTATACGGCTGGCAGCGGCTGATCCAGAGTTCCACGTTGAGTAAAGTACAAAGTCGGGTTCTGTCTAATGGTGCCCCTGTCTCTCAGCCCACTGACATCCCACGCAGGCTGGTCAAAGATGGAGACATCCATGTGCAGATCGGCGGCAAACTTCTCCCGGGCGATGGCCAATACCGCTCGCATCGCCGTTTGTTCGACCCGCCTCGCCAGTATCTGCACTATTCCTCTCCGGGCAGTTGGTCGAGCACCTGGCCGATTGCTGCGCGCACATCTGCCAACTGCATTAGGATGCGCTTGTCACTGGCTTCCTGGTTTCCATTCAGGAACGCTTCAACGGAGATCAGCATCTCGCGATGCGGGCCATCGCGCAGCGCGGCGAACGAGGGGCACAAGTAACAACTAAGGGGTGGCAGCAGCCGGCAGAGCCCATCTTTCCGGGCGTCCCGACCGCACAGTCCAATTCCACCAGCATTCAGGTGTGCGATCCCGAGGTGCGGAGCGATCGCTGGAATGACTTGGTTCGGGAGATCTGCGATGATAGAGCTGCTGGTGGAGTCGATGATCGTGCCTTGAAAGCGCCGTACAAGGGGCGCTAATGCCTCATCGGTAGCCTTCGCGACCGGATCGGCGATCGAAGAGACCGTTTCAACGTAGACACGAACGTTCTGCGTGTCGGAATGGTCAAGGACCTCTGCGATGTGGAACATGGAGGCGCCTTCTTCGGCCATATGAGTGGCAATCGAGAAACGAAACCGCCTCGGGTTGATTACCAGCCGCCGTTGCGTTCTCGGTGAGATGAGGTTTACCTCTTCTGCGAAACGCCGCATGGCCTGGTGGATGGCGCCTTCAGGGTTCGTCGCCAAGAGCCAGTGCAGCAGCGGACCATCGGAGCCGCCCTGCTGCAATCCTTCCAGCAGACGTCCCAAAGTGAGGCTGATCGGCCGGCTCTTCGTCTCGCGGTGTGAGGTACGTTTCTTGACCCGCGGCACCTCGACCTGGTAAGCCACCGCAGACTTCGTCTGGTACCGAACGAAGTCCTCGTTGCGCAGCCGGGCGCTGGCGTTGGGGTTATGGCCCAGTTCCAGATGAAGCATCACGACGGCCCGGTCCTGATCCGTGCCTTGACCTTGGCTCACGGCTCTACTGATCAATAAGAGCTCATCCGGCGAAAACGGCCCCTTGAGCGGATCCCGGAATCGCACGTTGTGCCCCTTGGAGTTCCCCACGGCGGTGATCGACTGCAGAATACGGAACAACCCTGGATCGAAATCCCGGTGCTGCCGCGCTACTCCCCAGCGATAGAACGTACGGAGCCGGGAGAAATCGTTACCTTTGTCGGCGGTGTGCTCCATACCGTGAGTGAGAAACGCCCGCGCCAGTCCCTCGGTTAGGTCGCTCCACTCAAATGACGTTCGCCGAACGGAACCCAGCCAGTCCTGGAAACGCCGGAACATTCGAAAATCGTTTTCAATCGTCCGCGCCTTTTTGCGCGAGATCTTGTCGGCAAGGAAGAGTTTCGCGAAGTATCGCGCGCGGACGCTCAAAACCGCCTGTTCATCGAGTCGGTCCCAGGGAATAAGAATCACCTTGCCACCATCTGACGACGAACGGAAGCGCCAACACACGGCGCTGGTATCGACAAGCTGGCCATCCAGGGACATGACCCTTGACGGCACTGGTGGCCAATCAGAGCGGTGATCAAGTACCCTACGGGCGGTGTTCTGCATTCGCAGTCTCCTCGTAGAGTTTCCGGTGGTAGCCCCGCAAAGCCTCTTTGGCCTGCTTCGCCAGCGATCGCTGAATGTAGCGTCTCGCGGATAGGGGGTTCGTCCATCCGCCCAAATACACCAGCCGGTCCATGCCATTCGGCTGCTCAGCGAATAGTTCCGCCATCCGTTCTGCCCAGGTATGGCGAAGACGATGCCAGGAGAGCGGCGTTACACCGCTAAACCGACCGATTGCGACGATAATGTCGTCGGCAGTGTCGATGGAAACGGGGCTGCCAGAGCGTGTCACGAACAAATAAGGGCTCTTGCCCGAGACGCGCCCCACTGGTGGTGGGGAGGTGAGGTATATCTGCACTGTTCTGAGCAACTCTCGCGACGCTGGTATCACTCTCTCCGCCGTCTTCACCGCCGGCTCTTTGGCTCGGGAGTCGTGAGGGTCATCCGGCCGGCGGAGAATGCGGATACCATCGTCGGCGGCACGTGGCAGGGAATCCAGTCTCAGCTTGAGAAAGTTCACCGCGGCGGATGCCGAGTTCCAGCGCGACCTCGAACATCAGCCAGTTGCGCAACCTGGCATGGGATGAGAAGGCCTGCGGAAATGACATGCCGCCAGGATCGCGCCTCGGCCCGATCGCGTGTCGAATTGCCTCGATGTCCACATCTTCCAGCGGCTCAATCCGGGCCGATGGGCGTGCGCCCACTCGAAGGGATCGGAATAGCTGATCGAGTTTGCCGCGCTCCGCGGTCAACTGCTCCAGCGACAGCACGCTGCGGCCACCACGGTTCTCACTGTCCAGCGACCACTTTAGGAAATCTTCGATGACGGCGAGGTGCTGATCGAATGCACCCGTATCGAGAGCATGGCCGTCGGTCGTGGCTCGAAGAGTGCTCACCAGCGATTCGATCCCCCGAATCCCGAGGGTCTGCCCCTGAGTCAGGTGGTTGTCCAGATCGTACCCCGCAGTCTCCTGCGCCCAGCGATACACCCGCGCCAGGACACGCAGGTTGTTGGCGAGGGTCGAGGACTGGACCCGATAACGCCGATAGCGGACCGCCCATCTGGTTGCGACCCTTACCGGGAGCCATGTCGCCGACTCCACAAGGCACGGCAGACGCTCTCCAGAGTCGAGCACGACGTTGAGGACCGTGAAGGGTGCCGGCACGGCAACCATGCTCACCTCGGTAGTCGTCATGGAGTCCAGTGTCCACGGAAACCATTACAGGGCAATGATGTTTGGGTAAAATCTGGACGCGCGAATAGGCACCCGTTTCGGAATCTTGTCGGACGGGGTTACTGGACACTTGGTTCAGGGGCGAAGGGCGGGGTACCAGGAGCCGACGGTGCGGTTCTGTTTCAACGCGCAAATCGCTTCGGCCTACGGCCTACGCGATTCGCGCGTTGAAACAGCTAAAGGCAAGAAACCAGGAAAGGAGCAGAATCCATCACCAAAGTGGACACTCTCGCGAAAACCCTTTTTAGAACGGGACGTCGTCGTCGGTGATTCCCTGATTAAATTCGTCGGGCGGGGCCGCAGGCGCGGCAGGCGCCGGCGCGGGCCTGGCCGACCGCGGCATAGATACCGGCTGCTGGGAGTAGTCGCTGCCGGGTCCCCCGCCGGAATCGCCGCCGCGGCCACCGAGCAGGATCAGCTCGTCCACCACGATCTCGGTCATGTAATTCTTCTTGCCGTCTTTATCATCCCAACTGCGGGTCTGCAAGCGGCCTTCTATATATACTTGCTTGCCTTTTGTGAGGTAGTTCGTCAGGTTCTCCGCCCGCCACATGATGATGTTGTGCCAATCGGTCTCTTCTTTCCACTCACCGGAGGCCTGGTCTTTCCACCGGCGATTGGTCGCCAGCGAGAAGGTGGTCCGGCCGGTGCCGTTCGGCGTGAACTTGGTCTCGGCATCTTTACCGAGATGCCCGAGGAGTATGACTTTATTGACGCTTTTCGATGCCATCTTATCCTGAACTGTATCACACAACCAAAGCAGAATGAGCTACCGAACCAGACCGGCGGCGGGACAACCGTTGGCTAGCGCCTCGGCCTCGGCTTTCGGGAAATACGGTGAAACGGAAGGCAGCAATTTCTCCAGCTGTTGGCGCGAAGCGCCACAGAATCCCGAGGCCACGGCGGAGAGATGCCGCCAGGCCGAGGCGTCGGGGCGGAGGGCCGGAGGGATCTCGAAATTCAACGCACTGGCGAACTCCTCCTCCGCCTTGACGTAATCTTTCCGGCGATACAAGAGGATGCCGCGATAGAGATGCGCTTCGCCCGATGCCAAATCATTGGCGTCGGCAAAAGCTGCGCGGCTGGCCAGATTGTAGTCGGCCAAGGCAGCTTCAGACTGGCCAGCCAGTTCCTTGGCTCGCGCGCGAAGAAAATAGCCGCGCGCTTTCGGCGATGCCTGCAAAGCCCGGTCCAGCGTGGCGACGGCCCCGGCAGGGTCGCCAGCGAGAATTTGCGTGCCGCCCAGTTCGGTGAGAAGTTGCGGGAGGTCTTCGGGGGGCGAGAGGCGCAAAGCGAGTGGCGGGTGCGTTTGCTGTTGATCGTACGTCCAGATCTCGAGGGCCTGGCGATAGCCGGTCACCGCGTCGGCATAACGTCCGGCCCGGTAAGCCAGCAGAGCAGCCACGTAGGGTGGCCAGCCGGAACCTGGCAGGGCGTCGAATTGCGCGGCGGCCGCCGAGGTATTGCCGGCATTCAAGGCCGTCCACCCCCGCCAGAGTTTGGCGACTGGGATGAGCGGTTCGCATGACCGGGGGCACGAATCGGGTTCGTTCCAAGTGGGCTGGTCGGTGAGATTCCCCGCGCGGCGTGCCAGCCAGGCCAGCATGTTGGCGCCTGCATGTTCCAGTTCCGCGGCGGCGTCGGTGAATGACGATGGCGCGTGCGTCACGGCTGCAACGGCAAGCTGGCAGAATCCTTTGCGGTAGTGGAGTTCGGATTCCTCGCCGGGGAGCGCGACGGCCAACATGGCGGCTTGCGTCTGCACGCAAGCGGAGGCGTCGGTGAGCGGGGGCGCTGGGGTATGCTCCACCCGATCGAAAGCGGCCTGTGCGGCGGCCAGCATGGCCAAGTGTTCCTTGCCGGCGCCGAAAAGTGGGTTCACTACAGAGGCACAGAGGCACAGAGAAAAGCAGATGAGGCTTTGTGTGGCAGCCAATCTTGGCTGCAGGCGGCCTTTCAGGCCGCCGCGTCCGGCTGGAAAGGCAGCCTGCAGGCACGATTGCCTGCCCCACCTAAGGTCCCGGAGCTTCGGGCTGAGTGCTGACAGCTTCCTTCCCCCCTGCCCCTATTATCGCGTGCCGGTGGCTATCGCGTGAAGATGGTGACGTCGACGTTCATACCGGGACGCAGGATCAAGCCGTCCGTCTGGTCCACTAGAATCTTGACGGGGATGCGCTGCACCACTTTCACAAAATTGCCGGTAGCGTTTTCGGGAGGTAGCAGGCTCATGCGTGAACCGGTAGAGTCGGCGATGGAATCGACATGTCCAAACACACTCTTGCCATACATGTCGACCTGGACTTCGACTTTCTGTCCAGGCTTCACATCGGCCAACTGGGTCTCCTTGAAGTTGGCCGTCACCCAGATATCCGGCGTGATGATGGTCATCAGGCCTTGGCCCGGCTGAACCATCTGTCCCACTTCCACGCTCTTGCGCGTGACCATCCCATCGACGGGCGCGGTGACAGTGGTGTAGCTGAGCATCAACTCGGCGGCGTCGAGGCGCGCTCGCGCGGCTTCCACGGCGGCCGCGGCAGTGCCGGCATCGGCGGTCCGAATGGCTACCTGTTTGCGATTGGCCTTGCTGCTCTCCACCTGCGCCTTGGCGGTGTTGACCTTGGAGAGCGCGGAATCGAGAGCGGCCTTGCGAATGGCGGCATCCTGCTGCACCGACGCCAACTTCTGCTGCGCGGCGCGCAGATCGCTATCCGCCATCTTGGCGGCCGATACATAGGAATCGTACTGCAGTTGGGAGATTTCGACCTTGTCGACCAGCGGCTTCATACGCGCCAGATCGGCCTGGGCGCGATCGTTGTTGGCCTGTTTGGACGCCACATTCGCCTGGGCGTATGCGATGTCGGATGTATTGGCCTGATCGAACGATGCGCGGGCGCGTTCCACTTCCGTCTGGGTATCGGCCAACTGAGCGTCGGCCACCGTCGTGCCGGTCTCGGTAGTTCCACTGACCCATGGCACCGCCACGCGCGCCGCCTGCAATTGACCCTCGGCCTGCGCCACAGCGGCCTTAGCCACGTCAACCGCGGCCTGATAATCGCGCGCATCGATGCGCACCAGCACCTGTCCGGCTTTGACCTGCTGGTTATCGAGCACGGCAACCTCGATCACATTTCCGGTAATCTTGGGCGCAATGGCGCTGATGTGCCCGTCGACATTGGCGTCGTCGGTAGACACGCGGTCGCGAAAGTGCATGTAAATGGCGTAGACACCGACGGCCACCGCCATCAGCAATACCACAGCCACGACGAGCTTGGTTCGCGACCCGCTCTGCCGCGAGACCGGGGGTGTTGGCACCGTTGCTTTTGTAGGGTCCTGGGTAGGCGTCACGATTTCTCCTTCTTTCTCCGATAACATACTCTGACTCATTCCACCACCACCTGGCCGGCTGACGGCCGCACTTTCTTAATCATGAACATTAAAGGGATGACCAGGAGGAACAATACTCCCATCACCCAGAAGGCATCGGCAAAGGCCAGCATGCTGGATTGCCGCACCATGCTGCCGTAGATCATACCCTGCGCCTGCCGGCCGGCATCGATGGCTGAAGAACCGTGGCTGCGCAGCGTGGCTGCGGCGCCGGCGAGCGATTCCCGATACCGCCAATCGTAAGGCGTGAGATGCGCCACCAGCACGGTCTGATGAAATTGCGAACGGCGGGCAAGCAGCGTGGTCGCCGTCGCGATTCCCGAACTGCCTCCGATATTCCGCGCCAGGTTGAAAAGGCCAGTGGCGTAGCTGGTGCGTTCCTTAGGAATATAGGCAAACGCCGTGGCGCTGATGGGCACGAACAGGAACGCCAGCCCGAGGCTCTGCGTCATGCGGCTCCAGACCGCCGTGATGTAATCGGTTTGCAGAGTAAAGTGCGCCATGCGGAAAAGACCGAGCGAGCTGACGATCACTCCGAAGATGATCAGCCAGCGCGGTTGGACCTTGCGCACCAGGATCCCCACCGCCGGCAAGCAAACCACCATCACCAATCCGCCGGGCGAAAGCACCAGGCCGCTCATCATGGCCGTATATCCCAGCAGACTTTGCAGGAAGAGAGGCATCAGCGCGGTGCTGGCGTAAAGCACGAAGCCGAGCACCAGCATCGACGTCGTGGCCAGTGCGTAATTGCGGTCCTTGAGAACGTGGAAGTCGATGATCGGTTCCTTCTGGCGCAACTCCCAAAAAACTACCCCAATGAGGCAAACCACCGTAATAATGGCGAACGTCATGATGAAGTGCGAGGAGAACCAATCTTCCTTCTGGCCTTCGTCGAGCACCACTTCGAGGGCGCCGAGACCGAGAGCAAGCAGTCCGAAGCCGGTGTAATCGATTTTGAAACTGCCCCATGCGCGCCGTTTGAGGAACGGCGGATCGAAGATCAGGAATGAGGTCAGCACCAGCGACAGGATACCGACGGGAATAT
>Ga0182030_10005141_pt1 | contig 27832 bp, 23 predicted proteins | sample 812S3MmetaG_FD_121299 | JGI IMG/M metagenome (GOLD analysis project Ga0182030, IMG submission 121299) | Permafrost microbial communities from Stordalen Mire, Sweden - 812S3M metaG (Illumina Assembly) | ecosystem: Environmental > Terrestrial > Soil > Wetlands > Permafrost | place: Sweden... | reverse complement strand
TCTGCCGCTCGTGCTCGCCGCCGAGGCCGTGGCGCTGACGTTCTCGATTTATCTTTTGCGCGTCCGCGAAATCACCTTGCTCGGACAATTCTTTCTCATCTTCGCGCAGCTCGCGTGGCTGTTTCATTTTTTGAACGTCACGCCGCCGTGGTGGAATCCTCTGGCAATTCTCGCCGTCACCGTCGGCTTGAGCCACTGGTGGCAGCACCAGAAAACTTTGGTCATCAGCCGGAACATTTTCGTCTGTTACTCGGCACTTTTCGCGCTGGCGGCGGTCGCCGTGGTGCTGGTGTGGCTGCATCCGCTCGTGTCGCCGCCGTCGTGGCTCGCGCTCACGAGCCTGCTCGCCGTGGCCGCGACGATTTACGGTGTCGCCACCCGCGCGTGGGCGCTGGCGGTTGGCGGGCAAATTTTTCTCGCCGTCAGCGAGTGGGAATTTTTCCGGCAAGTTTGGACCGAGAAACCGGAATGGTTTTTCCCGCTCGCGCCGGTCGCAGTGCTGGGCCTGCTGTCGCTGGCCACCGTCGGCTGGTTCGCGCGCAAGCCGGACAGCGACGATGCCGTGCGCAACCCGTTGCTGCAAATCGCCCTTGTTTATCGCTGGACCGCGCTGGTGATGTCGCTCTGCTGGCTCTGGCAATACGTTCCCGACCGCCAGCATGTCAGCGTGTTCATGGCCGCCGCCATTGGTGTTTTCGCGCTGGCGGTTTGGAAGCGGAACCGTGAGGCGCTCATCGGCGCGATGGTTTATGCGGTCGCCTCGTTGCTTACGCTTTGGGCGACCGAAGATTTGAAAATGGATGTCTATTGGGCAAACCTGATTTCGTTGCTCGCGCTGCTGGCCATGCAGCAAATTCTCCGGCGGTCGCCGGAGCGTTTTTCATTCGATGAAAAAATCCACGGCGCGATCATTCTAGTCGCCGGGGTGAGCTTGTGGCGGTTCCTTTCCTGCTGGGTGACCACCAGCGGAATTTTCCTGACGATGAGCTGGGCGGGTTACGCCGTGCTGGCGTTCGCGGCGGGAATGATTTTGCGCGAGCGTTTTCACCGCTGGCTCGGCCTCGGCGTGCTGGCGGCGGCGGTCGGGCGCGTCGTGCTGGTGGACGTGTGGAAACAGGAGACGATCTATCGCGTGTTGACGTTCATGGCGCTCGGCGTGGCGCTGCTGGTCATCGGTTTCATCTATAACAAATATCAGGACACGATTCGGAAATGGCTGTAACGGACACCGGCGCGCAGGGAATTTCCCATCGAGCCGGACTTTACAACCGGATAAAATCCGGCAATTTGCGCACATGAAAAAGAGCCTGATCGCCCTGCTCATTCTCTGCCTTGGTTTTTCACTGGTGACTGCAAACGCGGCGACTTCCACCCCGCCAACCGCAAATAATAACAATCCCGGCGAACAGATGGCCCAGACGCTTTCCCTCATCACCGGCGTGGCGATCTCGCCGCTCATGGGCGTGGGCGTGGTCGGCGCGGTGGAATGGTGGAAGGCCAAAACACCCGAGCAAAAAGCCAACCTCCACTGGTTCGCTCAACCGCTGTTCTGGGTGCCGGCGTTGCTGCTCGTCGCCGCGTGCTTCGTGAAGGATTCCTCGGGGATCGTTCTGCCGCCGCTGGTGAAAAAACCGTTCGACGTGGCGGAAACCATCGAACATAAAATCAGCGGCCTTGTGGCCACCGGCGCGTTCGTGCCGATTGTGGCTTCCATCTTTCATTCCACCAGCACTGACCACGGCGCGTCGTTGAGTTCCCTCGGATTTGCGGCGATTGATCTGTCGTGGCTTTACAATGCGCTGATGATTCCGTTCGCGATGGCGGCGTTTTTCATCGTGTTCCTCGCGTCCAACGCCATCAACATTCTCATTCTCATCAGTCCGTTCGGCGCGGTGGACGCGGCGCTCAAGGCGTTCCGCACGTCCATCATCGCGAGCGTCGCGATCACCTCGTTTGCGAACCCGTGGATCGGCGCGGCGTGGGCGCTCATCATCATCCTGTTTTCCTGGCTCATTGCGGGCTGGTCGTTCCGGCTCTCGCATTTCGGGCTGGCGTTCATCTGGGATTTTGTCACGCGCCGCTGCAACCGTTTCAAGCCGGACCCGACGGTGAACAAAATGTTTCTCGGCCGCAAAATTGACTACGTTCCCGCGCGCACCTACGGCCGGTTGAGCCGTGATGAAAAGGGAAACCTGGTTTTGAAATACCGTCCGTGGCTGGTGCTGGCCGAACGCATGCTCACGCTGCCGGCGGTGAAATATGCCGCCGGCAAGGGCGTGTTCTTCTCCGAAATTTTGCAGCTCGACGGCGACAACACCCGGATTGCGCTGCTGCTGCCGCCGCGTTACCGCGGGCATGAATTGGAGCTGGTCGCCATTTACGGTCTGACCGGCGTGCGCGACACCGGCCTGCTCGCCGCGTGGTCGTGGGTCAAGTCCATGCTCGGTTTCAAAACCAAAATTCCCGCCAGTTGATTTTAACCGCCACCGTGCGCGTTCGACCTATTTGAAAATTAAAATTAGCGAGCTGGTCGTGAAGGAAAATTGCAGACGGTTTAGTTGACTGTATGGTTATCAATTAATTTGAGCCCAAGAACTCACAATTATTTCTGGCACGTGCTTTTCCGTAATAATTTTTCCACTAACAGAAATAGGCTCTCCTTTCATGATCAAATTTTTCAAAACTTTTACGGGTGGATCATTTGTGACAGGCCAAACGGCGGCAAATTTTGCGTTCGCTATATCGCCGTCCAGATACAAATATACATTTGTGGTTTGGCTGCTGACAAATATTTCAGATATTGTTCCACTTACCACCATCTCTTGCCCAATGTGATTTTTAGCATCTTTGGCTGGAATGGAAGCATGAGAGCCATCCGACATTTGAGCTGCTAATCGTTGCACCGCTACCAAGAGCGCCAACAAGACAATAAAGTTTTTCATCATTCTTACTTTGAAAGTAATTTTCCACCATTCCAAATAATCAGTCCACCGCCGATAATAATTCCCCAATCCAACAAAGTAGCATGACCACCATGACTGGGCCCATGAACGGCCCCCGCCAAAAGCGCTATAAAGGCAAACATATTGATATTTACAAAGTAGCCTAACAATAACGCACAACCACAATAATGATTAGGCTCCATTTTCTACGGCCCAACCTGTTTCGCGATTTTGACTCTGCTCCCGGCAAAATATTTTTTCAAGCGTTTTCGCTCCGCAGCAAAAACAATTGCTGCGAAAAAGCACAAGAAGCACAAAAGAAAAATTTGTTTTGTGCCCTTTGCACCTTTTTGCGGCCAATTTCCGTCGCGCGGCTCGCGGTCAACCCGTTTTCTTTCAATTTGTGCCGCCGCCGCTTCGTGTTAAATTTTCCGCGTGAACAAATTGGCAAAGCAGCTTGATAAATTTCTCCGCAAAAAACCGAAACTCAGCAAAGGCGTTTACATCGCCAGCACCGCGACCGTCATCGGCGACGTGACGCTCGGTGCCCATGCGAGCGTGTGGTTCGGCGCGGTGTTGCGCGGCGACATCAACCGCATCGTCGTCGGCCACCACTCAAACGTGCAGGACAACGCCGTGCTCCACCTCGCGGACGATTTTTCGTGCGTGCTCGGCAACTGGGTCACCGTCGGCCACGGCGCGATTGTCCACGCCTGCACCGTCGGCGATGAATGCCTCGTCGGCATGGGCGCGGTGATTTTGGACGGCGCGGTCATTGGCAAACAATCCATCATCGGCGCGAAGGCGCTTGTGACGCAGGGAACGAAAATTCCGCCCGGCTCGCTCGTGCTCGGCGCGCCGGCAAAAGTCGTCCGCAAATTGTCCAAGGAAGAACGCGCGGGCTTAAAATGGTGGGCGGATAAATACGTGGACAACGGCGCGTATTGCCTGAAGCATCACCTCAATGTTCAAACTCAAACTGTCGGCACGGCCGGCCGATAAGTTTGATCAAGGCGGCGGCCCTTCGTCCGACGGGGATGGATCTGGCCCTGACGGCGGCCAGGGCATTACGTTATTTTCGGGAGCGGATTTGCTCCTTTTTATCTTCCAGTTCGGCTTGAAGTTTTTTGCGTTCGGCGACCAGTTGCTGGCGGAGCAATTCGGCCTTTTCAAAATCATCGGCGGCCTTGGCGATTTCACCGCCCAGCGCGATTTCCCGCCCGGCGATTTTCGCGGCGTATTGGGAATCCAGTTCGGCCATTTGTTTTTTCTGCGCGTCGGTAAGCTTGACGGTCGGCGCGGTTTTGTTCAGCCGTTCCATCGCGAGTTCGTAGGATGATTTCATATTGAAAAAACTATCAGCCATCAACTTCTCAACCATCAACCGGCTTCTTCTTCCACGGCTGGCTGGGAAATTTCATCGGCAGCGGTGCCGGTTTCGCCATCGCCAGTTCCGATTCGCCGGGAACCCTTTTCTCCGGCAGTTTGGCCCTGGCCGCGTCTTCGCGCCAGGATTCGATTTTCGCCTTCAAGCCGTGTTTTTCGGCGGTCACCTTGTCGCCGGACTTCATGTAAAACAGCGAGAGGTTGGTGTGGACGAGCTGCTCCTGCGGACGAAGCTGCTCGGCCTTGTGGCCCTCGGCGATCGCCGCCGCGAAATCGCCCAGGCGGTAAAACGCCATGCCCAGCGCGAGTTGCGCGTCGAAATGTCCCGGGTCGGCGGCCAGCACCGTTTTCAACTTCGCCACCGCGCCGGCGAAATCACCCCGGCTGAAATCGAACAGCGCGTCATCGTATGTTTCCTGTGGCGTCATGCGTCGGCATTACGCTACGCAGATTGTCCCGCCGGCGCAAGCGGCGCGGCCCGACAATAGATGGCTTCCGTTTGCCGGCTGATCCAATCAAACCCGCTTATGACCGCAAGGCGAGCATTAGAAATTGACACAATGAGTATGACTGTTTACTGTTTATACGCAACGGTGTCGAGTTGAACAACTGCCAGCCCGCCTTTGCATCGCGGTAAATTTTAAATTTGAAGTCCCATGAGTGATACAATTGAAAAGACGTTGCCGTCGGGTGGAGTCCAGAAAGTTTCGCGGATCAACGAAGTTGTCATCCGCATCGCCGGCAATTCGCAGGACGGCATCCAGGCTATCGGCGGTTTTCTCGCGCGGCTCGCGGGCCGCAGCGAGCAGGAAGTCATGACGTTCATGACGATTCCTTCCACGATCTCCGGCGGACCGTCCATTTTCCAGGTGCGCATCGGCAGCGGCGAGGTGCTGACCGCCGGCGATGACGCGGACGTTTTGCTCTGCTTCTACCAGCACAGCTACGAGGGCCATATCAATTCGCTCAAGAAAAAGGGCATCGTGCTTTACGACAGCGACCATGTGGTGCCGAAGGACGAATGGCTGGGGGATTATCACCATGTTGGCATTCCCATTTCTTCGCTCACGGTCGAGGCCATTGGCGGCACGGCCAAGGACAAGGGCAAAAATATTTATTCCCTCGGGCTCATCGCCCGGATGTTCGACCTGAACGTGCCGAAGCTGGAAAAACTTCTCGGCGAGCGTTTCACCGGCAAGGATCCGAGCATCTTGAACAACGCGCTGGCGGCGTTCCACGCGGGCTACGCCAATTCGCCCGGCAACGTGATGGAAACTTTCCAGCTTGCCGACAGCCAGAAGAAGGACGGTCATCAGGTGGTGATGAACGGCAACGAAGCCATCGGCTACGGTCTCATCGCCGCCGGCGTGCGTTTCGGCGCGGGCTACCCGATCACGCCGTGGACGGACATCATGGAATTGCTCCGGCGCGAACTGCCGAAATACGGCGGCTCGTTCATCCAGTGCGAAGACGAAATCGCCTCCGTCTCGATGGCGCTCGGCGCGAGTTTTGCCGGTCGCGTGGCCGTGACCGGTTCCAGCGGACCCGGCATCGCGCTCAAGACCGAAGCCATTGGCTGGGCCGTCATGGCGGAAATGCCGCTGGTCGTCATCAACGTCCAGCGCGGCGGCCCTTCGACCGGCATGCCGACGAACATTGAGCAGTCCGATTTGAACATTGCCATCAACGGCGGCCACGGCGACGCCCCGCGCGTGGTGCTTGCGCCGGCGAACGTGGAAGATTGTTTCTATATGGCCATCGAGGCCGTGAACATCGCCCGCAAATATAATACGCCGGTATTTTTCCTGACCGATCAGGGCATCGCCACCCGCATCGAGGCGTTCACCGAACCGAACCTCGAAAAAGTCTGCCAGGACATCACGCCGGATTACACGCCGGTGCCCACGCACAAGCCTTACGACCTCGCCGCGAAGGACGGCATCACGCTGCAAGTCAAGCCGGGCACGCGCATTTTGGACGGCAAATATCCCATCGCCACCGGTTTGGAACATGACGAATACGGCCATCCCACCGGCTCGCCGAAACTGCACATGCAGATGAACGCCAAGCGCCGCATCAAACTGCAGGCGCTCGGGGCGACGCTGCCCGTGCCGAAAATCTACGGCCCGCCGGAAGGCAATGTTCTGCTCGTCGGATGGGGTTCCACCGAAGGCCCGATCCGCGAGGCCGTGGACCGTTTCCGCGCCGCCGGCGACAGCGTCTCCGCGATTCATCTGCGCTACATCAATCCGCTGCCGAACGGGCTGGAAAACATCTTCTCCGGCTTCCACCATGTGTTTGTCGTGGAAATGAACGACGAGGGGCTTTACGGCTATGGCCAGCTCGGCACGATCCTCCGCGCCCGCTACTGCGACACCAAGATTCAGGGCATTAACAAAACCGACGGCCTTACCTGGAAGGTGAAGGAAATCGTCGAGCTGGTGAAAACCAAGGCGAAGAAATAATTTCCATCCACCGCAAAAAATATGAGCCAGACTTTGACCGAAAATCCCGTTGTCCCCGCCAGTGTGACCGAAACCGCCACCGCCACCGGCGAGCGCAAGGGTCTCACCCGGAAAGAAATCGTGGCCGACCACCCGACGTGGTGCCCCGGCTGCGGCGACTTCTCCGTGCTCGCGCTGTATTTCAAGCTGATCGAAAAGCGCAAGCTGTGGCACGAGAAGATCACCACCATCTCCGGCATCGGCTGCTCCAGCCGGTTTCCGTATTTCGTGCAGGCCCACGGCGCGCATTTCATCCACGGCCGCGCGCTGCCGTTCGCCAGCGGCGTTTCGCTGTCGCGCCCAGATTTGCACGTCTTCGCCTTCAGCGGCGACGGCGACGCGTTCTCCATCGGCGGCAACCATTTCACGCACACCGCGCGCAAGAACATCAAGATGACGCTCGTCGTCATGGACAACCAGGTTTACGGCCTCACGAAGAAACAAACCTCGCCCACGTCGCCGCTCGGCTTCAAGAGCAAGACCGACATCTGGGGCGCGGTGGATTATCCGATCAATCCCGCCAAGCAGGCCATCTCCGTCGGCGCTTCGTTCGTCGCGCGCACCTCGGCCTCGAATCCGAACCACGTCCTCGCCATGATGGAAGCCGCGATGGATCATGACGGCTTCAGCTTCGTCCACTGCCTGAGCGAATGCGTGGAATTTTACGAAGGCGCGTTTGATTCCGCGAACCCGCGCAAGGGCGGCGTGTTCAACGAAGTTCCCAAGACCCACGATGTCACCGACGAAATGGCCTCCTACAAACTGGCCAGCGCGGATTTCCCCGGCAACTTCGGCATCCTCTATCAGGTCAAGAAGCCGACCAAGAACGCGCGCGAAGCCGAGATCACCGCGAGCTTCCAAAGCAAGTTCGCCGGCCAGAAGGACTGGCAGATTCTCCAGAAGACGTTCGACAAGATGAAATAGTTTTCAGATTCACACCAAACGTCCCGGCTTGCGCTGGGACGTTTTTTATTTTAGGCAATGGGCAATGAAATTAAGCCGGCCACTGGTGCTAAACCTTGCTCAAATAACACTGATTTTTGCAGCTGTTGCGTTGGTCTTTCTTCCTTCGAGGATAACGCCAATGTTTCTCGCGTGGCCGTGGCATTGGTGGGTGAGCGCCGCACTCTTTCTTGCCGGACTCGTTTGTGGATTTTTTGCTGTTAAGTTGGGTGACAAGGCGATAAAGCAACATGTGCTTGATCGCATGATTGAGCGACGACCGCTGAATGAGCAAAAATTTGGATCACACTATTTTTCTTCAGACCGTGCGGAAATTGCAGCCAAGCTCCGTAAAATTTTGGCCAACCACATTGATGTAGATTTGTCTCGGATGGCTCCGACGGATCGTTTTATTCAAGATTTGCGCATGGATGATCTGGATTCCATGTCCACAGTTGAATATGTCATTGAGATTGAAAAAGAGTTTGGAATTAAAATTCCAGATTCAGCTGCAGAAAAGATGATCACGTTTCAAAGTATCGTTGATTACGTTGCTGAAGCCGTGAAGTCCAAGGCAAACTAAAGTCCCGGCGAAAGCCGGGGTTTTTTTGCTTTCACGAAACGGCCGCCAATGCAACGCTTCCCTGACGCATGACCACCGCCTGGCTGGAACTTAAAAACAGCGCGCTGCTGAATTCGTTGCGGGCCTGCCGCCTGTTCAGCGGGCTGCCGCCAGATGATTTGAAAAACGTCGCCGCCATCAGCGTGGTCAAATCCTGCGCGAAGGGCGCCTATCTGTTTCACGAAGGCGAGCCGTCGCACGGGTTTTACATCGTGCAGCGCGGCGCCATCAGCGTTCATCGCGCCAACGCCGCCGGCAAGGAACAGGTCATCCATGTGTTTCACGCGGGCGAATCTTTTGCCGAGGCCGCGCTCGCGTCCGAGGCCGGTTATCCGGCGGATGCGCGCGCCATCGAGCCGTCGCAGGTTTTGCTCGTGCAGAAAAATGGTTTCCTGGCGTTGCTCCGGCGGCAGCCGGAACTGGCGCTGCGGATGCTCGCGTCCATGAGCGCGCATCTGCGCGCGCTCGTCAGCCAGCTCGAAGACCTCGCGCTGAAGGACGTCGAGACGCGGATGGCGCACTGGCTCATCCAGCGCTGCCCGGACGCAAACAGCGAACGACCGGCGGCCATCGAGTTGAAAACCACCAAGCGCGTGCTGGCTGCGGAGCTTGGCACGGTGGGCGAAACGTTTTCCCGAACGCTGGCCAGGTTCCGCAAACAAAAACTGGTCGCCGTCAAGGGCCGCACCATCACCGTCCTCTCGCCGCGCAAGCTGGGCGAACTCCTCCGCCACAATCTGGGCGAAAATTAATCGGCGTCCGTCTTGACCTGCGTCAAGGTTTCCGCAGCCGCTTCCGGCTATTCTTTCAGCATGAAAGAAGAACCGCTGGTTTCGTTGGGCAGTGAAAAAGTCATTTCGCTGGAGCGCGAAACCCGCTTCGCCCCGAACGGCATCGTGAGCCGGACGGCTTTCGCCGCGCCCAACCTGCGCATGGTGCTGTTCGGCTTCGCGCCGGGGCAGGAATTGACCGAACACACCTCAACGCAGCACGCGCTCGTGCAAATCCTTTTTGGCGAATGTGAATTCACCCTCGCCGGCCGCGCGCAGACGCTGAAGGCCGGTGATCTGCTGTATATGCCGCCGGGCCTGCCCCACGCCGCCCGCGCCACGCAACAGTTTTCCATGCTGCTCACCCTCACCAAGCCGGCGGAGCACCCTGCGCCGGCAAAAATCTGATTTAAAATTATGAACACCACCATCGAAACCAACATTGGCGCAGACGGCGTATTAGACGTGCGCGAGCTGCCCTGCTCCATCAAACACGGACTCGTCCTTCGCACCTGTCTGGCGCTGCCGGTCGGCGGCCACTTCATCCTGTGGAACGGCCACAATCCCCAAAGGCTGCTGGACCAGCTCGCCGTCGAATGGCCAGAGACATTTGCGTGGGCGCATCTGGTCAACACGCCGGAAGAATGCCGCGTGAAAATCACCAAGCTCAAGCTTGCGGAAATAAAAGCCGAAATGCCCGCCGCGCCGGTGTGTTCGCACTGAAAAAGCATCCGCAAAAAAATGATTTCTTTAACCCGGGTCAAAGCCAGACCGGACAACGGCCGGTAATTTCAACCACATCAACCACCGCCAACGCGGTGAAACAACAAAAACAAAAAAAACTATGTTCTGCTTTCAATGTGAACAAACCTCCAAAGGCACCGGCTGCACCGATTTCGCGGTCTGCGGCAAAACCGAATCCACCGCCATTCTCCAGGATCTGCTCGTCCACGCGGCCAAGGGCATCGCGCAGTTCAGCCACCGCGCCCGGCGGTTTGGCGCGACCGACGCTGAACTCGACCGCTTTCTGCTCGAAGCACTGTTCGTGACGGTGACCAACGTGAACTTCGACGACGCGGCCATTGAGAAAACCGTCCGCTGCGCCATCGTGCTGCGCGAACGCGCCAAGACGCTTTATCAAAATGCAGCCGCCAAAGCTGGTAAAGCGATGGAAGACATTCGCGGGCCAGCAACGTGGTCGCCGGCGCGCACGACCGAAGCGCTGGTGGCGCAGGGCGACGCCGTGTCGAGCCTGACGCGGCGAGATCGTTTCGGCGCGGACATCGCCGGTTTGCAGGAACTGCTGCTTTACGGAATCAAGGGCATGGCCGCCTACGCCGAACACGCGCTGGTGCTGGGTCACGAAAATGATTCCGTCTATGCCTTCATCTCCGAGGCGCTGTTTTATCTCGCGGAAGAAATTCCCTCGGTAGAAAAACTCCTCGCGCTCAACCTCAAGTGCGGCGAGGTGAACCTGCTCGTCATGGAACTGCTCGACACCGCCAACACCGGTGCCTACGGTCATCCCGTGCCGACGCCGGTGCGCGTGGAACCCTTGGCAGGCAAGGCGATCCTCGTTTCCGGTCATGATCTCAAAGACCTCGAGAAGCTGCTCATGCAGACCGAGGGCATGGGCATCAACATTTACACGCACGGCGAAATGCTCCCGGCGCACGGCTACCCGGAGTTGAAAAAGTTCAAGCATCTCGCCGGCAACTACGGCGGCGCGTGGCAGGATCAAAAGGTGGAGTTCGCCAAATTCCCCGGAGCGATTTTGATGACGACCAACTGCATCCAGGAGCCGCAGGAGAATTACGAGAACCGCATTTTCACCAGCGGCCTGGTCGGCTGGCCGGGCGTGACGCACATTGCCAATCAGGATTTCTCGCCGGTCATCGCTGCCGCGCTCGCCGCGCCGGGATTTACGGAAGACGGACCGGACAAGACCATCCTCGTCGGCTTCGGACACAACGCCGTGCTCGGCGTTGCGGACAAAGTGGTGGACGCCGTGAAGGCCGGGGCCATCAAGCATTTCTTCCTCGTCGGCGGTTGTGACGGCGCGCGGAGCGGACGCGACTATTACACCGAGTTCGCCGAAAGCGTGCCGAAGGATTGCGTGATCATGACGCTCGCGTGCGGCAAATTCCGTTTCAACAAGCTCGACTTCGGCACCATCGGCGGCATCCCGCGCCTGCTGGACATCGGCCAGTGCAACGACGCCTACTCCGCCATCCAGATTGCCGTCGCGCTGTCGAAGGCGTTCAACTGCGGCGTGAACGACCTGCCGCTCTCCATGGTGTTGTCGTGGTATGAGCAGAAGGCCGTGGCCATCCTGCTCACGCTGCTGCACCTCGGCATCCGCAACATCCGGCTGGGACCGACGCTGCCGGCATTCGTCACGCCGAATGTTTTGAAAGTGCTGAACGAAAAATTCAACCTCATGCCGATCAAGACGGCGGCCCAGGATTTGAAGGACATTCTGCCCCTGGCAGCCTGACCTTTGCTGAAAACATCACGCCCCGGCACGCGCCGGGGCTTCTTTGTTTGCACCACCAGGCGCAAAGCCGCGAAGCCTGGGAAATTCTTTCTTCGCGCCGTCGTGCCTTTGTTGTTAAATTTTTTCGGCAACATGGCGCACATTCACGAAAAAATTGATTTCACCGTCGCGATTTTTGTCGTTCACGACAGGAAGATTCTGCTCATCCATCATCGCAAGCTCGACAAGTGGCTGCCGCTCGGCGGGCACATCGAACTGGACGAAGACCCGGAGCAGGCGGCGCTGCGCGAGGCGAAGGAGGAGAGCGGCCTCGACGTGGAACTGCTCGGCGAACGGCCGCCCACGACCTCGCCCGGCACCCGCGCGCTCATCGCGCCGCGTTTTCTCGACATCCACCGCATCAGCGACACGCACGAGCACATCGGCATGATTTACTGGGCGCGACCGCTCCTTGCGGAGGGCCGCCAAACAGCGCGCAGCAGCATTTCTGCAAATCCAACTTTGGCGGTTGAAGAGCACCACGACATCCGCTGGTGCAGCCGTGAGGATCTGGAAAAACTTTCGCCGCCGATGACCGACGCGGTGAAATGGTATTGCCTGAAAGCCATTGAGGAGATTTCCCGGCCATGAACGGCAAATTCCGCACCGTCTGTTTTACCATCGAAGGCCTGAACTCCTTCGCGACGGTCATCTTTTTCAACTACCTTTACTTCCTGTTCCGCGACCGGTTCGGGTTCAACGACAAGGAGAATCTCGCGCTCGCCGCGCTCATCGGCCTGATTTACATGTTCGCCTCGTGGCAGGCCGGACGGTTCGCGCAGCGCGGCGGCCATTTCACCGCGCTGAAAACCGGTTTCGGCATCATGATCGCCGGGCTGGTCGCCGGTTCGCAGATTCACTCGATGGCCGGGGAAATCGCCGCCGCCTGCGTCGTGAATATCGGCATGTGTTTCATCTGGCCGGTGCTGGAGGCGCTCGTCAGCGAGGGCGCGCACGCCGCGCGCGCCGTGGGCATCTACAACATCACCTGGGCCGCGGCCAATGCCGCCGCCTATTTCATCGGCGGCACGCTCATCGTGAAGTTCGGCTACCAAAGCATGTTTTATCTCCCGCTCGTCTTCGTACTTGTACAACTGGCGCTGGTGTTCTGGCTCGAAAAAATTCACGGTGACGTGGCCGGCGAACAAAATGAACCGTTGCCGCACGATGCAAACCGGCCCCCGCCGGCGCGTGCGAAGAATTTCCAACACATGGCGTGGCTGGCGAATCCGTTCGCCTACATCGCCATCAACACGCTGCTCGCCGTCATTCCGGGCATCGCCGCCAAATTCCAGATGTCGCCTATGCTGGCCGGGTTCGTCTGCTCGCTATGGTGCTTTGTGCGGCTCGGCGCGTTTGTGTTGTTGTGGCGCTGGCCGGGCTGGCATTACCGGTTTCGCTGGCTGGTGACGGCGTTTGCGCTGCTTATCCTCGCCTTCGCGGCCATCCTCATCGCGCCCAGCCTGGCCGTCCTGATTGCGGCCCAAATTTTCTTCGGCGCGGCCATCGGGCTGATTTATTATTCGTCGCTGTTCTATTCGATGGACGCGAGCGACACCAAGAGCGAGCACGGCGGCATCCACGAGGCGGCCATCGGCGCGGGCAACTGCATCGGGCCGGCGGTCGGCGCGGCGGCGCTCCAGTTTGCCGCCCAAAGCCCCAACGCCGGCGCGTTCGCCGTGAGCGCGCTGCTGCTGTGCGGCCTCGGCGGGTTGGTGACGATCTGGAAAACCGGCCGCTGAATTTTGCCGGCGAAGCAGCAGCGGAAAATTTTCGACATGATCGCCGATCATGTCCCTGCTGGCCGGCGGAATTTTTTACTGGTAATTTAGGCGCGCGCATCCGTAGCTCAATTGGATAGAGCTTCTGACTTCGGATTAGAAGGTTGCAGGTTCGACTCCTGCCGGATGCACCATATTTTACAAGGGTTTTGTGGAGACGGTGGTTAATTTTAATCATTTTCTTCTGACAAGATTCTGACAAACCGATTTGGGGTATAAAAAAGCCCCATTGGAGGGGCTTTCTTGAATCGGATTTGATTTTAAGGTGATTCGTCAAGGCGTTGGCTTCAGCGACCAAAATTTTTCCATCCATTCCTTTGTGACCTCACGGACGTAATGCTTTCGGGCAATTCCAACGCTGTTGCCCATGACGTAAACGACTTCGGGAATATCACGGCGGAGATTGTGATAAGCCATAAACTAACGGAAGGTGGAGAAGTGCGAACTGCATACATCAGTGCCTTGAAATGTGCTGATCAAGGCGATATTCAGCCCTTAATGAAATTTGCAATTTGATCCCCACCCAATTCCCCATGCATGATTCGCTCCTTTTCACCTGACAAACCTGACAAAAATCTCGCCGTTATAATAAATTCCGACCCCATTATAATAATTCAGGAGAGGCAGATCCCAGCAGGGAGTTTATTTAACGAACGTGAAAATCCATTGCAAACAAAGGCGTTTTCGACGGATTTATTATATTGTTTTTCACAAGTGGCTCTGGCGCAAAATATAAAAGACTTTCTTCGGATCAGAAGGTTGGGGGTTCGAGTCCCTCCGGGTGCACCAACCTCCCGCCCGCAGCTCCGCAGGCTTTGACCAGTCCCGGTTCTGCCGCCGCAAATGGGTTGCCGCTGTTTTTCTCCTTCGTGTCTTGACCCGTTTATGGTTAAACTTTTTTCATGTCTGCTGAACAACAACCGGCGCCCCCCGCGCCGAATCCCGAACGCAAAACTTTGGACGACCGCGCGAAGATGACGGAACTGGAGCGCATCCGCCATTCCGCCGCGCACGTCATGGCCACCGCCATCCTGCGGCTCTGGCCCGAAGCGCAATTCGCCGCCGGACCGCCGGTCGAAAACGGGTTTTATTACGATGTGGATCTGTCGCACCGCATCTCACCCGAGGATTTTGAAAAAATCGAGGCGGAGATGAAAAAGGAGATCAAGGCGAACCATCCCTTCGAGAAAATCATTGTCACGCGCGAGCAGGCGATTGCCGATTCGCAAAGCGGACGTTTGGGCGGACTGGCCGAACGGCCCGGCAACGTGAGCAAGTTCAAGCTCGGCAACCTCGAAGCCATTCCCGAAGGCGAACCGATTTCCTATTTCAAGAACGGCGATTTCGTTGACCTGTGCGCCGGGCCGCACGTCATGCGTACCGGCAACATCGGCGCGTTCAAGCTTACCAGCGTTGCCGCCGCGTATTACAAGAGCGACGAAAAAGGCCCGCAGCTCCAGCGCATCTACGGCACGGCGTTCAAGAACAAGACCGCGATGGACGAGTATTTCAAGATGATCGAGGAGGCGAAGCGCCGCGACCATCGCAAGATCGGCGCAGAGATGGGGCTGTTCGCGATTGACACCGAGTTCACCGGGCCGGGTTTGCCGCTGTGGCTGCCCAAAGGCACGGCGATTCTGGAGGAGCTGGAAAAGCTGGCCAAGGAAACCGAATTCGCCGCCGGCTACGTGCGCGTGAAGACACCTCACATTGCGCGGGAGAAAATGTATTTAACGTCGGGGCATTTGCCTATTCTCTATGCAGAATCAATGTTTCCGCCGATGCAATTGAAACTAGACCCAGAAGCTGAAGTAAAACTTTTAGAAAAGCAGCGTCGTCTCGTTGAAATTAAAGCAGACGAAGCGAAGGCGGTCGAAACAGGAAAATCCCTGCGTGAAAAGATTTCTGCTTTCAAAGCCTCTGCAATCTACCAACAAACCAAGCTGGCTTACGAAAGTAACAAGCCGGTTAATGAAGAACAGATTAAAGAGTTTTTCGCAGTTGCTGGGGTGGAAAAGGAGGCAGATGCTTTAGATAAGGCGGCAAATGAACTTCACCGGAATATTGCCAATAGCGAACGGGACATCGAAGAATCGTTGACGCAAAATCGTTATTACCTCAAGGCCATGAACTGCCCGCATCATCACCGCATTTTTGCGGCTGAACCGCGCAGTTACCGCGATTTGCCGTTGCGCCTCGCGGAATACGGCACGTGCTACCGTTACGAGCAGAGCGGCGAGTTGTTCGGTCTCATGCGTGTGCGCTCGCTCAACATGAACGACGCACACATCTATTGCACCGAGGAGCAGTTCGCCGAAGAGTTCAACGCGGTGAACGAGATGTATCTGAAGTATTTCAAGATTTTTGGCTTTGAAAAATATGTCATGCGTTTCAGCACGCACGATCCGTCGCGCCTGACCGGTGACAACGCCAAGTTCGTCAACGAACCTGCGCTTTGGAAAAAGACCGAGGACTTGGTGCGCCAAGTTTTGATTGACTCAAAAATTCCTTACATTGAGGTGCCGAACGAAGCGGCGTTCTACGGACCGAAGATTGACGTGCAGGTAATAAGTGTTATCGGCCGAGAATTCACGCTGGCAACGAACCAAGTGGATTTTGATGTGCCGGGAAAATTCGGCCTCACTTACCGCGACAAGGACAACACGAACAAGACGCCGCTTTGCATCCATCGCGCGCCGCTCGGCACGCACGAACGGTTCATCGGCTTTCTCATCGAGCATTACGCGGGCAACTTCCCGCTCTGGCTCGCGCCGGATCAGGTGCGCGTCATCACGCTCAACGACGACGAAGCATTGATCAACTACGCCAAGCCCATCGTCGCCGAACTGCGCGCGAACATGGTGCGCGTGGATTCGGATTTCAGCGCCACGCCGTTCAAGGCGAAGATCTCCAACGCGGAACAATTGCGCGTCCACACGATGCTGGTCATCGGCGGTCGCGACATGGAAGCCGGACAGGTCAGCGTGCGCCTGCATCACGGCGGCCCGCAAGGCGCGAAGCCGACGGCGGAAGTCGTGGCGGACATTCTGGCGAGCATCAAAGAGCGAAGGGCGTGACTTCCAGACAGAATCACTTCAATTTGCGATAATTGAACAACCCCAAATGACGCAATTGGAACTCATCAAACTGTTGAACCAAGGCTTGGAGCGCACCTTGCGCGACATGAATCCCTGGTGGCAGGGCGACCCGCGATGATCAGCGGGCTACCGATGATCCAAGGATTATCAGCCTTCCACTTTCAACCTTGCTGTTTATGCGTTGATGGCTTTGTGCCGCTCGGCGCGGTGAGCGTGCGCCTCCACCACGGCCGCCTGCCTGGCGCGAAGCCGAGGTGGAAATTTCTAACGAAGTTTTTTGCTGAAAACTGCGAGCGGCGCGGCTAGTTTGGGCGCGTTGTCAAATCTGCGTCACCAATTGATTCTAACCCCGCACGGGCGCTTGCTGTGCGAGGCAGTTTCGACCGCTGAGGTGCCGGCGGAGCTGGCGGAAATCCCTGCGCTTTTACAAGCGTTTTCAAATTCCTCGGCTCACGGTTTGCTCGCGCTGGCGGCGCGGCGCAAGGCGAGCGGTGCGTGGCCGGCGGAGTTCGTTTTCTGGCGCGAGTTCGCCGAAGCCTATCTCACAGCACTGGCGCACGCGCCGGAGCCATCAGCCGGCCAGGTGTCCGCCGAGGTCGCGGCTCCGGCGGATTTATTTTTTGGACTCACGCTGCGCATTCCGGCCATGCGCGGAGCGGAATACGCGGCCCCGGAAATTTTTGCCAAGCTCTGGAGCGAGCTGGACGGGGTGGCCCGCGCCGAGGCGCAGACCGCCGGCGGGTTAAAAACGTGGCTGGGGCAAATCAATCCCGCGCTGCACCTGCTGGGCAAAGTCACGTTTCATCTCGCGGAAAACAAGCGTTCGCCCGCGACGCCGTTTGCGTTCATGGCCACTTACACCCACCGGCTTTCGGCGGCGGAGAAGCCGGTGCATCTGCCGCTGGCGCGAGCGTTGCAGGAATATGCGGGCGCGAAAAACCAGGCCGCCTTGCGCTCGCTGCTCGAACCCGTGCAGCGCGCCGCCGAACGCAGCGCGTGGACCCGCGAGGCGCTCGAAAGTCGGCGCGTGTTCCAGCCGCAGGCCTGGACGCCCGCGCAGGCGCACGCCTTTCTGCGCGAAGTCCCCGCCCTCGAAGCGAGCGGCATCAGCACGCGCATCCCGAACTGGTGGCAGGCCGGGCGCGGGCCACGACCGAAAGTCAGCGTCCGCATCGGCGATCAAAAAAACTCCAGCTTCGGCGTGGACAGCCTGCTGCAATTTTCGATTGAAACTTCACTGGATGGCGCACCGTTGACGCAAGAGGAATGGCGCGCGTTGATGAATTCGACCGACGGCCTGGTGCTGCTGCGCGGCCAGTGGGTCGAGGCGGATCGCGACAAACTTCAAAGCGCGCTCGCACACTGGCGGCAAGTCGAAGCGGGCGCGGCGGGTGACGGCGTGTCGTTTCTCGAAGCGATGCGGCTGCTGGCCGGGGTGCGGTTGGGCGACGCGACGGCGGGCGAGGCCGGTTCCGAGGCCGCCGCCGATTGGTCGCAAGTCGTCGCTGGCGGCTGGTTGCGTGAGGCGCTCGAACACCTGCGCCAGCCGGATACGGCGGCGACCTTTGATCCGAACGAGCACCTCAACGCGCAACTGCGGCCGTATCAGGCTGCGGGCGTGAAGTGGCTGTGGTTCCTGCAAAGTCTTGGCCTTGGGGCCTGTCTGGCAGATGACATGGGCCTGGGAAAAACGATTCAAGTGATCGCCCTGCTGCTGCGACTGAAGCATGGCGAAGCGCCAGCCAACTCTCGTAGCAACCGAGGTGAGGAGGCTCAAATTGAAAATGCAGAAAGTGAAAACACATCGCCACCGACTCTGCTCATCACGCCCGCGTCGCTGATTGCGAATTGGAAAAGCGAACTGGCCCGCTTCGCGCCGAGTCTGCGCGTCGCCTTCGCGCATCCGTCCGAAACCCCCGCCGCCGAGTGGCGCGACGAGGCCGCCGCGAAGAAGTTCATGGCCGGGCAGGATGTGATTGTCACCACCTACGGCAATGTGCCCCGGCTCGACTGGCTGGCTGCGCGCCAATGGCAGATCATCGTCATTGACGAGGCGCAGGCGATCAAGAATCCGGGGGCCAAACAAACTCGCGCCCTCAAACGGCTGCGCGCTCGCGCTCGCATCGCATTGAGTGGCACGCCGGTGGAAAACCGCCTCGGCGATCTGTGGTCGCTCTACGATTTTCTCAATCCCGGCCTGCTCGGGCTGGCGGCGGAATTTTCGCGCTACGTCAAAGCGATTCAGAACGCCGAGCCGCCGGACTTCGCGCCTTTGCGCCAGCTCGTGCGCCCGTATCTGCTGCGCCGGCTCAAGACCGACCGCAGCATCATTTCCGATTTACCGGACAAGACCGAGCTTACCGCGTTTTGCGCGTTGGGCAAAAAGCAGGCGGCGCTCTACGAGAAAAGCGTGCGCGAACTCGCGGAGAAACTCGATGAAGCGGAGGCGGGCATCCAGCGGCGCGGCCTGGTGCTGGCCTTCCTGATGCGCTTCAAACAAATTTGCAATCACCCCAGCCAGTGGCTCGGCGACGCGGCGTATGGGGCCGAGGACAGTGGCAAGTTCCAGCGCCTCGCCGAACTCGGCGAGGAGATCGCCTCGCGTCAGGAAAAGCTGCTGGTTTTTACCCAATTTCGCGAAATGACCGAGCCGCTGGCCGCGCGCCTCCGCGAAGTTTTCGGTCGCCCCGGTCTTGTCCTGCACGGCTCCACGCCGGTGAAGGAACGGCAGAATCTGGTGGCCTCTTTTCAGCGCGACGACGGGCCGCCCTTCTTCGTGCTTTCGCTCAAGGCGGGCGGCACCGGCCTCAATCTCACGGCGGCCAGTCATGTGATTCACTTCGACCGCTGGTGGAATCCGGCCGTGGAAAATCAGGCGACGGATCGTGCCTTCCGCATCGGGCAGAAGCGGAACGTGCTCGTCCACAAATTTGTCTGTCGGGGCACCATCGAGGAACGCATTGACGCGCTCATCACCGATAAGAAAAATCTTGCCGAATCCGTCCTCAGCACGGAAGCTGGCGCGGAAACTTTGCTCACTGAAATGTCCAATGACGAATTGCTGCGCTTCGTGACGCTGGATTTAAAAACGGCGGCGGGCGAATGAACCGGCTTTCACCGCACCCAGAATAATTTTCAACCTCACCACCAACTATGTCCCGCTATTATTCCCATTTTCCGCCCTACGTTTCCGTCGCCAAACGGCGCGAGAAAGCCGCGCAAGCCGCCAAGAAAATGGCCAAAGGCGGCCGCGCGCTCGCGCCCGTGCAATTGACCGGCCGCGCCATCACCCAGACGTTTTGGGGCAAGTCGTGGTGCGCGAATCTCGAAGCCTACAGCGATTACGAAAACCGCCTTCCGCGCGGGCGCAGCTACGTCCGCAATGGGTCCGTCCTGGACCTGCGCCTCGACGCCGGCAAAGTCAGCGCGCTCGTGCAAGGCAGCAGTCTCTACAAAATTGAAATCGGCATCACCGCGCTGCCGCAGCCAGCGTGGGAGCAATTCACCCGCCGCTGCGCGGGCAAGGTCACCAACCTGCTCGACCTGTTGCAAGGCCGACTCTCGAAGGAAATTCTCCAGGAAATCGCGACGCCCGGCACCGGGCTGTTTCCCGCGCCCAAGGAAATCAAACTGTCCTGCTCCTGCCCCGACTGGGCCGACATGTGCAAGCACGTCGCCGCCGTGCTCTACGGCGTGGGCGCGCGACTCGACGTGCAGCCGGAATTGTTGTTCACCCTGCGCGGCGTGGACGTGCAGGACTTGATCACGTCCGCCAGCGCGACGGCCACCACCTCCCTGACGGGTGCCACCGCCGCCGACACCGCGCTCGCCGACACGGATCTCAGCGCTCTCTTCGGGGTCGAGATTGAATCCTCCGGCAGCGCCCAGGTGCTGAAGCCAAAGAAAGTCGCGGCGAAAAAATCTGCGCCCCGAAAACCAAAGCCGGTCGCCAAGCAAAAGGCGGTGGTGAAGAAAAAGTCCGCCCGCCCGACCACGCGGCGGAAAGCCGGATCAATTCGTCCGTGACTTGGTGAACGGGGCGGAACGTCCAGCCATTCCCCGCTCACGCCGGTGGGGATGGCGGTCCGCCAGATGCGAAGCCGAAGGCGGAAGTCGTGGCGGACTTCGGGCGAGCCTCAAAGAACGGCGGGCGTAATGCCAATTCGCGCTACGCAAAAATTAAATTCCCGCCGCGGGCCATTTCAAAATTGAATTGAGACGGCTTGTTTGGCTGGTAACATCCGCGTGGCAGGAAATTCTCCCCGAGACATGGACATGATTGACAGTTTGATTCCCGACGACAGCGGTTCCACCCCGGCGCTGGAACCGATGGCCATGGTGGCGCTCGACGCGGGACGGATGCTGATGGAATCCGGCGCGAGCGCGAACAGCATTGACGAGATCGTGGCGAAGTTCGCCCGCGGCCTTGGCGCGGATCGGGTGGATCTGCGCATTGGCTACGCGTCGCTGGCCATCACCATCGGCATCGGCCCGAACGGCATCACGCGGATGCGCGAGGTCGGGCATCTCGGCGTGAACCAGCGGCTGGATCAGGAACTCTGGCATCTGGCGGAAAAAGTGTCGCGCGGCGACTTGAGCACGGAGCAGACGCGCGCGGAACTCACGCGGCTGGCGACCCAAACGCCGCGGCATTCCGCGTGGGTGATGGCGGTGGCGGTGGGCTTGGCGTGCGCGGCGTTCGGACGGCTGTTGAAGGTGGACTGGGCGGGAACCGGGCCGGTTTTTCTGGCCGCCACCCTCGGCCAGTTTTTCCGGCGGGAATTGCTCACCCGCCATGTGAACGTGTTCATCTGCGCCTCGCTGGTGTCGTTTTTGAGTTCGCTGTTCGGCGGCCTCGGCGCGCACTGGGCGGGGAGCGCGCAGATTAACATGGCCATGATCGCCTCAATTTTGCTGCTCGTTCCAGGGGTGCCTTCCGTCAACGCGTTGAACGATATTCTCGAAGGTCATCCGACGCTGGGCAGCGCGCGGGCGGTGACGGTGGCGGTGATTTTAATTTTTGTGGCGGCGGGCCTCTGGTTCGGCCAGGTGCTGCTGTCGCATTTGGGCATTGAAACATGAATCTCACTTTTCCCTTTCTTCTGCATCAAACGATCTGCGGCGCTATCGCGGCGGCGGGCTTTGGCGTCTTGTTCAATATCGGTTTCCGCTCGCTGCCGTGGTGCGCGGCCAGCGGTGCGCTGGCGCTGGCGGTGCGGACGTATTGCCTGGGGCTGGGCTGGAATCTGGAGGCGGCTTCGTTCGCCGCCGCGCTCACGGTAGGCGCGGCCGTGCAGGTGCTGCGGGCGCGCACGGATATTTCCCAAAATGCGCTGGACGTGGTTGGCTGCATCCCGATGGTGCCGGGCAGCTTCGCGGCCAAGGCCATTCTCAGCATGTTCGCGCTCACCTCAACCAGCACCGGGGACGCCTCCGAAACGCTGATCACCGCCGTGCAATTTGCTTTACGCGTGACTTTCACCATCGGCGCCATCGGCACCGGCCTGGCCATTCCCACGCTGCTATTGCGCGTCCGGGTGACGCGATGAACCGCCAAAACCGGGCGATAGGTTTGATTTTGTTTTGATGAAGCCGCTAAAATTTGACCACAATCACCGCAACGCCAGCGCATGAATCACTATTGGAGCATCTTTGCCAGCCTGATCGCGACGCCGTTCGAGCACGCTCCCTTGATCTGGGGGATCGTGCCGCTGTATTTCGGGCTGCTGCTCAATGAGCTGACGTCCGACAAGGCGAGTTTTCGCACGGCGCTCCAGACCGGATTCAGTTTTCTGTGGGCGGGCGCACAGTGGCTCTGGCCGTATTTCAAGGTGCATAAATTCGGCGAGCCGCAATTCGAGCTGAACGCAATGTTGCCAGTGAATCTGCTCGTAACCTTCCTGGTGATCGCGCTCGGCTTGGTCGCGCTCATCAGCGGCTTCCGTAAAAAATTTCCCAAACATCTGCGTTTCATCGGCCACACGCGGTTCGCGAATTATTTCATGATCACGATTTTCCCCATCCAGGCGCACTGTCTGCCGTGGACGTGGGAACGGCTGGCCGCCATCGCGCTGTTCGCTGTGCCCATCTGGCTGGCGCTGCACTTCGGGCTGATGCCGCTCCGGAACCGGTAGGAAGGAAGGCGCGTTGCATTTTGGAGGTTTGGTTGTTATAGAAATAGTTGCAGGCAACAAACCACCACGCTTATGAAAAAAATTATTCTGTTAATCATCGTTCTGGCGGCGGGGATCGCGCTCGGTATTTATTTTCAAAAGCAGCCCCAAGCCCAGAAGATTGAGACGCAAGTGCAGCAGGACGCCACGCAAGCCGGTGCCGACGTCAAGGCGGGCGAGCAAAAGGTTGAGGCGGCCTCCGCCGATGTGAAGGCCGGAGCGCAAAAGGCCGGTGACGTGGCGACCAATGTCGTGGGGCAAGTTAAAACGGACGCGCAAAAAGTTGACGCGGCCGCGACCAACGCGGTCGGCGAGGTCAAGGACAAGCTGAATTAGCGGTCCGCCAATCCGCTCCAGTGATGGTTAATGCCATTGCCCTGCGGCCGGTTCGCGTCCATTCTGACTGGTGATGGAACAACGGATTTTGACTCTGCTCGCGCACAAGGACTACGTCCCGTTGAGCGCGGAAAATTTACAGCGGCACCTGCGCGTGCCGCCGGATCGCGAGCCGGAGTTTGCCCGCGCCCTCCGCAAGCTGGAGCGCGACGGCTCGATTGCGCTCATCAAGGCCAGCCGCTACGTCCGCACCACCGACGCGGATTTGATTCCCGGCCGCATCCGCATGAATCGCGCCGGAAAAGGTTTTTTGCAGCCGGACGATTCGAGCCTCAAGGAAATTGCCATCGCCGAAAGCGCCACCGGCACCGCGTTGCACGAGGACCGTGTGCTGGTGCGTCGCGCGCCGCGCGGAAAATATTTTCGCGACGGCGACCAGGAGACCGGCACGGTTGTCCGCATTCTCGAACGCACCCGCACGCAGATTGTTGGCACGCTCCAGCAGGGCCGCGCCTCGCTGCACGTCATTCCCGATGACCCGCGCATCCCGCACGACATTCTCGTGCCGCCGGCGCACGACGTGGGCCGGCCCGCGCGCATCGGCGACAAGGTTGTGGTGGAGCTACGCGAATGGGAATGGCGCAATTCCAATCCCGAAGGCGAAATTGTCGAAGTCCTCGGCGCGCCCGATGAGGAAGGCGTGGATATGCTGTCCGTGCTGCGCCAATACAATTTGCCGCTGCATTTTCCCAAGGCGGTGCTCGCCGAGGCGCACGCCATCGGCTCGACGGTTTACGAAAAAGATCTGGCCGGCCGCCTCGATTGCCGCGCGCACAATGTCATCACGATTGACCCTGACGACGCGAAGGATTTTGACGACGCGATCTGTCTGGAGCGCGTGTCACCGGAGCAATGGCGGCTGTGGGTGCACATCGCGGACGTGTCGCATTACGTCAAGCCCGGCACCGCGCTGGACGCCGAGGCGCAGAAGCGCGGCAACTCCACCTACCTCGTGGACCGCGTCATTCCGATGCTGCCGGAGGCCTTGAGCAACGAGCTCTGCTCGCTCAAGCCGGACGTGGACCGGCTGACGAAGTGTGTGGAATTTCTCGTGTCGCACGACGGCCGCGTGTTGAGCACCAAGTTTCATTCCGCCGTCATCCATTCGAAACGCCGCTTCGCCTACGCGCAGGTGCTGGAGATTTTGCAACGCGCACCGACGAATGATCCGATTGAGCAGATGCTGCATCAGGCGCATGAACTGGCGCAAAAAATCCGCCGCGCACGCTTCAAGAATGGTTCGCTCGAACTGGATTTTCCCGAAATGAAAATCCGGCTGGACGAGCAGGGCAAAATTCTGCGCATCGAGAAAAACGAAAACGACGTGTCGCACCAGTTGATCGAGGAATACATGCTGCTCGCCAATGAAGCCGTCGCGACGCGCCTAATGATGCTGCAGACGCCGGCGATTTACCGCATCCACGAGGAACCGGATGCGCGCCGCCTACAGGAATACCGGCAGGAAGTTCTGGCCTATCACGTCCCGTGCGGCAACTTGAACCAGCCCGCCGAGGTGCAGAAGCTGTTGTCGAAGCTCGGCACGCTGCCCATCGGCGCGGCGCTGAAGATCGGCTTTCTCAAATCGCTAATGCGGGCGCGTTACGCGGTCGAGCCGCTCGGTCATTACGGCCTGGCCAAGAAAAAATACACGCACTTCACCTCGCCCATCCGCCGTTATGCCGACCTCGTCGTGCATCGCGCGTTGTTTGACAAAAATGCGCCGAAGGCAGGCGCGCTCAAGCCGATTGCCGAACACATTTCCGTTACGGAAAGAAATTCCGCCGACGCCGAGCGCGACAGCAAGGACGTGAAGTTATACGCATTCCTGAATGCGCAGCTTGAATCCGGTGATCCGGTAAAATATCCCGCGCTCGTGACCGACGTGCGGAACTTTGGTTTCTTCGTGGACGTGTCCGGCCTCGCGATGAGCGGCCTCGTGCCGTTGTCGCTGGTGGAGGAGGATTTTTTTGTGTTCGACGAGGCGCGGCGCAACCTGGTGGGCCGCCGCACACGCCGGATCATCCGGCTCGGCGACAAGGTCACCGTGCAGGTCGCGCGCGTGGACAAGTTCAAGAAACAGGTGGATTTCCAACTGGCCGTCGCGGAAGGAAAAACATCTTCGATGCGGCCGCCAGCATCACGGCCGAATATCGCGCGTCCGCAGCAGTTTCGGCAGCAAACGAAGCATCCGCAATCATCACGTCAGGATTCAAGACATCCGGGAAGTTCACGCCGGCAGGATTCGCGTCCGGGGAAATCGCAGAATGCTCGCCAGTCAAACGAGCGTCCTCAAAATCCCAAGCCGGCCGTGTTTCAAACTTCCGGCGCCCAGTTTTCCACCACGCAACGCCCGCTGATCAAAGCCAGCGGCAGCCGGAGTTTTTCAAAGCGCCGCCGCCGGTAGAAGTCTATTCCTCGCCGCCGGAGCCATTTTTCTTTTCCCAACTGCGCCGCGCCTTTTCCGGCAGGCTGGCGTCCACTTTGGCGTAGTAAGTCTCCTCGCCGAATAATTTGTTGGCCGCGTGTTCCAGCGCCAGCGATGGTGCGACGCTGAACCGCTCGTTCGTGTCCATGAAAACCGTTCCGCCGTCCGGACGCATGAAACACAACAGCAACGGACATTTGCCCGGATGCGCGGCGACAAGCTCCTGTACCTTGATCATGTCGTCCGGTTGCAGGTGCGCGGAGTGCAGGCGCAGATGAACCTGCTTCGTGTATTTTTTCGGCGCGTCGGTAAGCGGCAGAATTTCCTGCGGAAAAATCTTCGGCTTGTCCTCGCCGGCGCTGACTTCGCCGATGACGAGAATCGCCTTGTTCGCCTCGAGCAGCGGACGGAACTTGTCGTAATCGTTCATCACTAGCAACTGCACCGAGCCTTCCAAATCCTCCAGCGTCACCATGGAATACGGCTTGCCGGATTTTTTGGAAAAGCCGTGCGTGACCGCCGCGATCATGCCGCCGATGCGCGTCAAGCTGCGGTTCGGCAGCTCGGCGAGTTTCGCGGTGTTCGTCAGCGAATATTTTTCCAGCAGCGGCACCAGCGGCGTCAGTGGATGGCCGGTGACGTAAAATCCGAGCAACTCTTTTTCGTGCGCGAGCAGTTCGTGCTGCGGCCACTCGGGCAGATTGGAAATCGCCTCCGGCATCGGCGGCGCCTTTTCTTCCAGCGCGCCGAAGAGCGAGCTTTGACCCTTTTGCTTGTCGGACAAAATGCTCGCCGCGCGCGCCATCGTGCGCTCAATTTGCGCGAAGAGAGTTGCACGCGACTGGCCGAAGCAGTCGCATGCACCGGTTTTGATCAGTGCTTCCAACGGTTTTCGCGTGAGCGCGCGGCCGTCCACGCGCTCGCACAGTTCGGACAGCGTCTTGAATTTTCCACCTTCGTTGCGCGCCTTCAAAATGGTTTCGACGGCGGCTTCGCCCACGCCCTTGATCGCGGCCATGCCGAAGCGGATCGCCTTGCCCTCGCGCGCGGGTGCAAAGAACACGCCGCTTTCGTTCACGTCCGGGCCGAGCACCTCGATGTCGAACTCGCGCGCCTCGGCGATGTATTCGGCGAGCTTGTCCGTGTTCGCCATGTCGTTCGTCATCATGGCGCAGAAAAACTCCACCGGATAATTCGCCTTCAGATACGCAGTTTGATACGCGACGATGGCATACGCGGCGGCGTGCGACTTGTTGAATCCGTAGCCGGCGAATTTTTCCAGCAAGTCGAAAATTGCGTTCGCCTTCGTCTTCGGAATCTGGTTTTTCTCGTGGCAGCCCTTCACGAAATCCTCGCGCTGCTTGGCCATTTCCTCGATCTTCTTCTTGCCCATCGCTCGGCGCAGCAAATCCGCCTTGCCGAGCGAGTAGCCGGCGAGCAACTGCGTCGCCTGCATCACCTGCTCTTGATAAATCAGGATGCCGTAAGTCTCCTTGGAAATGGATTCGAGCAGCGGATGCTCGTATTTAATGTCGATTTCGCCGTGGCGGCGCTTGATGAAATCGGGAATCAGATCCATCGGACCTGGCCGATACAGCGCGACGAGCGCCGTGATGTGCTCGACAGAACTGATCTGGAATTTTTTGCACAGGTCGCGCATCCCGCCGGATTCCAACTGGAACACGCCGAGCGTTTCCGCGCGGTTCAGCAGGTCATAGGTTTTTTTGTCGTCCAGCGGCAACTGGTCAATGTTGATTTGCACGCCGTGCGTTTGCTTGACCATCTCGCAGGTGTTGCGGATGACGGTCAGCGTTTTTAGCCCGAGAAAATCCATCTTCAACAGGCCGAGGTCGCCGACCGGGCCCATCGCGTATTGCGTGACGATGCCGCCATGCTCGTCTAGCTTGAGCGGCAGCAAATTCACGAGCGGCTGGTCGCCGATGACCACGCCGGCCGCATGAACACTGGCGTTGCGCGTGAGGTCTTCGAGGATCAATGCGGTGTCCACCAACTCGCGCGTGACCTCCTCGTTCTCGTAAGCCTCCTTGAATTCCGGCGACTGCTTGAGCGCTTTCGTCAAATCCATTTTCAGATCGAACGGAATCATCTTCGCCAACCGGTCGCAATCGCCATACGGCAAACCCATCACGCGGCCGACATCGCGCACGACGGATTTCGCGCCCATCGTGCCGAACGTGATGATCTGCGCGACGGAATCGTTGCCATATTTTTTGCGGACATATTCGATGACGTCCGC
>Ga0182030_10005140_pt1 | contig 27838 bp, 26 predicted proteins | sample 812S3MmetaG_FD_121299 | JGI IMG/M metagenome (GOLD analysis project Ga0182030, IMG submission 121299) | Permafrost microbial communities from Stordalen Mire, Sweden - 812S3M metaG (Illumina Assembly) | ecosystem: Environmental > Terrestrial > Soil > Wetlands > Permafrost | place: Sweden... | reverse complement strand
AATTCTTTAGGGTTACTGCGAATTTCTCGCGAGTATCCGCAGGCTCCAATTCATTGTAATCACTTTACCCTCTGCCTTCGGACCATCTATCCGCATTCCCATGAAGTCCAGGATCATCTCCATCGTCATGGCACGGATGGTATCGGGACTTGCCGTCTGGGTCGCAGGAATTTTCGGAACGCCGTTTCGGAGTTCGAACGCACCCATAAGAAATTCATTTCGCCAGGTAGGATCTTCGGTCTGGTATCCGAGTTGTTCCAACGCATCGGCCTCCACATCACGCGCCGCTTTGTTTTCGGGATCCGCAAACACGGCATGACTGCTGAGTTCAGCGGCCCAGCGGTAGTCGCCTTTATCGAACGCCGCCTTTGCTTTCTGAATAACAGCGTCCTCGCCACCAATCGCTTCCACGTAGCGCTTCCCGAGTTCCTCCGGAGGCCATGGGTACAGGTTGGCAGGGTTAGAGTCGTACCATCCGATGTGACGCTGATAAACAGCCGTCGAATCGTGGTTCAGCGAACCATAATGGTCTCTGGTCGACCAGTCCTGAGCGAGAGATTTCGGCAACTTCATTTGTTCCGCAATCTCAGTCATGTTGTAGCCCTCATTCAGTAGACGAAGGCTCTGGTCATTGATGTATTTATACAAATCTCGCTGTTTTTCAAGGAAATCAATCACCTGCGCGTTGCCCCACGTAGGCCAGTGATGAGAGGCAAAAACCACGTCTGTCCTGTCTCCGAACATGTTGATCGAAGTGTTCAGCGCCTTCCACCAGTTCGTTGCATTCCGAACCTGGGCTCCGCGCAAGGTCAACAGGTTGTGAAGAGTGTGGGTTGCGTCCTCAGCAGTACAGAGCGCCTTGAATTGAGGGAAGTAAAACAGCATCTCCGATGGAGCTTCGGTACCAGGCGCCATCTGAAAAATGACCTGAACGCCGTCGATGGTCTTGGTCTCCCCGGTTGTCGTGATTATGTCAGTCGGCGCGATAAGTGTGACGGTCCCAATGGAAGTGGTCTTACCCAAGCCGCCATCGACCTGACCGTAGGGCGTGTTAACACTATCGCCTGCTGCCCCAGGTTCGCCCTTCGGTTGAGCATAACCTGGGATCGCTGCAGTGGACGACCGCCCCGGTTAGCGTCCAAGAGACGGACGCGAACCGGGGGCACAAGACTTATCGAGGAGCGCCAGACGACCAGTTCTATCCTTCGTAGCCCTTCGGATGCGACTTGTGCCACTCCCAGGCGCTGCGAACAATCGCTTCGACATCCGAATGCTGCGGATTCCATCCCAGCACTCGCTTAATCTTCTCCGAACTTGCCACCAGCACCGCTGGGTCGCCCGCGCGGCGCGGCGCTTCGATCGCAGGTATGTCTCTCCCCGTGACCCTGCGCGCGATATCGATGATTTCGCGCACGCTAAATCCGCTGCCGCTGCCCAGATTGCAGATCAGTTGCTCGTGCTCGGCTAGTCCGTCGAGCGCCAGCAGGTGCGCCGTGGCCAAGTCGTCGATGTGAATGTAGTCGCGCACGCAGGTCCCATCCTTGGTGGGATAGTCCGTCCCATAGGTCGAGATTGCCTCCCGCTGGCCCAGCGCCACCTGTAGCACCAGCGGTATCAGGTGGGTCTCCGGATTATGGTTCTCGCCGCGGTCCCGGTTTCCGCCGGCCGCGTTGAAGTAGCGCAAGCTGGCATAACGCAAGCCGTGGCAGCGTTGAAACCAGGACAGCATTCGCTCTACCATCAGCTTCGACTCGCCATAAGCGTTGGTCGGCTCCAGCGGATCGTCTTCGGTGATCGGGATGCGTCGCGGCTCGCCATAAACCGCGGCGGTTGACGAGAACACGAATCGCGGCACCTTGTGCTTGAGGACCGCGCGCAGAAGCGTCAGTGACTTGGCGGAGTTGTTGTCGAAGTAAATTTCAGGCGACTGCATCGACTCGCCCGCTTCGATGAAGGCAGCGAAGTGCATCACCGCATCGAAGTGTCCCGCCTGAAAGATGCCGTCCAGGATTTGTGCGTCGCCGGTGTCGGCACGAACAAAGTCGGCGGCCGACGGTACAGCTCGCGTCTTGCCTTTGCTGAGATTGTCGAGAACTGTGACTGAATGGCCGATCTGCAGCAGGCGATCGGCCACCACACTGCCAATGTATCCAGCACCACCCGTGACCAGGACCCGCATCAGGCTCCCCATGTTAGGCGTTAGGCGAGGTGACTTCGGCTTCGATTGTAACGGGTGGGTGCCGTGGCCGAGGATGTTGTGTCTTGTTTGTACAATCCTTGGACGCTCAGCGAACAGTTTCTGGACACGGGTGGCGCACGCCAGTTGTTGGGCCGCTCCTCGCGGGAGCTAACCAACAGAAAAACAGATACTTAATTTCCACAGGGCAAGCACGAAGGGTTGGTGGGAGACGTGCACCAGTGATATGGCACGTTAGCATTACAATTGAATAGCACCTTGATGACACTAGCCGGCTCGCGATGTTCCCCGAGCCAAAGGCTGCCGTGCGCTTAGGCTCAGCCCGATGTTGGGGCGGAGAGTGGCGAAGCTTTGGACTCCTTAAGTCAGGGGAATCTCTGAATGACGGAACTGCAACCGCGAAAAACCTGGCTGGCTGCCTACACTCGTTCGAGACACGAGCAGCAAGTTGTTAGTCAACTGCGACTGAAGAACTTGGAGTGCTTGCTACCGACCTATGAGCGGGCGGTTCGTTGGTCCGACAGAATAAAGCATTCCTCCACTCCACTCTTCCCGGGGTATGTCTTTATCCACATCTCGGACAGCGAGAGAGTTTTAGTGTTGCAGACGATTGGGGTAGTCAACCTGGTCTCCAGCGGAGGCCGAGCGTCGGTCCTGCATGACGACGAAGTCGAGCGGCTGCGCGCCTGCTGTCTGCAGTCGAACGAAGTTGAGCCGCATCCCTATCTAAGAATTGGACACCGAGTGCGGGTGAAGCACGGCCCTTTTGCCGGATGGGAAGGCACTCTGGTGGAAAAGTGCAATGCACGCCGGCTAGTCATTACAGTCGACCAGATTATGAAGTCCGTAGCCATTAACCTTCACGGGGCCGACGTTGAGACCATCAATTAGCTTTCCCAAGGCTGCGAATTACGCCGGGTTGAGCATGAGCCTCCAGAAAATACCAATGGTGATAGCCAGTACGCACAAGACAACGGGGACAAACGCAACGCTGAGCCCCGAGCTTCTACCTACGCCACTTGCCGGGCTGTAAAACGTCAGCCGGACGTTGATCCACATGGAGATAGCAGCGCCCGGCTGGAATGCTTGTAATTTATCCGTAACCGTCCCGCAGTCCGCACAGTCTACGCTCATCTAGTCCCCTTTACCCACACACTAACAAGACGATCTGAATTCACTCCATGAGCGACCCCGCGACCTCCCCCGCCCATTCGGCAACAACATCGAACGCACAGGATGTATTTTTTCCTTTGCCCGGCGCGGTCCCCACATTCCGAGTTCGCAGTGCCAGTCCGGACGCGCTTTGGGGCGTGCTCAGTTCAGCTGAAAGAGGTCTGGACTTCGTGGCTGTGATCGCCGCGGTCTATACGGCCTACCTGTTCTCTCGGCCCTTGCGCGCAAGTGCGCCACTGCAATACGCACCCTCCAAAGTTCTGTTTGGCGCCGCGGGCTTCGCCCTGCTGTTCGTGTTCCTGTTGGAGCGGCACGATGCCTATCGCCCGTGGGTCAGTCTGCTAGCGATCCGGGAAACCGAACGCGTCTTGCGCGTGACCCTGCAGGCTTTCCTGTTGGCGCTGCTGGCGTTTTACGGCTGCGCTATTCGCTTCCCGCGCCTGGTTTTTGGCTGCGCCCTGGTCGCCGTTCCCGCCTTCCTCACGCTGGAGAAATGGGAGATGCACCGCCTCGTTCGCGGGCTGCGCAGCAGGGGACATGGGACGCGCAAGGCTGTGATTTTCGGCACCGGCGGCAGCGCCAAACGCATCTACTCCGCGCTGCTGCGCTCGCCCGAGTTTGGCGTCGATCCCGTGGCCCTCGTGGATGACGGCTTGCAAGACCCATCGGCGAAAATTTACGAGTCATGCTATAGGCGCCGCCAGCCAGCCAAGGTGATCCCCGGCCCTCTCTGTCCGGAGCTGTTTCGGCAGCTCGATGCCTCGGTATTGATCATCGCGTCGTCGGCCATGGATCGCGCATGCACCTTACAAGCGGCCGCGAAGGCTTCCGCGGCCGGAGTCCACACCTACTTCGTTCCGGAAGATCTTGTCGAGTCGGGCGACTGGGTCGACTACGCGGAGCTAGACGGCATCATGCTCGCTCACTTCGCCAAAGACCGGGCCCGTCTGGTTTACGACACCGGCAAGAGGCTGCTTGACCTCATTCTCTCGACCAGCTTGCTGGCCCTGTTTGCGCCTCTTTTCGTGGCCATCGCAGGGCTGGTGAAGTGGACTTCATCCGGGCCCGTGCTGTTCCGGCAGGACCGCGTTGGCCAGGCGGGCCGGGTCTTCGCAATTTACAAGTTCCGCACCATGTATCGGGACGCACCAACTTACGGATATTCTCCGCGCGCCGGCGAGGACCCGCGCATCACCGGCATCGGCCGCTTTCTGCGGCGCACCAGCCTGGACGAATTGCCGCAGCTCATCAACGTGTTCCGGGGAAAAATGTCGCTGGTCGGCCCACGCCCGGAGATGCCGTTCATCGTGCAGCAGTACACCGCCTGGCAGCGCCAAAGGCTGGCGGTGAAGCCGGGCATTACGGGGTTGTGGCAACTCAGCGCCGACCGCGCTTTTCTGATTCACGAAAACATGGAGTACGACCTGTATTACACGCGCCACCGCAGTTTGTTTATGGACGTTGCCATTCTGCTGCACACCTTCCTCTTCGCCGCGCGCGGAGTCTGAACCTAACTGAGTTTTCCTTCTTCGGACCTGGAGAAAGAAATGCGAATCGGAGTGGTCGGGTCTGGCTACGTAGGACTGGTTTCCGCAGCTTGCCTGGCTGAGATTGGACATGAGGTGATCTCGGTCGACACCGATGTTGAGAAAATCGCTGCCCTCCAGCGAGGCGAAGTTCCCATCCACGAGCGCCTTCTGCCGCAGTTACTGGAGCGGAACCGCGGCCAGCGGCTGACGTTCTCTTCTTCCGTAAGCGCTGCGGTAGCGGAATCGGAGGCGGTGTTCATCACCGTCGGCACTCCTCAGGGCGAGAGCGGCGAGCCCGACTTGTCGTATGTCGAGTCGGTTGCCTCCGAGATCGCCGCCGCCATCTCCGGGCCCCGGCTTATCGTGGAGAAGAGTACGGTCCCGGTTTGCACTTGCGAATCCATTCGCAAGGTCTTACAGCTGCACGGGGCCGAGCCCGGCCACTTCTCGGTGGCTTCCAATCCCGAGTTCCTGCGGGAAGGGACCGCGGTCACCGACTTCCTGTATCCCGACCGCATCGTGCTGGGCGTCGATGACGATTTCAGCGCGGCCATGCTTTATAGCATTTATCGTCCGCTGACGGAAGGCACGTATTGCCGGCAAGAAGGCGCGATTCCCGGCCCCGACCCGCAACCGAAAACGGCGCAGGTCATCGTGACCAACGCCAAGAGCGCCGAGCTCATCAAGCATGCTTCCAACGCGTTTCTGGCGATGAAGATTTCCTACATCAACATGGTGGCCAATATAGCTGAGACCGTAGGCGCCGACATCGATCAGGTTTGCGCCGGGATCGGCGCCGACCCGCGCATTGGACCGCAATTCTTGAAAGCCGGCATCGGCTACGGCGGCTCGTGCTTTCCCAAGGACGTGTCCGCATTCCATTCCGTGGCCCTGCAGTGCGGTATCGATTTCTCGCTGCTGTCCGAGGTCACGCGGATCAACACCGAGCAGCGTCGCAACTTCGTGAAGAAAGTTCGTACTGTGCTGTGGACGCTGCGCGGCAAACGGATTGGCGTTCTGGGACTGGCCTTCAAAGGCGGCACTGACGACATTCGCGAGTCGCCGGCCGTCGCCATCATTCAGGAACTGCTGAAGGAAGGCGCGGCCGTCTGTGCCTACGACCCGGCTGCGATGCTGAAGACACAGGAGGTCCTGGCGGGGACCATCGAGTATGCGGAGAGTGAGTACCAGGCCGCCTCCCGGCGCGATGCCTTGCTGGTGCTCACCGACTGGGAGCGGTTTGCCAACCTTGACCTGCAGAAGCTGCGTGCGGTCATGAAGCTGCCCATCGTGATCGATGGACGTAACCTCTTCAACCCTAGCCAGATGGCAGCCGCCGGCTTCCTGTACTACAGCGTAGGACGCGCCCTGCAGATCACCGAGACCATGCCCAACTTATGGCATGGTATTCACTTCGGCTCCCAGGCGGTCACGATGCTGCCATCGGGCTGGCCTGACCACCTTCGCCAGCTACGAAGCGAGTTGGTTTCGACGTGATACTGCCGAGCGATACTGAAATCCCACAGCCCGGATCGACCGGCGTACGCCCATTCCATTGCGCCGATACTCCGCCGCCAGACGGGCTGCTGCTGCCCGAGTTATGGCTGATGCTGCGCACGCGCCGCTCCCTCATTGTGGGATGTGTCCTGGCTTGTCTGCTCTTGTCAGGGTCCTACATACTCGTCCGCAGCTCGCGCTATGAGGCAACCGCACAGATCGAGGTGAGTCCCGCGGGAACCAATGCGATGGGCCTGGACGAGCTGACTTCAAGGATGCTCAGTCCCTCGGATGCTACCCTTCAACTGCAAAGCGCGGTGACCGTTCTCGAGAGCAACACTATTGCCCTCGCCGTCATGCAACAGGTAGAGCTGGCCGAGAGGAAAGACTTCGCGGGACGATGGGTGCAACCTCGCGGCACCCGGGTTGCCGATCTGCCTCCCCTAGTGCGCGACAAACTATTGCTTCGGTTTCAAAAGAATTTCGAGGTCGAGATCGTTCCCAAGACGGACATCATCACGGTACAGTTTCGGGCCAAGGACGCTAAGCTGGCGGCCGACGTCGTCAATGCCACGGTCAGCGGCTATGCCGAACGCAACTTCCATAGCAGCTACGACTCGGCGTCGCAGGTATCGAGTTGGCTGTCGAAGCAGACGGACGATCTGAAGCGCAAGGCCAATGAAGCTCAGGAAAAGCTGGCGGCGCTGCAGAAGCAACGCGGCTTGATCGGGGTAGATGAAACCGACAACGTGGTCACCGACAAGTTGAAAGAGCTTGACGAGCAACTCACCACGGCTGAGTCGGACCGCATCGTGAAAGAAGCGCGCTACCGCATCTCCGGGTCAGGCAATCCGGAGCTGATTGCCTCCGCCGTTCCCGAACCTACGCTGCAGGTGTTGCGCTCCCAGCAAGCGCAATTGCGCGTGGACTACGCGCGCCTAAGCACCAAGTTCGGCGATGGCTATCCCAAGCTGGCCGAGCTGGGCAATGAGATGGCCCAGGTCGATAGCGCGATCGGCACCGAACTGAAGAACCTTGCCCAACGCTACAAGAACGAATACCTGGCTGCCGCCGATACCGAGAAAATGTTGCGGGCGAAGGTTGAAGAGCAGAAGCAGAAGGCCTTCGACTTGAACCAGGGCGCGGCCCAATACGCAATTCTGAAGCACGAAGTTGAAGCCACCCAGGACCTCTATGAGACTCTGCAATTGAAATTGCAGCAAGCCGGCATTGTTGCCGGACTGGCGTCGGCCAACATCGGAGTCGTTGATCCCGGCCAAGTGCCTTCCGAGCCAGTCGATCCCCGGCCGATCCTTGATCTGGCGCTAGGCCTCGGTTCGGGACTCGTGCTGGGAGTTCTTTCGGCAGTGGGATTGGAGGCGTTGGACACCACGGTTCGCACCGGCGAGGAAGTTGAGAGCTGCTGCGGTCTCCAGACCCTGGCGGTGATTCCTCAGGTCAGGCTGAGCGGTCCGGCGGCGCGCGGGAAGAAGCTTCTGCCGCTCGAGCAAACCCTGCGCTTGCGTCTGATCGCCCATCGCCGGCCGCAATCGCACGCCGCCGAGTCCTACCGCAGTCTGCGAACCTGTCTACTGCTTCATGCCGGCGCCAGTCCCCCCCGGGTCCTGGTCATCGCTAGTTCGATGCCGGCGGAAGGCAAGACCTTGACGGCGGTGAATTGCGCCACCGTTCTGGCGCAGCAAGGCGCAAGAGTCCTGCTGGTGGACTCCGATCTTCGCCAACCTTCCCTTCATCATGCCTTCACAATTCCGCAGGGTCCGGGACTGACCGGCATTCTAGCCGCCGGGTGTCCGGCAGAGGAAGCCATCGTAGTGACCCAGATGCTGCCGAACCTGAGCCTTCTGCCTTCCGGCAGTGCTTACTCTTACCCGGCAGAGTTGCTGGCGTCGCAGAAAATGCTCGACCTGCTTGACTACTGGCGTGCGCGCTACGATCACATCATTCTCGACACCCCGCCGGCGTCGCTGTTTACCGACGCCGTCGTGCTGGGGGCCCATGCCGATGCCGTTTTGCTGGTAGCACGCTCTGGCACGACCACGAAATACTCCCTGCGCCATAGCCGCGACCTGCTACAGCGCGCCAACGCGAATATCGCAGGCGTGGTGCTGAATGGGATGGACCAGAAATATGAACGCTCCTACTACCGGCCTTATGGCCACGGTTTTAGCCGCAAGGCGGCCGGCTTCGTTGACAGCTAACTGTACTCAGGAATGGCTATCCCGGTCATTGCCGCGGCTCGCCATCGGGAGTCTGCTTGCGCTCACCACCGCCCTAACTGGGGCCGCCGGCGCGGCATGGGCGCAACAGTCGCAAGTCCCGGCCAAGACATCGGCATCGCCTGCCTCCGTCAGCCAAGGCGCAGGCACGCCGGTCGCCGCTCCAGCGCAGCCTCCACCGAAGACCGCGCCTGCGGAGCCTTCCTATGCCCTGTTACTCGACGCCGGCGATCTGCTGGACATTCGGGTCTTCGACACCCCCGAGCTGTCGGAGAAACTGCGCGTAGACCAGGGCGGCGAAATTACTCTGCCCGTCGGAGGGGTAGTCAAGGTTAAGGGCCTCACCGCCGAGCAGGCGCAGACTGCAATCGAAGAACGCTTTCGCCAAAGGAACATCTTGCACGATCCTCACCTTGAGGTTTTCGTCCTCGAATACGCGACGCAAGGCGTAACCGTTGCTGGAGAAGTCAAACTGCCGGGGGTCTATCCCTGGTCGGGCAAGCGCACCGTACTCGACTTCGTCTCGCTGGCCGGTGGAGTCACGCCTGCGGCGTCCAAAACCTTCACCTTGACCCACAAAACTCCCGGGGCCGCAATCATCACGGCTGTGTTGGGCGACTCATCGCCAAAGGCCGAGGTCGAACCCGGCGACCTCATCGTAGTTACCCAAGCCGGCGTGGTGTATGTGGTCGGCGACGTCGGCAAGCCCGGCGGATACCTGATCGAAAACAAGGAAACCATTACCGTGCTACAGGCGCTCGCCCTCGCCCAGGGCATGAACAAGACCGCTAAGTACGATGCCAAGCTGATTCGCAACTCCCCGGCCGGACGGACCGAAGCTGACCTTCCCTTGAAACCCATCCTGGCGAACCAGGTGACTGACCCCAAGCTGCAGGACGGCGACATTCTCTTTGTCCCCGTCAGCGGCGGCAAACAATGGGCGGACAAAAGCATGACTTCCATCCTGCAGATGGCTGTGGGTGTAGTGATCTACGGCAGGCTATGAACATGCACAACAACCCAAGTGAACCAAGTCGTCGTGGACTTTGGATCGCCTTCTTCGGTCCCGATGGTGCGGGAAAATCCGCGGTCATTGAAGAACTAAGCGGCAAACTAGAAACCAGTTTCGTCGGCATTACGCGATTTCATTTCCGCCCCAGGTTTCGCAGGCAGGGAGTGGATTGGCCGCCCGTGACCAGCCCCCATGCCCAACCGCCGCGAAGTATTTTGGCATCGCTAGGCAAACTGGTCTATTGGCTACTGGACTGCTGGTTCGGATATCTGGTCACAATCCGTCCCGGCATGGCCCGCTCCGAGCTGGTGATCTTCGATCGCTACTTGCCGGACATCCTGGTCGATCCGCGGCGCTATCGCTTGCCTGCTTCCTGTCTGCGGTTCGCCTGGCTGCTGGTACCGCTGGCGCCCGGTCCCGGCCTCTGCATTCTGCTTGACCTGCCCGCGGAAGTCGTTCAGCAAAGAAAACAGGAAGTATCGCCGGAGGAGTCGCAGCGTCAGCGAGCTGCGTATCTGAGCCTGTTCAAAGGAATGCCAAACACGTTGATCGTTGACGCCGGTTGTCCTGTCGATGAAATCGCGCACCAGGTCATCACCGCAATTTACACGTTCTTCATCAATTCCTCATCGCAATCGCCCGAGGCGTCTCTCATTGCCAACCTGTGATCTGGCCCAACAAGTTTTTGCCGCCTTGCCGGTGGCGGCAACCGACGGCGCGCCGGTGAAGTTCCTGGCGGTTCCCGGCGCCGGCGAGCCGCGCTGGCTCTTGCCGGAGAGCTGCCGGAATGTCGACTCGGTCCTGTCGAACTGGTCTCCCTATCGCTTCTCGTCGCGACTCAAGTGGCAGGCAATCCGGGCTGCCAACCGAATTGGCGCGGCACAGTTGCTGCCCAACCTGACGGCAATTGAAGTCGGCAACATGGCAGGGATCGATTGGCGCCGCATGGCATGGAATGGCAGTGCTCCGCCGGTGCCGATTATCTATCTGGGAACGCCGGGAATGTCCCGCAAGGCCGTCATCCATCTGGTGGAGCGCGCATCCGGACAGTGCGCGGCAATCGTCAAAGTACCGCTCGCCGAGGGAGCCAAGCCCGCCATCCTTCGCGAAGCCGACATGCTAGCCACCCTGGCGGAAGAAAAATACCTCTGTGCTCCGCGCCTGCGCCACGTGGACCGCGAACGTGGCATTGCCACGCAAACGTTTATTTCCGGGACCTCGGGAGAGCGTCGATTCAGCGGGCGGTGCGGGGACCTGCTGCGATGCCTGGTGCTCAGGGACGAGACCACAACCATCGCCGAAGGTGCCGTGGTTTTGCAGGAGCCGGCGGCTTTCGAGTCTCATCCTGACCTCCTGTCGGCACTGCTTGCCGAGCTGGGCGACACCCGGCTGCTGCCGGCATGTTGGGTGCATGGCGACTTCGCGCCGTGGAACATCAAGCGCCGCCCCGGCCAGGAGTGGATGCTCATCGATTGGGAAGACGCCCAGCGCGGCGGCCTGCCGCTGCACGACTACTATCACTTCCTGCACATGCAAGATTACCTGTTCGGCCAGCGTCCCACCGTCCACTTCACCGCCGCTGAGCATTTGGCCGCAACCATGGGCATCACGGCAACCCAGTGCCGTAAACTTGAGATCGCCTATCTGGCTGACTCCTACCTAAAGTGCACTGCGCAGCAAGAGCGCGCGCACACCGACTTCCTGCTGATAAGTATCGGCATTGCCTTGCAAGCTCGGTCCCGTCCGGTTGCCGTCGCCTACCAGGAGGTGACTGGCCGGCCTACCGTGGGCCGGCAACCTGCCAACCGGTCACGGCAGCTTCGAGCCCAACTTTTCGCGGCGATGATCGCGCAATTCAACTCCACTGGAGTTCGCTATTGCATTCTCAGCGGCTGCGACGATGATCCAGCCGGCAATACGTCCGATGTGGACGTTATGGTCCATCCCGGCGATATACGGCGTATCCCGGCGGTGTTGACGCAGAGCGCACGCTCCGCCGGCGCGCAGCTCATCCAAGCCATTCACCATGAAATCGCGGGATGCTACTTCATTCTGGCCAAACAGGATGGTCAACAAACCGGATTCCTGGATCCCGATTGCTGCAGCGATTACCGCCGCGGTGGCCGTCTCTGGCTGTCGGCCAACCAGGTGATTGCCGGACGCCGGCGTTACCAGGATTTCTACGTGCCGGCGGTCCCCGACGAGTTCCTCTATTACCTGATAAAGAAGGTACTGAAACAATCCATCACCTGCCACCAACTTAAGCGGCTGCAACATCTGTACGCGCGCGATCCGGCAGAATGCCAGCGAAGACTGGCGCGCTTCTGGCCGCAAAGCACGGCGCTCCAACTACAGCGGGCATTAGTCCAGCAGGACCTCGCCTGGTTCCAGACCCGCCTGAAGCCTTTGCTTGTCGAGTTAAAGAGGTCGGCCCCGGTGGAGCGCGGCTTCGACCGCGGCGTGGGCAAATTACGAGATCTCGGGCGATTGCGGCAGCGCCTTGTGCATCCTACTGGAATGTCGGTGCTAGTGATTGGCAGCGAGAGCGGGCTCCGCTCAGAGATCGCAGACCGCCTGCGGCAAAGCTTGGCCTCGGCATTTCGCTGGACGGCCAGGGCAACGCCAGTGAGCACGTTTCCGTCGGCCCTGTCTCTGGCCGCAAGAATCTTCCGCGCGCGCCGAAGGTCGACGCTGATAGTCGGCACCGCCGCTCTCGAGACACCGGCCATCGGCTTACGCCAAGGCTGGCGGCAACTGCGGTCAATCTTGACTCGCCCGCTCCTTCGTCCTGACTTGGTACTTGCAGTGGAATCCCAGAGTCGAGACCGAACTCAGGAACCCGGTCGGGGTGCTGCCAATAATCCGGCAGCGCTGAATCTCCGCACTCGCACCATTCATTTGGACGCCAATTTGTCCCCGGAGCAGATAGTTGCGGCCGGGACCAGCATGGTTCTTGGCTGGCTGGCTTCCCGTCTGGAACGACGACCGAGAGTGCCCGGCCCGTCTGCCCACGTCGCCGGCTCGTTTGATAATGTCGCCGAACCAGTTGAACTGCGCTCGGCAGGATCGGATTGAGTGGCCCGAATTCTGCTGTCGGCATACGCGTGTGAGCCCGGCCGCGGATCGGAACCCGGCGTGGGTTGGAGCTGGGCCACGGAATTGGCTCGGATCGGCCACGAGGTAACCGTCATCACCCGCGCCGACAATCGCCTGGCAATCGAGCACGCTACTCAGCGCGCAACCCAAAACCTCACCTTCATCTACTACGATCTGCCGCGATGGGTGCAACGCCGGCGGCGGTATCCCGGCGGCAAGTCGCTTTACTACGTGCTCTGGCAGTGGTTTGCGGTCCGGCATCTTCGGCAGCTCTTCCCCACGTTGCCATTCGACGTGGTGCACCACGTGACCTACGTCAGCGCGCGCTATCCCAGCTTCATGGGATCGCTAGGCATTCCTTTTTTGTTGGGCCCGGTCTCCGGCGGCGAAGGTGTTCCCCCTCGCCTTCGCTCCGGATTCTCGGCCGGTCAGCGTTGCCGGGAGCGGCTGCGCGACCTGTCCAATTTTCTGGTGCCGTTCGATCCCCTGATGCGCCGTACCTTCCGGCAAGCCGACCGGATTCTGGTCACCCGCGACACGCTCGCGCTGGTGCCGCGGCGATGGCGTCACAAGTGCGAAATCCAACTGGCGATCGGGCTTTCGGGTCCCTACTTGTTTGACGCCAAATGCATCCCGCAGCGCGGCGTCCACACCCCGCGCCTGCTCTACGTAGGACGATTGCTGGAGTGGAAAGGGCTTGCCATCGCTCTCCGCGCCGTGAGCCGCATTAAGCACTCCTATCCCGGCCTTCGCTTCCTGATCGTCGGCGAAGGCCCCGCGAGATCGCAGCTGGCGAAACTCAGCAGCCAGCTGGGATTGTCGGACATCGTGCAATGGGCCAGCTGGCTGACCCAGGAAGAGTTGGAGAAACATTACCGCGCCGCCGATCTGCTGCTGTTTCCCAGCATGCGCGACTCCGGCGGAATGGTGGTACTGGAGGCCTTGGCCCATGGCGTGCCAGTGCTGTGTACCGATCTCGGCGGTCCCGGCCTTATCGTGAATGAAACTTGCGGATGCGCCGTGGCAACTACCGGCCAGAACCAGGAGCAACTGGCCAGCAAATTCGCCGACGCGTTGCGCGAAATCCTAGATACTCCGGACTTACTGGATTCGCTGGCCACCTGGGCCAGAGCGCGAGCGCGATTGTTCAACTTTCAGACTCTGGCGCGATTGGTTCACCCCGCCCCGGCGACGAACTCCAGGGCGCGAGAAATATGACGACGGCTCCCGGTTTCATGCTGCCGTCGCCCGACACCCGGGTCTACGGTGAGGCGCCAAGCTGGGAGCTGAACTTCTGGCGCGGGCTAATCTGCTGGGGATTGTTCTCGGTCATCTTTATTCCCGAATTCACCCGCGACGGAACGGGAAACACGGGCTCGTTCTGGTACACCAAGGCCGTGGCAGGGTTCCGGTTCGTCGATTTGGCAATTCTCCTGCTAGCGTCCTGTCATATCGCCGCTTTGGGCTGCTCGCGAGCTAAGACGGTCGGTTTTCCGCGAAGGCTCGCCCTGCCTGGACTGGCGTTTCTGGGCTGCGTGGGAATCGCCATCGCCTACGGCAACCTGCGTGGCGGAAGCAATTTCTTCTTCGACTGGCGAGGCTTGGCCCTGGGCATCGGCTTGTACTTCGTCTGGTCGTTCTGGATGCAGAAGCCTTGCGACCTTGATTTTGCCGTCCGCTGGTTTGCGGTGTACATGGCCGGGCGCATCGCTTTGCTTTACGTGCTCTTCGCGGCCGGCTATCGCGATACGTTACTGGGCGTTTCCATCCCCATCTTTGATGGACCGGCGCTCTCCTGCATCGTCTTCACCGGCCTGCTCGCCTTCCGCTATCAGGAAGGGACTAAGCAGCCAATTGCAAAACTGTTTTGGTGCGGGCTGGCGGCTGCCGCCTATGTGATCGTGTTGTTGTGCTTCCGGCGAACCTATTGGGGCGAGTTGGGTGTGGGGACGGCCATTCTGCTCCTGCTACGGAAGCGCCATCGCCTGCGCAACGCGGCCTTCCTGGGCGCGACGCTCTGTGTCGCGGCGATTGTCCTCGGCAACTCGTTCTCCAGCCGAATACAGAGCCTCGACGTAACCAGCGCCGACACCGAGTTCAGCGCTGACAATGCAGACCATCTTCTGGACATTGCCGATGCGTGGGACCAGGTTCGGCAATCGCCGGTGATGGGCATTGGACTGGGGACTTCCTATCCCACCTGGCGCATCAAGAACTGGAAAACGGAATCGGTGATGGTACACAACGCGCCCCTGCACGTCTGGTTGAAGTACGGTCTTGCCGGTCTCGCCTGCTATCTGTGGTTTCACGTCGCGCTGCTGGGCTGGCTTTACCGGCAGTCAAAGTCAAGGACATCGAATGCATTCCTCAGCGCCGTTTTTGCCTATCTCGCGGCACAATTTGCCATGACGCTCGGCTTCGCTCCCTGGCCGTACTCCGAGTTGCAGTTGACCACCCTGATGTCGTTCCTTCTGGCCGCCACGGTGATGAGCGAAACCGCTTTGAAGCACACCTTCGGTCTTGACCAATGAACACTCCAACTCTCTCCGTCATTACTCCGGCGCTCAACAGCGAAGAATTTATCGAAGACGCGATCCTGAGCGTCTCGCGGCAGCAGGACGTTGCGGTCGAGCACATCGTGATCGACGGCGCCTCCACCGATAGCACCATGGCCATCGTGAAGCGTCATGGCGAAGTTAAGTGGATCTCGGAGTGCGACCGGGGCCAGTCCGATGCCATCAACAAAGGCTTTCTGAGCGCTACCGGCGATCTGGTGGGCTGGCTGAACGCCGATGACTACTACCTGCCCGGCGGGCTGGACGCCATGGCGCGCGCTGCCCAGGCACATCCCGAAGCCGACGTCATCTACGGCGACTGCGTCTTCGTGGACGGCGAGGGAAAAATCGTTCGCTCCAAAGTTGAGCACGCCTTCGATCGTTCCATACTCCTGTATTTTGGCTGCTATATCCCATCCACAACCACGTTCTTTCGCCGCCGCATTATCGACTCGGGATTACTGCTGGATTGCGATTACCGGGTGTGCATGGACTTCGAATATTTCGCCCGGCTGGCGCACGCCGGATTCAACTTCTGCTACGTGCCGCACTTCATAGCCGCCTTCCGCTGGCACGGCAGCAACATCAGCCTCAAACAACTGCCTCGGCGGGCCGAGGAACGCCGGTTGGTGCAGCGCAGATTCGGCGACAAAGATCTCTCCTCGTCGACCCTTGCCTGGCTGGCGAACCTGCATCGGGTCAAGCGGCTCTTGCGGAAAACTCTCAGCGGAAATCTGGTGCGCGAGTTTCGCCTCCGCCAGATGCTGGGCCGCGACACCCGCTGGCTAGACAGTGACGCCGGTTGGCGAACATGCAAAGCCTTAGCGTCCTTGTAATTCATAACCGGTATCAACAGCCCGGCGGCGAAGATGCCGTGGTCCACGCCGAGGTGGAATTGCTTCGCCGCGCCGGACATCGCGTGGTGCAGTATGTGCGCGACAACTCCGCCATCGCCAACTACCCATCGCTGCGCCAGGCTTCTCTGTTCTTCAGCGCCACCTGGGACCGCCGCGCCTATGCGCAGATTCGCGCGCTCATTCAGAAGGAGCGTCCGGACATCGCCCATTGCCACAATCTGCTCCCGCAGGTGAGCCCGGCCGCCTACTACGCCTGCAGGTCGGCAGGCGTGCCGGTGGTGCAGACGCTGCACAACTATCGCCTGTTGTGTCCGGCTGGCACCTGCTTCAACCACCTAGGAGTTTGCGGGAAATGCAATCCCAGCCTGGCTTATTCGATTGGGCGAGGATGCTATCGCGGTTCGCGACTGCAAACCGCGGCGGTGGCCCTCATGCTGAAGGCGCATCGCTGGCGCGGAACCTGGAACCACGTGGTCGACGCCTACCTCGCTCCCAGCAGGTTTTGTCGCGATTATTTCGTGGAAGCCGGACTGCCTGAGGCGAAAGTCCATCTCAAGCGGAATTTCCTGGAGCGCGATCCCGGCCAACGTACCGGCCGGGGCGACTACGCCTTGTTCGCAGGAAGACTGAGTGCGGAAAAGGGCGTTCTGGAGATGCTTAACATCTGGCAGCGTCTTCCTCACATACCTCTGGTGATCGCGGGCGGCGGTCCGCTGTATGACGAAGCACGTTGCCTGGTCGAACGGTCGGCCAGCGCGCACATCAAGCTGCTGGGCCGGCTTGATCCCCAGCAGGCGCTGGTACAGATGAAAGGAGCGCGCTTCCTGGTCTTCCCCAGCCGCTGGAATGAGCCCTTTGGCATGGGTTTGATCGAGGCTGCCGCCTGCGGCGTTCCCAGCATCGCCTCGCGGATTGGCGCCATCCCGGAGCTGGTCATCGACAACCACACTGGACTCCTCTTCGATCCGCAAAACTTCAACGAGCTGGCCGACAAGGCGCAATGGGCGTGGGCCCAGGCGCAGGAAATGGAGGCCATGGGCTCGGCAGCTCGCCAACTCTACCAGCAAGACTTTACGGCGGAAAAAAACTACGCGGCGCTAATGGAGATTTATCGCATGGTAGTGCGCAATTGATGCGTTGGTCAGCCCTGTGCCTAACGTCGCTGCTGCTGGTGCTGGTCGGCCTGAGCTCCCGCCCCAGCCAAGCTCAATCTACGACGAACGTAACGATGAGTGCCCGAAGCAGAGCACTTCGGGACATAGAAATATCGCAAGCCTCACGTCTGGAAGCCATCCCGGCATCGGTTGACGAATCGTTGGACCGGCGGATCGAGGCGGATGTGCAGGAAATCTTTGCAGATCCGAGCCTGTTGGGTTGGGAAGCAGGCGCGCCTGATACAACAGCGGGAAATTCATCCTCACCGCTTGAAGACGACCCTGTCATGTCTCGGGCGAAGATGCCGGCTGCGACCTCTTGGAGTCCGTTGCAGATTGTAGTTCCCGCCCCTGAAGCGGAGTCAGCGTTGCCCGACGTGTCCGACCATCCTGCAGTCGAACTGCCTCTTTTATCGACTCTGGGCGCAATTGCCGAAACCGGCAACAGGCCTCTACCAGACTCGGGGGCAACTCCTCAACCCAAGGCGGGACTGTCGCGCATCCAAGCCCAGAAGCACGATCGAGAGAAACGTCAGGCGCGCGAACTACTGAAAAAATCCTACCGGCAATGCGGTCAGCTCCATTCGGGCGAGTTGGAGTGCCGATTGAAACTCAATCGATCCGGCCCAGTCTCCAATCGTCCTGCTCGGCAGGTGGGAGAGTCCGTGATAACCACTCGCTAACGAAACAATCTTGAAAAGAGACTCAACTCGAACTCGTCGCATAAGTTGTCCGGGGCGTATCAGGGGCGGCTTCTGGCCGTGCCGAACGAAGCGCTGCAATGGTCCGGGCTTTCGCCTCTGCAAGAACACGGTCCGCAGGGCGGAAGAGACTGGGTCGCAACCTTGCCGCCGCTGCGCGGCTCAGGATTATTTCCCACTTTACCCGGCGCTCACGCGCCGGGCTAACTTCATAGCCGCCGCTGCGCGGCTGGTTTGATAAATTTTTCAGCCCTTTGTTCCACTGCAAATTTCTGCCGCAGTCGCGACCCAGTCTCTGAAGCCCAAGTGACTGTCGGCCTGGTTGCGGCGCGACTGCAGCCGCGCCCTGATACAAAGCGACTTATGAGACGAGTTCCAGCGACTTCCTGCATTCCTATCTCACGGTAATAAAGGGGCATATCAACATGAAATCAGCAACTCGTGTCTTAGTCACCGGAGCCGGCGGCTTCATTGGTCATCATTTGGTCAAACGGCTCAAGGCGGAGGGCTATTGGGTGCGCGGCGTCGACATTAAAGAACCGGAATTCGAACCTAGCGTGGCCGACGAATTCGAGCTTCTCGATCTGCGCTTCTGGAACAACACGCTGCAGGCTACCAATCAGATGAACCAGGTCTATAACCTGGCGGCCGACATGGGTGGCATCGGCTACATCACGGCCAAACTAGCCGACATTGCTCACAATAACATCCTCATTAATGCTCACATGCTGGAAGCTTGCCGGCTGAACGGGATCAAGCGCTTCCTGTTCTCGTCGTCTGCGTGCGTTTACGCGGGCCACAAGCAAAACCACGCGGACGTCACGCCCTTGCGGGAAGAAGACGCTCATCCGGCCGATCCCGAGGCAGGCTACGGATGGGAGAAGCTGTTCACCGAACAGCTTTGTAAGTATTACTTGCACGACTACGGGATGGAGACGCGGATTGTGCGTTTCCACAATGTCTACGGTCCTCTGGGCACCTATGCTGGGGGCAAGGAGAAAGCTCCCGCCGCCATATCACGCAAGGTCGCGCTTACGCCGGACGGCGATTCCATCGAAGTGTGGGGCGATGGCCGGCAGACGCGCTCGTTTATGTATATCACCGATTGCGTGGAAGGCTTGTTGCGGCTGATGGCCAGTGGCTATCGCGAACCGCTCAACCTGGGCACGGAAGAAATGGTGAGCGTCGACGAACTGGTGGACCTGGTCTGCGACATCGCCGGCAAGCAGCTGATTAAGCGGCATGATCGGAGCAAACCGCAAGGCGTGCGCGGCCGCAACAGCGACAACTCGCGCTTGCGGACGGTGCTGGGATGGGAACCGGAGACCCACCTTCGCCGGGGTCTGAAGATCACCTACAACTGGATCGAAGATGAGCTGCGCAAGGCGGGACACGTGGAAGAAGCGGCCCTGGCCTATGCCTCCGACTAGCCAAACCGCGCGACCACGCGCCAATGTCCTCGGCGTCGGCATCAGCGCTATCAACCTGCGGGACGCGCTGGGCCTGTCCCAGCGATTGCTTCACCAACATGGCAAGGGATACGTGTGCGTCACCGGGGTACACGGAGTCATGGAGGCGCAACGCGACGAAAGCCTGCGGGCCATTCTGAACCGCTCGTTTCTGTGCACGCCTGACGGCATGCCAACCGTCTGGGTCGGACATCTGCAGGGACATCGTGGGATGCGCCGTGTCTACGGGCCTGACTACATGCTCGCGATGTGCCGGCTGGCGGCGCGGCGTGGCTATCGCCACTTCTTCTACGGTGGAACCCCAGGCGTGGCGCAGAGGCTCAAGCAGCGTCTGGAGCAATTGGTCCCCGGCATCAACATTGTTGGGACCTACACCCCACCGTTCCGCCCGCTCGCGCCCTCCGAGGAAGACGAGCTGGCCTCCATTGTGCATCAGGCCCGCCCCGACATTTTCTGGGTTGGGCTGAGCACTCCCAAGCAGGAGCGCTTTATGGCGCACTATCTCGACCGGCTCGATACTTCGCTGATGGTGGGCGTCGGCGCGGCCTTCGACATCCATGCGGGACTGTTGGCGGACGCTCCGCCGTGGATGAAGAACTGCGGATTGCAATGGCTCTTCCGGCTGCTGAAAGAGCCTCGCCGGCTGTGGAGGCGCTACCTGGCAAACAATCCGCGATTTCTGTGGAGCATCGCACTGCAACTGGTGCACCTTAGGAGATTTCCCCTGGAAAATGAATCGAAAAGGTCCGACTTTTGAAAAGAAATTAGCGCCCACCCTCGACACCGAATGGCGGCTAGGGCTGTTGGACGGGTAACGACGCACTCGCCGCGACACTTTTTCTCCCGCCAAGAAAGCGACGGGGGCGAACCAGGCTCCCCCAATCAGCAGTAATCGCAAGCACAAACGATCCAATCTCCTGAGTTACTCCTTCAGGCGGACCAGCCTTATCGGTCCGCTTTTTTATTGGCACGAACATTTCCTTTGTGACGGCGGTCACTGCCAGTTTTCGGAATTGCGCAGAGGATACATTTCGTGGTTGGCCAATCGCGCTTGCTCTTGCTCCCGGCGCCTACCGACAAGAACGAACAATGCCAACCTCACGTTGTGGATTCTGTTCTCCCAAAGCTGTAAGACCCTCAGATAAGTCGCGAGGCCCTCGAGCGACACTGCGTCATTAGGCAGGTGAGTGCTTGAGCCAAAATCGAATTCTGGTCGTCGATATTGATCCGGTCATTCGTTCGGGTATCTGCAGTTTTCTAGGGGCGCACGGGCACATCGTGTCCGAAGCGGCCAACTGTCACGACGCGCGGGAGCAGTTTCAACGCTTCCGCCCGGACGCCGCGGTCCTCGACTTTTCCCTTCCCAACGGCGACGCCCCGCAATTGTTGCGGCACATGAAGGCGGTCGATCCCGGTCTTCCCGTGCTGGTGCTCGCCAGCCAAGGAAGCTTGCCGGTGGGCGCCGGCGCAATTCAATCCGGGGCGGAGCAGTTTCTGGTGAAGCCGGTAGAACTTTCGACACTTCATTCGCTATTGCTGCGGATGCTAAGCGCCCGCCAACGCTCGCCAGCATTGCCGGCCACCGCGGCCAAGACCAAACGGGAGCGGGTGAATCCGTTCGTCGGATCGAGCGCGGCAATCCTCCGTTTGCGAGAAACCGCCAGCCGGGTCCTAAGCAGCGAGAGCCCGATTCTGCTACAAGGAGAAACCGGCGCCGGAAAGGGCGTGCTGGCCAACTGGATCCACCGCAATGGGCCGCGGTCGGAAGAACCTTTTCTCGATCTGAACTGTGCCGGACTGTCACGCGAACTGCTGGAGTCGGAACTGTTCGGCCACCAGAAGGGCGCGTTCACCAGTGCGGTGAGTGCCAAGCAAGGGTTGTTGGAAGTCGCCAATCGCGGTACGGTATTTCTCGACGAGATCGGCGACATCGATTTACAGGTGCAGCCCAAGCTGCTGAAGGTGCTGGAGGACCGCGTGTTTCGCCGCCTGGGCGAGGTGCGCGACCGCACCGTCGATATCCGGCTGATCTCGGCCACCCATCGCGAGTTGCTCGAGCTGGTCCGGCAGCAGCGCTTTCGCAGCGATCTCTATTTCCGAGTGAACATCGTTTACATTCAGGTCCCACCGCTGCGCGAGCGCGCCGAAGATATCCCGCCTCTGGCACGACAGTTACTGTGCAACCTCACCCAGGATTGCGGCCGGAACGAGATGACCATCGCCGATTCGGCCCTGTTGACGCTGCAGCGATATTCCTGGCCCGGTAACGTCCGCGAGCTGCGCAATGTGCTGGAACGCGCCGTACTGATGGCGGAAGACAAAGTGTTGACCACCCAGCATCTGCACTTTCAAGGTTCCTCGATCCACGAGCCGCTCCGCTTGAACGCTATAACCGGGGGGACGCTGAAACAGATGGAGCGGGCCTACATCAACCATGTTCTCCGCGACGAAGCCGGCTCGATTGAGCGCGCCGCTCGACGGCTGGGAATTCCTCGCAGCTCTCTTTACAATAAAATGAAGCGCTTCGAGATTCCTCACGGTACCGGGCGTCTGTGACCGCGAATTGCCGGGATGGCGGGCCACCCCGGCGGCCCGCGGCTTCGTCCTGTAGAGTTGCAACGTTATGCTGGCTCTCGCCCGGCTTCCGGACTTCAACCGGGCGTACCACCCGGCCGACCTGACGTGGAGTCCCGCCGATGCCACTGCCGGCTTGCAGTTCCCCGGGATTGTCGTTCTCATTTCTGCTGGTCACTCCCACCTGGGTCATGGTGGAATTGCTGCTGCACGTCCTGACCAGCTAACCACGATCTGATCAAGTTTATCCCCAACCGCTCCAGTATGATGAAATCACTGCTTCGATTCCCGTGCTACTTGGGGTAGGCTTTCTGGAATGTCCGACGCACTTATCTGCGATGTCATCCGAACACCGTTCGGCCGCTATGGCGGCTCGCTTGCGCCGGTTCGCACCGACGATCTGGCGGCCATTCCGGTCAAGGCGCTGATGGAGCGCAATCCGTCCATCGATTGGAGCGCGGTCGACGACGTGATCCTGGGCTGTGCCAACCAGGCAGGCGAGGACAACCGCAACGTGGCGCGCATGGCGCTGCTGCTGGCAGGGCTGCCGCAGTCCGTGTCGGGAACGACGGTTAATCGGCTTTGCGGTTCGAGTATGGACGCCGTCTCCATCGCGGCGCGGGCCATCAAGACCGGCGAAAACTCTCTGCTGATTGCCGGCGGAGTGGAAAGCATGTCACGGGCGCCGTTCGTGATGGGAAAGCCTGATGCGGCTTGGTCGCGCGGCATGAAACTGGAAGACACCACTCTGGGATGGCGGTTCGTGAATCCGCTGATGAAGGCGCAGTACGGAGTGGACTCCCTGGCCGAGACCGGCGAGAACGTCGCCGAGGACTTCGGCATCTCGCGCCCGGACCAGGACGCGTTCGCCTATCGCAGCCAGCAACGAACTGCATTTGCCGAGCGCAACGGCATGCTCGCCGCAGAGATCACGCCGGTTACTGTTCCCTCGCGCAAAGGATCTCCACCTGTGGTTGATAAGGACGAACATCCGCGGCCCCACACAACTCTGGAGGCACTGGCCGCGCTACCGCCGATAGTCAAGGCCACCGGCACTATCACCGCCGGCAACGCTGCGGGCGTTAATGATGGCGCCTGCGCGCTGTTGCTGGCTTCGGAAGACGCGGCCCAACGTTTTGGCCTGACGCCGAAGGCGCGCGTGGTGGCCGCGGCGACAGCAGGGGTTGCGCCGCGCATCATGGGCATGGGTCCAGTTCCAGCCACGCGCAAGGTGCTCGCGCTGGCCGGGCTCAACATCGCCGATATGGATGTGATCGAACTCAACGAAGCGTTCGCCTCGCAAGCGCTGGCAGTGCTTCGCGAGTTGGGAATTCCCGATGACGCTGCGCACGTCAATGCCAACGGAGGAGCGCTTGCGTTGGGCCATCCCCTGGGTGCCAGCGGCGCACGACTGGTGACAACCGCCGTGCGGCAGTTGCAGCGGACGGGCGGGCGTTATGCTTTGTGCACGATGTGCATCGGAGTCGGACAAGGGATTGCGATGATCCTGCAACGGGCGTGAGCGCGAATGTCATGGTCACTAGGGGCGGCCTCACCCTTCGTCAGTTTCGAAACTATGAAACCGTCATATCTTCCCCAGGCGGATTGACGCGTGGCGCCGCGGCCGGAAAGCGGCTGGAATGTGGCGCACATTGTGCGCGTAGGTGATCTCAATTCTCAGCACCCACAGCGCCGGTAGCAGGACCAGCGCCAGCATCACCCACCGCACGCGCTTTCTCTTGCGCAAGGTTCCTCCCAGCAGGGCCCGCTAATACTTCAAATTTTTCGCCAGGAAGTCGACCGTGTACTTCCGGGCGTTGTCAGCATCTTCTTTCCGATATGCCTTCAGGTTAGTCTCGTTCTCGAAGGCGTGCCCGGCATCAGGAAAGATGTGGATCTCGACTTTCTTGTCCAGCGCCTTCATCTGCTTCTCAAACTTGTTGATGTCGGCCGCGGGAATCCCCACATCTTTGCCGCCGAAGATTCCGAGAACCGAAGCGTGAATCTTCTTTAGCGTGGAATCGTCGGCCGCCAGATGACCATAGTTGACGACCGCGACCTTTAATTTGGGATCGAGCACCGCGAGGTCAAACGCGTAGCCGCCGCCCATACACCATCCGATCGAACCCATGCGCTTGGCATCGACCGTGGTCAGCGTGCGCAGATAAGCCGTGGCCGCCAGCAAGTCGCGATTGGCACGGTCTTCGGGAACGCCGCGCATGATCTCATGGGCCTCATCCGCAGTGGTCGCTACTTTGCCGCGGTACAAATCAATGGCCAGCGCCGCGTAACCCTGGTGGGCCAGGTTGGAAGCCTGCTGTTTCACCCACTCGTTCAATCCCCACCATTCGTGGACCACCACCAGCGCCGGAAACGGGCCCTTGCCCTGCGGCAGATAAAGCACCCCATGTATGGTCTCGTCGCCGCTGCGGTAGGAAACGGGATGTCCCTCGGCGGCAACCGCCGTGATCGCGAGCAGGCAGAACAGTGCCGACAACAGCCAGACTTTCAAGCAGTCCTCCGGGAGCAGAGATCGATTGGCGGTAAGGCGTCTACGCTTGTTTTACCCTTTGCCTAGCCCATTGAGCAACTGCCGTCCCAGTTGCTGCAGCTCGCCGAACTTCTTCTGATACTCCACGAAGATGCGGTTGTATTCCAGCGAATGGCCGGCATCGAGATGGGCGCGCAACATCATGTCGCGCAAATGCACGGGATTGGGCAGCACCGCCTCTTCGTTCAACTCTTCCAGAGCGGTGGTGGGATCGTAGTGATACATAAGCCGAGTCCTCGCGGTCTGTGGAGCTGTGTTTCCAAGCCTGTGACGTGTGTTTAGAAGATGTTACGACAAGATAGCAGGTCGCAGCGAATACACCTGCCGGAGCTGCTAGTCCTCTGTAACTATCCGTTCTGCCGGCGATTGGATGATGAGTTCCGGCAATGCCTTGACGATTTTCATGGTTTCCAAACTGACGGTGATGACCTGGCCGATGAGGCGCACGACGTATTCGGGATCGTCGGCGCGGTTGGGATCGTTGACGATGCCGCTGCGCTTGTCGAGCGTGAGTTGTAGTCCTGATTCACGCCACAGTTCAATGGCAGGAATTCCATAATGAGAATCGATTTCAAACCCGGCGGCTGTTGACACACGGGCCTGCGCTTCCAGCAGGGCCGAGTAAAAAGAGCCGGTTCCGAAAGCCGGGTCCAAAAAGCGTATCGAGACTTCCGGGCCGAGCAACTGAAGGCCACAGCGAACAACATCGCGCGCAAGGTGGGCCGGCGTCGCAAACTGACCGAGACGATTCCGCAATTGAGCTGATCGCCCTTCATCGAGCGTCTTTTGCAGAGACACCCTTACCTGTTCAACCGTCATATGCATCAAAGGCCCAGCTTCGCCAAGTCGTCGATCCGATGTTCCCAATCCCAGTCAATCCCTTCGGCCGCTTCGTATCCCAAGTAGCCGCTGTCGAAATATCCGCAGAGAAACAAGTTGAGGCAAGTGTCTCTCCCGTACGTGGCTCTCAATCGAAACATCGTCCACCCGTCTCTCTTAGCGACACGTATGTGACCGATAACCCGTCTCAGTCGGCGTCAGGTGGTGACTCAAATAGCCTCACTATTTTGTGAACTTGATGAGCAATCATGGTCACTATTTCTCGAACGGCTGCAGACGGTATGCGCAAGCACTGCTGTGTCCACAAAGCTCCCCGACGAATATGACAAGTTCTTTCGTGACAGTTGGCAGATAGGTTTACGAGAGCCCAACGTGATTGTGTTAAGCGCCGAGGACCCAGGACTTACTGAGTACGGAGTATCTCGCTACAAACGACGCCTTGCGGCAATAGGTCAACGGCTGTTCGGCATGGAGATCGGTTTCCAGTTTGAGGAATTTGCCGAGCCGGATTTGCAAGGCGAATCAGGAAAGAATTTGCAGCAGAAGGGATAACCAGGTGAGACGCGAAGCCCAACACGTCTTCAACGCGGTAAATCGAAGGACCTGCGGAAGGTCTGCTTGTGCTTGTGGAGTTGTACCCAAAGCTTGCCTGTTCCAACGTGTCCCATTGCAGCGCGCGTCACGGCAGTCTGTGTATGCGTCGGGCCTCAGGGAGAGGATTTACACATGAGCGGGCAGAGACAGTGGCAGAAGCAGTATGGCGGCGAAGTCGGACGCGAGGACAGCGACCTGCTGCCCAGGGATACGAGCACTCCCTTCGATCCCCTGTGGACGCCCGAACAGGTGGCACGACGACTGAACGTGTCGCCTGATTGGGTTAGGGATCACTCCTCCCGCAAGGAGCCGAGACTGCCGGTGATCCGTCTGGGCGGCGGCCCCGGAAGAGCAGGGTTGCTGCGTTACCGCGCCAGCCAGATTGAAAAGTTCATCGCGGAAATGGAACGGCTGAGCACTCGCAATTCTCGGAGAATATAATGCACACACCCCGCCACAGATTCCGACGAGAGGAAACCATGGCGAAATCGCATCAACGAGGCACCGTGCGCCTCGAACACCATTCCTGGGTAGGGTACATGAATATCAAAGTGCTCGACCCGAACACTGGAAAGTCGAAGTGGAAGAAGCAGCGCGTCGGTGTGCTGGGTCCGAAGTCAAAAATGACCAAGCACCAGGCACAGGACTCGCTGGACGTAACTATCGCGCAGAAGACCGGGGGTACAACTCAGCCGCGGGCGGACGAGGGCATCGCCACTCTCGGCTGGTTCACCCGCAACCGCTTCTTCCCGCTGCGCGAGGGCAGTACATGGAAAGAAGAGACAGCCTACAGCCGCAAGTCGGCCATCGAGCTGGACATTCTGGCGAAGTTCGGCGACGTGCCCATGGTGCAGATCGACAAGTTCATGCTCCAGACTCACCTCAACGACCTTGCCCGGGTGCTCTCCGCAGGACGGGTCATGCACGCGCGCTTCTACATGAAAGCGATCTTCGAGGAGGCGATCGACCAGGATTTCATGATGAAGAATCCGGCTCGCAAGCTGATCCTGCCGACGCAATTGCGGCCGGTGGACAAGACAACCCTGACCTGGGGCCAACTGCGGCTGGTATTAGCCTCGGTGCCGCTCAGGGATCGCATCCTGCTGACCCTAGACATGACCGAGACCTTCCCGGCCAAGCGAGTTGTTCGCGCTCCGCTGGAGTGGCTTCGACATGGACAAGCGAACGCTTACCGTCTGCCAGACCGCTTTCCGGGGCAAGCTGCGCAACTGGGGCAAGACCAGGAAGTCGCTGCGGACGGTGCACCTGCCGGTCGGGCTGGCGAACGATCTGTAGTTGTGGAGGCAGGCGTGTCCCGATCTCTCGCCCGATGCCTTCACCTTCCCCAATTCGCGCAAGCGCAATGGGGCGAAGAAGAACGGCTTCATCCGCACCGACAACTATCGGGCGCGGGTGCTGAAGAAGCTGGCCGAGGAGCTAGGGCTCAGGAAGTTGAACTTCCAGGTCCTGCGCCGCTCGATTGCCACGCTGGCTCAGACCAAGGGGAGCGTGAAGGACGTGCAGGGCATCCTGGGACACACGAAGGCCGACACCACCGTCAATGTCTACATGCAGCAGATCGAGGAAGGAGTGAAGCAGACACTGGATGCAATCTACGCGGAGTTGACGGCGCGGCCGAAGCTGGTCGCAGTCTGATAAATTTGGTACGCTTTGGTACGGTGGGTATTTTGGGTGGACCGCAAGTGGTAGACTCAAAAGGTTTGGGCGCTTAACTCAGCGGTAGAGTGCCACCTTCACACGGTGGAAGTCACAGGTTCGAATCCTGTAGCGCCCACCATATT